>Ga0310037_10001153_pt1 | contig 14832 bp, 10 predicted proteins | sample Sb_taG_11_FD_200239 | JGI IMG/M metagenome (GOLD analysis project Ga0310037, IMG submission 200239) | Peat soil microbial communities from Weissenstadt, Germany - Sb_50d_3_AS metaG (v2) (version 2) | ecosystem: Environmental > Terrestrial > Soil > Wetlands > Peat | place: Germany: Weissenstadt...
AGCGCGCCGGCAGCCGCCTCGCGCACGTGCATGTCGTCGTCGCCGAGAGTCGCGACAAGGGGCTCGACGGCCCGAGGGTCTCCCAGATGGCCCAGCGCGTCGGCGGCAGCGGCGCGCACCTTAAAGTAAGCGGGGTATCCGAGGGCCTTGATCAGCCCCTTCACGTCTTCCCTGACGGTCAGTTTGTCGACCCTGGGATATCGCATCTATCCTTCCCCTTCAGCTGACATCGAGCCACTGTTACAACAGCAGGTCCAGTTGATCCTTCAGCTTCCCTAGCCCGTCGTCGAGATCCCACTTGCCGAACACTCGCCGCGGCGGGAGCGGTGACCTTAGCAGGCCTGGCCGGGGCCGGCGCGGCAGCCGCTCCCGCTGCTGCGGCCGGGGCGGCTCGCCCGCCGACAGCCTATGTCGCCAACTCCTACGACGGCACGGTGACCGCGATCAACACCGCCACCGGCAAGGTACTCAAGACGATCGCCGTGGGGTTCAACGACACCGCGATCGCGATCACCCCGAACGGCAAGACCGCCTACGTCACCGGCCGCGCGGGCGTGACCCCGATCAGCACCGCCACGAACAAGGCCGGCAAGGCCATCAAAGTCGGGGACGACCCCGACGCGATCGCCATCACGCCGGACGGGAAGACCGTCTACGTCGCCAACAACATCTCGGGCACGGTGACCCCGATCAGCACCGCCACCAACACCGCCGGGCCGGCCATCAAAGTAGGGATCAGCCCCGCCGCCATCGCCATCACGCCCTAACGCCCGGACAGCCGGGGGCCGCGCCCAGCAGCGGCGGCCCGGCCCGCCCGTGAAGTCCCGCGCACGCAGGACGGCACGATCACAACGGACACTCCCCGGCGTGGTCAGCGACCGTCCTGGCGGTCGCCTCCCCCTGGCAGCCGCTCCGGCCACGGCGAACCGCTCTCCACGACCGCCGGCAGCCCGGCCCGCCGGAGCCACCGACATGCTCATGCCGCACAGGGCGCGCGCCAAGCCAGGGGACGATCCCGCCACCGGCACGACCGGGGCGCTCCCGGCATCGACGAGCACCCCGGGCTCCTCGCACCCGCCGCCCTGAACCTCCTCGCCGCCGCCGTCGCGGGCCGGCCCAGCCGCCGGCGAACAGCGAGCGGTCACCAGGGGGCCGGCGGTGGCACGGAGACCAGCGCATTCCACGGGCGGCGCTCCGCAGGGCCGGCTGAACAGGATGTGCAAGCGCCTGATCCCGGGGACAGTGAACGAGATCAGGCCAGGGTCCTCACGCGGCTGCCTGCCGGCTCGAGTCGGTACCGGCGGGGCAGGCTGCAGCGGAGAAACAGTGCCGTACCGCAACGCTCAGGAATCACCAGCCACAAGGGCTTACGTCAGCCACTTCGTCATAGCCATATACATGTCATAAGGCCGGTAATTCCGGCGCCGCAGTTACCGGCCAGCAGGACCGGTCGCTTTCATGCCATTACCAGCACGTCGTAACAAGGCTGTTCCGGAATGCCACTCCGCTGCCGGTACCAAAACCGCTCCGGATTTGAGTCAACCACTTAGCCCCGCTATGCGTCATAAAGAGCAGACAACGACGTGCCGCAGCCGCGACAGGCAGCCGGAAAGGACCGTCGGCCCTGGTGGCGGGCGTCGGCGCCGGTTAATTTGGTCTGCCGGGACTTCGGCGTAGAGGAGAATGTCAGACATGACCGGAAAGGCGCGGAGCTTAGGCCGTTTCGGGGTGCCGGGCCGGGATTTCGTGCGCGAGCAGATGAGACGGGGCCGGGTGCTGGCAGTCCTGGCCGGCGCGGTCGCGGTGTGGGGTGCCGCTGCGCCGGCGGCCGCGTGCGCGGCGGCCGGCGGGTCTGTCCCAGCCGTCTCGGGGGCGGCCCCCGCCGCCGGCTCGTGGGGCAGGGCGATCGAGGTGCCCGGCCTGGGGGCCCTGAACAAGGGCGGGCAGGCCCAGGTCAACTCGGTGTCGTGCGCCTCGGCGGGCAACTGCGCGGCGGGCGGGCACTACGCGGACCGCCACGGTAACGGTCAGGGGTTCGTGGCCAGCGAGTTGCACGGCCGCTGGGGCACGGCGATCGAGGTGCCCGGCCTGGGGGCCCTGAACGTGGGCGGGGGCGCCGATGTCGTGTCGGTGTCGTGCGGTTCGGCGGGCAACTGCGCCGCTGGCGGCTTTTATTCCTGGGATAGTGCTGCTTACTTTCGTGTGGCGCCGTTTGTTGCCGCTGAGCGTGGGGGCCGGTGGGGCAAGGCCGTAGCCTTGCCGGGAGATGGCGAGGTTTACTCCATCTCCTGCGCTTCCGCCGGCAATTGCCTGGCCGGCGGGCAGGCCGCCCCCGACCAGGACTACTACGACGTCGGTGACGCGTTCGTCGTCCAGGAGCGGGCCGGGCGCTGGGGGTCCGTCAGGTTCGTTCCTGGGATGGGGGCGCTCGAGCAGGGCGGCGACCCCGAGATTGCGGGTTCGTGGATCAGCTCCGTTGCCTGCCCGTCGGCGGGCAACTGCGCGGCCGGCGGGGGCTACAGGGACAAGAACGGTAACCCTCACGGGTTCGTGGCCGTCGAGCGGAACGGCGTCTGGGGCAAGGCGATCGAGGTGCCCGGCCTGGCTGCCCTGAACAAGGTCGGCGGAGACACCCAGGTCTGGTCGGTGTCGTGCGGCTCGGCGGGCAACTGCGCGGCCGGCGGGTATTACATCGATGGTGACGGGCACTATCAGGGGTTCGTGGCCGTCGAGCGGCACGGCGCCTGGGGCAAGGCGATCGAGGTGCCCGGCCTGGGAGCCCTGAACAAGGGCGAGAGGGCCGCTGTCAATTCGGTGTCGTGCGGCTCGGCGGGCAACTGCCTGGCCGGCGGGGCCTACGCCGGCGGCTTCGTCCCGCCGAGGCGGTCGGGCCGCCTCCATGGGTTCGTGGCCGTCGAGCGGAACGGCGTGTGGGGCACGGCGATCGAGGTGCCCGGCCTGGCTGCCCTGAGCAAGGGCGGGGACGCCTTTGTCACCTCGGTGTCGTGCGCCTCGGCGGGCAACTGCGCGGCCGGCGGGTACTACACCGACCGCTCCCATCACCGCCAGGGGTTCGTGGCCGTCGAGCGGGACGGCCGCTGGGGCACGGCGATCGAGGTGCCCGGCCTGGGGGCCCTGAACGCGGGCGGGTCCGCCGAGGTCGGTTCGCTATCATGCCCCTCGCCGGGCAGCTGCGCCGCCGGCGGGTACTACATCGACCGTTCCGGTCACACCCAGGGATTCGTCGTCACCCATGCCAGGTAGCACCCCTCGGGCCCGCGCCGCGCCTGGCCTGCTGGCCCCCCTGTGGGAAGACAGCGGCCCGGCACTGACAGGCACGCCGCAGCCCGCGATGATCGCCGGCACTGGGAACCCGCGGCCAGCCTGGTAACGGGCCGCCCGCGCATGGAAACGTTGTCCTCACAGCTGGTCCCGTACCAGCCGCCCGGCTCAGCGCATCGCCGGGTTCCCGGCCGTGTCCGCCCGGTGCTCGCAGCCTGCCGGACACGCCCGGCCGATGCCGCGCCGGCGACCGGGCTGCCCGGGCCCGTGCACGCGGCCGGGCCGGGGTGAATCCGCGCCGGATTGAAGAACGTGACCTCCGCAGCGCGGCATAGCAGGGCTTTCTGCCGCACGCCCGGCACCGGGGTCACCCGGGGCCGCTCGTCGCGCCGGGCACTCAGAACGGCCGGGATCCGGATGCTAAACCGTCCAGCTGGCCGAGATCCGAACCGGCAACACACAGACGGAAATGGCGTTCTGTACTCCGGAACCATTTCTCAGCGGATCGACGGCATAAGTACAGATTCGGCAGGGAGGCTGAATATGCCGGGTGACCGTTTGGCAGATGCTTACCTTGCGTGTCGGGTAGGTCCGGTTGATTGGGGGATGGACCTGGCGGATCGCGGCGGTCGTGGTGGCCTGGGCATTGTCTGCCTGCCTGATGTCAGGATCCGAGCCCGCCGCTCTCCCGCGCCGCTACCGACCGTGACTCTGGCACGAGCCCGACCGGGCACTCCTGGCCGACCGCGACTACGCTGGGCAACCGAGATTCAGGCGTCCGTGGCACATCCTGTGCATTCAGTGCAGAAGAGCGTCTCCATGACCCGGTCCATGAAGACGACAAATTGGGCCACTAATAATTTCGAAATTATATCGTTTACCTGGGAGCCCCCTTACGGAATAGAACCGTAGACCTTCTCCTTACCATTGGCACGGCGCAGCGCCCTGAGCGCACTGGCTGCACAGACTGCACGCCAAAACGCACAGGAAGCACAGGAAGCACAGAACGCACCCAGTGCGCACGGCACCCGGTCCACGACCCGGTCCACGAGCCAGCAGCCCGGCCCGGCCACCGGCTAACCCTCAGTGACCGCCGGGCGATGGCGATCCGTGCGCGGGGGCACGCGCTCAGGCCAGCAGGTGCCACCCTCGCACAGGCCTGGCCGCCGTCACCCAGCCTCAGGAACGACGACGGCGCGCTCACCCTCGCCGAGCCCGCCAGCGACCAGGCGGCGCACGCGACGCAGCAGGGCAGCCTGCTGATACTGCGCCGCAGCGCCTGGGTCAGCGCGGCGAGATCGGCGCGGCGCAGGCCGCCGGACCGGGCGATCTCGTGGCCGCAGAGGAATGCCATGTCGTTCATGCAGCCCAGGACGCTCCAGCCGACAGGCCCCGCGCGGGAGTTCGCGGCTGATCAGGCCGGTCACGGCACGTGTCGCGGAGGTCCGCCATGCGCACGCCGGCTTCGAAGCCGGCGGACAGCGTGCCGGCGCGGGTCAGCAGCAAGCACTTGCGGCCATCGGGCCACAGCAGGCTGGCGTATCAGCCTTCCGCGTCAGGCGCGGTAACCGCCGCCTCGCCCGCATGAAGGGATAGCAGTCTCCTGCCCGCAGGATCACGAGCCGATCGCGAGCGGAAGCCGGCGCGGCTCCCCCAGGCGGCGCGGCCGGGACGGGTGCTAGCCAAGATCGCCAGGGTCGACGGGCCGGACACCGCTTCCCTCATAGCGGGCCGTCTCAACCGACAGGACAACCCGCCCATCGGGGTGGGCGGCGCTAGGCAGCGAGGCCGCCACGGCATGAGCGATCCGCCAGTCCACGCCATCACCGATCAGCTGCCCGGCAGGAATAGCCGCGGACAGCTCCAGCGGCTCGATATCGACCGGCAGCATGCCCACATGCTCAGCGATCCCGGGCCGCCGCGCTTCGGCGGCGCACAGGCACAGCGCGGGCACCGCCACCACGGCCCGCCCGGCGGCGGCATCGACGATGAAGCCCGACAGCGCCGGATACCCCTTGCCCAGGGCCAGCAGCGCGCTGTCATCCAGCAGGCAGGCGATCACGCCGCACCATCCCTCCTGGCGATCATCTCCCGCAGCCGCGCTGACGCCGCGAGCTCAGCGTCGGTGACCTCCACGCCGAACTGCCCGGCCAGCACGTCCCGCGCCCGGCGCTCCCGCGCGGCCAGCTCGGCTGCGGTCGGCGCCGAAGCCGCCAGCTCCTCCACCAGGTCCTTCAGCGTCGTGCGCCGCTCAGCCGCCAGCCGGGCCAGGCGCTCCCGGGTCTGCCGGGAAACCTTGATGCTCGTATCGTCCTCAGCCACGATCAGCACTCTACCAGCGGTAGAGCCAGCGCCGCCGCGACCACTCCGGACACATAACGGCCATCCCGCCCCACGACGCCCACCTCATGCCCGACCAGTCGCAGAGCCCAGCCGAGCCTCCAAGGGCAAGTGCGCGAATAGCCGCCGTTCTGGACGGCCATCGATCTCTCGGCGCACTCGAGTTGAGCGCGCAGATCAGTCTTTCTGGAATCGAGACGAGGCGCGCAGGCAGCTTGGGCCGTCATGAATCACCTGGCCAGCGTCGCGATATCAAGAATTGTCGCGGGATGCCTGCAAGCTGCACGGGGGTCCTTGCAGGCGTCCAGGCGTTCACCTATTCCCAGACTCTGCAGAGCTGCGGCCAGGGTCCGTAGGCGAGACATGCAGGGTGGTCGTCATTACCCGACACGTCGCATGGGATCCCCGCGATCGCCGCCGGGAGCACGCCGCTGCAGCAGGCCGCATGAACCCAGTGCCGACCCGCTGACCAGCCGCCGCGGCAGCTCAGCCGCGCGGCCAAAGCCCCCGTGCGGGGCGAGCCCGAACGTCCCTTGAGGAAACACCTCGCGCAGAAGCATGGGCAGCCCCGCCCGTCTCTTCACCGAGCTCGATTCACGCTGCCGGGAACAACCCGCTTGTAAGCTAGGCAGAGCACGAGGAGACGGCGGGCGCCGATCCGCCCCCCTGAGCCGGCGTGGCCAGGTCAGGGCTTCCGGAGATCGATTGTCTGCAGTTCGGGTGGCAGCTCTGCGCGGTAGGGAATCAGCCCCAGGCGCCGCTGCTTGATCGTTGCCGCGATGCTGACGTGGGCGTACGCGGGCAGGCCGGCCGGGATTTTCACCATGAGCGTCAGGGGCTCGTCTCCGATGAGCACGTGCCCCGAGGTGGCGTGGAATCGCCATTCCGGGTCGCTGTCCCGCTCGCCCATGCCCACGACGTACACCTCCTCACCTGCCTCGCCGGGCTTGACATCGGCGCCGACCTGGACGACACCCAGGCTTGCGGTGATCTTGACTTCCGGGCGGCTCTTTGCCGGGCGAGCGCGGTTCTTAGGGGCGATCGACCACGCGATCGGCGCAACGTCGGCGCCGGGTGACTCCAGCAGGATGCCGACGGTGGCGTCGTCGAAGGGGTCGCCGTCAGCGGCTGGACGGAACGCGCAAGTCAGATCGAGCAAGGAGTAGTCGCTGTGCGGCGACTGCGCGATGAGATAGTCGCGCCACTGGGCATCACGCGCCGCCGCCTGTTCGGCGCTCAGCGGCCAAACGATCGGGGCGAGGGAGATCCGCCCGCTTACCCGCTCCTGTGCGCCGCCCCCGCCGAGCCGGGGGACGGCCACCAACTCGATGTCGTGGAAGGGCGCGGCCGGCAGATCGATGATGGTCATGGCATTACTCCTTCGGCAGTCTGGCTGGTGCGCCAATCGCCGAGGAAGCTGAATGCCCCCCAGTCGCGGTAGGCGCGGTAGATGGCCCTGGTCGCCAGCTGGGCAGTCCGGAACGCTGCGCGCCGGTCGGCATCGGCGGCGAGGCGCTCGTACAACGTCCGGAAGAAGAACGTGGCGACATCCGGATGCACCGGCCAAAGACAGCCGATGACGGCCGAGGTGCCGGCCGCGAGGAATGCGGCGGGCAGCCCGCGGAGATTGTCGTTGACGTCGAAACGACCCAGCGCCGACTCACAGGAACTCATCGTGACCAGGTCGACGCCCCGCAGGTCCATCCGCAGGATGTCGTGGGCGAAGACCCGCCCGTCACCATCGCCTTCGGGCGACAGGTATAGGCACTGGTACCACGGTGCCCATTCGATGTGCGTGCCATGCGCGGCGACGTGAACATAGCGTGCCCCGGCGAGCGCGGCGAGGAAGCGGCGGGGCGTGGCGTCAGCGCCTACGGTGGCCGTGGTGCTCATGGCCGCGGCAACGCCGACGGCATGGCTCTCCAGCGCGTCCTCACGGTGCAGGCCGTGCCGCAGCCCTCCTGCCGCCGACGCGAACACGATCAGGCCGCGTCCTGCGGGGTGCTCCCCGGCCCGGAGGAACCCGAGCCCGGGCAGCGTGGAAACCGTCCAGTCGTCGGCGACCAGCTTCGCGCCGGTGCCCAGCAGGTGGAACGGGACATAGTGCAGCGGCCCGTCCGGCCAGATGCACAAGTGGGTTTTCCCCTGCGCGCGCCAGCGCGCCAGCGCATCGCCGAAGCCGGCTAGGTAGAGGCCCGGGCTGTCCGGCTCGTCGGCAAGCAGCGGCAGTGCCTCGCGGCTCACCGGGCGGTTCATCGGGTCGCTCACGACGGCCCGCCGCAACGCGGCGGCCTCGGCTCCGACCGGGTGGAAGATGATCGCGTGCTCGTCCTTGACCGCCTTGACGAGGCCAGGGTCGTAAGAGCCCAGGCGCAAGGTCCGGTGCTCGGTGCGCTCGCGAGTGACCGCCAGGCCGTGCAGGCACAGCTCCTGGGCCCCCGAGTCCGTGCGGTAGCGCCCGAAGAACAGTGAAAGCAGCACGGTCTCGGCTGGCAGCAGCCGTTGCAGGTCATCGAGGAACACGAATGCGCGGCGATCCGCGGCGTGGGACGGCAGCAGCTCCATGCTGATCCAGCGGTCCGCTGCGCGCTGCTGGTTGCGGGTCTCCACATCGGGACCGGCGCCCGGCTCGGCCTCATCCCGGCCGATGTAGGACAGCAACGCGAATTCATCGCCGGCCATTTCTGGCTCGGCTACCGGCCGGGCTAGCCGGGTCTCGGCCACGCGAACCCGTTCGATCAGCTGGACCAGGCGGGCAGACAGCGCCAGCGGTCCCGCGTGGCCCTGTGCGATCGTGAAATCCATGCCCTTGGCCGCCTGGTGGAGCAGGCCGACGAAGTCATGCGAGGCGCCCGCGGAGCTAACGAACTCCAGGGCCAGCACCTGGTAGAAGTTGTACAACCGCCAGCCGATGACCTCGCTAGTGCTGGCGCGTAGCGACAGGGCGGCCCCGGCGAGCAGCGAGGCGGTGATCCGTGCCGCATCCGGGCCCGTGACAGCCACCGCGCACGCCAGCCCGGCGTCGAGACTGCCAAGCGCGAGGGCAGTCTCCTGACAGGCCGCGTACGCGCCCAGTGCGTCCGCGAACTGGCCCGTGGCGAGATCAGGATGGCCCTCGTCGCGGTAGGACTCGCCCACCGCGAAAGCAAGCCTGCCGCTGAGGTAGGCAAGCGCCCGGTCGTCCTGATGCCATAGCTCAGGAGCGATGCCGCTTGCCTGGGCAATCAGCTCAAGGCCAAGTACTGCCTCGCCGCTGGCGAGCGCGTGAGCCGCTGCGTGGATCAAGGTGGCGGCCCGCGCCCCGGCCGGCCACGAGTCCTGCTCCATCTGGGCGCGGAGCGCGGCGGCGGCCGACCGTGCCTCGGCAGGCCATTCGGAGCAGGCGAGCCGGTTCTGGTCAAGGATGTGCACCTCGCTGGACCAGCGGCGGCGCCGGCCGGCGTCGCTAGACAGCTCCGGCAGGTCACGGTCGGCGGACTTGATGAGCAGGCCTTCCAGGTCAGGCCGGCCGGCCTCCTCCGCGAGGCTCAGTGCATCGGCGAAAACGCTCGCCGCCTCGAGTGCCCCATCCCGGTCCCGGACCGCCGCCAGCGGGATTGGCAGCAGCCCGGAAAGGCCGGCGGGAAGGAGGACTTCGCCGAAATGGCACAGCAGCCGTAGCAGGTACAGGTGGGTGCCCGGGTCCCGCAACGGGTCCAGCAGGTCGAAGGCTTCCCGGGCCAGCGCCCGGATCTGGGTGTCGTTGGACTCCCGGCGCAGCCAGGCGATCACGCACAGCACCTCGGCCAGCGACTTGAGGACGCGTGCGCGCTCATGCCCGGCAGCCAGTCCGGCGGCGTCGCGCAGGTACGGCAGCGCGGCCTGGAACGATGTCAGCGGATCGGGCATCTGCGCCTCATCTGGGACCGCCGTGGCGATCGTGCGCTGTCCCTCGCGCCACAGAGTCTGCGCGCTCTCAAAGCTGAGGCCCGCGGTCTGACCGGTGTACGGGGTGTACCGGAGCAGGCCCGCGGCAAACAGGGTCTGCCCGAGTTCTGCGCTGTCATCATCGGGCGGGGGTTCCCCCGTCTCGTTCCGCCGGAGCCCGCGAGTGCCGCGCTGGCGGAGAAGCCTGATCTGCTCGTCGGCGAGCTCGCAGGCGCGCGCGTACAACGCCGGATCGGGCGCGTCCCCGAGCGCGAACCGGGCAGCCTCCACATAGAGATCGGCAGCCCGGAACCAGACGGTCTCCAGCCCAGCGCCCCACCGGACCCGAGCCGCCTCCATCGCGATACTGATCGCGGGCAGCGCGTCGCGGGCCTTGCCGTCGCGCACCAGCCGCAGCGCCGCTTCCAGCAGCGATTCGACCGCCGCCTGCGACAACTCCGTGGACTGCTCGCACGCGAGGGCTACCGCCTCCGCCTCGGTCAGGATCCGGGTACTCGCCTTGCGGGCGAGATCGGCCAGAGCCTCCGACTGCCTGCGCAGCTCTGAGTCCTCCGGGCCCGTGCAGGCCGCCGGCTCCGGGCTGGCCCGGGGAAGGTCACCTGCCTGCGGGAGCCTGGCGAGGCGCACACACATCGTGGCCGCGAGCGCGCCTAGGCGCACCCGGCGGCCCGACGCGGTCAGGGACTGGTCGGCCGCGATACGCAGCCAGCGGGCCGCCTCCTGCAGTGCCGCATCGCCTGCCGCACCGGCCGTGGCCGCGCCCAGGCGCCCCTGGGCCGTCCCGAGTCCGGTGGCCGCGCGCAGATAGGTTTCCGTGCCGGGGAACGCACAAGAGACCGCCTCGGCGTAGCAGGCTTCGGCGGCCACAAGATCCGCGTGCTCTCCTGCGGTCTCGAACCGGCGCCCGTGCGCGTCGGCGAGCGCGATCCGGCGCTGGCTCCGCCACCCCAGGTGCGGCTCCGGCCGGGCGCACGCCTCGGTGAGCAGGCCGATCGCCGCGCCGAGGTCATCGATCTGATCCGCCGGGTCGTTGAGCGGGTCCGGCGGCATCCGTGGCGTGAACGCCTCCCCGAACTCCGGCGGGATCCAGCGCCGGTGGGCGGGATGGAGCAGGCCGAACACCTCCATCGCCGTGTTCCAGTGCTCGTCTGAAAGCGCGCCGTCTTCTTGTGCCATGGAACACTCCACGTGGAACAGTCCCAGCGTGGCAAGGGCATCAGGATCGACCCAGACCGGCCGCAGCCGGCCGGGCGAAGCGATCCGCTTCAGGAACCGCTCGTCCGCCTGGTGGCCTTCCTGGACCGCCAGTAGCCGCAGGGCTTGCGCTGTGGCGGTCGCGTCGTCGGCAAGGACGAGAGCCGGGTCCTGGTCCACGCTGAAGTCCCTGACCCGCTCGCACAGCGCGGCCAGCAGTTCGTCTCTCATCATCCCCGCCCCCCATGCCATCGTGGCACCGGATCCATTCTCGGGCAGTGCGCCGGGCGCGGGAAGGCGCTTCTGTTGTCGCCCGGCGGTATTTCGCTCGACTTCGACACCTGCTACCGGGCGGTGCTCGCCCCGACCACAGATTCGACGGGCGTCACTACACCGCGGCTGACGAGCACGGTGATCTATTGCCGGCCGATCTGCCCAGCCCGCACGCCAGCGCGGCGGAAAAGCGGTTCTACGCCCATCCGGGCGCGGCCGAAGCCGTCAGTTCCGCGCCTGCCGGCCCCAGCGGTGCTTGAAATGATCTCTTGCTGCATCCGCAGGGTCGCTGCGATCAGGCTGCCCGCGGTCGGCCGGGTGCAATCCCGTCCATCCTGACCAGAAATGTCACTCAACGTGATCGCCCTCAGTGGCGTTACCGCACAAGATATCCGCCGTTCTGGGCGGCTGGGCCCCCTTCGGTGCTGGGCGGCAGGTGTGCGCAGATGGCTCGTTATGTACTGATCACCAGCGCCAGCTGCTGACGGTCTATGGTGTGCAGAACCGCCGATCGGCGCGGGAATTGGCAAGTCCAGATGCTTCATCGACTGTGCCGGATCGGGGTGATCTGGGTGCGGCTACGTCCTGACCGGGGCGGCTGGTTCGGCAGCCGGATTGCGGGCCGGCTGAGCCGGGCGCCGATCGGGTGCATTACTCCCATCTGAAGAAGCGCACAGCCAGAACGCCGAATACCACCGCCCAGGCGGCCAGGACCAGGAGCGATTGTGCCGAAGGGAATGCGCCCAGCATCGAACTCTGCAGCGAGCGCACGGCGGCGCCCAGGGGAGTCCAGTCGCTGATGTCCCGGAGGACCGGTGCCATGTGCTCCCGGGGAAGCCACAGGCCGGCGAAGAAGAGGAGGGGATAGAACAGCAGCTGCCCGATGACGCTAGCGCCGCCTGTGGTGCGGGCAATCGCCGAGACCCACAGTCCGATGGCGAACATGGCTGCGATGGTCAGCGCGAGTGCCAAGGTGAACCCGCCTGGTGCCTTGGGCGCGCCGAGGCCGAATCCCGCGGTGCCCGCCACCACGAGAATGCCGAGTGCCACCGCGGCCAGGACGAGGTTGATGATGACCTGTGCTGCGAGCATCCACCCCGGGGGTACCGGCGTTGTGGACATCCGCCGCAGGATGCCCTGCTCGCGATAATTAGCCAGGTGCAGGGGCAGGCTGATGAGTGAGAGTACAGCGAGCGCGAGCACGATGAGGATCGGGAAGTAGATGCTGAAGTAGGTGAGGCCGCCGAAAGCCTTGACCGGTTTGTTCACGCCGGGGACGGTGCCAAGGATTACCAGGACCAGCACCGGGACAGTGACCCCGAAGATCAATCCGACCGGCGCTCTCCACGCGTATTTTGCCTCGCTTTCGAGCAGCTTGCCGAAGGCGGAACGGGGCGTCCTCGCGGGCAGAAGAGAAGCATGGATGCTCATCGGCGGGTCTGCCCTGTTCCATCATGGAGGTGGCGGCCAGTCAGCTGCACGAACGCGTCTTCAAGGTTCGCGGAATCGAGGTGCAAACCGGTGGCGGTCACGCCAGCCGCTGCCAGCGTGAGGATCACGATGTTTGCGAGCTCCCCCGACCCGGTGACGATGACTTGTTCGCCTTCGTGCTCTACGGTGCGGACCTCGGGAAGGCCGGTCAGCAAGCGATCACTGAACGGCCCCGATGGCACGAAGCGCACGCGCTTGTCCACGCCGGCTCGATCGGCCAGCCTCTCCGGGGTGTCGATGGCGACGATCCGTCCCCGGTCCAGGAGCGTCACGCGGTCGCACAGACGCTCGGCCTCATCCATGTAGTGGGTCACGAGGATGATCGTGACCCCGCGATCGCGAACGCCTTCGATGAGCGCCCAGGTGTCGCGGCGAGCTTGAGGGTCGAGTCCTGTTGTCATCTCATCGAGTACTGCGACCTTGGGATTGCCGATGAGGGCCAAGGCGATGGAGAGCCGCTGCTTCAGGCCGCCGGACAAGGACCGGTAGTACTCGTTCCGCTTCTCGGCCAGCCCCAGGGACTCCATGATCTCCCCGAGGTCGGCCGCCTCGCGGTAGAAGGAATGATAGAGATCCAAGATCTCGCCGACCTTCAGGCGAGCCGGAAGGGCGCTCGCCTGGAGCTGGGCTCCCACGATCGCGTGAAGATCCTCGCGATCCTCCTGGGGGTCGAGTCCCATGACGCGGATAGCGCCCCCATCGGGGACGCGAAGTCCGATCACGCACTCGACGGTGGTGGTCTTCCCCGCCCCGTTCGGACCCAGGATGCCGAAGATCTCGCCTTCCTGAACCGAGAACGACACGTCATCAACCGCCACCGTGGTCCCGTACGTCTTGCGGAGATGCAAGACCTCGACAGCGGCCTCGGCGCCGGGAACTGAGCCGAATCCGGCCGCCCCGCTTCCTGCCGCCCCGGGCGCGCCGCCACCCGAACAAAGGCTCATCCCGACCCCTCCATTTCCTCAATCACACGATCGCGCTCGCGCACCGAAGGCTGTAGAGGCGAAAGGCCCACCGTCCGTCACGCGGTCCCCAGCACGGGACAGGAGATGATCGCCACCCGGGCCTCCGGCGGCGGCGCTCTCCTGACAATCGGCAAGATCACGCTCCGCCGATTCCCACGGCCACCCCGGCACTTCAGCTCTCCTGGCGCACCAGCGACCGGCCATTGCGGCACGGACCCGCCCGCAGCCGACAGCACGCGCCGTGACCGCCGGTCCGCAGCCCGGCGACGGACTCACGCTGCGGCACCGGCCCCCGGCCAGCCCCGGCGCGCGCACTCCCGGTTGATCTGTGCTCAGTGCCCGCCTCAACCCCGAACAGGCAGATCCGCGCCGATTCGGCGATCGGCATTCTTCAGGCAACTTCGGCGGCTCGCCAGCCTGGTTACGCTCGGTAATCTGCTGTCGGCGTCCGGACGCACACTAGATCCGCCGTTCTGCGCGGCCGAGAAGTTTGCGGCTTGCCCGATATCGCCGTTCAGATCAGGGCGTTATGTGGTGCAGAGTGCGGCGAGCAGCTGGGCGTGGTCCTGGGCCGCTGACAGGAGTCTTGGCTGGTCCAGCAGGCTACCCGTGGGTTGCTAGCCGGCCAGGCACGAGGAGCCCGGCCGTGGTCTTGTCAGCCTACTGCGGTCATCCAGTCAGCTACGGGTCCGAGCGGGGACCGTCAATGTCCGGGCCGCGTTCGCGGTCACTTCCAGGATGTGTCGTTCCAGGCTAGGTCAGAGTGGTCGTGATGCCGGACACGGCGCTACGGCCGGTTCTGCCGACCGCTCAGGCGCTTGCGGCCGAGGCCGCGCCGAGCAGGTGGGTGCCCGCTGACGGACTCTGGCTGGGCACCCGCGTCCAGGCGGTGCCTTTCCAGTGCAGGATCAGTGTCTTGCGGCCTGCCCTTCCGACGGCCCAGGCGTTCCCGGCCGGTGCGGCGGGCATGTCGGACGGAGCTGGCATCAGAAGTCTTTGGCTGCTCGTCAGCAGGGGCCTGGCCAGAGCGATTACCGCGCGGGCCATCCAGGTATCCCACCATGGACGCGCACACCAGTGTGAACAGGCAAAATATTATGAAGATCTGGAGCAAGGGGGCGCTAATTTTGATATTCGGGTGTATCAGGCGTATCAATGTCTCGAATGCAGGAGTCAGGGAAAGCGAGATAGCCAAGATAAGCGACAACGTCATTCCCAGAATATTTATTCTGCCGGCCGCGCTCGTTCGTTCGATATCGGCTAGATAACGTATGAGGGTGAACAATTTCTTGAAGATGCCTTCTTTCATTCCGCGGCCGCGCTCGAGTAATCGTGCGCTACAGACGTTACGACCAAGGTT
>Ga0310037_10001159_pt1 | contig 14823 bp, 12 predicted proteins | sample Sb_taG_11_FD_200239 | JGI IMG/M metagenome (GOLD analysis project Ga0310037, IMG submission 200239) | Peat soil microbial communities from Weissenstadt, Germany - Sb_50d_3_AS metaG (v2) (version 2) | ecosystem: Environmental > Terrestrial > Soil > Wetlands > Peat | place: Germany: Weissenstadt...
CGGCCGAACAAGGCACCCGCGCGTGTCGTCCCCACCGGGAACACGAACGCCAGCTAGAATAAAAACAGGGCCAGGACCTGGGGAATTACTTGATCAAACCCCTGGGGAATAAGGTGATCGCCCACACGGCGCCCCATTGCCGGTAGATCGCGATGAACTCGTCCTGCATCCGCGGGTCAGGTCACCGGGGGTGAGGGATCCGGTCAGCTCGATCGTCTTGCGCACCTGAGCGAGGTAGCGGGTGCAGTGCGGGCAGCCGGCGAGGTGCGCCTCGAACCGGCGGTGGCCGGCGCGCGCTAGCCCGAAGTTGCCGCTGGTTGGGTAGGTAATTCGGCTGCTGGCCTGGGGTTTCACGGTTTTGGCGGGGTGGGTGTTCTGGCTACCTCAAGGTGACCGGGATCGGGGCGCCGATGAGGTCGAAGGCCTTCCGCTGGGTGCTGGTGGGCTCGGCCAGCACGGGCACGGTGGCGCGGGTGCCGGCGAACCGGACCTGGTTGCGGGTCAAGGTGGCCAGGTGCTCGAGCAGGCCGCGGAAGCTGTAATAGGGCTGCCCGGCCGGGTCGTGCTGGCCGGAGGCCTTGGCCTGGGCCCGGGCGGAGCGCCGGGCGGGGGTGACCGGGTTGGCGGGGGCAGGCGGGTCCTGGTCGGTGAAGGTTAGCGGCGCCCAGGCGCGGCGCAGGTGCCAGGTGAGGTAGCAGGCCAGCATGCAGATCAGCACGTGGGCCTTGACGCGTTCTTCGAGCCGGTGGAAGACGGGCCGCAGGTCCAGGTCGTCGGCCTTGATGTGCCGGAAGTCCCGTTCGACGTATTTGAGGTTCTTGTAGGCGGTGATCACGGCGGCCGCGTCGAGCTCGTGCGCGGGGACGGGGGTACGCAGCACGTAGAACCCGTCGAGCATGGCTTCGGCGTCGATCTGGTCCTGCTTGCGGGTGATGGCCAGGGCGGTGTCGGTGATGGTAACGGCGAAGTGCTTGCCGGTCTTGTACGTGGTGATCACCTTGCCGACCTCGACCCCGATCTCGCCGGCGCCGTGCAGGCGGCCGGCCCGGACCCGGGCGATGACCGGGGCGAGCAGCTTCTCGGTGGCGACCAGGAGTTCCTCGCGGGTCCGGGCGCGGTCGGCGGCCAGCACCGGGTTGCGGCAGGCGATCAGCCGCTCGCCGGGGAAGTCGGGTGAGGTGATCTCGGCGAGGTCCTGCTCGTCGAAGAGGCTGAGCTGGAGCGGGCCGTCGTCGGCCATGAGCTTGCGGATGGCCGGGGCGCGCAGCGCGGTGATCCACTCGCAGGGGTCCGGCCGCGCCGTCCCGTCGTCCCGCTGGTTCATGGCCTGGATCCGGGCGCTGGTGATCATGCCGCGGTCCCCGACCATGACCATCTGGGCCAGCCCGAACTTGTCCCGCACCACCTTGACGATCTCGGTGAACGCGCCGGGGTCGCCGGTGTTGCCGGGGAACACCCGGACCGCGACCGGGCGGCCCTCAGGGTCGGTCAGCAGCCCGTACTCGATCTGCAGTTTCCCTTTCTTGCCGTCCCGGGAGTACCCGCGGGCGGCCAGCGGGCAGTGCCGTCCCTCCATCCACGAGCTGGACAGGTCGAACAACGCCATCCGGGACGGGTTGGCCGCCGGGGCCAGGTGGCGGCGGGCGAGTTTCGCCTCGATCGCGTCCTGCTGGTGCTCCAGCCAGTCCATCGCCGCGTAGATGCGGCCGGCGGATACCGTGGCGGCGCCGAGGTCGGCGCCCAGGGTGGTGCCGGCCCACCAGGTCAAGGTGGACAGCTTGGACGCCGGGGCCACCACCCGGGAGATGACCAGGGCCAGCGCCAGGTCCCGTTCGGGGCAGGCCGGGCCGAGCAGCGCGGGCAGCCCGAGCTTGACGGCCATGGCGTGGACGGCGGCGACGTGCCCGTGCGGCAGCGACCGCAGGATCGTCACCGCCCGGGCGGCGGGCACCAGGGCGGTGCCTTTCAGCGCCGCCTCGATCGAGTCGACGGTCTGCTCCGGCAGCCCGGACAGGTTCGCCAGCGTTTCATGGCGGACCTTGCCGTCGTCGCGGTAGGTGCGCCGCAGGTACCGCGACTCGTACTCGCGCCGCTGGCCTTCCTTGTCGGTATAGCCGCTGCGGATCCTGGCCACGTGCATCGCCGCCGCCTGTCCTGCCATGACCTGATGATATCGGTGAATGCCGTTTGGCGCAGCCGGAAACCAAGATCTTCCTGGCTACGCTATATGCCCCGCAAGCAACCGTGTATGCAGGTCAGGACAGGAATCTCTACGCAGAGTTACGGCAACTTCGGGCTAGCGTGCCCTCCAGGTAGCCGGTCACCAGCTCGACTGCCTGCTGGCACACGATGTCGCGGCGCAGCCGCAGCGCCGGGAACATCACGCCCTCCCGGACCGGGTCTTGATGACCTGGCGGCGCCGGCCCGGGCCCGGGTACGGCAGCACTGGCTGGTTGCCCTGGGTGATCTCCGGCACGCTGCACACCTCCTGGCGGCTGAGGCCCTCGATGTCGCGGGGCGACACGGCATGCACTGGCGGTCAGTCAGGTCACCGGCCGCTTCAGCGTTCGCGCGGCCGCCCCTGCGCTGCTGGGCCAGGACACCACGGGCTGCCGCTCCGCGACGTAGCTGGCGGCATACCCGGTGTCGTAGGGCAGCGGCCGGCTGCTGCCGGGGATGCAGCACGACCAGGCTGTCCCTGGCCCGCCCGGGCGGGCCAGGGACAGCTGGCCGGCAGGCCGGCCTGTTGTTCCTAGGTGTTCACAATCCCGGATGAGATGGCCCCGGCGGGCAGCGGGGTCGGTGAGGTGGGCAGCTCGGTGAGGTTTCCGCCGGTGACGGCGAACACCGACACGAAATTGTGGCCAGCGCCGTCGACCAGCAGGTACTTGCCGTCCGGGGACAGCCGGGCGTCGATGTCAGCTCCGCCGCCGGTGATGGTAAAGCTGCCGATCAGGGCGAGTGAGCCGTCCGGGTTGATGGAGTAGCTGGAGATGTTGCCCGAGCCGGTGTTGACGGTGAAGAGGTACCGGCCGTCGTGGCTGATCTCCACCCAGCACGGCGCGGTCTGGAAGTCGGCGTAGGGCGAGGATCCGATCGAGGTGAGCTGACCGGAGAAGCTGTCGTTGTACGCGGACACCGTGCCCAGGCCGGCGCCGTTGTGCGCGTTACTGACGAACAACTGTGAGGGGTTGGTGGGCGAGAACTCGGCGCCGAGCTGGCCGAGACCCTGCCCGGTGAAGGGAGAGCCGTGGGCGGCGAGCAGGCGGCCGTTGGGCAGCACCACGAAGCTGTCGATCTGTGAGGTGCCGGTGCGGGTGCCGATGAGGCGGTCGCCGGTGGCGTTGAAGAACACGTCGCCCAGGCCGGAGACATCGGGGACGGTGACCGCCGAGTGCGGGACCCGGATCAGCTTGCCGGCCGGATTCAGCCGGAAGCCGGAGTAGCCGCTGCCGCCAGCGCCGGAGTTCGCGACGTAGACCAGGCCGGTCCCGGAGACCGCGACGCTTACCGGCTTGGTGCCGCCAGATGACACCGGCGGGCCGACAAGCACCGGCACGCCGTCCGCGGTGATGCGCAGCACCGAGATCTGGTTGCTGCCGGCGTCGACAGCCAGCAGGTACCTGCCGTCGCTGGTTACCTGGATCGCGCCCTGAGAGGCCAGGCCAGAACCGAGGCCCGCGCCGCCGGCGGCGAACGGTGAACCGGGGATCGGGGTCAGCGAGCCGTCTGCGTGCCGGTCGAACCCGGCGATGGTATTAGCGGTCGCGGTGTTGTCGTCAAGGTAGGTGTAGCCGACGACCGGTGAGGTGGTGCTGGCGCTGGCAGAGGCTGCCGCGCCGAACAGGCTGATCGTTGCCGCTAGCAGGCTGCCGCCCGCTGCCAGGCAAACGCGCTTGCGCATGTCCTTCTCCTTGCGTGGGGAGGACCCGCAGTGATCCGCGGACCGACCCGGTAGTCCCGGCCGCGCCAGCCTCGTTACACGCCGGCCTCCCTGCCTTACCCGTCCGTAAGAAGCTAACCAGCGGTCCAGGCCGCATCCCCGCAGGTCAGCGATATTCGTAGTTTTTTCTGCGATTTTCCACGGAAACCTGTCATCGGTGATCTTCGCCCTGGGGGTGCCGTCGACCGGCACGTACTCGCGCATCAGGCCCTGCCGCATTGGGCGTTCGCCGCCGACGGCCATGCCGAGCGCCGGGTAGCGGGTGCGGACCTCCTCGGGGGTCAGCGGGCGCTCGCCCGGGGACAGCGCAACCTTTCCGTCTTCCTCCGCCCAGGTCTCTACGGGCATGACCGGCCAGATCCGGCGGACTTCGCCCTAGACGATGAGGATGAAGCGCCTGATCTTGGGCCGCATGGCTTCGGCGATACGCCAGTTCTCGCTGTCGGCGCGGCGCTGGGCCTCGGTGGCGTCGCTGCCGCCGGTCTCGCCGTATACGCGGTCCTCCGCGTCCACCTCGCGGCCCGGGCCGCGGTAGACCAGCATAGCGATCTCGTCCAGACGCTGAATCTGCACCACGGTGCGCGGGTTCATATCTAGCCGCCCCGCCGCCTCTTCCCCGCGCCGCCACCGGCGGCCCGCGCAGCGCCGCCAAACCACGCGCCCAGGCAGCGATGCTGCCGGGCCGTCTCACGTAAGCAGCCCGACCAGATATCTGCCGCATAAAGGGGCCCTTCGCGCTGAGGAGAAGGGGTCGGCCGGTGATGAGTGCTGAGGCGCGCGCCCGGAGGGATTTCAGCACGCGGCTTACCGCCCTGAAGCCGCTGCCCATCTGGTGATTCGTCATGTGTCCGTAAGGGGAACCCTCCACGCACGCCCAGCGCCCGCCCGCCCCGCCGGCTGTGACCTGGGCCTGCTGCGTCGCAGATAACCCGTCCGGTGAAAATCTCGAATGTCGGGGGCTATCCGTACGCTCCCGGTCATGACCGAGACGTTGATCGGATACGCGCGCTGCTCCACCGACGCCCAGGACCTCACCGCCCAGCGTGACCGGCTGCGCGAGCTCGGCGTCGCCGAGGACCGGATCTACCTCGACCACGGGCTCACCGGCACCACCCGCAACCGCCCCGGCCTCGATCAGGCCCTCGCGGCCGTCCGGGAAGGTGACACCCTCGTGGTGCCCAAACTCGACCGGCTCGCCCGGTCCGTGCCCGACGCCCGCGCCATCGGCGACGACCTGGCCGGCCGCGGCATCAAGCTGTCGCTCGGCGGGCAGGTCTACGACCCGGCCGACCCGATGGGCAAGATGTTCTTCAACATCCTGGCCACGTTCGCCGAGTTCGAGGTCGACCTGCTGCGGATGCGTACCCGCGAGGGCATGGCCGTCGCCCGCGCCAAGGGCAAGCTGCGCGGCAAGCAGCCCAAGCTGTCCGCCCGGATATGTGCTCGCCGGGTACCTCGGCCGCGGCCGCTGAGGGAGCGGGCGGGCAAGATCTGCATTTGCGCGCCCGACGCAGACGTGCACCCGCCCGGGGATGAGCCCAGCGAGCCGGGCAAGCTCCCCCCTCATGCTGTGCCAAGACTGCCCCGGGAAGTTCATCGCGGTGCGGGCCATCCAGGAAGGCGGCCCGGAGCCGCCTGGCCGATCGTGATAACTGTGATGGTCGCACCGGGATGCCGGACGGACATGCCTTCGGGGACGCCCGAGGCTGGTGAGAAGTAACGCGGAAGCAGGACACCCGCCCTTGGCCAGATACGGCCGGGCGGGTGTTTCCCTGCGCCCTACATCAGGCCCATGGCCCGCAGCTCGCCGGCCAGGCTCACCGGCTCGGCCAGGGCCTCCCGCGGGGTCGCGTGGCTGGCAGGCGGCCAGCCAGGAACGGGAACGTACTCGACGGCGAACACGGTCAGCGGCCGGTTCGGGGAATCTGAGATGTATCACCCAGCCGGCAACCCGTCTCTGGTCCTTTAGAAAGGGTCGCATCCAGTGAGCTTCCCGGATCGGGGGGAGAAAGACACTGGATCGGGGGAGGAGAAAGACAGATGACCAACGCCGTTTTTAACAGTAATGTCGGGGGGACGCCTGCCGTGAGTGCCACCGGCACCAACGGCGCAGACGGGATCGACGCCAGCAGTGACACCGGCGCCGGCGTCAGCGTGGTGAGCGAAAGCGGCGCTGGTGTCTTCGCCCAAAGCCAGAGCGGGATTGGCGTGCACGCGGTTGGCGGAGGAGCCAGCGCCACGACATCGCTGGACCCACGAGTTGCGATCTTTGCTGAGGGCGGTCCTGGCACCGGCGTCTTTGCCACCGCTGACGACCTGACCGCAGTCATCGCCAGAAGTACCAGAGGGCTCGCCCTCGAAGCGAACGGAACTACCGGCGTCACCGCCACCGGTTCCACCGGCCCCGGCGTAAACGCCATCAGTATCAGCGGGATCGCCGTCGAAGGCAGCAGCCAGAGCGGCCCCGGGGTTCAGGGCACTAGCCTTACCGGCGCTGGTGTCTTCGCCCAAAGCCAGAGCGGGATTGGCGTGCACGCGGTTGGCGGAGGAGCCAGCGCCACGACATCGCTGGACCCACGAGTTGCGATCTTTGCTGAGGGCGGTCCTGGCACCGGCGTCTTTGCCACCGCTGACGACCTGACCGCAGTCATCGCCAGAAGTACCAGAGGGCTCGCCCTCGAAGCGAACGGAACTACCGGCGTCACCGCCACCGGTTCCACCGGCCCCGGCGTAAACGCCATCAGTATCAGCGGGATCGCCGTCGAAGGCAGCAGCCAGAGCGGCCCCGGGGTTCAGGGCAGTAGCCTTACCTCGACGGGGATCTCTGGTATCACCGACAGTGGGGTCGGCGTAACAGCGAACGGCGGCTCTACGGGCGTAGCGCTGCAGGTGATAGGGAAGGTAGAAGTTCAGGGAAACTCGGTGGGCTCGGTCACCATGGCAGCACACACGAAGACCCTGACAGTGAGCAACCCTGCCGCGACCCCAAACAGCCTTATCCTGCTGACGCCACTCGACAACCCGCAGGAGCTCTTGTGGATCGGCGCCCGTAGCGCAGAGAGCTTCACGATTGACGCGAGCCACGCGTTGCCGACCAACGTAACCATCATGTTCCTGATCGTTAATTAGGACCTCACGGCCCCGCGATCGCCACGTCTCCGTCGCCGAGGCTGTCCCGTGCCCGCATCCGGCCGGGAAGATATGCCGACCTTCAGTGGTGCCTGATCCACCGCGTGCACGAGGAACTGCAGGCCTGTAGTGCGGGTGGAATGTGCCAGTGCGAATCGGCCAGCATGAAGTGGCTGGCAAGTCCCGTCGGGCCTACGGGCTCCGGCCCCCGCCGCCGAAGCCATTGGCGGACGGCATCAGGTCGGCGTAGTCACGGACTCGCCCCGGCACCTGGCAGGCGCCGGGGCGAGTTTGCGTTTCCCGCCGGGCGGCGTCGGCCCCAAACCCGGGAACGACCGAGATACGTGTAAAACCGGCCAAGGATTGATCTTCGCGGATACCGGTAACGCCTGGGCTCCGGTGGTGAGGGCGTGCTACCTACTTCCTCCCAGGCTGTGTCGCCTTCTGATTTCGCAATTACGGAGAGTGAACGTCCCAAGAGCGCGACAACCGGACATTCGGCGCATAACGCCGACTCGGCGCGCCGTGCCGATTCGTGCTTCCGGTGGACGGCTGGGCACGGATCAACCGTGTCTGCGCGCCTGTGACGAAACTTGGGGGCCTTAACTGGCTGTCTTGCCGCGTGCCCTGGCCGTACGTAGGGTGTGGCCGTGGCAGTGCGTGCGGCGGACCCGGATCTGGGCCGGCTGTATCACGACACTCGCGAGCGCCTGGTCGTGCTGCTGTCGCAGCTGGATGAGGCGGCGCTGGCCACCCGGGTGCCGGCATGCCCGGCCTGGCTGGTCCGCGATGTAGTGGCCCATCTGTGCGCGGTCAACCAGGATGTGCTGGCCGGGCGGCAGACCCGGATCAATACCGACGCCGAGACAGCCGCCCAGGTCGCCCGGAGGGCCCGCTGCCCGCCAATGAGCGTTCGGTTGTTCCCGATGGGCCGAGCTCGCGACGGCAGAGGGCGGCATTCTCCGCTGCGATTCGGGCGCGAGGTGCGCTATCGGAGATAATGTGCGGGAGTCAGGTCCCGCCGCAGGCGCCGTTCCCGCAGGATGGCATGCGCATTATCAGAAATAATGTGGCATTACCTCTGAAGGGGCTCTCCATTTAACCGGAGTAGCGCACGTCAGCGCCGTGCCAGGAGCAACCGAACGAGTGGGCACTTTTGCGCCGTGACCAGCACTAATGGCGGCTACCTGCCACGCGCAGATCCGCTTAGATGGAGAGCCCGAACCTCTGATAACCCCGAACGCCGAGGACTGGGGCTGAGGGGCCATGCCATCCCCCGCTCCTTGCACATGACGACGCCCCGCCGGTTAACCGGCGGGGCGTCGTGGTCGTGGACGGATCGGTCCGGCTGGCGGTCAGACCCCGGTCAGCACCTTTCCGCTGGAAGCAGGGTGAACTTGCTTGGCCCGCGCCAGGTCTGCCTGCGGGCCGGGCTGCGGGAAGCGGTTGGAGCGGGCCATGGCTTCCCCGGCGCCGAGCAGTTCGTCGTTGAGGTTCCGGAAGGTGCCGATCACGGTCTTCGCCCACCGGCTAATCGGGTGGCCTGGCTGCTGGTTCGTTGTCATGTTCAATCACCTGGTCTGTGCTGGGGGCGGCCCGGATATCAGGCCAGTGGCCGGTGCCGGGCAGGCCGCCCCTTGGGTCTGGGACTGAGACCGATCGTGCCAGCGCATCATTGCCCGCCGGTTGAGCCGCGATTGCGCGGTCCGTTAACCGGGTGATAACCCGCTTTCGGGCTCTCCATCTAAGCGGATCTGCGCGTGGCAGGTAGCCGCCATTAGTGCTGGTCACGGCGCAAAAGTGCCCACTCGTTCGGTTGCTCCTGGCACGGCGCTGACGTGCGCTACTCCGGTTAAATGGAGAGCCCCTACCCGCTTTATCACCCCCGCACGACCCGTTCGTCGACTTCCGCTGGGCCGCCGACAAGCAGCTCCGCGACGCCGTCTGCAACTTCGCCGACAACTCCCGCCACGCCAGCCCCTGGGCCGCCCGGCTCTACCACGACGCCATCGCCCGCGGCAAAGACCACCCCCACGCCGTCCGCATCCTCGCCCTGCGCTAGGCGCCTTGTAAGGACTGGTGCACGATGGCGCGGTCGCCGCCTGCGACCTTGGCCTCATGCAGGGCGGCGTCGGCGGCGCGCAGCGCTTCGTGGTGGGTCTGGGTGCCCGCGTCGAAGAAGGCGGCGCCGATGCTGATGGTGGCGGGGATCGAGTTGGTGCCGGTGGTGTGTGTCTGCTCGCGCACGGCGGTGCAGAGCCCGTCGGCCAGGCTCTGGATCAGCGAGGGCGTCGCGGAGGGGAATACGGCGGCGAACTCGTCGCCTCCCATGCGGGCTAGCGTGTCATTGGGCCGAAGGCGCTGGGCCAGCACGTGTGCGATGCTCTGGATCAGTGCCTCCGCGGCGGCCGCACCGTGGCGCCGGATCACTTCGTTATATCGGTCCACGTCCATGGACAAGAGCGCGAGGCGCTCGGTGTTTTGCCGGGCGCGGTCGAGTTCGTTCTCGAAGCGCCGGCGATTCCACAGGCCGGTCAGGGCGTCGTGGTCGGCAGGGTCGAGCGCTGCGGCACCGGGCCCTAGTGGCGCTGGCACGCCCGCCCCGGGGCCTGTCGATCTGTTGGCACCGGCCCGCGGCTCGAGCGCCGCGCCGAAGACGTCGACCCAGCTCACGAAGTGCCGGTCGTTGAGGAACAGCGCGCGAGCCCGTTCGCGCCCGGCCTGGCCGAGCCGGGCGGCCAGCGGCGGGTCACGCAGCAGCTCGACGATCGCGTCGCCGAACGCAGCCACGTCGGCAGGGTCGTCGACCAGCAGCCCGCTGTGCCGGTGCTGGACCTGATCCAGATGGCCCCCCACCGCGCTGGCGACGACCGGACGGGCCTTCCACATCGCCTCGGTCACTCCCAGGCCGAACCCCTCCTGCAGGCTTTTCTTGACCACCACCGCGGCTAGGCGCTGGATCGCGTTCACCATCGCGGCGTTCTCCTCGGGCGGGGTGAGCGGGAGGCAGGCGAGATGAACCCGGGCCCGCGCGCGGGGCGGCAGCCGCCGCCAGCGTTCGCGGACGCCGGCGAGCACGGCTTCGGCTTCGGGGTCATCGGCGACCTGGCCCGCGTCGGGGCCCGCGAGCAGCAGGTGCGCGCCGGTCGCCGGTACCACCCGCTCTACGAAGCCATCCAGGATCCCCAGCGGGTCCTTGATGCGGTCCCATCGGGCCAGCGAGACCACCACCAGGTCCCGGCCCCAGTCCGGCGGGCCGTCGGAGTCCACCACCGTGGGACCAGCGGCGAGCGTCGCCACCGACCCATCCGTGCGGGCGTAGCGCGGGGCGGCAGCCGGGACCCCGGCGGCCAGGCCCAGGTGCTGCACAGTCGCCCGGGCGGCGCCATAAGACATCGGCAGGTTCTTCGTCGACCCGGGGTCGATGCCCGGCGTCAAGATCGACGTCTCCGCCCCGCCCAGCCACTCCGGCAGCGAGGTTCGGCGGCTGAAGACAAAGCGGCGCACGCCGACCAGGCGCGGCCGCAGGCACCGCCACGCGTTCCGGGAGTACTCGTTGTGGTGGTCGGTGCCAATGTGGCATCTCCAGATCACGGTCGCGCCAGCCCGCTCGAGCGGCACCGACATGGCCGCGGTCTGGGGGTCGTGCAGCACCACCACGTCTCCCGGGGACAGCAGGGACGCTAGCGCCTCGGCGTGGCAGAGGGCGGCCCGGTCCAGCGTCGTCAGCTCCTCGGTCCCCAGCACGCCGCCATCGCCTGGCTGGCCTTGCAGATGGTTATGAAAGCGCTTGGTCACCCGGAAAAACTCGGCAGAACCGCGCAGCACCATCCACCGGACGTCGATCCCTGCACCTTTCCAGTACGGCAGCAGCGTACGAAGCAGCTGCGCAACTCCACCACCCAAAGCGGTGGAGTTCACCATCCACACCGTCCGTCCGCCCAGCAGCTCACCGGCGCGCTGCCGGGCCACGCGCACGCGCTGCATCATCGGTAGCAGCAGGTAGCGGCCGAGATCCTCGAAATGCAGGGTCTCAAGCGGAATCTCGGCAAGAGCCGCCCCCGGTCGGGCCGCGCCTCCACGAGGATAAGAAGCAGTGTCAGACATCAGGTTGCTCCCGCGCAACGCCCGTGCTGGCTGGCACATCGCTGAGGCACCTCAGTCCGATCCGGCCATAACGGCCGTGCCTCCAAGGTCCGGGGCAACACGGTCTCCTCCCGGCAGGCTAAGGCCGATCTTAACCCCGTGCAAATAGGGCAGATCCTCGGACTCAGGGCCCGGATGCCACGCCCTCAGCGCCCACCGTCATGCCCACGGGCCCGGGTTCTTGGCCACAACCAGGGCCGCCCGCCCCTGAGACTGGGTCCGCAGGGCCGGGCAGCGGGCCGTTGGACTTTACTGGCAGGGTGAGCCCCCTGGCGGCTCGTTGCGCATCAGCGTTCACGTAGTTCCATGGCAACCGGGGACGACCGGACTGATGAACGTATCCGACGCGCTGCCAGCATCGGCGCCCTGCTGCTGCCCATCGTGGCCTTGAAGGCCGGCCGTACCGGCGCCGGGCGCCGGGTGGCGTCCTCGCACACCGCGACGATGGAGGCCGGCGAGTTGGCCGTCGAGGCGCTGTTCCACCAGGCGGTGGTGATCCGCGCCGGCACGCTGGAGGAGATGTTCGACATCGTCGCGGTGGTGTCGCCGCAGCCGGCGCCCGCGGGGACGGCGGGTCGCGGTGCTGACCAACGGCGGCGGCCCGGGCATCCTGGTCGCCGAGGCCCGCGAAGCGGCCGGGCTGCTGGTGCCGGGACTGTCGGAAGACACCCAGGCGGCGCTGCGCTTAGGGCGGCGTCGCCCTCGGCATCGACAGCCCACAGGCGGCAGCCGACGCGGTGACCGCGATGGCGTCAGCGCTCGGGCTCTGCCTTGGGAGGCCCGCCCGGCGCACGCCGGGCCACACGCCCACAGGAACCCGCTGATCAGCCACGCTCATCGGTCAGCCTGGCTGGTCCTGGCCGCAGCTGCATGTCGACGAGCAGGCGCTCGGTGTCGGTGAGGTCGCCGACGATCTTGCGGGTGGGCTGCGGGTGCATCCTGACCAGCGTCGGTACGGCCACGATCTGGTCCTCGGCGGCCCGGCGCGGGTTCTCCATCAGGTCGATGACCTCAATGTGATACTGGCCCGGCAGCCAATGCGCGCAGGCGCGCTGGAGGTTGGCGAGCGCGCGGACGCACGTGGGCGTGCGGCCGGTCACGTACAGCCGCAACTCCCAGGTCTCCTCGGCAGATGCCGCTGGCTGAACCGCGTCATCGGTGTCGCCACCGGCGTCGCGCGGCGGGGTCATCACTGCGCTCTGTCATCGCGGCTAGCCGGGATCTGCCCGGCGCTGAGCGGCCAGTGCCGCCCGGGTCGCCTTGGCCTCGGCCGCCAGGCGTGCTTCGCGGCTCGCGATCTGCTCCAGCTCGGCCTGCTGCGCCGCGAGCTCCTCTTGCAGTACGGCGAGCTGAGCCTGCCCCTGCGCGGCGAGCGCTTTCAGCTCTCGCTTACGGCGCATCAGCTGCTCCTCGCGCTCCAGCTGCTCGCTGCGCTCCCGGCCTTGCTGCATGACGCGGGCGGAACCAGTCATCACCCCGCCGGGGCCCACGTAGACGTCGGCAAGCTCCACCCCATGGTCGGTAAGCACGAACTCCCGCACCTGGTTGGAATGGGCGGTGCCTCGCGACTTGAGCACGAACAGCAGCCGGTTACGCTCGCCGTTGGACTCGACATTGCGCAGCAGCAGCCAGGTATCGATCAGCGAGGACATGCCCACCCCGCTCGCCTCGTCATCCTGGACCAGCGTGGTCGCCATAGCGGTGATCCCCCGGCTCTTCAGCAGGTGAATCTGGCGGGCCACCATCGAGACCACGTCGGCCTGGGGGGGCTGGTGAGTCAGGCTGGTGATCCCGTCGAGAACGGCGATGGCCGGCTTTTGCTCATCCATCAGCCCGGCCAGGATCGTCAGGTGCGTCTCCAGCCCGAATGCCGATGGCCGGGCGGCCCAGATCCGCAGCAGACCCGCCTCCACCCAGCGTCCCAGGTCCAGGCCGACCGAGCCCATGTTGCGGATCACCTCATCCGGCGACTCCTCGAACAGGACCAGCAGGGCCCGCTCGCCCCGCGCGCACGCTGCGTCGATCAAGTGTGCCCCCAGCGTGGTCTTGCCGGTACCCGGCGCCCCGCTGACCAGGACGGTGGACCCCCGGTACGGGCCGCCGGACAGCATGTGGTCCAGCCGGGGCACGCCGGTCGACAGTCGCTCGCTGGAAGCGCCGTAGTCGAGGCTGACCGCCGTCACTGGCAGTACCTCGAAGCCACGGACCGAGATCAGGAACGGGTACTCGTTGGTCTCATGCGTCGACCCGCGGTACTTGATCACCTGCAGCCTCCGCGTGGCGACCCCCCCGTGCACGCGGTGGTCCAGAACGATCACGCAGTCCGACACGTACTCCTCGATCCCATGCCGGGTCAGCGCATCGTCAGCACGCTCGCCGGTCACAACCGCAGTGACCTCCCGGCCCTGCAACCAGCCGAACAACCTGCCCAGCTCAGCCCGGACGATCGCCCGTGCCTTGAACGCCCCGAACAGCACCTCGATGCTGTCGAGCACGACCCGCCTGGCCCCGATGCGCCTGATCGCGTCGTCCAGCACCAGGGACAGCGGCCCGAAGTCGAACTCGCCAGTCTCGACAATCTCAGCCGCCTCCACCGGGAAGGCGATGATTATCAGCATCCCGTCCCGCTGCAACCCGTCAAGGTCAAAGCCCAGCGAGGCCACGTCGGCGGTGACCTTCTCGGCTGACTCCTCGAAAGTAACCAGCACACCAGGCTCGCCGTGCTCCCGGGCGCCCGCGACCAGGAACTGCAGGCCCAGCAGGGTCTTACCGGTGCCGGTGCCGCCCGTCACCAGCGTGGATCTGCCCTGGGGCAGCCCACCCCGGGTGATCTCATCCAGTCCCCGGATACCGGTCGGGGCCTTCAGCAGCAGCGGGGCAGCCGGAGTTTCAGACAACGAGGTCATACGAATCCTCCCGTGCTCGGGGCGTTAGACGCTCCTCGGCGCCAGATCACATCATTCATCGTCCTCAACGCCACGTTCAGGGCCAAAGGTCTTCCGTTGCCTGGCTTGGGGAACAAGACACATACGACACGGCCGCAGCGGCCAGGATAGAGGCGTGGCGGCGTGCGCTGCCCAAGTGGATGCGCAGGTCAGGGCGGTTCAGGGCCGGGTGCTGGCGCAGCGCCGCAGCGCGGAGGTCGCGTTCGCCTACGTGGCGGCGCTGTCGCCGGGGACGCGGGCGATCTGCTGGGCGCTGGCGGAGGCGGCCGGGCATGAGGGGCAGGGCCGGATGCAGGCCCTGGCCGGCAGCAACGACAAGACAGCGCGCCTGTGGAACCTACCCCGGCCGGCATGATAGCTGACGGGCTTTGCCCATACGTACAAGGGTTTTGGTACTGGTAGGGCCGTACAGCCATTGGCGCTAGCGATGATCTTGGTCGGGCCACCCGGTCGTCCCTGTGTAGGGGAAACGACCATTAGCCCTACACCGCCGTTCACCGCGGCGCCGCACTACGCCCGCCAAGTCACAGCGTTGTGACTTTCGGCGATAAGTGGCGGAGAATCTTCGACGCTATCTGGCCCGGGCCTCTTGATGCGCGATCTGGTGTGACGCCCATCGATGAATGTCGCCTTCCCAGAACCATCTGTCACCAAGATCCA
>Ga0310037_10001161_pt1 | contig 14810 bp, 13 predicted proteins | sample Sb_taG_11_FD_200239 | JGI IMG/M metagenome (GOLD analysis project Ga0310037, IMG submission 200239) | Peat soil microbial communities from Weissenstadt, Germany - Sb_50d_3_AS metaG (v2) (version 2) | ecosystem: Environmental > Terrestrial > Soil > Wetlands > Peat | place: Germany: Weissenstadt...
CATGATCCTGGCTGCGGTCTCGTACCGCACCGGCCGCCTCGGCATGAACATGGTCGCCCATGCCACGTTCAACCTGGTCGCCATCGTCGCCATCGCCGCCGGAGGGACCGGGCTCGTCCACTGAGCGCCCCCTCGTGACGGCGTGCCCGTCAACGGCGGGTTGCACCTCCCGCGCTGCCACGTGGGGGTTCGGATCGATGTGCGGGCGCCCCCTATGGTTGGGGCCCGTGAGCCGGATGGACAAGGTCTTCAAGGCGTACGACGTGCGCGGCACGGTGCCCGACCAGCTGGACGCGGACATGTGCCTGGCCATCGGCCGCGCCATGGCGCGCTTCGCCGGCGCGCCCGAGATCCTGGTCACCCGGGACATGCGGGAGTCTGGCGTCGAGCTCTCGCGCGCCTTCTCCGACGGGGTGCGCGCCGAGGGGGTCGACGTGACCGACCTCGGCATGGCCTCCACCGACTTCTTGTACTTCGCCTCGGGGCACCTCGATGCGCCGGGCGCCATGTTCACGGCGTCGCACAACCCGGCGCAGTACAACGGACTGAAGATGTGTCTCTCGGGCGCACGCCCGATCGGGCGCGACACGGGCCTGGCCGACATCGAGGCCGAGGCCGAGAAGCTGCTGGGGGAGCCGGTCCCTCCGCTCGTGGGTTCGCGGCGCGAGCTCGACCTGCTGGAGGCGTGGGCGGACCACGTCGTGTCGTTCGTCGACGTGGGCTCGCTGCGGCCGCTCAAGGTCGTGGCGGACACGGCCAACGGCATGGGCGGGCTCGTGGTGCCGATCGTCTTCGCACGCCTGCCCTTCTCCGTCGAGATCCTCTTCCCCGAGCTCGACGGGAACTTCCCGAACCACCCGGCCGATCCCATTCAGCCCGAGAACCTCGTGGCGTTGAAGCAGGCCGTCCTCGAGCAGGGCGCCGACATCGGCCTCGCCTTCGACGGCGACGCCGACCGGGTCTTCCTGGTCGACGAGCGCGCCGAGCCCGTGTCCGGCTCGCTCACGACGGCGCTGGTGGCGGCCTCCATGCTGACCAAGCACCCCGGCGAGAAGGTCCTCTACAACCTCATCTGCTCGCACGTGGTGCCCGAGGTCGTCACGGAGATGGGGGGCATCGCCGTGCGGACCCAGGTGGGCCACTCCATCATCAAGCAGGTGATGGCCGAGACGGGTGCCGTGTTCGGCGGCGAGCACTCGGGCCACTACTACTACCGCGACAACTTCCGGGCCGACTCGGGCATCATCACGGCACTGCTCGTGCTCGAACTGCTCAGCAAGAGTGATCAGCCCCTGTCCGCCCTGTTGCAGCCGTACCAGCGTTACGCCGACTCGGGCGAGATCAACACCGAGGTGGCGAGCCCGGCGGCCACCGTGGCCGCCATCGCGGAGGCCGAGGGCGCGGCGGGGGCGTCGATCGACCTGCTCGACGGGCTGACGGTCGAGCACGACGACTGGTGGTACAACGTCCGGCCGTCCAACACCGAGCCGCTGCTCCGCCTCAACGTCGAGGCGAAGACGCCCGAGCTCTGCGCGGCCCACGTCGCCGAGGTGCGGGAGCTGATCGCCGCCAACGCCGGCCGCCGTGCCGCCCCGAAATCACACAGTGCCGACCCGACGTGAGGAGACCCCACCATGAGCCTTGACCCGCTCCTGCTCGACGTGCTCGCCTGCCCGGTCGACAAGGGCCCGCTGCTGTGGTTCGAGGACGAGGACGTCCTGTACAACCCCCGGCTGCGCAAGAGCTACGCGGTGGTCGACGGCGTGCCCGTGCTGCTGGTGGACGAGGCGGTCGACGTCGGCGACGCCGAGCACGAGCGGCTGATGGCCAAGGCCGACAAGGACAAGGTGCGGGCCACCGGGCCGACCGAGGGGTGAACGACCGGCCGTATCTCGACTCGCTCGGGATGTGGGAGGCGGCCACGGCGCAACCCGAGCGTCTGCTCTCCTCGTTGGCCGGCGCGCAGGACGCGCTCGCCGGCTCCGCCCTTCCCATCACCAGCGCCGTGCGCTCCGTCGCCGCGTTCGGGCAGGGGACCGGCGGAACGGCCTGCGAGGCGGCCGCCGCCCTGGCGGCGCCCCACCTCGGCGTGCCGTTGTGGGTCGGTCACGGCGCCGACGTGCCGGCCTTCGTCGACGGCCACACGCTCGTGCTGGCGGTGTCGTGCGTGGAAGGCGCCGACGCCACGACGGCCGCTCACGAAGCCGTGGCGCGCGGCGCGCGCGTGGTGGCCGTCGGCAGCGACAGCGGGCTCGCGCGCCTGGCCGCCGACGCGGGCCTCCCGTGGTGCCCCGTGACCCCGGGCGGCCCCGTCGCCCGCGCCGCGCTGGGTGCGGCGACGGTGCCCCTCCTCGTCGCGCTCGCCCAGACCGGCCTGATGCCCGACCCGTCGGCGTCGATCGCCGCCGCCGCGGCAGCGCTCGGGCGCCGGCGCGACGCCCTCGTCGCGCCCGGCGGGCCGCCCGCGGACCTGGCCCGTCGCATCGGGCGCACCATCCCGCTCGTCTACGGGTCGGCGGGCGTCGCCGCGGTGGCGGCGCGGTGGTGGAAGGCCCAGGTGAACCTCAACGCCAAGGCGCCGGCCTTCGCGGCGGCACTGCCGGAGCTGACCTACGACGAACTGGCCGGTTGGGGACAGGGTGGCGACGTGACGCGCCAGGCGATGTCGCTGGTGCTGCTGCGCCACCGCGGCGAGGGTGCCCGAGCGGCCGCGCTGTTCGAGTCGGTGGGCGCCGCCACCGACGAGGTCATGGCCGACGTCTTCGAGGTGGAGGGCGAAGGGGACGACGACCTCGGCCGCTTCTTCGACCTGGCGCTCTTCGGTCAGTTGGTGTCGCTGCACCTGGCCGGACGCGAGGGCGTCGACCCGGGGCCCGTGCCGGCCGTCGACGACGCGCGAGCGGCCGGGTCCTGACTAGTTCAGGCGCTCCACGATCATCGCCATGCCCTGGCCGCCCCCGACGCACATCGACTCGAGGCCGAAGGTCTTGCCGGAGTCCTCGAGCCCGTTGAGCAGCGTGGTCATGATGCGGGCGCCGGTCTGACCGAAGGGGTGCCCGAGCGCGATGGCCCCGCCGTTGACGTTCAGCTTGTCCCAGCTGATGCCGAGCTGCTTGGCCGAGGGGATCACCTGGGCGGCGAAGGCCTCGTTGATCTCCACCAGGTCGATGTCGTCGATCGTCATGTTCGCTCGCGCCAGCACCTGACGGCAGGCGTCCACCGGGCCGAGGCCCATGATCTCGGGGTTGAGCCCGGACACGCCGCTCGCCACGATGCGTGCCAGCGGCGTGATGCCGAGCTCCTTGGCCTTCGTGTCGCTCATGACGATGACGGCTGCGGCGCCGTCGTTGAGCGGGCAGGCGTTCCCGGCCGTCACCGTGCCGCCCTCGCGGAAGACCGGCTGCAGGTTGGACAGCCCCTCCAGCGTGGTGTTGGGGCGAGGGCCGTCGTCCTTGGTCACCACCGTGCCGTCGGACAGGGTGACCGGGATGATCTCGCGCTCGAAGAACCCGTTCTCCTGTGACGCCACCGCACGCGTCTGGGAGAGCAGCGCGAACTCGTCCATCTCCTGGCGGCTGACCTTCTCGTACTCGGCCACGTTCTCCGCGGTCTGGCCCATGGCGATGTAGATGTCGGGCAGACCGGCCGGGGGGCTCCACGGCTCGGTGACGGCGGGAGCACGCACCTTCGTCCGCTCCTCGGCCTCGGCGAATTCGGGGTTGTGCGGACCGGTGTCCGATGCGCCGTGCATGTAGCGGCTCACCGTCTCGACGCCGGCGGCGATGAAGATGTCCCCCTCGCCGGCGCGGATGGCGTGCGCCGCCATGCGGATCGTCTGGAGGGAGGACGAGCAGTAGCGGTTGACCGTCACGCCGGGCACGTTGTCGAGGCCGGCCAGGATGGCGGCGACGCGGGCGACGTTGTAGCCGGCTTCGCCCGCCGGCTGCCCGCAGCCCAGCAGCACGTCCTCCACCGTCGCGGGGTCGAGCTTCGGCACCTTCTCGAGCACGGCCCGGAGCACGAGAGCGCTCAGGTCGTCGGGCCGGCACTCGACGAGCGAACCCTTGTTGGCCCGCCCGATCGGGGTGCGGCCGGTGGCGACGATGACGGCTTCAGGCATGTGACGGCTCCTCGGTTCGTTCGGTGCCGGGGGTCCCGCCCCCAGGGCGGATTGCAGGTTACTTGGCGGTAGCCAGGGGTTCTCCGGGCCCGCCATTGGCCGCTGTCCCGAAGCGGACTGTAACGTGTTCTAGCGCGCCGAGCCCGCAGGGACGAGCCGGCGACGACGTGGCGTTGACGTGGGCCGATGCGGACCCGCCACCCGGGAGGGACACCGATGGAGATTGCCTACACCGAGGAGCAGCGGACGCTGAAGAGCGAGCTGCGCGCCTATTACCAGAGCCTGCTGACCCCGGAGGTGGAGCAGGAGCTGGCCCAGGCGGGCGGTGTCGGCCCCGTGGTGCGCCGGGTGGTCAAGCAGATGGGCAGCGACGGATGGCTCGGCATCGGTTGGCCCAAGGAGTGGGGCGGCCAGGGCCGCTCGGCCATTGAGCAGTTCATCTTCTTCGACGAGTCGATGCGCAGCGGCGCCCCGGTGCCCATGCTGACGATCAACACGGTCGGCCCCACCATCATGAACTTCGGTACGCAGGAGCAGAAGGAGTTCTTCCTTCCCCAGATCCTCGCCGGCGAGATCGCGTTCTGCATCGGCTACACCGAGCCCAACTCGGGCACCGACCTTGCCTCGTTGACCACCCGGGCCGTACGTGACGGCGACGAGTACGTCATCAACGGCTCGAAGATCTTCACCAGCCTGGCTGGTGACGCCGACTACGTGTGGCTGGCCACCCGGACCGATCCCAACGTCGCCAAGCACAAGGGGATCTCCATGTTCGTGGTGCCGATGAACACCCCGGGGATCCGCGTCGTGCCCATGAAGCTTCTCGGGGACCACAACATCAACTACACCTTCTACGAGGACGTGCGGGTTCCGGCCACCAGCCTGGTGGGCGGCGAGAATCAGGGCTGGAACCTGATCACGAACCAGCTGAACCACGAGCGCGTGACCCTGTGCTCGCCCGGCATCATCGAGCGCGTGCTGACCGATGTGCGTGCCTGGGCCCAGACGACCAAGCTCCCCGGCGGCCGGCGCGTCATCGATCAGGAGTGGGTGCAGGAGCACCTGGCCCGCGTGCACGCCGAGCTCGAGTTCCTCCGCCTCATCAACTGGAAGGTGGCGTGGCAGGGCACGCAGGGTCATCTCGACGTGGCCGATGCGTCCAGCATCAAGGTCTTCGGCACGGAGTTCTACCTCCGTGCCTTCCGCGCCCTCATGGAGATCCTGGGGCAGGCCGGCTACCTCACGCGCGGCTCCCCGGCGGCGGTGATCGCCGGTCGGCTCGAGATGTACGCCCGCTCCATGATCATCCTGACCTTCGGCGGCGGCACCAACGAGATTCAGCGGGACCTCATCGCGATCTTCGGCCTCGGCATGCCGCGGTCGTTGCGCTGAGCCCGGGTCGACCCAGGAGAGCCCAATGGACTTCAACTACAGCGAAGAGCAAGAAGCCGTCCGCCAGCTGGCGGGCCAGATCTGCGGTGAGCGCTCGACCCACGAGCGGCTGAAGCAGGTCGAGGCGGAAGCCGGCGACGAGGGGCCGTTCGACCGGGACCTGTGGCGTGAGCTCGCGGACGCCGGTCTGCTCGGCATCCACCTGGGCGAGGAATTCGGGGGCGCCGGACTCGACTTCGTCGCCGCCTGCCTGGTGATTGAGGCGGTCGGGCGCACGGCGGCCTACGTGCCGGTGGTCGAGACCATGGTCTACGGCGCCCTGCCGATCGCGCGCTTCGGCACGGACGCGCAGCGCAAGGCGTGGCTGCCGGGCGTGGCGGCGGGGGAGACCATCCTCACCGCCGCCATGGCGGAGCTGGTCGGTGAGGTGATCCTGCCCGGCGGCACCGAGCCCACCACGACGGCCACGACCCAGTCCGACGGCTCGTGGCTGCTCACGGGCACGAAGGCGTGCGTCCCGGCGGCTTTCGTCGCCGACGCCGTCCTGGTGCCCGCGACGTGCCGGGCCGCCGACGGCTCGGGCACCGGTGTCGGGGTCTTCGTCGTCGACACCGGCGCGGCCGGCCTCACCTTGACCCGGCAGACGACCACGACGGGGCGACCGGAGGCGATCGCGGAGCTGGCGGACGTCGCCGTCGGCGCCGACCGCCTCCTGGGTGAGGGTGCCGACGGCGCCGCGGTGATCGACGCCATCACCGAGGGCGCGACGACGGCACTGTGCATCGAGGAGGCCGGAGCGTGCGCGGCCGCCCTCGAGCTCACCGCCGAGTACACCAAGACGCGGGTGCAGTTCGACAAGCCCATCGCGACCTTCCAGGCTGTCGGGCAGCGCGCCGCCGACGCCTACGTCGACACCGAGGCCATCAGGCTGACGGCGTGGCAGGCCGCCTCCCGCCTGGCCGCCGGCCTGCCCGCAGCGTCCGAGGTGGCGGTGGCCAAGTACTGGGCCGCTGAGGGCGGCCAGCGTGTGGTGCACGCGGCGTCCCACCTCCACGGCGGCGTGGGCGTCGACCGCGACTACCCGCTGCACCGCTACTTCCTCCTCACACGACAGATCGAGCTCACGCTGGGCGGGGCCAACGAGAGCCTGCGGCGTCTCGGGCGAATGCTGGCCGACGAGCCCGTCTGAACCGGCCGGGGCCACGGGCCGCCGCCGTCCGCTACGGCGACGGGTTCGACAGACCGAGGCCGTAGCCGGCCAGGAACAAGCCCGCCTCCCCGTGGCGCGGGTACGCACCGGCGAGCCGATGGAAGGCGGGGGAGTGGTCGGGGTGGGTCAGGTGGGCCACCTCGTGCACCAACACCGAGTCGAGCACCCACCCGGGCACCGTCCGCAGGCGGTGTGACACGCGGATGTCGCCGGAGTAGTACGAGCACGAGCCCCAGCGGGCCGTCTGGTTGGTGACCCAGCGGACGGACGCCGGGCGGGCACCGACGAGATAGCGGTCGCTCAGCTCGATCGCCCGCGCCAGGAGCTCGTCGTCACCGAGTCGCGACTGGTGGTGGTGGCGGGTCAGCAGACGCTCGACGAGCCAATCGACGGTCTTCTGGCGCGACTCGAGACTCAGGTGGGCGGGCACGGACACCACGATCCGCCCGCCGACCCACTTGGCCTCCGACGTCTTCTTGCGGCGCGCGCTGACCCGGACCTCGACGTCGGGCTGCGGGACCACGGCGCCCACGTCGTGCTGCCGCCACCCGGGGGCCGGCGACGGCTCCGGAGGGACCTCGAGCGTCGACTCGCCGGGCGAAGCCTCGGGCCCGTCGAGGTCGGAGACGTCGAAGAGGGTCATGCCCGGCATTGTGGCCGATCCGTGTGACCGTTCCGTGAATGCCTGGTCAGCATCCCTGCACCAGGGAATGCAGCGGCCTACGATCGTTCTGCCCGCAAGAGCGGTCGCGGGCAGAACGGGAGGACCGACGTGTCAGCAGCACTCCTTGCTTCGTCCGGTGCCGGCGTGGGGATCCTGATCATCATCTACATCGCGGTGATCGTCTTCGAGATCGCCGCCTTCTGGCAGGTGTTCGTCAAGGCGGGACAGCCCGGGTGGAAGGTCCTCATCCCATTCTACAACTACTACATCGTCCTGAAGATCGTGGGCCGTCCCGGCTGGTGGCTGATCCTGTACTTCATCCCGATCGTGAACATCGTCGTCCTGATCATCGTCATGCTCGACCTGGCCAAGTCGTTCTCCAAGAGCACCGGCTTCGCGGTCGGGTTGATCCTCTTGTCCTTCATCTTCATCCCGATCCTCGGGTTCGGCCCTGCGACCTACGCCGGCCCGTACGCGGCCGGCCCGCGGGCGGTGACCGTCTGATTGCAGGGCTGCGCATGCGAAGCCGGGGCTCGCCGTCGCCACCTGGCTGGACCTGCCACCGTCGTCAGCCGCGCTGTAATTCGCACGCCCGCCCATCCCTCGCGACGCCGAAGACACGGGGTGCATCCGCGTTGTCGGTCATGCGCGCCAGACCGCGTGGGACCGGCATGCGGAAACCGACGGTGCCCCCGGCAGTGGGGCCGACGATGGCATCGAAGTCGGGGAGCGTGGACGTGGCGGCCGCGCCGCCGGTGAAATCGGCCGACGTGACGAGGGCCAATCCTCCCACCAGTCTTCCCTCTCGCTCGACGTTCTCCGTGACCCAGCCCCGCAGCCACTGCACGCCGGTTTGGCTCGCTGTGACCTGATTGACGTAGCCTCGCATCGGTGCCGCCCGGTCCTCGCGCACGGGGGCCATCAGACTCCCGATGGCCTGGGACAGATGGATGACCGCTCGATCCAAGTTGCGCACCACTCCCGGGAAGATGGCGTCGTCGTCGTGGTGCGCGCCCGGCGTCGGCTCGCGGAAGAGCCCCATGTCGACCGCTGTGCCGTCCCACGAAACGCCACGACCTTCGAGAACGGTGAGAACGGCGTCGTCAGCCTCGGAGAGCCATTCCACCATGCCGACGAGGTCCCGAAGGTCCTCGGCGACGGCATCACTCTCGAACTCGTAGGGCTGCGTCTCTCGCACTAGTTGGATGGAGGACCGAAGTCCATCCAGCGCGGACCTCATGGTGGCGCGCCGCTCCTCCGGCGTGGCGCGCCGGCGGAGCACGTGGAGCCGGCCACGCTGTCTTCGCCCCAGGACCAGCTCAAAACATTCCACTGCCACCTGTGTGGCCAACGACTCGACCAGCACGTCCGGATTTCTCTCGACCCCCCGGCCCAAGCGCACTGCCGCCGCCGCCGCAGCGGCCGCCTCCTGCCGGTCGCCGTGCAGGGCCGCCAAGTGGGCGAGCCTCGCGGTGACGCCCATGGCGTCCGGGTCGAGCGCTGCTGCTCGACGGGCCAGATCGAGCTGCTCGCCCAACGGCACACCATCGCCGAACACGTCGAGGTACCAGACGATGTCGCGCGCCACGAAGGGGCGCAGGAACGGCAGCTCGGCTACGTCCGTTTCGGCCCGACGGATCCCCGAGGACAAGACCGTGCGTTGCCGCTCCGGAGGCACCAGCCGATCGGCGGGCATCACGCGGCGGCCACCGACGCGGGCCGCGAGCGTGCTGAAAGCGCTGTCCGACGGCCCGTACACGGAGCCGCAGCGCGACATCACGAGGATGTCCGCGAACGCCCGCAGCATGACGGGAAGCTGGTCGTACCCGGGGACGATGTCCGCCGCGGTCACGATGGAATCGAAGCGACGCCGCAGCCAGGCCAGGAGCATCGCATTGTCGGACAGTATGAGCAGGTGGCCTGCTTCTCGTGTGAGCTCTTCGGCAGCGTGTGTGACGTAGGGAAGCGGCATGTACTTGCCGTAGTACATGGAGTGGCGCCAACGACCCGAGACGATGTCTCCTCCCCTGACGTGCAGGGCCGAAATGACCTCGTCGGCGTTCCAGGCGGACGCGAGGTCGACGAGCTGCCGAGCCTCGTCGCTCCACTCGATGGACTGGAAGGCGTTGATGAATCTCCTCGCTGCCTCAGCCGGGTCGTCGTCACGTGGGCGGACGATGTCGAAGGGATGTTGGATCTCCACGAGAACGTGCTCGTCCAAATCGGCGAAGCGCTCGCGCACACCCGCCCGGTCCCGGAAGAGGATCTCACCTTCGGGGAGCACGGTGAGGCCTCGCAGGTCCTCCTCGGTGAACTCGAACCGCTGGAGGAACGATCGGGCGAGCAGCGGCGTCGGGTCCGCGATGTACGGGTCGCGGCCCTCGGGCCACATGAAACGGAACTCGCACCCGAAGGACCGCGCCAGCGCAATGGTGTTGGTGAGCGCCAGGAGTCGGGCCCCGAGTCGGTCCCAGCGCCTGCAGAAGAATATCGGCCGGTCAGAGCCGTCGGTCACGTTGCGGCGCTAGCCGAGCACGAGCTCGGCCATGGTGCGCACGGTGGTCACGTCGCCGTTGATGAGCATGGTCGTGGCACGCGACTCGCGCCAGGCCTCGAGGTCGTCGCGGATCTTCTCCACGGGGCCGACGAGCGCGATGTCCTCTACCATGGCGGTGGGGACGGCCGCGGCGGCGTCGTCCTTGCGCCCGTCGAGGTACGCGTCCTGGATCTTGTGGGCCGCCTCCTCGTAGCCCATGCGGGCGAACACGTCGAAGTGGAAGTTCATCTCCTTGGCCCCCATGCCGCCGATGTAGAGGGCGAGGGAGGGCCGGAACCCGTCCGCCGCCGCCTCGGTGTCGTCGTTGATGACGGTGGGCGCGAAGGCCAGCACCTCGAAGTCCGCCGCGCTCCGGCGCGCCGTCGGCCGGGCGAAGCCCTCGTCGAGCGACGCCTCGAAGGAGGACATCGCCCGCGGGGAGAAGAAGATGGGGAACCAGCCGTCGGCGATCTCGGCCGCCAGGGCCACGTTCCTGGGGCCCTCGGCGCCCAGGATGATCGGGATGTCGGCCCGGAGCGGGTGCACAATCGGCTTGAGCGCCTTGCCCAGCCCCGTGCCCCCCGGATAGGGCAGCGGGTAGTGGGGGCCGTCGTTGGTCACCGGCCCCTGGCGGGCGAGGACCTGGCGCACGATGTCGACGTACTCGCGGGTGCGGGCGAGCGGGGCGGGGAAGGGCTGTCCGTACCAGCCCTCGACCACCTGGGGGCCCGACACGCCGAGGCCGAGGACGAAGCGCCCGCCGGAGAGGTGGTCCATCGTCAGCGCCGCCATGGCCATCGCCGTCGGGGTGCGGGCCGAGAGCTGGCAGAGCGACGTGCCGAGGCGGACGCGCTCGGTGCGTGAGCCCCACCAGGCCAGCGGGGTGAGGGCGTCGGAGCCGTAGGACTCCGCCGTCCAGACGGAGTCATAGCCGAGGCGGTCGGCCTCCATCACCAGCTCCACGGCGTTCGGGGGTGGCCCCGACCCCCAATAGCCCAGCTGCAGCCCGATCTTCATCGACCTCACGTATGGCTCCTCTCGCGTGGTCCCGGTGTCCAGGCGGGTGCCTCAGACCCGCGCCACGATCTCATCGGCGAACCAGCGCACCGCGCCGAGGCGGGCCGACAGTGCCTCGGCGTCGGGGGTGCCCGGTGCCACGTCGACGAACATCCAGGGCGCGCAGACGAAATCGGTGACGCCGGCGTCGGCGAAGCGGCGGTACAGGTCCACGTCGGGCCGCTCCTTGAGCGAGAGGTAGATCGTGAAGCCCTCCCGGTCGCGCCCGGCCTTCTTGAGGGCGTCGTGCAGGTCGGCCAGGTGCATCCAGGCCTCCTCCTCGCTGTAGGCGCCGGCGGCGATCCACCCGTCGCACAAGGCCGCCGTGCGCCGCAGGGCGACGGGGCTGTGGCCGCCGCCGATGATGGGCACGGGCTCGGTGGGGGCGGGCTCCATCTGGCACTCCGGCACGTCGTAGTAGTCGCCGTGGAACTCCACCCAGCCGCCGCGCCACAGCGCGCGCAGGGCCACGATCATCTCGTCCAGCCGCTTGCCCCGGCTGGCGAAGTCCTGACCCGTCTGGTCGAACTCCTCCTTGCACCAGCCGACCCCGACGCCGAGCCGCAGGCGGTTGTCCGACAGGACAGCGGTCGTCCCGACCGACTTGGCCACCGTCATCAGGTCGCGCACCGGCGCGATGTAGACGCCGGTCGTGAAGAGCAGGTTCTCCGTCGCGCCGGCCAGCGCGGCGATCACGGACATCGGGTCGGGCCACGCTGTCTCGGCGCCCCAGCTCGGCGCGCCGTCCTCACGCGCCGAATAGGTGTAGCGCGACTCGAGGTGGCGCGGGTTGAACAGATGATCGGAGACGTACATGCCCCCGTAGCCCAGCTCGTCGCACGCCTTGGCGAGGGGCACGATCTGGCGCGTCGGAAGGAAGGAGACGGCCTGGTGGAAGCGCACTGCGTGCTCGGTCACGGGCCGTGACCTCAGCGGGCCCGGGCAGGGAGCGGCATGCCCCCGACGGGAGCCGACGGGGCGAACGCGACGGGGATGTGCTTGGTCCCGTTGATGAAGTTCGACTGCAGGCGCTGGACCTCGCCGTCGAGCCGGATGTCGGGCATGCGGTCGAGCAGGCGGTCGAACATCACCATGATCTCCATGCGGGCCAGGTTCGCCCCGAGGCAGAAGTGCGGGCCGCCGCCACCGAAGGCGATGTGGTTGTTGGGGGAGCGGGTGACGTCGAAGGTGTCGGGGTCATCGAAGGCCGACTCGTCGCGGTTGGCCGACGAGTGCCAGAACACGACCTTGTCGCCCTCCTTGATCTGTTGCCCGTGCAGCTCGAGGTCCATCGTGGCCGTGCGGCGGAAGTGCATGACGGGAGTGACGTAGCGCAGCATCTCCTCGACCGCGCCCGGGAGCAGTGAGCGGTCCTGGCGCAGGAGCTCCCACTGGTCCGGGTGGTCGAAGAAGGCCGTCATGGCGCCCGACATCAGGTTCCGGGTCGTCTCGTTGCCCGCCACGACCAGGAGCATGAAGAAGAGGTCGAGCTCGAGCTGATTCAGCTTCTCGCCCTCCACCTCGGCGTCGAGGAGGACCGAGACCAGGTCCTGGCGGGGCTCGAGCCGCCGGTTGGAGGCCAGCTCCTCGGCGTAGGCGTACACCTGCATGGCGGCCTCGCCCGGATCGGTGTCGGGGATCTGGTACTCCGGATCGTCGGAGCCGATCATGCGGTTCGACCAGTCGAAGACCATGCGCCGGTCCTCCTGGGGCACCCCGAGCAGCTCGGCGATGACGAGCAGGGGGAGCTCGGCGGAGATCTCCTCCACGAAGTCGGCCCTGCCGCGCTCGCACACCGAGTCGATGATGCCGTCCGCGTACCCGATGATCTGCTGCTCGAGGTCGCGCACCATCTTGGGGGTGAAGCCCTTGTTGACCAGGCGGCGGTAGCGCGTGTGCATGGTCGGGTCCATGTTGACCATCATCAGCTGCTGCTGGGCCAGCTGGTCGTCGTCCATCTCGGGAAAGAGCGAGGTGCGGCGGGCCGAGGAGAAGTGCTCCCAGTCCCGGTTGACGTGCACGCAGTCGTCGTAGCGGGTGATGGCCCAGAACCCGCCCCGGGGCGCCACCTCCTCGGCGTGCCAGTAGGCGGGTGCCTCCCGCCGGAGCTCGGCGAACCACTGGTGGGGCACTCCGGCCACGAAGTTGCGCCCGTCGGTCAGATCGATCTCGTCGAGACTCATGGGGCCCCCTTTCGGGCACCCCGGCGCCGCCCCGTGGCGTCGAGGTGCCAGGCGTTTCGTGGCAATTTCTAGAACGTGTGTCAGTGATCATAGGCACAGCCACGCGGCAGGGGTCCGGGGCGGGAGGGACCGACCCGACGCGACGCGCACACCCGGACGCCCGCGTCGACGGCGTCGGCTCCTCCCACACGACGCGCGTGGACGGGGGCATGCTCGGGTCCGGCGACCCGACAGCTGCGGGCCGCCGGGAGGGCCGGAGGAGGGCCGGGGCGGTGGCCACGCCCGGGCGATCGGGAGCCGCCGAGGAGGGGACCGGGCCGGGTCGGCCAGAACGAGAACGTGTTACAGTTTTGGCCCGAGCGCGGCCTTGACCTGGCAGGGACCGCGGAGTGCACGCGAGGCTGCCCCACGATGTTCCTCGAAGAGAGCCCCGAACAGCAGCAGCTCCGCGCCGAGTTGCGGCGCTACTACGGCGAGCTGCTGACGGACGAGGTCCGGGCGGGACTGGCCGAAGGCGGCGAGGGGGGCGAGGCCTGGCGGGAGGTGGTCCGCCAGATCGGCAAGGACGGCTGGCTGGGCATCGGGTGGCCGACCGAATTCGGCGGGCAGGGCCGGCCCGCCACGGACCAGTTCATCTTCTTCGACGAGACGCGCCGCGCCGGCGCGCCCTTCCCCTTCGTCACCATCAACACGGTGGGCCCGACCATCATGCGCTTCGGCACCGACGAGCAGAAGTCCTCCTTCCTGCCCAAGATCCTGGCGGGGGAGCTGAACTTCGCCATCGGCTACACGGAGCCCGAAGCGGGCACCGACCTGGCCTCGCTGCGCACGCGGGCCGTGCGCGACGGCGAGGAGTACGTGGTCAACGGCGCCAAGATCTTCACCAGCGGCGCCGACCAGGCGGACTACATCTGGCTGGCCGTGCGCACGGACCCCGACGTGCCCAAGCACAAGGGGATCTCGATCCTGTGCGTGCCGACGACGACGCCCGGCTTCGAGTGGTCGATCATCAACACGGTCGGCGGCCTCACGACGACGCAGACCTTCTACGACAACGTGCGGGTCCCCGCGTCCAACCGGGTCGGCGACGAGAACGAGGGCTGGCGCATGATCACCACCCAGCTGAACCACGAGCGCGTCGGCCTCGCCGCCTGGAGCGGGCTGGCCATCTCCCTCTACGAGGACATCGTGGCCTGGGCGGCGACGCAGGCGACCGACGACGGGAAGACGCTCATCGACCAAGGCTGGGTGCAGATGGATCTCGCCAAGTGCCACGCCGAGCTCGAGGCGATGTGGCTCCTCAACTGGCGCATGGCGGTGCACGTGGCGGAGGGCGAGCTCACCGGTGCGGAGTCGTCGTCGATCAAGGTCTTCGGGACCGAGCGGATCATCGAGGTGGCGAGGCTGCTGTCGGGCGTGGTCGGCGCGGCGGGGTACCTGACGCCGGGCTCACCGGGGGCGCTGCTGCGGGGTCGCCTCGAGGCGACGGGCCGGCAGGCGCAGGTCAACACATTCGGGGGTGGAGTGAACGAGGTCCAGCGAGAGATCGTGGCCTCGGCGGGGCTGGGCATGACACGGGGAGCGCGGTGAGCGGCGGCGGGGCGGGCGCCGTGGCGGGGTCGGCGGGGTCGGCGGGGGCGGAACGTTTC
>Ga0310037_10001163_pt1 | contig 14761 bp, 14 predicted proteins | sample Sb_taG_11_FD_200239 | JGI IMG/M metagenome (GOLD analysis project Ga0310037, IMG submission 200239) | Peat soil microbial communities from Weissenstadt, Germany - Sb_50d_3_AS metaG (v2) (version 2) | ecosystem: Environmental > Terrestrial > Soil > Wetlands > Peat | place: Germany: Weissenstadt...
AGCGCGTAGCCCGTGAGTCGGCCGCCGCGCAGGGGCGCGGCGTGGCCAGCCTCGCGAAGGAGTTGCTGCCGGCGCTCGACAACCTCGACCGGGCGCTCGAGGCGGCGGACGAGGAGGAGGCCCGCAGAGCCTCCGGTCAGAGGCCGGCTGGAAGCCGGCCGTCCTCTTCAGAGCGCGGGCCCGGAGGGCTCGCGGAGGATTCCCTTCTGCTCGACGGCGTGCGACTCGTGCGAGCCGAGTTGAGCGCGGGCCTCGGGCGGGTCGGCATCGAATCTTTCGGGGCCGTCGGCGACACCTTCGATCCGGCTCTGCACGAGGCTGTGGCCACGGCCCCGCAACCTCCCGAGGGGGCAGATTGCGGCACCGTCGTGGAGGTCTACCAGCCCGGCTACCGGTTGGGCGCGAGCATCATCCGCCCGGCGCGAGTGCTCGTCGCGGCATAACCGGGGGTTTCACAGATGGCATCGCGTCCCGACTACTACAAGACGCTCGGGGTCGACAAGAAAGCGACCCCCGAGGAGATCAAGAAGGCCTATCGCAAGCTCGCGCGGAAGTACCATCCCGATCGCAACCCCGATGACGCCAAGGCGGAGGCGCGCTTCAAGGAGATCTCCCAGGCCCACGACGTGCTCGGTGACCCCGAGAAGCGCAAGCAGTACGACAGCGGCTCCGGGCCCTTCACGACCGGCGGCGGTCCTGGCGGCGGCTTCGGCGGCTTCGGCAACTTCGACTTCGACGCCTCGTCGATGGGCGATATCCTCTCCAACCTCTTCGGCGGCGGCGCTGGTGCAGGCGCGCGTGGACAGCGCCAGCGTCCACGAGTCGAGCGCGGCGCCGATTTGGAGGCACAGGTCTCGATCTCCTTCGACCAGGCGGTCGCGGGTGCGCAGGTCCCGCTGCAGGTGCCGATGCACACGACCTGCAACACCTGCCGCGGCACCGGCGCCAAGCCGGGCACCACCCCCATCGTCTGTCCGCGCTGTGAGGGACGGGGGATCGAGACGCAGGGGCAGGGCATGTTCTCCATCTCCCAGCCCTGCTCGCGCTGCGGTGGCTCGGGGACCGTGATCGAGGACCCCTGCCCGACCTGCCACGGCTCGGGGGCGGTGCGGACGGTCAAGCGCCTGCGCGTGAACATCCCCGCCGGCGTACGCGACGGCAGTCGCATCCGCCTGGCCGGCAAGGGCGAGCCCGGACCGCGCGGCGGACCCCCTGGCGACCTCTACCTGATCGTGCATGTCTCGCCCTCTTCCGTCTTCACGCGCAAGGGCGATAACTTCGAGGTCGAGGTCCCTCTCAGCATTCCCGAGGCGCTGCGCGGCGCCGAGGTGCAGGTGCCGACTTTGAACGGGACAAAGACGCTACGCGTTCCTCCCGGCACAAAGCATGGGACCGTCCAGCGATTGCGAGGCGAGGGGCCGCCAAAGCTGGGCGGTGGCTCAGGCGGGGGCTCGAAACCAGCCCGCGGAGACATCCACTACCGCTTCTTGATCGACGTTCCCAAGGAGCTCAGCTCAGAGCAGAGCGAGGCCGTCGAGGCGCTGTCGAAGGTCATGAACGGCGATCCGCGCGCGCGACTGTTCGCGAGTGGATCATCCCCGGGGGGCGCCGGCGGGACCACCGCCGATACAGAGGCGGGTGAGCGCTGATGGCGACATCCGGGCAGCGTCCGGCGGACGAGGCGCCGGTTTCTCGGGGCCGGCCCAAACCCCCCACGATCACCCGCATCGAGGTCGAGACCGACCGCGGTGTATTCATGATCTCTGTGGCCGCCGCGCTCGCGAATATGCATCCCCAGACGCTGCGCATATACGAGGCGCGCGGCCTGATCGAGCCCCAGCGCTCGCCGAAGGGCACGCGGTTGTACTCCCAAGAGGACGTCGAGAAGCTGCGCCGCATCCAGGCGATGACGGCCGAGCTCGGCCTCAACCTGGCCGGTGTCGAGCGGGTGTTCGATCTGGAGCAAGAGATCGAGGACATGCACGCGCGCATCGAGGAGATCGAGCTCCAGGCGCTGCATGCGCAGGTGCGCCTGGCCGAGGAGCTCGAGCAGGTGCGCCGCTCATTCCGCGCCGAGCTCGTGGTCCCCTACCGTGGTGGGGTGGAGCTCGTACGCGCCGCCGACGTCCGCTCGCCTTTCCGCACGCCATCCGGGAGGAGCACCCATGCCGCTTGATGGAGCCGGGCGGGTGGGGTCCGAATCCGCGCCTCAGAGTCAACCCGAGGAGGAGCAGAGTCCGCTCGAGCGCTTCGGTCGCGACCTGACCGAGATGGCAGAGCTCGGCAAGCTCGACCCGGTGATCGGCCGCGACGAGGAGATCCGTCGCGTGATCCAGGTGCTCTCGCGGCGCACGAAGAACAACCCCGTGCTGATCGGCGAGCCGGGCGTCGGCAAGACCGCGATCGTCGAGGGCCTCGCGCGGCGGATCGTTTCCGGTGACGTGCCCGAGTCATTGCGCGAGCGACGTGTGATCGCGCTCGACATGGGCGCGCTGATCGCGGGCGCCGCCTACCGCGGCGAGTTCGAGGAGCGGCTCAAGGGTGTGCTCAAGGAGGTCTCTGAGGCGCAGGGTCAGATCATCCTGTTCCTCGACGAGCTGCACACGATCGTTGGCGCCGGCGCGGCGCAGGGTTCGGTCGACGCCTCGAACCTGCTCAAGCCGATGCTCGCGCGCGGCGAATTGCGCGCGGTCGGCGCCACGACGCTGGACGAGTACCGCAAGTACATCGAGAAGGACGCTGCGCTCGAGCGGCGTTTCCAGCCCGTGATGGTGGGCGAGCCCAGTGTGGAGGACACGATCGCGATCTTGCGCGGGCTGAAGGAGCGCTACGAGGTCCACCACAAAGTGCGGATTCAGGACAGCGCATTGATCGCCGCCGCGACGCTTTCCCATCGGTATATAGCCGACCGCTTTCTGCCCGACAAGGCGATCGACCTGATCGATGAGGCCGCGTCGAAGATCCGCATCGAGATCGACTCGTTGCCCACCGAGATCGACGAGGTCGACCGGCGCGTGATGCAGCTCGAGATCGAGCTCACCTCACTGCGCAAGGAGAAGGACGCCGCCTCCAAGGAGCGCCGCAAGGCGATCGAGCGCGAACTGGATGAGCTGAAGGAGCGCTCGGAGACGATGAAGGCGCAGTGGCAGGCCGAGAAGGACGCGATCAGGGGAGTCTCCGATCTGAAGGAACGCCTCGAGCAGGCGAATGGTGAGATGGAGCGCGCCGAACGCGAAGCGAACCTGCAGCGCGCGGCCGAGCTGCGTTACGGGGAGATCCCGGAGATCGAAAAAGAGCTCGCCGAACACGAATCCGCCGAACCCGGGCGCGACCAGGATGAGGATCCCGCCCATCCCGGTCCGGTCTTCCTCAAAGAGGAGGTCGACGCCGACGATGTCGCCGAGATAGTCGCGCGCTGGACGGGCATCCCTGTCAGTCGCCTGCTCGAGGGCGAAACCGAGAAGCTCGTCCACATGGAGGAGCGCTTGCACGAACGCGTCGTCGGCCAGGACGAGGCGATCGAGGCTGTCGCCTCCGCGCTGCGCCGCTCGCGCGCGGGCCTGCAGGATCCCGACCGTCCGATCGGCTCGTTCCTGTTCCTCGGTCCCACTGGCGTCGGCAAGACCGAGCTCGCTCGGGCGCTCGCGGAGTTCATGTTCGACAGCCAGGACGCGATGATCAGGATCGACATGAGCGAGTACATGGAGAAACACTCCGTCTCGCGGCTGGTCGGTGCGCCGCCGGGGTATGTGGGCTACGAAGAGGGCGGCCAGCTGACCGAGGCCGTGCGCCGCCGTCCCTATGCGGTCGTGCTGCTCGACGAGATCGAGAAGGCGCACTCCGACGTGTTCAACACCTTGCTGCAGGTGATGGACGACGGCCGCCTCACCGACGGCCGGGGCCGCACGGTGGACTTCAAGAACACCGTCTTGATCATGACTTCGAATATTCCCGTAGAGGCAAGCGCGTCCGATGGTTCCGCGGACTCCGATTCGGCTCATGCCGACGCCCAATTGAGAGCGGGTCTGCTGGATTACTTCAAGCCGGAGTTCATCAACCGTTTGGACGACATCGTTCGTTTTAGGCCCCTCACACGCGAGCAGATTTCCGAGATCGTCGATCTGCAGGTCGCCCGTGTGATCGATCGGGTAGCCGAGCGCGGCGTCGAGGTGACGCTCACCGCCGACGCGCGCACACTGCTCGGCAATCTCGGCTACGACCCAACCTACGGAGCGCGGCCGTTGCGGCGGGTGATCCAGAAGCAGCTCACGGACCGCCTCGCGCTGGCGTTGCTGGAAGGCAAGCTGCGCGAAGGGGACTCAGTGCGCGTGGACGCGGTTGACGGGGAGGTCGTGTTGAGCACAGGAAAACCCGCGACGGAATTCGCGACAGGGACGGTGTAAGCCAAGGAAAACGACGGCGGACCTGATGCTGCCGGCCCGCCGTCCCACTTTCACTCCTCTACAACACGACTATGTAAAAGCTGCGTTCGCTTACGCCGGTATCTGCTGAGTCCTCTGTGCCGACGAAGACATCGGTCGTCGGGTCGCCCCCGCAATTTGGATAGGACTCCGTTGTCGTGCCGCAGGGCGCTGTCGAAACACCGCCGACGAAGCTGTTGTCCCTAGTGCTCTGCGTAACAAGGATCGGATGGCCAACGACGCTGAAGCCGAAGTCGAGAATGTATTCGCCGGATGTATGAGAGACGACGCTGATGCCGCCAGACTGTGAGACGATGGTCCCGCCTTTGTCGACAAGTGCCCAGTGCGCTGCGGTTTGATAACCCGATGCGGGGGTTCCGCCGAGCGATTCGGCATTCGCAGCGATGGGCGCCTCAGCGCCAGCAGCGAAGTTGGATGTCGTCACCGAGCCGCTTGCGAGCGTGGGATTGGGGTAGGCGCCTGTGAGAGCCCCACCAGCCGGTCCGGTGGACGGTCCCGTAAGGCCTTGGGGCCCTTCCTTGCCTTGAGGTCCGGACGCTCCCGTCGGACCCGCCGCTCCGGTAGCGCCGATCTTCCCCGCGGCGCCGTTCTTGCCTTTGAGGGACTTCAGCACCTTCGGGCTGATCTGCTTGGTCGAGTTGATCAGATAGTGGTTCGCGGCCAGCGCCCCGCCGCTCATCGCGAACACAAGCGCGAGCGTGGCGGTTACGTTGGCGTAGCTGAGACGTCTGCGCATGGGTAGAGCCCCCCGGGAGTTGTGCGTGCAGGAATAGAAGCCGTCACCCTACGCGCCTAAGCGGCGGACGAAACGGACTCTGGACGGACGGACGATCGCTATGCACCGCCTGGTGACACGCTGTGGCACAATCCCTCTATGAGCGATCACTTCACGCTGCGGTTCCAGCCGGGCGTGAGCGAGCGGCTGGCGGCGCGGGCGCGGCGGGTCGGCCTCGCCCCACGGACATTGGCCCAGCGTTTGGTCGACGAGGGCCTGCGCCGGGAAGATCATCCGCTCATCCGCTTCGCCGACGGGCCGAGTGGTAGGCGGGCCGCGCTGGTGGGCAGCGGGCTGGATGTGTGGCAGGTGATCGACACGGTTCGCGATAACGACAACGACCTCGAAGAGGCTGCCGCGTACCTCGAGATCGCGCCCGGGCTCGTGCAGGCGGCTGTTGCCTATTACGGCGAATATCGCGAGGAGATCGACGCCGAGATTGCGCTCAACGAGGCCGAGTCGGAGCGTGGATACGCCGCTTGGGTGGCGGGCCAGCAGGCACTGGCTTCGTGAAAGCGCTGCTCGACGAGCAGTTTTCTCCCCAGATAGCGCGTCTCCTACGCGAGCGTGGATTGGATGTCGAGGCAGTAGCGGAGCGGGGAGAGCAGGCGGAAGTCTCGGACAGTGAGGTGATGGAGATCGCCGTACACGAGCAGCGCGCGGTCGTGACCAACGACATCAAGGACTTCCGCCCGATCGCCGCCGAACGCCTGATCAGCGGCCAAGGTCATGCGGGCCTCATCCTCTTGCCGTCGAGACGCGATCGCAGCAACGACGCTACCGGCGTGCTTGCCGACGCGATCGAGGCGGTGATGCGCGCCCACCCCAAGGGCATTCCCGGCGCCGAGCATTGGATTGGGCCGCTGTCGTGATGCGCGAGAAGCTCAGATGGACGATCGCTCACGCTCGGCCGTGATCCGGTACAACGACGGGGAGCGCTTTTGACCGAGCCCGGCCGGGCGCACCATCGCCAAACGGATGGAGGAGCCACACCATGCCCACGTACATCATGCTTTCGACCCTCACCCCCGAGGGCGTGCAGACGGTCAAGAACAACCCGCAGCGGATCCAAGAGGTCAACAAGGAGGTCGAGCAGCTCGGCGCCATCGTCAAGGCGCAGTGGGCGACGCTCGGACACGTCGACTTCATCTCGGTCATCGAGGCGCCCGACGAGGGCACGATGGCGCGCGTGTCGCTGGAGCTGGGGTCGCGCGGCACCGGCCGCTACGAGACGCTTTCCGCGATACCGATCGACGATTTCATAGCTTCGCTCTGACGTGAAGATCCTGGTGGTGGGGGGCGGTGGGCGCGAGCACGCGCTCGTGCGCGCGTTGACGCGCTCTCAGCGGTTGCCCGAGCTCTTGTGCGCGCCGGGCAACGCCGGCATCGCTCGGGACGCGCGCCTGCTCGACATCGCCGCCGAGGATGTCGACGGGCTCGTTGCGGCCGTTGAGCGCGAGGGCGTCGACTTCACGATTGTCGGACCCGAGGCGCCGCTGGTCGCGGGCCTTGTCGACGCGCTCGCTGCACGTGGCCACGCGGCCTTCGGCCCGACCGCGGCCGCGGCCCAGCTGGAGGGATCGAAGGCGTTCGCCAAGCAGATCATGGAGGAGGCTGGGGTGCCCACCGCGCGCTGGCGTTTGGTGAGCTCGCTGGACGAGGGTCTGGCGGCGGTGCGCGATCTTGCGCAATCCCCGGGCGAGGGGGTTGTCGTCAAGGCGGACGGTCTCGCCGCTGGGAAGGGCGTGGTCGTGGCCGACACCGCGCTGCGGGCTGAGGTGGCGCTGGCCGAGGTGTTCCTGAACGACCGCTTCGCCACGACTGGGCCTGGCGACCCGGCCGGCGATGGCCCGCCCGCCGCTCCCCGCGTCGTGGTGGAGGAGCGCCTGATCGGGCAGGAGCTGTCGCTGCTCGCGCTGTGTGACGGCGAGCGGGCGCTGCCAATGGCGCCGGCGCGCGACTTCAAGCGCATCTTCGACGGCGATCGCGGCCCGAACACGGGCGGCATGGGCTCCTACTCACCGGTGGCCGGCTTCGATCGAGCGCGCGTGCAGGAGATCGCCGCTGCCGTGCATCAACCGGTCGTCGACCTCATGCGCGAGCGCGGGACTCCCTTCCACGGAGTTCTCTATGCGGGCATCATGTTCACACCACAGGGCCTGCGCGTGCTGGAGTTCAACGCTCGCTTCGGTGACCCCGAGACGCAGGCTGTGCTGCCGCGGTTGCGCTCGGATCTGCTGGAGCTGCTGCTCGCCGCCGCTCGCCCCGGTGGCCTCGAGGGAGTAGAGCTCGAGTGGTCGCCCGACTGGGCGGTCACGCTTGTGTTGGCGAGCGCCGGCTACCCGTCCTCCGCCTCCAGGGGGGATCCGATCGCCGGCCTCGAGCGTCTGGAGGCATCTGTGGGAGATATCCGCACGGGGAGCGTGAGCCACCGCTTTGCGGGCATCGAGGTGACGCATGCCGGCACCGCTGAGGTCGATGGCTCCATTGTCACGGCCGGCGGGCGTGTGCTGAACGTCACCGCGCTCGGCCTCGACGCCCAATCTGCCCGTCACGCGGCGTATGCTGCGGCAGGGATGATCTCCTTCGACGGGATGCAGCTCAGGCGCGACATCGCCGCGCTCGCCGCGGAGGGAGGACCTACATGAGCGGGGGACTAAGACCACCACAAAAAGGATCTCGTGTCGTGAGTCATAAATTCGCTGGCGTTTCCCGGCGCCTGCACGCGCCTGACGCCCGCCGCCGCCGGCCATGTGCTGGCCGATCCCGGACGATCGGTGGCACACTCACCGGCACCGTCGAACGTCAGATCACGTCCATCCATCCGGCAAACGCTGACCGAATCTGTGACTCACGACACTAACGCGCCGGATCGGGCGCGCCCGCGGAGCGGTCCCTCTGCCCATGAGAGCTCAGCCAGCTCGCCCGGGATCTCGTTGGTGCCCGAGCCGATGCAGGAGGCCGAAGTACAGGCGCAGCTCGACGACATCGACGTCGACGCGCCGCGCGTGGGCATCGTGATGGGCTCAAAGAGCGACATGGACGCGATGGAGACGGCCGCGCGCGAGCTGGAAGAGCGTGGCATTTTGCACGAGATTCGAGTGATGTCCGCCCACCGCGAACCGGACGTCGTAGCCGACTACGCCAAGAACGCACACATGCGCGGGCTGCGCGTGATCATCGCCGGCGCGGGTATCTCCGCGGCGCTGCCCGGCGCCGTGGCCGCCCACACCGACCTGCCCGTCATCGGCGTGCCGCTCTCCAGCCGCCTGAGCGCCGCCGGCGGGTTGGACGCGATCCTCTCGATCGTGCAGATGCCCCCGGGCGTGCCCGTCGCCTGCGTGGGCCTGGACAACCCGCGCAATGCGGCGATCCTGGCCGCGCAGATTCTCGGCGCCTGAAGCTCAAGCGAGCGCCGTCGAATGACTTCCCGCCCGCCCGGCGATAATCCAGAGAAATGATCGTGCGTTACACCCGCCCCGAGCTCGGCCGTCTGTGGACCGACGCGGCTCGCATGGAGACATGGCGCCAGGTGGAGGTGGCCGCATGCGAGGAGCTGGGAGAGCTGCTCGGTGGGGGGAACGGTCCCACGGCGACGGACCTGGAGGCTATTCGCGACGCGACGTTCACGGTTGACGCCGTCAACGAGCGCGAGCGGGTGACCGACCACGACGTGGCGGCGTTCGTGGATGTGCTCGCCGCCTCGGCGGGAGAAGCGGGGCGCTGGATCCACTTCGGGTTGACGAGCTCGGACGTGCTCGACACGGCGCTCGCGCTGCAGCTGCGCGCCGTCGGCGAGGTGCTCGTACCAGGCGCTCAGGAGCTCGTCGCCACACTGGTCACACGTGCGCGCGAGCATGCGCAGACGCTGTGCGTGGGCAGGACTCACGGAGTGCACGCGGAGCCGACGACGTTCGGGGTCAAGCTCGCGGGCTTCGCGTTCGAGGCGCATCGCAACGCGCAGCGCTTGGAGCGCGCGTTTGCCCAGGTGGCCGTCGCTGCGGTGTCCGGGGCTGTGGGAACCTACGCCGCGACGAGCCCCGAGTTCGAGGCGCGCGTGCTTAAGCGCTTGGGCCTCGAGCGCGAGCCGGTTTCTACCCAGGTCGTCGCGCGCGATCGTCACGCGGAGCTGTTGCAGGCGATTGCGTTAGCCGGCGCTGGCCTGGAGCGATTTGCGACCGAGATCCGACACCTGCAGCGCACGGAGGTACGCGAGGTCGAAGAGCCCTTCCGCGCCGGTCAGAAGGGCTCGAGCGCGATGCCACACAAGCGCAATCCGATCAAGAGCGAGCAGATCTCAGGTCTCGCGCGTGTCCTGCGCGGGAACGCGCAGGCGGGGCTCGAGAACGTCGCGCTGTGGCACGAGCGCGACATCTCGCATTCCTCCGTCGAGCGCGTGATCCTGCCGGACTCGACGATCCTGCTCGACTATCTGCAGCACCGCACTATCGAGCTCGTGGAGGGAATGACGGTGCACGCGGAGAGGATGCGCGAGAACCTCGAGCTGACCCACGGTGCGCTCTTCTCCCAGCGGGTCCTGCTCGCGCTCATCGAAGGCAATCCCGTGGAAGGGAATCCCGCCCACCCCATGACCCGCGACGACGCCTACCGGATCGTGCAGGAGCTGACGCAGCGCGCATGGGACACCGGTACTCCCCTGCGTGATCTGCTCGCGGCGGACATTCGCGCCTCCGGGCTGGACCTCGACGCGATCTTCGACTACGAGCATTACGTCCGCCACGTCGATGAGATCCTTGCGCGCCTGGATGAGGTCGCCTGACCACCACACTCGGGCTCCCGACCCGATTGCTAGCATCGCGTCACGTGACCACAACACTCGTCGACCTGCCGCTGATCGCCAAAGGAAAGGTCCGCGAGATGTACGCGCTGGACGAGCGGCTGCTGATGGTCGCGAGCGACCGCATCTCGACTTACGACGCGGTCCACCCGACCCCCATCCCGGACAAGGGCAAGGTACTCACGGGACTGTCGGTGTTCTGGTTCGAGAAGACGGGCGACATCGTCGCCAACCACCTGATCTCAGCGACCGATGGCGTCCCCGCGGAGGCGCGCGGGCGGGCGTTGGTCGTGCGCAAGTTGCGAATGCTCCCGGTCGAGTGCGTCGTGCGCGGCTACATCACAGGGTCCGGGTGGAAGGACTACCAGGCGACAGGCAAGGTGTCGGGCATCGAGCTGCCGAAGGGCCTGCGCGAGTCAGAGCGCCTGCCCGAGCCGATCTTTACACCTACGACGAAGGCCGAGGCAGGCCATGACGAGGCGATCGACTTCGACCGCGCGGCCGAGTTGGTGGGCGACCGGGAGCTGATGGAATGCGTCAGAGATGTGTCGATCGATCTGTACGCGTTTGCGGCGGAGCACACGCGCGCGAACGGAGTGATCCTGGCCGACACGAAGTTCGAGTTTGGGTTGGATGAGAATGATCCCGCCCGGGGCGGGCGGGCCCTAATCCTCGGCGACGAGGTGCTGACGCCCGACTCCTCGCGCTACTGGCCCGCGGAGGGCTACGAGGTCGGTCATGGGCAGCCGAGCTTCGACAAGCAGTACGTCCGCGACTGGGCCGCGGCCAGTGGCTGGGACAAGAGGCCGCCGGCGCCCCCCATCCCCCATGACATCGTCATGGGTACCCGCGAGCGGTACCTCGAGGCGTATGCGCTCATCACGGGGGAGCCCTTCCAGGTGTGGCTGGCCCGCACGGACGCCGCCGCCGAGGGGGAACCCTGGGGGGTGGCGTGAGGGCGCGTGTGCTGATCCGCCCGAAGGCGGGCATTCTTGATCCCCAGGGCGAGGCCGTGGAGCGCGCGCTGCCCGCGCTCGGGTTCAAAGGTGTGGAAAACGTCCACGTAGGCCGGCTGGTCGAGCTCGAGGTCGAGGACCCGACCCAGGTCGAAGCCATGTGCGAGAAGCTGCTCGCGAACCCGCTTGTCGAGGACTACGAGATTCACCTCCTCAACGGCATCGGCTGATGCGCAGTGAAGTTCGGCGTACTCCAGTTCCCCGGTAGCTGTGACGAGGTTGATGCCCTCCAGGCGGCGAGGCGCGTCGGCGACGCCGAGCTGCTGTGGCACGGCCAGCGCGACCTGAGGGGCGCCGATGCGATCATCGTCCCAGGGGGGTTCTCTTACGGCGACTACCTGCGCGCGGGAGCGATCGCGCGGTTCGCGCCGATCATGGAGTCGGTCATCGACTTCGCCAGGGACGGCGGTTTGGTGCTGGGGATCTGCAACGGGTTTCAGGTGCTGTGCGAGGCTCGGCTGTTGCCGGGGGCTCTGTTGGGGAACGTGAACCGACGCTTCACGTTCAGACAGGTCGGGCTGGAGGTGCTCAACAGTGGCGGCTCGTTCACCGACGGATGCGCGCTGGGCGAACGTCTGAGCATCCCGGCGAAGCATTCGTGGGGACGCTATTACGCGGACGCGGAGACGCTCGCGGCAATGGATCGGGCTGGCCAGCTGGTGCTGCGGTATGCGGCGGGCGAGAACTTCAACGGCTCGGTGCACGACATCGCGGGGGTGAGCAACGAGCGGGGGAACGTGTTCGGGTTGATGCCCCATCCCGAGCATGCGATCGACGAGTTGGTGGGAGGTTCCAGCGATGGGCTGAAGATCTTCGAGTCGATGCGCCTGACGGTGGAGGGCGCCCGTGTCTGAGGATCCCGGCGTCGCGACGGCGAGTTCCGGGATCGCGCCGGGAACCGCGAGCGCTCAGCAGCCAACTGTCGAGGACGCGCTCGCGCTCGGGTTGACCCGCGCCGAGTATGAGCTGGTCTGCGAGAAGCAGGATGGCGCGGGCGGGCGGGCACCTAATCAAGTGGAGCTGGCGATGTACTCGCTGCTGTGGAGCGAGCACTGCGCATACAAGCACTCGAAGAGGCTGCTGAGGACGCTGCCGACGGAGGGTAGGTACGTGGTGATGGGTCCCGGCGAGAACGCCGGAGCCGTCGATGTGGGGGGCGGTCTGGTCTGCGCGTTCAAGGTTGAGTCGCACAACCATCCGAGCGCGGTGGAGCCGTTCCAGGGGGCTGCGACGGGCGTAGGGGGCATCCTGCGCGACATCTTCGCGATCGGAGCGCGACCGATCGCGGTGCTCGACTCGCTGCGCTTTGGCGAGCCGCTCGATGCCCCGCTGGGCCCGGGCTCCGGCACGCGCTCGCGTTATCTGCTCGACGGGGCGGTGGCGGGCATCGGTCACTACGGCAACTCGATCGGTGTGCCGACCGTGGGCGGGGAGGTGTACTTCGAGGGGCCCTACGAGCAGAACTGCCTGGTCAACGCGATGGCGCTGGGACTCGGTGAGCGCGAGAAGCTGGTGCGCAGCGCGGCCGCCGGACCGGGGAACACGCTCGTGCTGTTCGGCGCCCGCACCGGCCGCGACGGGATCGGCGGGGCGTCGGTGCTGGCCTCGGCGGAGCTGGGCGAGGCGGACGAGGACAAGCGCCCGACCGTGCAGGTGGGCGACCCGTTCGAGGAGAAGAAGCTGCTGGAGTGCTCGCTGGAGCTGCTGGAGCGGGGGCTGATCGTGGCGCTACAGGACCTCGGCGCGGCGGGCCTCACCTCATCGGCCGCGGAGATGGCCTCCAAGGGTGAGGTTGGGATCGATCTCGACGTCGCGAAGGTGCCGCTGCGCGAGGGGGATATGGAGCCGTTCGAGGTGATGGTGAGCGAGTCCCAGGAGCGGATGCTGTGCGTTGTCGAGCCCGCGAACGTCGATGCGGTGATGGAGCTGTGCGAGAAGTGGGAGGTGAACGGGTCTGCGATCGGGACGGTCACGGACACCGGCCGGATGCGCGTGTTCGCGGACCGGGAGCTCGTCGGGAACATGCCGGTGCGAGCGCTGGTCGATGACTGCCCGCTGTATGACCTGCAGCCGGTCAAGCCGAGCGGCCCGATCTACCGCCCGCCGGTGGCGTCGCTGGCCGCGGACACCTCGCCGCGCGAGACGCTGTTGGCGCTGGTGGGCTCGCCCAACATCGCCTCGCGACGGCCGCTGTTCGAGCAATACGACGCGGTGGTGCAGTCGCGCACGGTGCGCCGTCCCGAGCAGGCAGACGCGGCGGTGCTGGCGCTTGACCGCGATCCTCACCATACCGGCGACTCCCACTCAACCGGCGACTCTCCCCCGGCTGGCGAGGGGCCGATCCCGGCGCTGGCCGTGAGCATCGACTGCAACGGCCGGCGGGTCGCGGCCGATCCATACCGAGGCACGATCGAGGCGGTTCTCGAGTGCGCGTCCAACCTCGCCTGTGTCGGCGCCGAGCCGCTTGGCACGACCAACAACCTCAACTTCGGCAATCCCGAGCGACCTCACGTCGCCTGGCAGCTCACCGAATCCGTTCGCGGTCTCGGCGACGCCTGTCGCGCGCTCGAGGCCCCGATCGTCGGCGGCAACGTCTCCCTTTACAACGAGACCTCCTCCGGCCCGATCTACCCCACGCCCGTCATCGGCATGGTCGGCCGTCTGCCCGACGCGCGCTGCGCCGGGCGCCTCGGCTTCGCCCGCGCGGGCGACACGATTGCGCTCGTCGGCCCCTTCGCCCCGTCGCTGGCGGCGAGCGAGCTGGCCAAGCTGCGCGGCGACCGGCTGCCGGATGGACTGCCTGACATCGACATCGGGGCGGTTCACGCCGCGCAGTTCGCGATCCGCGGCGCTGTGCGCGTCGGCGCGCTCTCCAGTGCCCACGACATCGCCGAGGGGGGTCTCGCCACCGCCCTCGCCGAGTGCTGCCTCGCGGGGGGCCTGGGAGCGGACGTGCGGCTCCCGGCGACCGGTGACGGCGATCCGTTAGCCGACCTCTTCGGCGAGGCTCCCGGCGGCTTTCTCATCAGCGGCACGCCCAACGGCGTCAGCTCGCTGGGCCGGCGCACGCCCGTGTCCGTTATCGGCACGGTTGGCGGCGATTCCCTGCAGATCGGGATCGGCGATTTGCTGCTCTCCGTGACGCTCGCGGAGCTGGCGCGGGCACACGGCGCGCTCGCGGAGCTGTTCGGGTGAGGGGGCCTGCTAGCGTGAAAACAGCGATGGCTTCTTTAGAAGGGCCCGCTTTAAAAGGCCCCACCCGCCCGACCCGGCCCACCGAGCCCGAGTTGGAGGACCGCGACGGGCCGCGCGACGAGTGTGGCGTGTTTGGCATATATGCGCCCGGCCACGATGTCTCACAGTTGTCGTTCTTCGCGCTGTTTGCGCTGCAGCACCGCGGGCAGGAGTCGGCGGGGATCGCGGCGGCCGATCGTGGCGGTCAAATCATCACGCGTCGCGAGCTGGGGCTGGTCAGCCAGGTGTTCACTGAAAACGATCTGAGCACGCTCGCCGGCGAGCTCGCGATCGGGCACGTGCGCTACTCCACGACGGGCTCGAATGCTTGGGAGAACTCCCAGCCGGTGCAGCGCTCGGTGGGCACGCGCGGCTCGCAACGCGAGGTGGCGCTGGCCCACAACGGCAACCTGATCAACGCGGTGGAGCTCCACAATGAGCTGCTGGCGAAGGGGGTCACGTTCAGCTCGACCTCAGACTCGGAGATCATCGCGGC
>Ga0310037_10001170_pt1 | contig 14730 bp, 12 predicted proteins | sample Sb_taG_11_FD_200239 | JGI IMG/M metagenome (GOLD analysis project Ga0310037, IMG submission 200239) | Peat soil microbial communities from Weissenstadt, Germany - Sb_50d_3_AS metaG (v2) (version 2) | ecosystem: Environmental > Terrestrial > Soil > Wetlands > Peat | place: Germany: Weissenstadt...
GGTGCTCGAGACTCTCACCCCGCCCGAGCGCCTCGCGTTCGTCCTGCACGACATGTTCGCGGTGCCGTTCGACGAGATCGCGACGATCCTCGAGCGCTCCCCGGACGCGGCGCGCCAGCTCGCCAGCCGCGGGCGCCGGCGCGTACGCGGGTCCGCGCCCGTTCCGGATGCCGACCTGAGCGCTCAGTGGCAGGTCGTCGAGGCGTTCCTCGCCGCCGCTCGTAACGGCGATTTCGCCGGGCTCGTCGCTGTGCTCGACCCCGACGTTGTGCTCAGGGCCGACGGTGGCCTCGAGGGCATCTCGAGCTACGTCGAGGGCGCGGAGACCGTCGCCAGCCAGGCGATGATGTGGTCGCGCGTCGACCTGACCATCCACCGCGCGCTGATCAACGGCGCCGCCGGGGTCGTCTCGATGCGGGAAGGGCAACCGTTCTCGGTAGTCGCGGTCACGGTCAGAGGCGGCCGGATCGTCGAGATGGACATCCTGTCCGATCCCGAACGCGTGCGCCAACTCGACCTCGCCGTGATCGGCGAGTAGCTCGGGTCCACGTACCGACTAGTCGGTCGAGCTCGGCGACCAGCTCTGGCGAGCGCTCGAACACGAACGACAGCGCGAGCAGCTCGTCCTCGGTGTCGGTGACGCCGGCCTCGCCGAGCGCCACGATCAGTCCATCCCACGACGGGCGCGGGGGACGATGCTGTTCGGGGTCGCGTCCCAGCGGCTGGTTGATCGCATCCTCGACGTCCTAGCGCGAGACAGGACCGGGCGCCGACAGGTTTTCGATGCAGAGATGCGGTCGGCCGCGCTCAGCCACTACCGCCGCCTCTCTCAAACCCGGGGCGGTTCAGTGTCGCCGTTCAACGGGGCGCGCCGTCGAGCCGCTCGGCGAGTTCGACGATCAGGCCTTCGGGTCCGCGGAGGTAGCAGAGGAGGAAGGTGTTCTCGTAGTCGACGATCTCCCCGACCGTTTCCCAGCCGGCCTCTCGGACGCGGTCGACGACGTCACGCACGTCGTCGACGGTGAAGCAGATGTGCCGGAGCCCAGGGCGGTTCGCGGCCGGCGCCGGCTCCCCGGCGCCGGCGGAAGGCGAGTGGAAGCGCACCACCTCGAACATGTCGCTGCCGTCGGGGGCGCGAGCCATCACGACCTCGACCGTCGCGTTCTCGAGACCAATGATCCGATCGATCCACTCGCCGCTGAACACCCCGGGCCTGCCGCAGTCGAAGCCGAGCAGCGCAAGAAACCGGACTGTCTCGTCGAGGTCCTCGACGACAAGGCCGATGTGGACGAAGTTCGTGACGCCAGCCTGGGCGCTGAAGACCTTGCTCATTCGCCGCTCCTCTCTGGAGTTCCTTTAGGAGACGCCGGACGGTCGCCGCTGATCCTGCGTGACGTGTACGCCGGGTTTACCCGGTTCGACGAGATCCAGGCCGACCTCGGCATCTCACGCAAGGTCCTGACCGAGCGGCTCAACCACCTCGTCGAGCACGAAGTGCTCGAGCGCCGCCCCTACGACCACAGACCACGGCACGAATACGTCCTGACCGACAAAGGCACCGAGCTCCTCGACATGCTCATGGTCATGGTCGCCTGGGGCGACAAGTGGCTCGCCGGAAAGCCCGGCCCACCCGTCCTCTACCGCCACCACGCGTGCAGCGAGATCAGCCACGTCGACCTGCACTGCGCACACTGCGGCCAGCCGATGCACGCCGGCGACATCGACCTGCTTCCCGGCCCCGGCGCCGCGGCGTAACGCGGGCACCACTCCTGATACCGACGGCGACCTCCCAGCGGGCTTGACCACACAGGTAGCCACTTTGGCTACACACGGAGCCAAAACTGGCGGGAGTACAGGTCCGTGAAGGTGTTCGGCGAGACCGTCGACATCGACCAGGCGGCGTGTCTGGCGATCGAGCTTCATCGCCGCGGTACCGTTAAGCGGTCTCGCTCGTCAGCGCGCAGCGGCGACCGCCGCGTCCAAGAGTCCCGCCCCGGGTGATGAGGCCGAACATGTCAAACGAACCTGCTATCGATCGCTCCGCTCCGCCCTCCGGGACCGGGTGCGTCGAATGCCTGGCCGAAGGTGGGTGGTGGCTCCATCTGCGGCGCTGCGCCCAATGCGGGCACATCGGCTGCTGCGACTCCTCGCCCTCGCAGCACGCCAGCCACCACGCAACCGATGCCGGGCATCCGCTGATCCGCAGCTTCGAACCTGGCGAGGACTGGTTCTGGGACTACGGCACCGAGGAGTTCTACGACGGTCCGCCGCTCGCCCCGCCGGAGCATCATCCGCTCGACCAGCCTACGCCTGGACCCGCCGGGCGAGTGCCGGCGGACTGGCAGCGCCACCTCCACTGAGGCGGGACTCGACTACGCGCCGCCGGCTACCCCTGAACGCTGATAGCAGCGGACCTGCTACCAGCCAAACCGACGCGTGCTCGGTTTCCGCGAGTCGGCGGCGTCTCGCACGCATTCGCGGTAGCAAGCGCAAGAGCAGCAGCCTCGCTGTTACGGGTCCTGCTTTCGAGAGTATTGCGCGGGCACGTCTCAGGCGCAAAGTCGAAGCTGCTTGGTACGTGGGCTAGCCAGTGTGCTCGTGGTGATCGCGGCGTCGATTCAATCGGCGCAGCACTGTGTTGGCTTACGCGTATCGCAGCGCTTCGCCTGGCTTGAACCGTACGGCGCGGCGCAGTGGGATCTGAATGACCAGGAGCGCGAGGATCAGCGTCCCGATTAGTGCGATCGGGATGTTGATCAGCGGGAAGGCGAAGATGAGGTGGATGTTGATCACGTTCTCGGTGAGCGTGGTCAGGCCGTGGGCGAGGGCGAGGCCGAGGGGGATGCCCAAGAGCCATCCGGCGAGTGCGACGACGATGCCTTCGGTGGCGAAGATCCGTCGCACGTCGCGAGCGTGGCCGCCGATGCAGCGCAGGATGCCGATCTCGCGGGTGCGTTCGAGCACGGCCATCGTGAGCGTGTTGATCAGTCCGACCATGCTGATCGCGACGATTAGCAGCCCGACGACGGTGATGGAGGTGGTGAGGGCGCGGTTGGCGGCGACGTTGTCGGCCGCGGCGACGTATTCGACTTGGGTTGTGAGCTGGAGTCCGTGGGCGGCGAAGGTGTCCTCGAGCCGCGTGTTGGTGGCGTCGATCAGGTTGTGGTTTTGGGATGTGGTCTGGATCCAGTAGTCGTTGACTGCCCCGGGGGTGTGCAGCACGGATTGCAGGGTGGTGAGTGGGACGAACATGTCCGTGCCGTTGTCCTGCTGGTCGGAGACGATCCCCACGACCGTGAACTGCACCGTTCCAGCGGCGGTGAAGAGCTGGACCCGCTGCCCGACCTGGGTGTTCGTGCTCCGGGCGATGTTCTGCTCGATGACGACCACGCGCGCCTGGGCGCGCTGATCAGCAGCGGTTAGGAGCCGGCCTGAGACGGGGTGGAAGCTGTACATCGGCCGGTCTGGTAGGGCCCAGACCTGGCTGTCCTTGCCGTGGAACTTGATGTAGTTACGCAGTTGCGATTGGACGTGGGCGACGCCGGGGACCGAGGCGATCAGCGCCTGGGTGCCTGGCGGGCTTGTTGCGCTGAGAAGCGAGCCGGCACCGATGTTCCAGCGGTACGAGTTCCACGACGACTGCGTGGTGTTGGTCACGCTCGTGCCGAGCGCGAGCAGAGCGAGCATCGTCGCCACGGCGACCCCGATCTGGAGGATCGTTGCGGCACTGCGATGGCGGCGAGTGGTGACGCCGCGCAGTCCGATCTGGGCGGTGCGGGGCAGGAAGTGTGCGCCGCGTAGCAGTCCCTCGAGCCGGCCGTGAGTGGTGGTCACGCTCCCGGTGGCCTGCAGCGTCTCGGCCAGCGGCAGCCGCGCGGCGCGTCGGATCGCGGGCAGCGCGGCGAGCGGCGGCGCGATCACCCCCAAGGCGATGCTCGCCACGAGCACCGGCACGTCGACACTGAATGGCGCGCTGATCGCGAAGAACGACGAGGCGAAAAACGAGGTCAGCGCCCATGCGATCAGGGTCCCGAGCACCGCGCCGACGATCGCACCGAGCGAGCCGAGCAGCACGGTCGTTCGTAGGTACACGCTCCGGATCTGTTTGCGTCCGGCGCCGATCGCCTTCATCATCGCGATCTCGTGGGTCTGCTCGCCGATCAGCGTGCTCATCGTGCTCGACAGCAGCACGAGCGCGCCCAGGAGCGCGAGCAGCGTCACCACGGGGAAGAGCTTCGCGATGTCGTCGAACACGCTCTTGCCGGGCCAGTCGCCCGGAGCGCGAATTGTCGGCAGATCGCTGAAGCCGGTGAAGCCGGGCACCGTTTGCAGGTACTGCCTGATCGCCGTCACAGTCCGGTGGGCGGCAGCAACCGAGGGGTCGTGCAGGCGGAACGCAAGCCGCGTATAACCCGGCGTGCCGCTGAGCGCCGCGACCGTCTGGGCGGTGGCGTATAGCACCGCGAATCCGCCCTGGACGATCTGCGCGCCGGTCAGGTTCCGACCGGCGCCTCTGATCGGCAGCGAAACAACCCGGCCGTTAACGGCGATCAGTCGCACCGAGGCGCCCGCGCCGCCGATGCCACGGCTGTAAGCCGCGTTCTGCAAGTCTGACAGGACAGTGCCCGGCCCGGGCGGAGAGCCACTTGAAACCGTGACGACGTCAACGGTCTGGTGCGCATACGACCGCTCGCCGATCAGGAACGCCTTCTCCCTGCGCGCACCCACGTACACGCGCGTCGAGAAGGTCGTCCGCGGCTCGAACGCTAACACGTTCGGCAGTGTGCGCAGCGCCTGAACCTGCGCCGCGGTCAGCGGCAGCGGCTGGACGGTAACCGTCACGTCGGCGAGTTTGTTGGCGGCGATTTCGCCGTTCATGGCCCTGCTCATCAGCGTCGGCAGCGCGAACAGGCCAACGCTCGCGACCGCCAGTGCCAGCGTGGCGACCACGAACACCGCACGTGCGCGACGCCTCGTCAGGTCGCTGATCGACTTGCGTCCAACCGCTGAGAGAGTCATCCTCAACCTCCCGCGACGACGCCATCGCGAATCGTCACCCGACGGTGCGCGCGCTCCGCGAGCGAGGGGTCATGGGTGACGTACAGCACCGTCTTGCCCTCACCATTCAGCCGCGCGAACAGCTCGAACATCTCCGCCGCGGTGTGGGTGTCGAGGTTGCCGGTCGGCTCATCTCCGACGACCAGCAGCGGATCGCACGCCAGCGACCGCGCGATCGCCACCCGCTGCTGCTCACCCCCGGACAGCTCGGCGGGCAGATGGTCGAGCTTCTCGCCCAGCCCGACGAGCTCGAGGTTGTGGGCGGCGCGCTCGAACCGCTCGTGCTTTGAGCCGCTGTGCGCGAAATCGAGGGGCAGCACGGCGTTCTCGAGCGCCGTCAGCGTCGGCAAAAGCTGGAAGAACTGGAACACGATCCCGACGTTCTTTCCCCGCCACGCGGCGAGCTTCTCCTCGCTCAACCGGTCGATCCGCTCCCCGTCCACCGTCACCGTCCCCGCGGTCGGGCGGTCGATCCCCGTGATCATGTTGATGATCGTCGACTTGCCGCTGCCCGACGGGCCGACGATCGCCACGAGCTCCCCGGCCGCGACCGCCAGATCGACCCCGCGAAGAGCCGGATACTCCAGCTTGCCGTTGCGGTACACCTTCTCGACGCCGGCGAGCTCGATCAGCGTCGCCGTCGCCTCAGCCGCGTCGGGCCGTTGTGTCACATACGTAGCCACTGTCACACCTCCTCGGCGCCCTAACGCCCGCCGCGCAGACGGTCCATCTCGCGCCGGATCTCGTCCTCCGTGATCGGCCGGTGCCGGTAGGTCTGCCACGCATCGATGGCTACACCGAGCGCTATGGCAACGAGCGGATAGATGATCCAGCTGTTCCACTCGTGCGGGATGCCCGAGCTCTGGCTGAACCCGCTTGTCGGCCACCCGCCCGCGTTGTGGTACTCGGCGATCGCCCAGATGATCACCAGGCCGACGCTCACCACAGCGGCGCCGAATGCGCGCATATGGAAGCGCCGCTTGCGCTCAATCTGGGCGACGGCCAACTCGCGGACGCGCTCCTCATCATCGCCCGAGGGCCGCTCGAGAACCACCGGCCCATTGGTGCTCGTGTGCTGTGCCGGCATCGCGACACCTCCCTCCTCAGGTACGACAACCTGCAACGAGGAAAGTTGCCCCAGTAGCATCGCTCCACGCCCGGTCACCTAGCATCCGTAGTTCAAAGCAGACCAACGTGGATTCATACCCTTACAACGAACCGCTTCGGCCGCCACGACAAAGGCGCTACGCGCTATGTCAGTAGTGAACGAATCCGCGCGCGTTAGGTGACCGGTGACCCGCGGTGTTTGGTAGGTGCGTTAGTGACCACGTTTCTTGAAGTGTCTGTTCTTTAGGTCGCCCTCGCTAGGACCTGGTCGGCGGTCTTGGTCCAGACGAGACGGCTGGGCGCGTTCGTTGCAGCCAGGCCGGTCCACCTGCGCTTATTCATCTGAAGCACCAGGGTAAACATGGTGCCATAGCGCGAGGTCCACATCGCGAATTTGACCCGTGCCGAACGCGGCTTTGCACGAAAACGGGCATGACGCCAGCTGTGCGCCGAATTCGCCCCCCGACGTCGTTCTGGCCGCAGTCTCAGCATTCCGCCAGCATCGCACCGAGTTCGTCCGCATGAGCAGCAGGCCGCCCGGCGTCATCGCATCGCCTCTCCTAGCGGGTGAATGCATTCGATCCATGCCGAGCCTTCGGGAATCGAGCACTTCGAGGTGCCGGAAACCGGCACCGGGTTGGCGGCTTTTCCCCGATGCGTTGAGCCGATAGGAGCGTGATGATCTCCTCGAAGGAAGGCCCATCATGGTCGGTTCAGCATCGAAGAGCGCGCGCGTGGCGGCCGGCATCGTGTGCGCCGTATTTGTCCCGTTTGTGCTCATCCACCTGCTCTGGGCCACAGGCAACACGTGGGGACTCGAGGCGGTGGGGGGCCGCCGGCTGGGTGGAGGTGTGGAGCACGCGAGTACCGCCCTAACGATCGTCTCGCTGTTCGGCGCGGCGGCCGGCGTCGCGGTGATCATCGTCACGATCAGTCGCGTCGGCTGGCTAAAGACACGACTCTCGGATCGCCTGCTTCACCTCGGCAACTGGGTCGTGTTCGCGTGGGCGGGGATCGGGACCCTCAACCCTTTTGACACTTGGGGCCAGCGGGCGGTCGCGCTGCCGGTGGCGATCGCGGCGTTCGCCGTCGCACGGTCGCACCCGCAGCCGCACGCGGGCAAACCACCACGGCCTCCGCTCATGCGCCCCCATCGGCACGCACACTAAGCCGCAGACCGGAGAGGAGTGGGCAACGGTGCCCCCACCTTCGACGAGGTCGGGAGCGTCGATCGGCCGCACCGAGTCGCGCGTCGACCCCGAATGCGGGACCCACGCCCGTTCCGCCGGCTTGCCTCCTTCCTCACCGATCTCAAGACGCGCCACGTCTTCGGCGGTGTTGCCGGTCCGCTCGCAGTCCCGCTTTGGGACACGAACTCGGATGCGACGCCGACACGCACGATGGGCTCGCGAAGCCCGAGTTTGGCGGTCTGCCGGGGGCGCCGTCCTCGTCCATGCGAGACCCGCGGCCGTCGCCCGAGGGGCGGCTGGGGCGGGGCAGCACGGACGCGCTCGCGCGTGGTCGTGGCCCGCTAGCGGATCGCCGAGCGGCAGTCTGCCCAGGCGTGCCAGCGCGGAGGATGCTGAACGGCGCCTGTTCGGAATGCGAGCTCAGCCCCGTCCATCAGCCACCGGCTTTGCGCCGAATGAGCCGACGACGCTAGCTCTGTGGGACTGGCTTTGGCTCGAATCCGGTCTGACATGTCTGAGACCGATGGTGCACGCGTCTCCGTAGTAGCCCGAAGCCACTGCACGTACTAGCGCGAAGCCATTGCGTGGTGGATCGCGGATGTGTACCGGGGGCCGCTGGTGTAACAGTGCGGAAAAGCAAGTCCGAGGAAGTGGTAGTGATGGCCGTAGTTGACGAGAGGCCAAGCACGAGGGTCACTCGGTCTGGGAGTCCGCCGATCGTTGAGGCCAAGGGTGTCGACAAGCGTTACGACACCGGCGAGGTCGAGGTGCAGGCGCTGTGTGGCGTCAGCTTCAAGGTTGGGTGCGGGGAGATGGTGGCGATCATGGGTCCGAGCGGCTCGGGCAAGACGACGTTGCTGAATTGTCTTTCCGGTCTCGACCGGATCGACGGTGGCGAGGTGTTGATCGAGGGGGTGTCGCTCGGCTCGATGTCCGATACGGAGCGCACCGACTATCGCGCCCGCCGGATGGGTTTCGTCTTCCAGTTCTACAACCTGATGCCGGTGCTGAACGCGGTCGAGAACGTCGAGCTGCCGCTGCTCGTTGCCCGAGTGCCGGCCAAGGAAGCTCGGCGGAGGGCGCTGGCCGCGCTCGAGATGGTCGGGTTGGCCGAGCGTGCTGCGCACGTGCCGGACGAGCTCTCGGGCGGGCAACGGCAGCGGGCGACGATCGCGCGCGCGCTCGTCAACGATCCGGCGATCGTGTGGGCCGACGAGCCGACGGGAGACCTCGACAGCGAGAACGCCCAGGATGTCGTGGCGCTGATGCGCGGCCTGAACCGCGAGCGTGGGTTGACGTTCCTGATCGTCACCCACGACATCGGCGTCGGCCGTGCGACCGATCGGATCGTGCGCATGGTCGACGGCCAGATCGTCGACGAAGAGCGTCCGGAGGGGAGGCAGTAATGGTCGCACGCGTGACAGTTGCCGAGATCGATCCCGTGCGTCAGAACCCTCGGCGCGCAATCGAGCGGTTCGAGACAGAACTGATTCCCGCGCTGCACGAACAGGATGGCTACGAGGGCTGTTATGTCCTGCTCTCCGAGGAGGGAAAGGCGCTGGTAATCACCCTCTGGTCGAGCGAGGAAGCCGCGCACGCCTCACAGGTGAGCGGCTTCTATGAGTCCCAGATCGAGAAGCTGTCCGACGTGGTGTTCTTCCGCGCATCGCCTGGTCGCGAGGCGTACGACGTCGTGGTCGCGGAGGCGCCGGCCACCGCTAGGTGAGCCATGCAAAAGCTGTTCGGGATCCCGGTGGACTCGCTCGCGGAAGTGCTCGCGGTGCTCGTGGTGGTGTTGCTCTCAGTCGTTGCGGTCTTCGCGCTGCGGAATCGCGTGTTCTTCCGCCTCGGCGTCCGGAATGCCAGGCGCCGGCGGGGTCGTGCCGCTTTGATCGTCGCTGGGCTGATGCTCGGGACGGCGATCATCACCGCTTCGTTTGCGACCGGGGACACGATGAGCTCCTCGATCCGCTCCTCGGCGATCACCGCGCTCGGCAGGACCGATGAGGTTGTCGGCGCGAAAGGGCTGACGGCTTCGCTTGCGGTCGGCTCCTCCGGCACCGGAACCCGCTACTTCCCACAGAGCGACGTCGAGCGGGTCGCGGCTGCCGGGCGCGCCTCTGGGCTCGTGCGTGCGGTGGCGCCGGTGCTCGTCTGGGGCAGCGCCGTCCAGGACGTGAGCCGGAGGCAGTACGAGCCGAACGTGACGCTCTTTGCCGGCGATCCGGCCACGCTCAGCGCCTTCGGCGCGATGCGCGCAGCCGGCAAGACGGTGTCGCTCGCGCAGCTCGGGCCGAACGAGGTCTTCCTGAATGCGAAGCTCGCCGACGCGCTCGGCGCGAAGCCCGGGGACACGGTCCGCGTCCTCACCGGCACCGGCCTCGAGCGAGCGCGTGTCCGCGCGGTGGTCGATTACCAGGGCGCGGCGACCTCCGATTACGGAGTGTTGATGCCGCTGGCGCGTGCGCAGACGCTGCTCCACAAACCGGGCCTGATCGACGGGATCTACCTCGCCAACCGTGGCGGCGTCGCCACGACCGACAAGGTCGTGAAAGCGTTGAACCCAACGGTGAGCGCGCTCGGCCTCGAAACCGACAAGACCAAGCAGGACGCGCTGAACGCGGCGGACAGCATGGGAGCGTCGTTCGTCTCGTTCTTCACGACGTTCGGCGCGTTCTCGATCGCCGCGGGGATCCTGCTGATCTTCCTGATCTTCGTCCTGCTCGCAGCCGAGCGGCGCAGCGAGCTCGGCATTGCCCGCGCGGTCGGTACCCGTCGCGGCCACCTGGTGCAGATGTTCCTCTACGAGGGAGCGGCTTACGACCTCCTCGCTGCCCTCGTCGGCGCCGCGCTCGGCGTGCTCGTCGCCTACGCGATGGTCTTCAGCATGGGCGGCCTCTTCGCCTCGGACCCCGGCTTCCGTCTCGCCTTCGCCGTCAAACCGGCCAGCCTCGTCGTCGCCTACACGATCGGGGTGCTGCTCACCCTCGGTGTGGTCGCGTTCTCCGCGTGGCGCGTGAGCCGGATGAACATCGTCTCCGCGATCCGCGACCTCCCCGATCAACTCGTCGCCATGAGCACACGCCGCAAGCGGATCGGCGGGCTCCTGATCATCGCCCTCGGCTACTCAATCGCACGCAGCGGGATCAGCGCCAAAAACGAGATCACGCTCGGTCTCGGCGTCTCGCTCGTGATCCTCGGTGTTGCCCGGCTCTCCGAGGCGCTTGGCGCCAACAAGCGCGTCGTCCGCACGGCAGCAGGGCTGGCGCTGATTGTCTGGTTCATCGTTCCGTCGATCCGCCAGCACCTGTTCGGCGCGATGAGCGTGAACTTCGGGATCTTCATCCTCAGCGGACTGATGATCGTGATCGGCGCCACCTGGACGATCATGTACAACGCCGACGTTCTCCTCGGCGCACTCGGTGCAGCCCTCGGACGGATCCGCAGGATCGCGCCTGTCGTGCGCATGTCGATGGCCTACCCGTTGAAGAGCCTGTTCCGCACCGGCGTCACGCTGGCGATGTTCATGCTGGTCACGTTCACGCTCGTCGTCGGCGCGACCACAACCGGATCGTTCAACAACGCCTTCAACAACGTCCGCACCTTCGGAGGCGGCTTCAACGTCCACGCGACAGCTGCGGCGACCGCGCCGGTGCTCGACATGCCGACCGCCGTTCACCGGTCGCCGGTCCTCCGGCCGCTGATCAGCGTCACCGCCACCAGATCCTCACTGCCGGTCAAAGCACGCCAGCTCGGCACCACGCACACCGCGCAGAACTACCTCGTCGGCGGCCTCGACGACAGCTTCCTCACACACACAACCTGGGGCTTCGACACCTGGGCGCGCGGCTACGGCTCACCCGCCGCCGTCTGGCACGCGCTGCTCACCCACCCCGGGCTCGCCGTCGTCGACCCCCTCGCCGTCCCGCGCCGCCAGAACTATAGCCTCGGCGGCTCGACTCTGAAGTTCAAGCTGACAGGCTTCTACGTCGACGACAAGGGCTGGGCGCCCGTGCGGGTCTCGGTGACCGACCCGCAAACCGCCAAGCACACCACCCTGACCGTGATCGGCGTCCTCTCAGACAGCGTCCCAGGGGGGATGACCGGCATCTGGACCTCGCAAGCCACCCTCACGCCCGTGTTCGGCAACCGCGTCCTCCCAACCACCTACCTGTTCAAGCTCAACCCCGGCGTCGATCCCACCACTACGGCCAAGACGCTGCAGAACGTGTTCATGGCCAACGGCCTCCAGGCCGACTCGATGCAGAAGCTGCTCAACCAAGCGATCGGCGCAAATGTCGTCATCGACCGCCTCATCGAAGGATTCCTTGCGCTCGGCCTCGTCGTCGGCGTCGCCGCGCTCGGCGTCGTCACCGCCCGCGCCGTCGTCGAACGGCGCCAGCAGATCGGCGTTCTCCGCGCCATCGGCTTCCAACGCCGCACTGTGCAGGCCAGCCTGCTGCTCGAGTCGTCCTTCATCGCGCTCACGGCAATCATCGTCGGCACCGCGCTCGGCCTCGTCGTCGCCCACAACGTCATCAGCTCGTCCGCTGCGACGTACGCCGCAGGCTCCGGCATAACCCTGAGCCTCGCCGTTCCCTGGCTCACGCTCGGTGTGATCTTCCTAAGCGTCTACCTGGTTGCGCTCGCGACCACGCTCATTCCCGCCCGCTACGCAGCCCGCGTCTACCCAGCCGAAGCACTCCGCTACCAGTAGACGCCGCCTGGAGTTCCCCCGTTTTCGACCACTGCGCCCACGACACGGGCGCCCACGACTGCTTCCGGACACAAGCCCTTACGAAGCCCCTCGGCTCCGATACCCGTGCGGGAACGGATGCGGGTCTCGCCCAGCGTCGAGGCCACGCACCCGCAAATCGCCACACGAGCGTATTCGGGGCCGGGGTGGCGATCTACGGCGCCCTGCACAGATAAGGCGACAGAGCTCCAGCGCGAGTTGCTCGCGGAGAACAGGGGCGCGGTTTGGAGCTCGGGCGGACGATCGAAGTTGCCGCAGATTGAGCGCGTCTCCGTAGCTGGAGCACGAGCAAGGACGTAACGCGGGTTGCCGGCGAGATATCCGTGATGTTGGTTGAGAGATCGCCCAGCTCGGCGGTCGACGTCCGCGCGGACGCAACTGCGCGGCTCGAGTAGGGGCGGGCTCTGCGACCTTGGCCACCGTCGCGGTGCTCGCGTCCTCCCCGGCGCGGAGTCCGATGGCTGCGAGTTGTCGATTTTCCCGCCGGCGCGCGTGCGTCCCGGTATAGTGCTGCGGTCTGCTGGGGGTTGCGGAGCCGTTGGGGCGGTTATGGATCGCGCGATTGAAGTGGTTGTTCGGAGGCTGGCTCTAGGTGGCCGGTCGGCGGCGTTCGTTTCGGGGCTTGCGACTGTGCTGGTGGTGCTTGCGATTCCGGTGAGTTCGGCGCGGGCGACGCTGGCGCCGACCCTGGTGCCGTACATGGGTTGGAACACCTATTACGGTGTCGGCGGGGTTTTTGATGAGGCGACGATCAAGTCGGTGGCGGGGTCGCTGATCTCAAGCGGGTTGGCGCAGGCCGGCTACAGGATCGTGTGGCTTGATTTCGGTTGGGCGACCGGGGCGCGGGACGGTAACGGCAATCTGATCGTGGATCCGACCCGGTGGCCGGACGGGATGTCCGGATTGACCTCGTGGCTTCACGCGCAGGGGCTGTATGCGGGGATCTACACCGACGCCGGCACCAGCGGCTGCGGTGGGCAGGGCGTGGGGTCCTACGGCCACTATCAGCAGGACGTCAACCAGTTCGCGGCCTGGGGGTTTGACGCCGTCAAGGTCGATTTCTGCGGCGCGGGACAGCAGTGGTTAGATCAGCCGCCGAACGACCCTCGGACGCTGTACGGGCAGATCTCCCAAGCGGTGGCTGCCGCTCCGCGCGCGATGATCCTGAACGTTTGCAACTTCTGGACGCCGGGGCAGATCAACGGCACCGCTCCCTCGTACGCGGACTCTTCTTGGGACGCGTTCTCGTGGGCGCCGGCGGTCGCGCAGAGCTGGCGGACCGACACGGATATCGGCTACAAAGGAAACATTCAGTTCCAGTGGGTTTTGCGGAACCTTGATCAGGACTCCACTCCGTACCCAAACATCCAGAACGCGGCGGGCCCTTCGGGGTCTTCTGGGATCGGGTGGGGTCACTGGAACGATCCGGATTATCTCGGTCCGGGGCTCGGGATGACGAGCACCCAGGCGCAATCGCAGTTCTCGATGTGGGCGATGGTCGCGGCGCCGCTGATCCTGGGCAGCGACCCACGCTCGCTGTCGTCCACCAGCATCACCATGCTCAAGAACTCGCGGGTGATCGCGATCGATCAAGACTCGCTCGGCGCGCAGGGCTGGCTCGTCTCGCAGACCAGCACCGGGCAGCAGGTGTGGGTCAAACCGCTGGCCGGCGGCGCCCGCGCGGTCGCGCTATTTGACCGCGGGTCCGGTCCTCAGCAGATAACGACCAGCGCCAACGCCGTCGGCCTACCACGGGCCGGCCGTTACGGCCTCCTGAACGTCTGGACGAACCGGACCTCAACGTCAAGAGGCACGATCAGCGCATATGTGCAACCCGACGCAGCAGTTCTCTACCGGGTCACGGCCGACCCGGGCTGCACCGTCCCACGGCTACTCGGCAAGACGCTCCAGGCGGCGCGCGCCAGCCTGAAGACCGCCCAATGCAGCCTCGGACGGGTCACACGCAGGCGCGCCAGGCACGCCCGCCGCGGACGAGTAATCGTCCAGAGCCCACCGGCCGGATCGCATAGACGCCGAGGAGCGAAGGTCAAGATAGTGCTCACCGACTAAACCGAACCCGCCTCACGGCGCCGACAGAAACATCTCCCGCGCGACCCGGCACGTAGCAGCGCCAACCAACAGCCACCACGGCGTGACCGCACCGGGCGTCGCGCAGCCGCGCAGCCCGCTCCGTGTCTGGGAGTCGCGCCCACCGGACGAGCCTCCGCTCTGATCCTCGCTCTGAGCAGTCGAACGCTCCACACCGCCTGGAGAAGCGCTTGGCCGCCCATCGATCTTGCGTCTTTTTCATAGGCACGGGCGGTTGTTCTGACGCCTGAGGAGGGGAGGCGGCCGTAGCGGTCTTGCTAGGCGCGCATCGCGTCCCGGACTCGTGCGGCTGTCCACCGGGTCGCGATCGCTCCGGGGTGGCAGGCCTTGCAGTACTCGTAGGCGTCGCCCTTGCCGTTGCGCGCCTGGGTGGGCGCGCCGCAGCTGCGGCACACTCCCTGGTAGCGGCGTTTCACGGCTCGGGCCTTCTCGCCGGTCGGGTCTAATGCCTCTAAAGGGCGTAACGTCCCCGCCGACCGAGAGGAGCCCGCCGTGAACAGCAAGCCCCGC
>Ga0310037_10001181_pt1 | contig 14641 bp, 19 predicted proteins | sample Sb_taG_11_FD_200239 | JGI IMG/M metagenome (GOLD analysis project Ga0310037, IMG submission 200239) | Peat soil microbial communities from Weissenstadt, Germany - Sb_50d_3_AS metaG (v2) (version 2) | ecosystem: Environmental > Terrestrial > Soil > Wetlands > Peat | place: Germany: Weissenstadt...
AGAGGCCAATACGTTCGCGATGGTGGCGAAGGTTGACGGCGAATTGCTTGCGCACGGGCTCCACGGTCTCCATGGCTGCACTCTTGCGATGCGCAGACGAAAGGTCTACAGACAAAGAGTTGCCGGATGACTGTCTGCACACCTTCGCCTTCGAGCGACTCGGATACGCGCGTCGCTCGAAGATAGAAACAGCATTCTATCCCAGTTACAACCACAACTCTCGCTGTGGGCATAAGCCTCCGCGGAAAGCCCTACGCCTCCGCGACATCCTGCGGAGTCACGGTCGTCACGGGCAGGCCGGTGCCGGACAGCTTGCTGGGTAGATCGAGCTTCAGCCACCGCGACAGCCGTGTGGGAAGCGTCGAGATGATGATCTCGTCGAAGCCGTGTTGGTTGACTGCATCCTGCACCGCGGCGCCCGGGTCTGGGTCGCCCACCATGCTCTCCACAGGCGTGCCGGCCGCCTCGCTCAGCAATGGCACTGCATGATCGATCACGGATCTCGCCTCGCCTGCGCCTTGGTCCTCGGGGTCGACGACCTTGTGCAGGCCGTGGGTGGCGTTGGGGACGAGCAGCGTAAATACGCACGGCCCGCGTTGTGCTCGCTCGCGCACGGCGTCGAGCAGTGGTTGCGTAGCGGCTGTCTTGTGCGCCACCACGAGCACGCGCGTGGGGATGATGTTGGAGGACTCCATGGCTGGGACTCCTTTCTGACTGGTTGCCTCGATGATTCCACTCGGAGGTCTGAGATACCAGTTGAATACCCTGTTTGAGAATGCGTGTACACGTGACCGAGGACTCCGTCGAAGTGCTGCTCGCGCCGTGGGAGAAAGTGCTCGGCCTGCTAGGGAATATCCGCGTGGCGCGCGCCGACGTGAGCGATGTGCGGGTGCTGAAGGAGCCGATGCGTGAGGTGATGGGCTCCGGTCTCAAGGCCGGGCTACGCCTGCCCTGGCTCTACTACGTATGCCGCACCATCCGCCTCGACCAGGCCTTCGTCGTGCGCCGCGGCGTTCCCGCGCTGTCGTTCGCAGCGCGCAACCACGGAGCGTTGCGGCGGGTGATCGTATCCACGCCCGATGCCGCTGAGCTTGCGCGGACGCTTGAGTCGTGAGAGTCAGTGCAGTGGTGGGGGAAGGATTCGAACCTTCGTAGGCAGAGCCAATCGGTTTACAGCCGATCTCCTTTAACCACTCGGACACCCCACCGGGCGCGGCTCGTCAGTTTAGGGCCTCTTCTCTTAGACCCTGTTTCTGAAGGCCCGCACGGCGGCCCCGGGACATGCTCAAACGCCTCTAGGAGGCCTCGCGCAACTGCTGGGCATCGGGCAGTGTCTGCAGCTTCTTCAGTGTGCGGTTCTCGATCTGTCGCACACGCTCGCGCGTGATGTTGAATGCGCGGCCGACCTCCTCCAGCGTGCGCGAGCGACCGCCGACGATGCCATAACGCATCTCGATCACCTCGCGCTCGCGCCGCGGCAACGAGGCCAGCACGCGCGTGACGTTCTCCCGGCGTAGCGCTTCTGAGGCGATCTCGAACGGCGATTCCGCGGAGACGTCCTCGATGAAATCGGCGAGTGCCGAATCGTCCTCCTCGCCGACCGGCTTCTCGAGCGACACCGGCTGCTGCGCCATGCGCATGACCTCGCGCACCTCGCGCACCTCGCATTCCAGCTCCGCGGCGATCTCGGCGGTGGTTGGTTCGCGCCCCAGCCGCTGGATCAGCTGACGCTCGGCGTAGATGAGCCTGTTCAGCCGCTCGACCATGTGCACGGGGATCCGGATCGTCCTCGCCTTGTCAGCGATCGAGCGGGTAACCGCTTGGCGGATCCACCAGGTCGCGTAGGTCGAGAACTTGTAGCCGCGACGGTAGTCGAACTTCTCCACCGCCCTGATCAGCCCGAGCGACCCCTCCTGGATCAGGTCCAACAACGTCAGCCCGCGCCCGATGTAGCCCTTGGCGATCGACACGACCAGGCGTAGGTTCGCCTCGACCATGTGTTGCTTGGCGGCCATGTCGCCGCGCTCGATCCGCTTCGCCAACGCCACCTCCTCCTCGGCGGTGAGCAATGGCACACGACCAATCGAGCCGAGGTACAGGCGCAGCGAGTCGAGACTCGGCTCGACCGCCAGGTCGACCTCCGCCTTCTTCAGTGCCTCCAGCCGCGTGTGTAGTCCTTGCGCCTGGTTGTGCCCATCGTCCTCGACTTCGACCGGGCTCGCGAGTGAGGAACCGTCAGTATGAGTGGTCGGAGTGGTCCGCGTTTCGTCTTCCTGGGTGGAACCGTTGCCGTCGCTTCTGTCCCGTAACAGGCCGGTCTCGGGCTCACCCGTGCCGAGGACCTCGATCCCGTGCTCCTCCAGGTAGCTGAGCAGGTCCTGCGCCTGCTCGCCGTTGAGCTCGGCTTCCTCCAGCGCCGAAGTGAGGGCCTCGGCGGTCAGGAATCCCCGTTCCTGACCTTCGGCGATCACGCCCTGCAGCTCCTCCAGCTCGACCACGGCTGTGTCTGTGGTGGTGACCAACATACCCTCAAGCTTCTCGCTCAACTTGGACCCCCGGCATCCATCCGGCTCCCCGTCGAAGCGATGGTCCGCTCCGACCTCCCTGACTGCTTTGCAAGTGCGGAGTGATACCAGAATCCGCGGTTGGGAATATCGGTCGGTCGAGCGGTGGGTCGAGAGCTGGCACGCGCGCTAGGCTTGGCGACGGTGCAGGCGACGCGGCTCACCCCCTTAGAACCTGTTTCAAAAAGATCGGCACGCCCGGATGCGCACCTGGACACGGCGCTGGACCGATCGAAGATCACCGTGATCTTCGATCGTCGCCACGTGACGGCTTGCACGTGCTGGGCGATCCCGGATGATCGGCAGCACGCGCTGTGCCATCCCGCGTCGCCCAGCTTGGTCCATGCACGCCCCGACCGCACCGCCTATTTCGAAACAGGTTCTTAGTGCCTCCAACACAGAGCGCGGACCACGAAGACGTCCAGGCGCGTGTGCCGGACGTCCAGGTGGGGCTCTCGCGCGTGGGTGTGACCGGCGTCGAGAAGGTGGTGCGGATCCGCGACGAGCTGTTCTTCGCGCGGTTGGAGTGCTTCGTTGACCTCAGCTCAGACCAGAAGGGCGCCCATATGTCGCGCTTCGAGGAGGTCATCAACGAGGCGATCGGCGAGGTCGTCCTCTCAGAGTCGCCGTTCCGGGCCGAGACGCTCGCCCAGCACATCGCCGAGCTGGTGCGCGCCCGCCAAGGGGCGCATCGCGCCGAGGTGAGCATCGCCGCGCGTTATCCCGAGCACAAGCCCGCGCCGGTTTCGGGGATCGCCACGCAGGAGATCTACACCCTCCATGGGCGAGCGGTGGCTTTCGAGCACGGTACGCGCCGCATGGTCGGGGTTGCGGCGACGGGCATGACCGCGTGCCCGTGCGCGCAAGAGCTCGTGGCGGAACGCGCGCGGGAACGGCTTGCCGACGATGGGTTCTCGCCGGAGCAGATCGAGCGGATCATCGAGCGCGTGCCGGTGGCGACGCACAACCAGCGTGGCCTGGCGACACTGCAGATCGGCTGTATCGAGGAGTGCGTCGCCGAGATCGACGCTTCAGTGCTGCTCGAGATCGCGGAGGCGTGCATGTCCTCGGAGATCTACGAGCTGATGAAGCGCTCCGATGAGGTCGAGGTCGTCGAAAAGGCCCATCGCCGCCCGCGTTTTGTCGAGGACTGCGTGCGCGAGATGATCGCGGGGGTGGTGCGCGGCTTCCCGGAGCTGGACGGCGCGAGCTTCGTCTCGGCGCGCCAGGAGAACCTCGAGACGATCCACCAGCACAACGTCGTCGCCGAGCGCCACGGTCTGCTTTCAGAGTTGCGCTCAGAGCTCGACTTGGCCGCGCCGTCTGAGCATCAGACGAGCCTCGATGAGTGGCTTGACGCGGGCGCGCACCGCGCCGGCGCCTGATATCTAGTCAGCCGCGCGCGCGAGCCTCAGCCTGTTGCATGCGCCGGCGCAGCCCGAAGAAGTAGTCGAGGCCTGAGAGGACGGTCACGAGGACCGTCAGGTAGAGCAGCGTCGAGACCCACAGCGGTTGCCCATGCACGGCGATCACAGCGAGGATCGTGGCGATCTGCAGGCAGGTCTTGATCTTGCCAAACATGCTCGCGGCCATCACCACCCCCGCCTGCGTCGCGCCCATGCGCAGGACCGTCACGGCCAGCTCGCGCGTGATGATCACCATCGCGACCCACGCGGCGAGGCGGTGCAGCGAGACGAGCGAAATCAGCGCAGCGACGATCAGCAGCTTGTCGGCGAGCGGGTCCATCAGCTTGCCGAAGGTCGTGATCGAGTCCCGCGCCCGCGCCAGGTATCCGTCGATGAAGTCGGTGAGCGACGCCAACGCGAATACCACCGCCGCGAGCACATCGCCGGCTGGTGTGTTGCCGAGCAGGGCGACCACCAGCACGGGCACGAGCATGATCCGCAGCACTGTCAGCACGTTGGGTAGGTTCAGGGGAAACATCGAGCGCCCATTATGCCGCTCAGCGGCGCTCTCCAGCCATCCGCGATGGGCGCTTGGCGTGCGTCCTAAGATCGAACTAACCCGACCGACTGCAGCAAGCGAAGAAGGAGCAGGCGAATGCACAAGCGCACACTCGGAGCGAACGGACTCGAGGTCTCGGCGATCGGGCTGGGCTGCATGGGGATGTCGGCTTTTTATGGATCGACCGACGAGGGTGAGGCGATCGCCACGATCCAGCGCGCGCTGGAGCTGGGGTGCAACTTCCTCGACACGGCGCAGCTGTACGGGCCGATGACGAATGAGGAACTGGTCGGCCGCGCGATTGAGGGCCGGCGCGAGGAGTATGTGATCGCGACGAAGTTCGCCCGTCGCACCGACGAGGCGACGCCCGGTGAGATGTCGACGCTCGGTCCGCTCGACGGTTCCGCCGAGCACGTCCACACCTCCGTTGAGGGTTCGCTACAGCGGCTCAAAACCGACCACATCGACCTCTACTACCAGCACCGCGTGGATCCGAACGTCGAGATCGAGGAGACCGTCGGCGCGATGGCCGAACTGGTGCAGCAGGGCAAGATCCTGCATATCGGTCTCTCCGAGGCCGCGCCCGAGACGATCCGCCGCGCGCACGCCGTGCACCCGATCGCCGCCTTGCAGACGGAGTATTCGATTTGATCATTCGGTTGTATTACACACCACAGGCGGCCCGTCAGCCGCCTGCGCTGTCCTGCTTTGAGGTTGTGGCTACTTCGTGTGCGTGACCTCAGCCGCTGGGCTGTTCTTGCGCGTGCCGTCAGCCGTGGTGCCGGTGATCATCGGGACCAGCCCGCCGTCCTTGAGATGCTTCGACCAGCGGCCCACGCACGTCGCAGTCGCGCCGTCCTTGAGCTTCACCTTGTCCTTGATCTGCACGTCCTTCCCGGACTTAGACGGCCAGACGCTCGTCAGTCGATTCGACGCCTTCGCCGAACCCTCGACCTTCGTGGCCGCTTTGGCTTTCGTGCTGCCCTTCTTCGCCGCTTTGCCTTTCGGCGGGATGTGGCCCTTGGTCTTGGCCTCGTGATCGTCAGCCATCTGGAGGACGGCTTCGCGGCGATCTTTGTCGTCCCTTTCAATGGACGCCGCTGCTGCATCCTCGTCGCGCTCGGCGGCCTTGTCGGGCTGGGTTTTCTTGGTGACAACTGCTGTGCTCATGGTGTGTTCCTTTTCTCGGTTTCTGACCGAACGTGTGTTCGTTCGAATCGAATCGAATCAAAGGTTCGTCACGATGTCCACCATTCTTATGAAGAAAGTCGAGTGGCGGCCGGGGGAGCGCTACCTGGAGCAGCTTCTGCTCTACCCGGCCGCCCAATGCAACGGGCTCATCGACCAAGACCCGCTGCGCCTCGTCCTCTCCCGTTCCGCGTGGCCGCCAGGACACACGCGACTGCCGCTAGCTTTGCGACGGGGAAGTAGGTGGCGGCACGCCCTCCCTGACGTGCCGCCGCGGCGCGACGGAGCGGCGCGCCGGTCTGTGCCCGGGGACGCCGGGCAAGCTGGTTCACGATGTGACACTTTTCGCATACGGACTGGACACCGTCACCTCTGTGGGCTCCGAAACCGTCACGATGCAGCGTCCGTCGAAGCCTGTGACAGTCTCCGTTTCGGAGAGGATGCCTGCGGTCGTTGTCCAGACGAGTGGCACGTTCATGGCCGGTGACCCGTCCGGCCCTGTGGCGGTAGCGGTGAAAGTGGTGCCGTCCGCTGCCAGCGTCAGCGTCGGCGGCGCGGTTGCCAGAAACTCGATGCCATCTGACTCCCGCACGACTGGCGTCGTCGGCTGCATCAGGTCGTAGTTCATCGTGCCGCTGCCTTCTGCTGCCGGGTCAGGCCGGGGACTGCGCCCGGCTTCGCCCACCGGCCGAGGTGCAGCTTCTGGCTCCACTTCTTGGGGATGGACTCGGGCAGGGGTTCGCCAACCTCTTGCATCCGGGCCACCTCGCGTTCGATCGCTGCGTCGATCGCCGGCACCGTGCTGTGCCCGAGGTTGCTGTCGAACACCGGCACCCGATCAGCGTCGGAGACAGTGGCCTTCGCGCGCTCCACGATCGCGTTCCAGTCGTCCACGGCGCGCGCCTGGCGCTCCTTGTACGTGGCTCCGCTGTCCCCCGCGCCAATCACCTGTCGCAGCGCCTTGAACTCGCGTGTGCCTGGGACGCTCCGTTTCCCGACCCGGCCCGATGGATCGCCGATCCAGTCCTGCACGGATCGAGCGTGCGCCCTCTCGCTGAGCAGCCGCTCGGCATCGTCGAGAGCGGCTAGCGCCGCCTCCATCGAGCGATCCTGTTCGAGCGCGAGCTCCGCCGAGAGATCATCCTTGCGCGCCTCTACGTCCTCAATGAACTCGGCCTTCTCCTGCGCCAGCGCTTCGCGTGCGACCTCGACGTTCCGTGTCGCCTCGTCCAGCTTCTTGCTGCTGGCCTTTGGCGCAGGGGCAGCCGTGCCCTCACGGAGCGCCTTCGCTGCGTTGAACGTGTCCACGCGCTGCGCCTGCGTGAACGCGCGCTCGGCTTCCTCACGCGCACGGAGCGCGTCCGTGTAGCCCGCCTCCAGCGCGTCGATCTTTGTGAAGTCAATCGCCACCATTGCGCATCCCCCTCAGTAGGTCGTTCATGCCGGGTGGCTTCTCCGGCGCGTGTGCCGCCCCTCCGCGTGAGCCCTGATCCAGACCCGCTTTTCTCTCAGCGAAGTCGGCCTCCCTCGCATCAAGGTCTTTCTCGTGCCGGTCCAGATCGACCGCCGTCTGCGACCGGAGGCGCGGGCGACCGGCACGGATCATCTCCGACATGGCCGCCCGCTCGGCCTGGAGGTTCTCCGAGCCGGGTTTGTCGTACTTGTCGCGCAGCTGCTGGAAGCTCAGGGTCATCAGGCGTAACCGCCTTCGTCGCCCTGTGGGATCGGTTCGGTACCACGCGACTTGAAGCCGGAGGGTGGCTGCCCGTGTACGCGACCTTGCGCTGCGTCCTGACGTTCGCGCTCGGCTTCAGGACGACCACCCGTGCCTCCGCCTCCGCTGGTCGTGACCGCACGGCCAGTCGTCAGCCGGCCCGATGAGGGTGTCCCGGCTGGGGAGCCTGCCGACCGGCGCTGCGTGCCGCCCACTTTACGTTTCACTCCTACACGGGCGCCTGGCCCGCCTTCGTTCTTGCCTTCTGCGTTTCGTTGCGTTGCCATTTGCTGCCTCCTCTTGTTAGTAGGTCTGCCAATCGCGGCCTTGTCGTGCCCCCTCGGGCACCTGTCCTTCGTCACGTTCACGCCACTGACGGCGCGTCAACGTGACTGCGATCCCGTCCGCTTTGGGTCGCGTGATCCACTCGTCATCGTCGCCTTCTGTGGGCGTAAGGGGTTCAGCCATACACCTTCACCTCGCCGGTCTTGAGCTTGCCCCCACGGATGCACGTCTGCGCCGCGTCGTAGCTGAACGCCAGCGCCCAGAAGTCCACCGAGGCTGATGTGACTGCGATGCCATCCTCCAAGTCCACCACGCGCGTTGACAGCAGCCGGTCGCGTGCGTCGTCGTCCGGGCACCACACGCGCGGACCCGCTTCGAGGTAGCGCGCGACGATCTCCGGCTCCTCGCGTGGCTTGTGTTCGAGCAGCCTCTTTCCACGGTTCAGGTCACGGTCGCCAACCCACCTGTTCGCGTGAGGCAGCCACCGCCCGCGATTCAGTTGCACGGCCTCGACCGTGAACCTGCGCGGCCTGGGGTTCGCCGTGATGATCGCGCGCAAGGCCGCCTCAAGCTCGTTGACGCTGCTGTACCTCCCAACGATCCAGCCAGCGCCGTTCGCCAACATCGTCGCCGCGATCACGCCTCCGTCACCCTCGCGCGCCAAGCCGAGCGCAACAGCCGTTTTCGATGAGACTGCCGGTGTCGATTCGAGCAGCCCGTCCGGGAAGGCCGGTCGATCCATCGACGCCTCGCCCTCGCTGGGAATGTTGCACCACACGCGCGCCCAGTAGCGAAGCTGCTTGGCGTCGGCCTTGACCGTCCGCCAGCGCTCGAGTACGCCGTGTCCCGGTGGAGTGCCCGGAGGGCTCGCTTCCTTGAGCGCACCGGCCGCGCCCTTCTCGGTCGTCAGATCCCACCGCGCCGGATCAGCGCCACGGAACACGTACAGCAGCCGCTCCGGGCTTCCGCTGCGCGCCCGTTCGGCCTCCACTTCCGCGAACGACCCGGCCGTGCTTTCCCAAGCCGTAGTCGTGCATAGCTGCCAGGAGTCCGCCGTCTTCATCCGGTTCTCGGCCATGACCGACAGCGCTTCGTGCAGCCTGTCGGACACCAGCCGGTGGCCTTCGTCCATGCACTGGCACGACGTGTTGATCGCACCGTCCCGCGCCGATGGGCTTCCCGAGACTGGTTCCAGCCGCCCCGTGTCATCGGCACGCGCGATCCAGTTGTCCGTGATCCTGAAGCTCTGGCTGTTGAGCGACCCCTTCGCCACGGCCAGCACCGTCCTGAACGTCACCGACGCGGCCTGATCCTCCGTGAACGCCAGCAGCGGAATGTATGGGTCAGTCACCGGATGACCGTCGAGCCCGCGAACCGGCGCGTCCGGGTCAAGCTCAGCCAGCAGGAGCCAGCCTGCGAGCGTGCTCTTGGCCGTGCCCTTCCGCCAGCACAGATCGACTTCATCGAACATCCTCCGGCCATCCGGGCGCAGCGCGTAGATTGCGTGAACCAACGCAAGCTGCTCATCAGACACGCGCGCCGGTTGCCCTCGCAGCGCACCAGGGCCAAAGACGTACCAGCGTTCGATGTGCTGCACGAGCTTCGCGCCCAGCGATGGCGCATCCTCCAAGACCTCTCGCGCCGGATGGATGAACACGGCATCCTCGCCCGTGTAGAGAAGGTCAAGGTCCGGCACACGAAGCTCGATGTTGCGTGGCTGCGGAGGCTCCGGCTCCGGTTCTTCCTCCTTCGCTGGAGGCATGACCAGCCCAAGACGGCGTTCCTGTGACCTGATCTCCCGCTCCTGTAGACGCCGCTCGCGCTGGAGTTTGGGATCACGCTTGCCGCGCAGCTTCTCCGTGTCGTGTACCTGCTCCAGTAGTTCGCCGGCCAGCCGCCAGTGTTCGGGCGTCCACCGCGCCGAGACTGGATTCTCGCTCCAGTTGCGCCAGATTTCGGTGCATCTGGGGCTCCATTTTCGCGTGTCCGGGATGGTCATTGGTCCCGCCTGCGCCTGCTTGGATGACGAAAAGCACGCCCAGAAAAAAGGTCCCGTGGTGTTCGTCTCTGGTTTTTCACGGTACTCACCCAGCTCGCCGTTGACACACGACGAAGGGTTGATAGCCCCCCTACCGTGAATGACTGCCGCATCACGCTGCCCTCAGCGCGCCGGGATGCGTGCGGTACTTGGAGCGGACCTGGGCCAGCGCCTCAGCCTCCGGCACCTTCATCACGTTGATGCTGACCGTGCGCTCTGCCTCAGCCTCACGATGATGTTTCGAGCACAGCAGTTCTAGGTTGTCGTCGTCATCCGTTCCGAGCGGATCGACGTGATGCACTTCCAGCGCCTTCGTGCTGCCGCAGACCTCGCACCTGTTCCCGACCTTGCGCGCGTACCTGTCACGCCGCTTCCTCCAGGCGCTGTCGTAGGTCCGACCGTCGCGCATCGGCGCTTGTGTCAGAGGTTGTGACATTCATCGTCCTCCGCTGACAGCAGCGCTTCTTCCTCCGCCTGCGCGTCCAACTGCGCTGCTTCTTCCGGCGCTGCTTGCTCATTGCTTCCATCGTCTTTGTGAACAATGGGACCAAAGAGAAAGTCCGGTTTGCATCCTCCGTATGGGTGCATGTAGCCGACGACCCCACACTTGGGGCATCTATCTGACCAATGGCTCACGACACCTTCTCCCCAGGCTCGATCGTCGTCGTGTACGTCCACCCGATCTGCCCGCGCTCTTTGTACCTGTGAGCGTGGCCCGCTTCGTACAGCCTGCGCAACCTGTTCTTGGCAGTCTGGACCTCGATCCCCATGTGCTCGGCGTACTCCCACGTCTTGGTCTGCCCGAGCGCGCGCAGCATCTCAAGGTCGCGCGCCTCTTTCTCATCCGGTGGTATCCGGCGCTCGTTCCAGACCGTGAATCCGGGTCTTGGCTTACCCATAGGTCACATCTTGACTGGAACGATGGAACGACTGGAACCGGTTCCAGCCACTGTAAGCCTCTACAGCCTCTCGTCCTATCTTCACTGTTTCCCTTACATGCGTAACTACGAAATTGTCGTTCCAATCGTTCCAGTCGTTCCAAAGTCGGCTAGAAGCTAGGCTCCGTATAGGTTTCTTAGTCATCCTCGCTACCACCGTTGTCGTTCCACTGTGGTTCCACTGTGGTTCCACTAAGCGAGATTCCCTTCCAAGTCTTCACTTTCAGCCCAGCAAGCCGAGTCGAAGCTTCCCGACAGCCCAGCGATCGCAACTCCGTGTTGAAGTTCCGAGCGCCCAGCGGAAACCGCCCGTTGTCCTTGCAGTGCTGCTCGTAGGAACGTCGAAGGTCCGCCACCGGCACCCACTCGTCCACACCAACCTCGCAGCAGTCCCGCAGCCATTCCTTGAGCGAGTCCATTTCGTCCCGGTACTCGTCTGTGGCGTCCAACACAACTGCTGGCTCCGGCGAAAGCGAGCCTTTCTCTCTGTACCGGTGCAGACCCTCCATCAGCCACAGAAGGATGCCGTCCGCCTCCGCGTGGAGTTCGCGCTCGACCGTCGCTTTGCTGGACCGTTCGTCCGGGTCCAGTTTTACGGTGAACGGAATCAGCCTGATACGACGCCAGATCGCGTCGTCTGATCCTTGCAGCACAGGCTTGTGGTTCGTTGCCAGCCAAACGGCCGTCTGGTTGTGGAACGTGAAGTGGTCTTGCCGCATTTTCCGCGCCGGAATCTCCGACTCGCCGGTTAGCTGCTTCATCAGCACCTCGGCCATGTTCTTGCGTCGGCCCGTCTCGATGGCCGTGACGAAGCGCTTACCTCGAAGGCTGGCGCGCGCCGATTCAGACGCCGGGCTGATCTCGCGCTCCGTCAGAAGATCCGACGGCGCTTCGCAGGCGTAGTCACCGAGCGTGTAGCGAACGGCGTCCCAAATCGTGCTCTTGCCGTTGGCCCCAGATCCCCAGCCGATGAACATTAGCTCTGAGTGCCGACCCAGCATCGAGAAGCCCATCGCCATCTGGACCCACTCGCGGACCTCCGCGTCCGGCAGGAACATCTCGATCGTCTGCTCCCATTTGGGGCACTTCGCGTTCGGGTCGTAGCTCGCGTTTGCCAGCTTCGTGAGCTTGAAGATCGGGCTGTGGGGGACGAACGATCCGGCGTCGAGATCGAGGACGCCGTTCTGGACGTTGAGCGCGTTGTCGATGTTGTCCAGTTCGTCGGGCTTCACCGTCATGCGAGGATCGCTCTGCGCGAGCGTCACCATCGCCTTGACTTTGCTGGCCGATTCGCTGCTGTGTGCGAAGCCGTCCACATGCTCCCTCGCCTTCCTTCGAGCCATCGTGACGGCGGACGCGATCCTCTCGTCGGACCACTCCTTCTCGCCAGCGTCGAGCTTGGCCCTGTAGCCGACCCAGAACGAAACCTCGGCTGCGTCCTCGACGGCTTCCACGTCTTCGCGTATCGAGTCGGCCGTCTTCTTGGCCATCTCGACCACGCGCCCGGCCTCGTCGTCGCTCCAGACCGTGCCGTTCCAGACCAGCCAGCCGAGCGCAGTTGAGTGCAGAAGATGGCCGTCCCGTTGATCCGCGAGGCGCAGGGCGTTTCCCGAATCCGTGTAGAAGCGTGGCAGCGCCTCCCCTGCCTCGAACCTCAGCACTTCGGCGTCCGAGCCGGGATCATCGAGCGCGCCCCGTCGCAGGCGTGCGCCTTCCCTGATCGCTAGATCGTCATTCGCCACGTCGGAATCCCTGTGGTTGTAATTATCATCTCGGGATTATTGTATCTGCTGCACTTCGTACAACGAGGAACGGCGCCGTTTTCACGACGCCGCGACCCGGAGATGATGATTCCCAAACAAGGAAACCTATGTTGATTCGACTCTAGCTCTCGTCCTGCATCAACCGGCGTCGTGCCTCGTCTTTGCCGTGTGCCTTCACCAGCTTGTCGTAGTCAGCACGCAATGCAATGACCTTGCGTGACGTGTTCGCCACTTCTACGACGTGGACCGTTTTGAGTTGCAGCGCCATCCTCAGAAGCGCCCGCCGAAGATCAGCCGGCCACGCGCCGAGCACCGGCCCGTAGGTCATCGTCACACGAACGCCGTCGTCTGTGATCCGAGGCCGACCCCACCTAACGCCGTGGCTTTGCTGTGTTCGTCGGATGATCGACGCCAACTCGTGCGCCTTCTCTTGGCCGATGCCGGACACAACGCCCGTCCCGCCCACTTCCGCGAAATCTTGCTCAGGCATACCTACGCATCGGCCTGTCGCCGCGAGCGCTTTAGCAAAGCATCGAGATCGTCATCTCAGACGATCCGGCGCTGGGCGTGGATCAATTGCCAGCGCGTAGTCGCGCGCCCGTCTCGCGCGCCTCAGCGCCGCGTGCGTGGACGGCTGAGTCGAAGTCATCCTGACCGGCCCACTTGATGCGAACGCGCTCGTGCATCGGCGCGCCCCACCGACCCTTGCCGCTGCGCTCCAGCGTGACCTCCTCGATGAGTTGGCGCGCGAGTCTGCGCTTCTCCTCGATCGTCCACAGGTCGGTGCCCCAGTGTGTGTCCGGCAGGATCGTGTCGTCCGGCCTCGGCACGAGGCGCAGCGTGTCCTTGGCCTCATCGAGCGCGACCCGATGGTCGGACACGACCTGTGCGAAGCCGTCCACGCCAAGCTGGGTCGTCAGTTCGACGCTCTTGGCCTTGATTCCGTCGAGGGCTTCCTGCGCCTTGTCCCTCGCCCGCACAACGCGGGCGTAGCGTTCGGCCGCGTCCACCGTCGTCCGCAGCGTGCCCTCGGCCAGCGCCGTGCTGATCGCCTCCTCCACGAAGGCATCGACGCGTGCGAGGCTGGCGGATGCCGGGGCCGGGCACTTGCCGTCCGCGCTGGTGTGGCCGGTGCAGCCGTATGACGGTGCGCGCTTCCCGTCCTCCTGGCGCCCGCCCGTCCGCTTGAGCGCCAGCCGGTGGCCGCAGCCCGAGCACGTAATGAGGCCGGACACAACGCCCTGCGAGGCCAGCGTCCCGTTCTTGGCGAACTCGCGGCCCTTGACCTGCGCGGCATCGAACTCGTCCTGAGTCACGATCCCCACATCGACGTAGGTGTGGTTGCGCAGCATGTAGCCGACTGCTGACTTCGAGACGCGGTGGCCGTGCTCCTCAAGGTGGCGGACCATGCTCATCCACGAGGCGTGCTGCGCGCGCTGGATGAAGCACTCCCGCAGCAGCGGTCCGGTCTGTGGATCGGCCACGATCGGGCTCCGGTAGCCGTCGCTTTTCATCGTGCCGAAGGGAGCTTCTGCGACGTGTGCCCCGTCTTCGCGTGCCCGGTCCTTCGCGTAGTCGAGCTGGTCTTTGAGGATGAGCCGCTGCATCTCCGCGAGGGACAGCAGCACGTTCATCGCAAAGCCGCCGTATGGCGTCGTGGGGTCGATGCCCTCCTCGACCGACACCAGCTTTGCGCCGGCAGCGTGTACCCGCTCGATGATGCCGAGCGCGTCTTTGAGGCTGGCCCTCGACAGCCTGTTGAGTTTTGCCACGACAAGGCCCTGGCTTTCGCCCGACTCGATCCGCTCCATGATCCGGTCCAGCGTCGGCCGCGACATCTTCCCGCCCGTCTGATCGAGGTCCGGCTCTGGCCATTCGAGATCGACCTCCCCGGCCTTCAACCCAGCCCAGGCTGCAACCTTCTGGCGCTGTTCCTCAGCGCCGAGTCCTCCACCTTTGCGGCCCTTTGTGGCCGACACTCGGATGTAGGCGTCCAGCGTGTCCATGCTGACCTCCCTGTTGGTTGGAGGCCATTATACAACCGAATGATCAAACCGACTACTCGCTGTGGACGCGCGACCCGGAGGCGGAGATCCTGCCGACCTGCCGCGAGCTCGGGATCGGCTTCGTCCCGTACTCGCCCCTGGGTCGCGGCTTCCTGTCGGGTCGCTTCAAATCGCCGGACG
>Ga0310037_10001183_pt1 | contig 14620 bp, 13 predicted proteins | sample Sb_taG_11_FD_200239 | JGI IMG/M metagenome (GOLD analysis project Ga0310037, IMG submission 200239) | Peat soil microbial communities from Weissenstadt, Germany - Sb_50d_3_AS metaG (v2) (version 2) | ecosystem: Environmental > Terrestrial > Soil > Wetlands > Peat | place: Germany: Weissenstadt...
TGCGGCTCGTCCTGGTCGCTGATGGCATCGAGGGCCTGGTCCCACGTGGGGAGCACTTCGCCGGTGTCTGGGTCGAGGTAGGTGCCGGTGTGCTCGTCCCAGACCGGCGGGCAGCCGACGTCGTACCTGACGGTCTCGGTCGATGGCCACCAGACCTGGTGGTAAGTCGCGGCGATGACCTCGCGGAGCTCGGCGCGGGAGATGGTGCCGCGGATCGCGATGTGCGCGTGCGGGGCGAGCCGCCGTTGGGGTTCGATGACGGCGAAGTACTGGAGGTCGTATCCGACGAAGCGGCGCAGGTTCTGGATGAACCGGTCGAACAGCGCGGCGAAGGCCAGCGCGTCCCGGGCGGCGTGGCGATAATCGTAGGTGTCCGGGTCGGCGGGTGCTCCGTCCTCGCAGACCCGGCCGTAGCTCGGGCAGGTCAGCGTGATGAACATCGACGGGCGGAAGGTCTTGCCATCCAGCGTGGTGTAGGTCTTGCCGACCGTGCGGGCGCTGACCGGTCGGCGGGGCAGCGGCGCGGCGTCCTGTCTGCGCCGGGTGGAGCGGTGACGGCGCGGCCGCGCGGGAAGGACCGTGCCGCGGACTCCGGCGTCGGTGATCTGCCGGTCCAGCTCGCCGATCCGCTCGTCGAGCTCGGCGGTGTCGAGGCCTTCGGCGGCCAGGGCGTCCCGGTCGGCTTGCGCCTCGGCCCGGTCGGTGACCCGGGCCCGCTGCTGGTCGTTCGCCGGGTCCGGTTCCATGACCGGCTCGTGGTCCAGGTGCCAGCCTTCGCGGCATTGCGCGGCGCGCAGCAGCCGGGCCCGCTCTGCGCATGGCGGGCACACCGAGGCCAGAGTGTGCCCGCACGGGATGAGGACCTGCTCGACGTGGCCGGTGTCGATGTCGGTGCGGCGCAGCTGCACGGGACGCAGGCAGGCGTCGTGCTCGGTGGCCACCTCTTTGACCACGTTGCGGGCCAGTGGCGCCGCCAGCCGCTCTGCCCGGGTCGTGCGGCCTCCCGCCGTTCCGGTCACCAGTCGCCGTCCCAGGACCCGTCCGCGGTGTCGAAGGGCCCGGCGTAGCCGCACAGGCGGCATTCGGCCCGCAGCACCGCCGTGCCGTTGTCGACCAGAACCAGCCCGGTCCCGCACACCGGGCACGGCTCGTCGGTCCGCCACGTGGTCTCCCTCATAGGCCACCGCCGGGCAGGTATCCGACGGCCTCGGCCATGGCGCGGATGTCCTGGTCGGTGACGTAGGCCGCCCTGACCCGGACCGGGTCGGGGGAGGCCTCCAGCCGCACGTAGCCGACCCCGGCGCCCACTTCGGGCAGCGGGGAGATCTCATCGGCCAGCGCACCCCGGTCGCGGGCGCCGTCGCCGAGCACCATGTCCACCTGGTCGGACTCATCGAGCCGCAGCGCGATCCGGGTGGAGAACAGGTTCCGCAGGCTGATGACGTCCTTGCGCGGGTCTTGCAGCGCGCCGACCACGCACACTCCGACCGACCGGCCCTGGGACGTCAAGGTGGCGATCGCGGCCTCGGCCCGCTTGCGCAGGTCGCGTTCAGGCTGGTAGGCCGTCAGGAACGCCAGCTCGTCCACCAGCACCACCACGAACGGGAAATCGGTCGAGACCGGGAAGGTGCGGGTCCGGCCGCCGAACTGCCCAGCCCGGTCGTGCATTTCGGCGACCGCGGCCTCCAGCAGCTCGACCATCGCGGTCGCCTGGCAGGCGTACCGGTGGAACAGGGCCCGGCCGAAGGACAGTTCCATCCGCTTGGGATCCAGCGCCCACACCTGCACCCACCCGCCGACGATCGCGGGCAGCAGCGCGCGGATCACCGACCAGATCACCGAGCCCTTCCCCGACCCGGTGGCCCCGGCGATCAGCACATGCGTCGAGACCAGCCGGAGCCGCCATGGCGAGCCGTCCTCGCACCGGCCCACCGGCAGCCCGGCCAGGTCCACCTCCCTGGCAATCGGCAGGGCGGGGATCGGATCGGCCAGAGTGTCGGCGCGGACCAGCTCCAGCAGCAGCGTGCCGGGCGCGACGTCGCGGACCCGGCACAGCCGCGCCCCGAACGCGTGCGCCAGGTTCTCGGACTTGGCGGCGAAGTCGGCCGGGGCCTGCCCGGTGACCATGCCGACCCGCACCAGGTCGACGGACCCGGCCCGGTGTACCTTGCCCAGCACCGCGAGCATCGACTGGCCGCGGTAGTCCGGGGCGAGCCCTGCCAGGGTCATGGCGGCCTTCCACCGGCGCCGGTAGAACCACCACCGCCACCAATCCTGCACCGGCACCGCGACGAACCGGGCGAACCACACCGGCTGCAGGATCCGCAGGCCGATCAGGCCCGCGGCAACAGTAGCCGCCAAGCCTGCGATGCCAGGCCAGCCCAACCCGAGCCATGTGGCGAATGCCAGCAGTGCCGCCGCGTCGGCGAGCGGGTGGGTGAACGTGAACCACAGCACCCGCCAGATGAGCCGGAGCAGCTGGACGACGAGGATCACCGCTTCCGGCGTGCGGTACACGGGAGACCGCCATACCGGGGCGGCGAATGGGTCGCGGTTGTCGATCTGGGCGAGCTGCTCGCCCCGCACCCAGTCACGGCCGCGCGGCACTAGACTCGCCTCCTCTCACCATGCGCCAGCAGGGGGAGAGTCCCGGGGCGGCAGGAATGCCCGTTCCTGCCGCCCCACCCATCTGCACCATCAGGCCGCCTCACCATTCCCGCGGCCCTGGCAGGCCGTGCAGGCCTCGCCGTCGTGCTCGTCCCGGGTGTGCAGCCGCTCGACCTCAGCAGCGAATCTGGCCGTCTTATCGGCCAGCTCCCGGGCGAACTCCACCGCCGCGACGCCGACCTTCCTGTCAGCCACCGACAGCGACACCGTGGTCGATCCGCACGAGACATCCAGGATCGGGGTGTGGTCGTCGTAGGTGCTCAGGAACGTCCACCAGTCCTCGCCGACGTATATGCCAACGTGCCCGGATGAGCCTCCGCTGCTTTTCACGCCGCCGCCTCCCTCATCTCCGGGCCGGGGCGGCCGCGGCTGGGGGAGCGGATGCCGGTTGCCTTGAGCGAGTAGGCCAGCCGCCCGGCCTGGTTGACGTAGTAGGTCACGGTCAGCCCGGTGAACTCCACCGGCACGAACGGCGACCCCGGCGTCCCGGCCGGGACCACGGGCTGGACCTGGGCGGCGACCTTCACCTTGACCGCCCGGACCCGCGCGGCCGGGTCGCCGTCGATGACCTCGATCACCCACAGCGGCATGCCCGAGGTCTTGTCGTTGGACTGGACGAACTTCTCCCCGGTGGAGGCGTCGAAGTTCCGCACCGGCTCGAACGCGCCAGCCGCGTACGCACCGGACGGGAACACCACGCCGAACTCCACCGGGATCGGACCTTGAAGAGCCACTTGGCAACTCCTGTCTTGGGTTTGCCTGCCACCTGACTTGTCAGGCTTAGGTAGAGAGTAAGCATAGCTACCTGACTTGTCAAGTCGAGTTGGCGGCGATTATCCGCTAGCTCAGGAACGGGTCAGCTGAACGGGTAGGCGTTGTGGATCTCATGCCGGTCACCGGGCAGCACGATGTCGACCACCTGCAGCGGCCGGGCCGTCGCGTCGTACGCGGTGACGATCACGTTGAGCACCGGGGAGTCCGGTGCGACCTGCAAGAGCCCGGCTTCCTCGCCCGTCGGCTGACGAGCCGAAATCCGCTCAACGGCATGATCGAACCGGATCTTCTTACGGGCCTGGAGATGGTGGCGGATGCTCTCATCCAGCAGGTCGGGGGAGGCCAGGTTGGTACCGGAGGCCAGCTCGATCGGCAGCCACACCGAGGCCAGCTCGACCGGCTCGTCGTCGTCGCCGAGCAGCCGCTGCCGCAAGAACGCCTTCGCTCCCGGCTCCAGGCCCAGCAGGCGGATCACGTAGCCGGGGGCCAGTTTGACGCCCGCCTGCACCAATTCACCGGACAAGGACGCTTCGGGAAGCTCCAGCACGCTCTGAGCGGGCCGGGTCCGTTCGGCCCCCGCCAGAGCGGGTCGGCCGCGGACAAAGCTGCCCCTGCCCTGCTGGGTATCGATCCACCCGTCCTGCCGCAGCGCCGACAGGGCCTTGACGATCGTAGGACGCGACACTCCGAAGTCGCTGACAAGCTGATGTTCTGACGGCAGCAGCGAGCCCGGGGGATAATCGCCCCGTTCGATGCGGCTCTTGATCTCGGCGACCACCTGCGCGTACTTCGGCGGCGCGTAGTCGAATGCCATGACACCCGTCCCTGCATGGACTGTTGACCTGTCAGGTCAGACTAACTCCCTTAGCTGGACTTGTCACGTGGTGTAGCGAAATTCGCGCAACACCGGCCAGCGGCGACCGGCTTCAGCCATTCGTCTTCCACTCGAGCATGAACCACACGACCCGGCCCCGCTGCCCGCCGCAATGCCCCCAGCAGTCAGCCATCAGCTCCACCAGCCCCAGCCCAAAGCCGGATTCCCTGGCCTCGCCGACCGGGTGCACGACCGGGACCTGATCGGACCCGTCGTCCTTGACATCGACCCGGACCCGGGTATCGGCCCGGTACACGGTCACGATGACCTTCCCGCCCCTCCCCGAGGCGGTGTGCGCGATGGCGTTCGTGACCAGTTCGCTGGTCAGCAGGACCGCATCATCGGCGACCGGGCATCCGTCCAGGACGTCTCCCACGAACAGGCGCGCCCGCCCTACCTGGCTACTGGCTCCGGGGAAGACCCGCCGCCGGGGCCGGATCACTGTCGCCGCGGTCATGCCGCCCGCCCCGTACCTCCGCACACCAGACACTCAGTCCGCGCCCGCCGCAGCAACGCGCGGTCGCCAGCCTCCCCGACGACTTCCTCCCAGCGGCGCAGGCCCAGGTACTTCCAGCCCCGGCCGCCGCAGTTGCCGCACGTGCCGCCGTCCTCGCGAGGCATCGCGGAAGCGTCGGCATCTGCCTGTTCGTGATCATGTCCGTCTGGTGGAAAGCCTGGTGATGCCATGCTTTGATGCTGGGCAAGAGACGCGTCGCGTCGCTAGGCGCATCTCAAACCTGACGTATCGTCACGTCTCATCTTGTCTCGTGATCTTCCGCTTCCCGCTACGCTGAGACGCACACGATGCGCGACGTGGAGATTACATGTCCGAACGGCCCCTCCTGCTCAAGCTCCTGCTCCGGGAACGCCACTGGCAGAACTACAGCACGTTCTGCGCCGAGTACGACAAGGCCACCGCCCGGATCGACCCTGACCTGGCTGGAAGTTTCCCCAGCCGCGCGCAGCTGCACCGCTGGCTAACCGGCTCCTTGCGCAGCCTGCCCTACCCCGACCACTGCCGAGTCTTGGAGGAAATGCTTCCCGGCTGGACCGCCGAACAGCTCTTCCAGCCCGCCAGCCCCGACCTGCTCCACCTCAGCGGGCCAATCCCCAGCCCGCGGACCGAGTTGAACGCGGCAGGGCCGCCCGTGTTCGCCGCGCCCTCAGTCGGGATGCGCCCCTTCATCGAGCAGGCCTTCACCGCCGAGCACGTCACTATCGACTTTGCCGGATTCTCCGGCGAGACCCTCCACGGCGCCATCCAGGAGCCCCTCGACAACATCCGCATCGGCCGTATCAAGCCCGCCACCCTGTCCATCCGGATGCTGGTCTCCGACACCAGCCGCCCCATGGTTCTGCCCTGCCGCGCCGACGACCTCACCGACGACCCTGAACACCGCGCCCGCGCCCATCGCCTGACGACCCGGCACGCCCACGCCATCCTCGACACCGTGCAGGAACTGGCCAGCCTGGGCCTCATCGACCAGGCCGACGCGCAGATCCGCGCCCACGCCTGCCCGCCGCTGTTCAAGCTCTACGTCCTCAACGGCGAAGATGTGTTCTTCGGCTTCTACCCCATCACCCGGCACACCATCACGCTGCCCAGCGGCCCGCACGACATCTACGACCCGATGGGCAAAGACGCCGTGGTCTTCCACCACTCCACCCGCAGTGGCCACCCCGCCGACGAGCCATACGTAGAACAGGCCCGCGCCTGGTTCACCTCCATGTGGGACAACCTCAGCTACGAGTTCCCCGCATGACCAGCAGCCCGCCCGGCAGCGACCTTGACACCATCGTCTCCCGGACCCGTCACCTTCTCCTGGATTTCGACGGCCCCATCTGCTCCATCTACGCGGGCCTGCCCGCCGTCACCGTCGCCGACCGGCTCCGCAAGCTCTTCGGCGACCACATCCAGCTTCCAGACGAGATCGCCCGCACCGAAGACCCCTTGGAAGTATTCGCCTACGCCGCCACCCTCAGCGAGGACCTGGCCGCCCGCGTCGAGGCCGAGATGACGGATCAGGAGCTGTCCGCCGTGGCCACCGCCGCGCCCACTCCCTACGTCCACGAAGTTGTGACAGCCTGCCAGAACTCGGGCCGGTCGGTGGCGGTCGTCAGCAATAACTCAGCCGTCGCCGTCCACTCCTACCTCGCCCGCCACGGCCTAGACGACCGGATCCCCCTCGTCATCGCCCGGACCAACCACGACCCCGCCCTCCTCAAGCCCAGCCCGCACCTGATCACCCAGGCAGTACACGCCCTCAACGCCGAGTCCGGCGAATGCGCACTCGTCGGCGACTCTGTGACCGACATTCAGGCCGCCCGCTTTGCCAGCGTTCAGAGCATCGGTTACGCCAACCAACCCGGCAAACGCGAACGCCTCACCGCAGCTGGGGCAGGCGCCATCATCAACAGCCTCGCCGACCTGGCTCTCACGCTTCGCGCACATGTAGTCAATCCGTAGTTGTTACAACCTTCTCTACGGCTTCAAGGGCGCACCTTCGGCGCGCCAGGCCGACCGGCCACGGCCGAGACTCGCGAAGGATGCGCAAGCCGAGCACGGAGGGCGTGAACGAGCGGGCGGTGCCGCGCCGCGGCCAGGGGTCATGGGGACTCTCGCCGCAGGTGGCGGGCAGCCCGGCCCGCTTCCTCCAGCGCGATAGCGCACCGTCGCGGGCCGCTGCCCACCGCGCCGACGCCCCGCACCCCGCCGCAGCACACCCGGCCGTAACGCACCGTGGGTCATGCGCTCCGCGAGCTGGTCGGGCCGATCGTCTCGCGCCAGGTGTGCCAATCGCCGGGCGAAAAGGATCACGGCACGGGGCTGGAACGCCGCGCATTATACGGGTCCGCCCCTCCACCCGCAAGGGGCACCCGAAGATCCTTTCTGACCGCTCCCAAAACCCGCTCCGCAGAAAGCATCTTCGGGACCCACCCTTGCGCGCGGAGCCACTGCCGACCCTACGGGCCTGACGGCGAGGGCCAGGCCGGAGGCCAGGCCCCAGGCACGCGCGGCGAACCTCAGCAAGCTGTCACAAGTCAGGCAGCGATGCTGGACCATATCTTGACAACGAGAAAACTGCGGTCTGTAATGTCTAGAGCGGCGGGTCGCACTGTTCCGTGGAGTGTTAGGGACGGTTGACCAGTCGGGAGTAGCTATCGACACAAGCATCACCACCCTACAATTCTGATTGAAGTCATTTGTACCGGTCTGGTGAGTATGCGCTGGCAGGACTTTCTAAGTAAGGTCGCGTCTTCCACTGCAGGAGCCGCGGCTGGCGCTGCGACACTTCCTGTAGGGGGCCCCATCGGTGCAGCTGCGGCGGGGGCAGCTGCTAACAAGTCAACTGAAGCACTGATAAACGAATTCGTTCAGGCTCAGAATGAGCAACTTAACCGTATCGAAGCCATAAATCAAGATATGCAATTTAGGTTGCTTCGACTCGAACAGGGAATGAGCGTCCTGCTGGACGGACCTTGGCGAACCGCCCTCTTCCATATCCGGGAAGCCGCTAACAGACCTCATCACTTTAACGAAGAGATAACGGAGGCGCGCAACGAGCTTGGTAAGGCATATGCGATGTCGACAGATGACCTCAGGTGTTCCTGGATCGCCCAAGACCTGGCAGCAGTCTACGCCCTATCAGGTGATTTCAGCAGTGTTAGACGCTGGCTTGCTAGCGCATACGAGTCTGGCCTAAAGGGACTTAATGACCAAATTTGGCAAGCCGCCAAGACCATCGAGTCGGAAGCTGAGAAGCACACAAAGGATTACGAGCGTTACAGAAAGGATAAAAAGCGATATTTGGCTAGTCGGCCGTCCACGTTGAGCCATGTTAAGTTTAAGGACGAACTCTCTACTCCAGGCCCGAGGCCGTTCAAACACACAGGTTTCTATGAAGTATTTGCTGATACAGTGACGGTTTTCCAACTTGTGCAAGGCTTGGGGAAACTATTTAATGATCTAGCGCAACTGCGGCGTACATGTATCAGGGCGGGTATAGATCAAAGCACCTTGCCTCTACCATATACCCCTGATCGTGGCGGCATTCGAGTGGCAACCAATTTTGCTGGCGCAGACTTTGATACTCTCACATACTTTGATACTAGTGCACCGTCTGACTCGCAGTTGGATACTCGGGTAGCGATTGCTGTAGCGGGAATTGAGCTAGGACCATCGCGTTGCATTTATGTCGTCTATTAACTGATACCTACTGCCACGGCCGCCGTCTAAATCGGATTTCTCGCAATGCCTGTAGATAACGAGTACACAACCGGTTGCTGACGCGGTGGTTGAAGCTAACGACGCTGCGAGGCCAAGTTGGGATGGTTCACCTGGTGCGCAGTGTGACCGCTCTGTGGACTTTCTCCTAGTAGAGGGGATGCACAGACGTTCGATGCGATTAGCGCCGTGAACGCGGCCACGTTGACAACCATCGATCCGCGGTGGACCCGAGTAACCAACTTAGTAACAATCGCCACCAACAACGGTGGACGCCAGCGGACGCTGACGGACAGCCATTCCTAGGTCAGGCGCACTGCAGCGCTGGCAGCCCGCATCGCTTCGGGACGAAGAGGCCGGCGGTTCAAATCCGGCCACCCCGACCAGCTCAAAAGGCACCGGTCCATGATGTCTCGCCGTACACGATCACCGGGCGGATCTGCCTAGGCGCCCCTCAACTCCGCGACAACTCTCAACGCCGCCGCCTGCCGCGCATCAATGAGCAATATTTTAGCTAAGTAAGGCAGATACCGCCGCAACCCAAACAGCTTCCGGCTGGGCATCCACAGGTCGGCCCTGCGCAGAACGAACCTGTAAGTAGCTGGTCGCGAATGGTCCAAAGAGCTGCACACAGGTGGCATAATCAGGCACGATGACGAGATGAGTGCTCCTAAGATCCCCCGGTACCACGATCTGATGTGGCCAGCCTTGCAGGCAACGAAGGAGCTCGTCTGGACCTGGCAAACGCCTGTAGTTTGCATCCAGGTGGTCAAGCCGAAGCCCGCCAGGAGCCGAGTAACCACGTGAGTAACAATCGCCACCGCCAGCGGCGGACGCCAGTGGACGCTGACGGACGGTCGTTCCCAGGTCAGGCATGCCGCAGCGCTGGCAGTCGGCACCGCGACTTGGCTTCGGGACGAAGAGGCCCAACGCCAGCGCGGCTAGCGGCCACTCGTGAGAGCCGATGGCCGCCGAACTTGACCGCAACCGACCAGTCCGCATGACAGCCGGTCGAGAGCTGATGCATTCCAGCGCGTGCCAGGACACCCGCGCCCGCGCCCGCGCTCGCGATGCGTTGCCGAACTGAGCTGTACTTAGATCAAGCGCGGCGCCTGCGGCGCCGCTGGGTCGGCGCCAGCGCCGGCCTCTGGCCTTGGGAGGCCCCGGCCAGCGCGCGCCGACCCACATGCCGCAGCCCACGGCTTGACCGACGGTGCTCATCCCGCACGGGAGGCAGCGCTGCTCTCCCGGCCATCCTGGCGGAGCGGCGTGGGGCAGGCTATCCCAGGGGCGGAATCGACGGCAGGGCCGTGCTGGCCGGATCCAGGCCGCTACCGTCACTGCGGCCGGACAGCCAGGCCAGCATCGCGGCAGGCGGTCCAGTGACATCGACGGGCGGGCTCGTACCGATGTGCAGCATGCCATGGCCGTTGAGAGTCATAGGCGGCGCATCGGCACGCCGATCCATCAGCACGGTTACCAGGGACAGCTCGGTAGCGACGAAATCCTCAGGCCAATCGGCGGGCTGGTAGCCCGCGGCGAGGTCCACGTGATGATATTCCAGTTCCCGGCGCAGGCCGGGAAGGACATCGCGGACTGGTCGGCGCCCTCCTGCCAACAAGATCGCGGGAGCGTCCCACAGCTGGCTCGGGTGCTCCCGGATCGCAGTCAAACATTCCTGAATGGCACGATCCAGGTCGGCGCAGATTGCTCCCGCCGGTCGGCACGCGCCAGCCTCGATAGCTTCGGCGCGGGCCTGCTCCGAAGGGTACTGCTGGCCGATACGGCCAGCCCGGGCAGCCCACAGCAGCCTGGTGCGCGAGTCGGCGGCGTACGTGACATGGGTGAGTACATGCGCCCGCGTCCAGCCCGGCAGCGCTGATGCTTCGCACAGGTCGTCGTCGGTCAGCGCCTGTGCTGTATCCACAAGGCGGGCGGCGCTGTCGGCTATCACAGCCCACTCGGGTGCATCTGCTCCGGTCATCTCCTGAAGGGTAACCGGATGCGGCCAGGATGGCGCAAAACCCCTGGTTGATGTCAGATCCGGGGATGGCCCGCTCAGTGTCCGGGGGTTGCCCCTCCACCGTCAAGGGCACCCGAAGTTCATTTCTAACCGCTTCGCAGAAATGATCTTCAGGACCCACCCTTGAGCGTCGGAGCCTCTGCACCCCCTCCGGTCAGAAGCCAAGGGCCAGGCGGAAGCCTGCCCGGACCGGACGCGGGCCATCCCCTGCACGGGAGGGGCGGTCACGATGACGAGGACCATGCGCGGCGGTGCGAGCTGCCGTACGCGACCACAAACGGCGTGCCCGCTGCGTGCCCGACCGGCCGGTCAACGCCGGGTAATCACGGTTACTCCGGACAGCCCGAGACTCAGGCTCACCTGCGGACGGGCAGCCTGACCCGCTGCGCACACCGGCCTTCTAAGCAGCGGGTCAACCGGCTTGTTGGTGTGTCCCCGAGGTGTCCCCGAACCACTGTCAATAGCCAACGGTCGCCAGTGCCGACAACCCGTGAACCTCAAGCCTGGACGGGAGTTGAGCCCACGACCAACGCACGAGAACACGCTCGTAATGCGTAGCTCGGCCATGCCGTTGTGTGCCTGTCCGATCGGCCCTTGGCCGTGCCCTTCTGCCCCGACGAGGGTCGACAGGTGTCAGGCGTGGGCATTAACGTGACCATGATGAAAGATGACCGCCTCAGCGCATCAGGCGCTTTCACGACAACAGCCCCCGACATCAGGAGCAACCGGCATGAGCGTTGCTGACGTGAGCGTTGTTGTTGCCGCTGCCGCGCTCGCGGTGAGCCTGAGCACGCTCCTAATCAATCGCCGCAGAGATCGGCGCGACCTCTTCTTGCGCCTGCACGAGCGCCTAGCATCCGTCGACCAGCAGCGCGGCAGGAAGCTAATCCATGAAAGGCTGAGACGCCAGAACAAGGTGGTCGAAGATCTCGGCGACGATTACGAGGCAATCAACAACGCACTGGCCATGCTCAACGTCGCTTGCTTTTACTACGCGCGCCGGTACATCAGCCGTAAGGACTGGCTTGAAACATGGTCCGTGCCGATCGTGCGCGCGGTTGATGCCGCAGAGCCTTTCCTGGCTTATCGCGACGCCCAGGTCGGGGGCGCCCGAACTTGGCCGGATATGCGTCAGTTCGCAGCTGACGCCAGGAAATATCTTCAACAGCATGGGCGGGAAGCCGAGCTTGCTGAGCATCCGGCCACCGAGAGTCTGCCTGGTCCATAAGCAAGGGGTCACGCGGCTGGGTACAGCGCGAAAGTACAGCAACGTCCTCTGCCAGCCGCCGCCCACCACAACTGCCAGCACACCGCACTAGCTGGGACCAATGGCAAACGCCCAGCAATGCCGCTAGTTCGGGACGAAGAGGCCGCCGTACCCGCTGCATGCCCGATGAAGCGGTCGCGAGAGAGGTATCACGGCCACTCTTGAGCAGCACCGCAGGCAACTCGACCTGGCTTGACGCACGTGAGCCGCGTCGCCGAGGAGACCTGATAAGGAAGCGGTCAGAGGGAGACTTCACGATGAAGCGCGAGGGCTGGATACCATGCTTGTCCGGCGGTACTGTCCTGTGCTGGCCGCATTAGAGACGATACTTCTTACCGTGCTCATCAGGTTTAGGACTTCCTTATGCGCCTCGGTATAAGCGTCGACGGACAGCATCAGATACTCACCGTGTGCGATTGAGTTACGGTTCTTGAGCAAAGAGAAGTCGATGAAATGATGTTTGGTAACAAGCAGAGAACCGTCAAGTCCCAATTTCTCGAACAACTCTGACAGAACCTCGCTGTTCAAGTTCGACTGCATATCAATGTCCCGGGCACTCATAAGTGCGCGCTCGTCGTCGCAAGCCATTATGCGTCTAACCCGCCCGATCAACCTGCTAATACTGCCATCACCCTGAGTTCTGGCCAATTCTCGTTCGATTCCCAGCGCGACGAAGTTATAGCTAAGTTCCTTATACGCCAAACCTCGACGGGCGACATACCTCCAATAGTTCTCAAGGGCGTTCTTAGTGTAGCCTTCCCAATGAGAATACAGAAGGGCCGCTCCGGCGCGACGCAGACAATCACCGGCAGGACCACGCTCGACACGGATGGAGGACAGTAGGCTATGCATTTCTGTTCGACGCCAAGCAAGGTCAGCGTCAAGAGCATCGCCGAGCTCTTCTAGCGTGCGCATAGTTACCGGGCAAACTCAGCAAATATCCGTTCGCCGACCTCTACCATGAAAGGAATACGCCGATTGGCCGGTTTCCCTCCGCCGGAGCGCACGCTGAATACTTCATCGTTCCAGACAGCGATGGCGGCGCGGCGCAAGCGTCCCGGCCTCTCTTCTGGCTCCAATGCGCGCCAAACCTGCTCGTTCCGAGCTAGCCCGCTTGCGATCGCCTCAAAAGACGAAATGCTGAACTTTCCTGCAAACCTATCCTGAGATGGATTGTACCGTTTAAATGCTTCGGAACCCAAGGCCCGGTCGATCTCTGCGAAGACGAATTCGAACCTCGCCTGCTCGACGTCACGATCGAAATCGGAATCTGCTATGAAGTCGCGCATACGGCGCGTCAGAAACTCGCCGACATCGCCCATCTTCTGCAAGTCCTCAATTGGCGTCCGAACGCAAGCGAGATAGCGGAGAACGCTTTCGACGTCATAGGCCTCTTGTTCCTTGCGGTCCGAGATATCCACTGTCACATCGTAAGCTGGCACCTTGGACAGATTTTCGAGCCAGGTAGCGAATGTTTGGTCGAGCATCACAGCCAAACAGTTTCGAGCTTCCTGCTCGGATAGTTGCGTACCAGAGTTCAGCCGCTGGAATAGATCGTATTTCGCCTGTTCGTCGCTTTCCTTCTGCACAATCTGAAAATCAAGGCGCGCTCGCTTAAACACTCTCCGCTGCGCCTCATCCAGCTCGTGAATACCAGGCCCGGCCGACTGCCCGTTATCATCCGGCAACTCCCAGACAAGCCCTTCCATTCTTATGAGGTAATCACCAGAAGCGAGAGGGATTGGTTGGTCTGCGGAACCGTCCTCTTGTAGGAGAACACCCATGAAGCGCAGCAGTGAGGACAGACGCTGAACACCGTCGACGACATCCCATACGCCATCCTTACGCTGCGCGACAAAGATCGGCGGGATGGGGATACCAAGAAACACGGATTCGATCAGCCGCGACTGCTGTTCTAGGGACCACCTAAAGATCCGCTGAAACTCAGGATGTACCTCAAGCTCCTTCGTCTGGTACATTGCCATCATTTCGCTCAGCGACATGCTATAGCGGTCTGTGTGAATTTCGCGAGACCGCGTGTCGATCTCACTCTGCAATGTCTCAGTCATGGGATCCTTCCAGCGCTCGAATAGAGCTTAGTACTTGAGATGCCGCTGTGCAGGCAGGACGCTACCCCTTCCCCGATCGATCCGGTCCAACTGCGCGCGTACTGCCACGGCCAGCCAAGGCGGTGACCGTACCTCGGCCTGTCGGAGACCAACCGGGACCTCTCACTAGACTCTCACAAACTGACGGCGCGACACCGGCTGGGCCTTGACCTGCGGATATAGGCGCAGTCGCGCTGATCGGATGCCTGGCACTGATCTTAAGGATCAGAGGGCTCACGGCCCCCTAGGGATCGCCCTACAACGGCCCTAGAACGCCAAGGACCACATGTGTAAGCGCAGGACACTGCAAGATAGCTGAGAAGCCCACAGCAAGCGTATACCCAGGTCACAGCAGCAAGGCTCGATCCCGAGCCGGAATGCCGACACCCTGACACGGAAGAGGTCACTGGTTCCGCGACCCTACTAGGAATCTCTCACACTTTTCTCACGGACTGACCGGACGGTACTGGACTATGGCGTCTATGCCGGACACCGGGCAGGACACTGACCTGCGGATACGGATCCCGGCGCACTGGCCGGACAGGCTCCGTTGATCTACGGATCAGAAGGTTGGGGGTTCGAGTCCCTCCGAGCGCGCCCAAAGGTTTTCACGTTTGGCCTGGATTTATCTTCACGTTTGGGTCTGACATTCCATGCAGGTGGCCGCCGTGGGCGGATTTTC
>Ga0310037_10001203_pt1 | contig 14526 bp, 18 predicted proteins | sample Sb_taG_11_FD_200239 | JGI IMG/M metagenome (GOLD analysis project Ga0310037, IMG submission 200239) | Peat soil microbial communities from Weissenstadt, Germany - Sb_50d_3_AS metaG (v2) (version 2) | ecosystem: Environmental > Terrestrial > Soil > Wetlands > Peat | place: Germany: Weissenstadt...
CACAGCCGCTCACCACCGGTGACAACGACCGCCAGCGGCGACGGCCACATAACACAGCCGGGCACAGAACTGGGACAACCTGAACACCCACATCAGCGCCGCGATGGGCAGGTTCGTCAGCTCTCATTCGGGCTGGCTGACCGAGGTGCGGCTGCCCGCCTACGCCCCCGACCTCAACCCTGCCGAGGGCGCCTGGGCGAACATGAAGAACGGGCTGGGCAACCTCGCCGTCCGCGATGTGGATCAGCTCGCCGCGATCGTCAAGAACCGGCTCAAGCGGATCCAGTACCGGCCCGCCCTCATCGACGGGTTCCTCGCACAGACCGGACTAACCCTGGAACCCCAGCCGCCGTAGAGGCCCAAATGCTGGCCCTTCAACCTCTGTAGTTCTCCTCGTCCGCCTCCGGCGGGTCCGACCATGTCGTCAAGTCTCTTTTATAGCGCGACGTCGGCAAGGAGATTCCGAGTCATCAGGCAGACGTCGAGGGCGTCCTACACTCATACATGCCTTATTCCTGAAATCGGATCTGATCTTGATCAGATTTCGGCCCTTGATTATCCTAATTTAGCCTATTTTTTCTAGTTATTCGGCCTCGCGGCTGGCCATCTGCCCAGACGCAAAACCCGCGTTATATGCCTAGTGCGCGATACTAGCGAGCTGCTGCCAGCCGGGACGGGTCAATGCTGGCTGGGCGGTGGTCACGCCTGGATAGCTTGTTGGCGTGGCTGAGATTTCCATGGCACTTCAGGCTGACCTGGCGCGGCTGCGGGCAGAGAACGCGCGGCTGCTGCGCCTGCTGAAGCTGACCCCGCAGCAGGCGGCCCCGCCCGGCCCGGCGCAGGCCGCCTATATCGACGCACCGCCCGTCCCGGTGGACGACGGGTCGCCGCCGTAAGCGAAGGTAGCCTTCTACGCGGCGCTGTTCACCGCCCCGCACCGACGTCTACGCGACCCGGTTCGACAACCCCTGCACCGGCAAGGGGCTGGGTCCCGGCGGCGACTACGAGCCGATTCGGTCCCGCGGCAGAACACGCCGACCCTGGACTATAGGATTTGCTATAGTCATAGGGGTGGACGAGTGGGACATTTACCAGACCGATGAGGTCGCCACTTGGCTAGGGGAGCTTCAGGACAGCGACCCGAAGACCGCCGACCTGGTAGATAACGCCATCTATACGCTAAGCCGCTCAGGACCCGCGCTGGGTCGACCGCTCGTGGACACCATCGCCAACTCGAAGATCGCGAACCTGAAGGAACTCCGACCCGGTTCCCGCGGGCGCAGCGAGATCCGGATCCTATTCGTCTTCGACCCATGGCGCTCCGCGATCCTGCTCGTCGCTGGCGACAAGGCGGGAAACTGGACCAAGTGGTACGCAAGGATGATCCCTCGTGCCGAGCAGCTCTACGAGATCTACCTGAAGGAACGGGCAGCGGAGGAAGGCAGCCAGTGACCAGCTACAGCAAGTGGGACCGCGACGCCTACATCGAGCGCGTCGGCGGTCCCGACGAAGCCGAACGACGCCGCAAGGCACTGATGGCCCGGCAGAGCGGCCAGCGGCTCGCCGAGGAGCGCAAGCAGCGCGGCCTCACCCAGGCCCAGCTCGCCGAGACCATGGGCGTCACCCCCGGCAGGGTCTCCCAGATCGAGCGCGGCGAACTGTCAACCATCGAGGCCATCGCCCGCTACGTCCAGGCACTCGGCGGGCACCTGGAGCTCGTCGCCACCTTCGCCGATCACACCCTCACGGTCACCACTACCGAAGCCGCGTGATAGCAGGACTGTCCTCTATCCTCGCCCCTTCGCTCACCAGAGCATGGTACGACGCAGGCGGGCGTCGCCCGGCGGCTCTTACAGCGATCGCCGGTCGTCTCCGCCAGGCGCTGGGAGCCAGGAATGGGAGCCAACGTGTTCAGACGTCCCCAGCCCCAGCGCGACGTGGCCAGACTCTTCTCGCAGGTCAGAAGCTGCCGGTTCGACTCAGTCCGACGGTGGCAGACACCCCGGAATTCCCTGACACGGAAGAGGTCACTGGTTCAAATCCAGTACGGCCCACCATTTTTCGAAATCTTGTCTGGCGCTGAGAGCCATAATGGGAGCCAGACTCCTGCGGTTTTGGCCAATAAGCGCTGGTCACAGTGCTGGCATTCCGGCCTCAGCACGAGGCGTCCCGGTGGTTCCGGTCAGCTCGGAGCGCTGAGCCGCGGACGCCGTAGAGTGCGGCAACCATCCCGGCAAACCGGATGTCACGCACGGTCAGTACAGCATGTACACCTATGCGGGACGATACGCGCTGCCGATTACGCATCTGGCTGACCGGGGTCCATGCCGGGCCTGATCGCGCAGCACGTCTCGTTCGGAAGATCTCCCGTGTGCGGTGGCCCGGAGCTGCTTGCGCACCGGCGGCGCGGATAGGACCTCGACCTCGCTGCCGAAACCTGCGAGGCGATGAGCCGCCGCCAGGTCATGCTCGAAGGAGAGCATCAGCACTCGCCAGCCCTGCGGATCGGGCGGGAGCACGGCGCCGATGGTTTCCCGGCGATCGCGAAGAAGCCATGTGACCAGGCGGCCACCATCATCCCGGCAATAGGCCCTTCCTCGGATGACGGCTCTCTGCAGAAGAACAAAGGGGAAACGGCCGAACAAACTGCTCGAGAGGCCTCTCCGCCAGCACCGACCGTGCCACTGCCGGGCACGGTGACAGATACGGAGGGCCAGGGCAGGAGCAAGAGAACGGTCCGGTTAGCCGGACCCTGGATTCGGGTGCAGGCACCATGGATCGGTGCGCCCTCCGGGACGATCGTTGAGACATGCGCTCAGTTGGCACGTCCGCTTCCACCGACGTCGGCCGCGCCGCCTCCGGACTCGGCCCGCGAGCGGGGTTGCGAGGATGGCTGTTGGTGTACATGGCTGGCCTGGTCGTGCTGGCACTGCACGGGCTCGGGCTGACGGTGGCCGTTGTTGTGATCTATGCCAACCCGGCGCTGGGTGGGCTGACGTCGTTCGTGCCGCTCGGCTGGTTGTTGTTCTACGTCCTAACCAACGTCGTCTTGGTCATCTACACCGCCGTCCTGCTGGTCCTCATGCTCCGGCGCCGGAAGGCGGCGATCGCCAACAACATCGTCTTCAACTTGTTGTCGGTGCTGTTCGTGGTCTTGTGGCATTTTGTCGGCGAGAAGTCGCTTGTCGGTACGGTCGTCGACTCGCTCCCTGGCCTGGCGGGCCTCGGATACGTTCTGACTTCGAAGAGGGTGCGGGGCACCTTCGTCAGTTCTCGGAGCCGGGGACGCGCAGCCGGCGGGCCGTGCCCGTCGTGAGGACGGCTATGACAAGGCCCCACGGGACGTAGACGCAAGACTCGCCTCGATCACATAGCGTGACCCGGGACGCTGGACCCGTGGATCCCTGCCGACTCGGTCAGATGGCCAGCGGTCAGCAACTCGTGGTGCTCACGACCTGATGCCTTGGTTCTGGGCATCCTCGTTTCTGACAGTCCGCACGATGGCCGGGCAGCGCGGCCGGTTCGCCGGCATCCCGCGGCCTACCATCGGTCCCAGTGCACCACGTCAGCGACCGGCCGGCGCCGCACCGGCCCGAAGCGGCCTGCTGGCCAGCCGACGGGGACAAGTGCGTAGATCGTGACTTGCCTTGGCACCCCCGGCACCCGCTTGAACTCGTTCTCCGCGAACAAATGCCAGATCGAGATGTGCGCGGCCAGCCCGAGCGCCCGGGCTGCGAGCAGCAGGTTCTGCACCGCGGGATAGCTGCTGCTCGAGCCGGCCAGGACCGCCACGCGCGGGCTCGCCATGCGGCGCAGGGAACCTGGGCCGACTGCCCGGATTAGGTCGGCGACCAGCCGGGGATGGCGGGAACGGGTGGCCGCGCATAGCGCGCCGCGATCACCGCCGGGGTCTCGTCGAAGTGTTCCGCCTGATACCGGACCGCCTCCAACGTCGCAGCGGCGTCCGGGGTGCCGAAGGTCCCGGGGTCCAGTCGTTCCATTGCGGCCAGGTAATTACTCTGCACGTCGCGCCACAGCACGCCGAGCCGCGCCACATGCGCCCGCTCTGTTACGACGACATAGCTGTACAGCTGCGCATTCCCTCCGCTGGGCGCCCAGGTAGGTGTCTCAACGAGCCGTTCCAGCAGGTCCCGCGGCACCGGGTCGGGCTTGAGCCGACGCATCGCCCGCATCGTGCGCAGCCCCTCCATGACCGGCGCCTCCGGCCCGACCGGCACCGCACTGCCCGGCGGCGCCGACGGCACCATCAGCGCTGCCCCGGTCCCGCCCTGGTAACCTGCCCCGCGCGCCCCCGGCCTGGGCCCCTTCGACCTTGTTCCCGCCCGGCACCCTGACCTGGTGCTCGGGGTCGGGCAGTCCGCACAGCAGGCAGCCGCCAGGCTGCAGGCATTCCTGGCCGGCCTGCTCCGCCTGCCCGGGCCCGTCGCGGCGGTCACGCACGGCCGGGTCACAGCCGAGCTGCTGCGCAACCTGCTCGGCGATGATGCCCTGCCTCCCGGTGTGCTAGCTGCGGGCATCCCGCCGTGCGCCATCACCACCGTGGACGACCTGAACCCGGTGATGATCGCATCGGTGTCACACCTGCGGTGAGCGCCGCTCACCTCTGATGCCGCTCAACCGCATCGCACCTGTCAGCGGCAGGAGAGTGGTGCGCCGCCGCCGCCCGAAGGTCAGGAACGCTATTCCAACACCGCCGTCGATGACGCAGGTCCGGTAGAACCCGGCCGCGACCGAGAACCGCCGGGACACGGTGGAGGGCTTGAACCGGCGGATCTCCTGCATCCACCGGATGTACAGCTCCAGGTGTGGCCGCTGCGCGGCCAGCGGGTCCAGGCCACGTTCCGCGCACCAGGTCAGGTAGCAGCGCGGATCAGATTCGGTGCGGTTGCGGGAGATGCCCTTGAAGCGGGCCAGGTAGGCAGCCACGGCCAGCCGCAGCGCTCGGGGCGCGTCATGCAGGCATCGGGCAGACCGGCGCTGAGTCCTGGACTGTTCTGGCCCTACCCCGAGGGAAACGAGTTCTGCGTGGTGCGCCCGAAGGAAACGCTCATCAGGCAAAGCCCCGCACCAGAACCGTAGAGACGCCCTGTCCGCGGCTTGATAGTGCGCTGCAGCTCGGTGCTCATGGTGCGGAATCCGCATCTGCCCGCTCTACGCCAGACCTGGCCGACGGCCGCCGTTATCGGTAGCGGAAACCGTCGAGGAACCGGCGGAAGACGCCGCCTTCCCGGGTGAGGGCGGGGCTGGGCGGCGGTGCCACGGTCCGCTGGCGGGCGATCGGCTGGTCATAGTCTGTCCAGGCGATAGCGTCAACGACCTGGGACTCATCGAACTCCTCGGAGCCGTCGATCTGAGGCACGTAGCCAACCAGCATGCCGTCGCACATGACCTGGGCTTCGAGGCCCGCGGTGCCGTCGGTGTCCCACTCGGCTTCGCGGCCGCCGGGCAGTGATCCGCGTACGCCGAACTGGCCCACGCCACCTCGGAGAAGGTGAGCGTTAACGCCACGGTCACGAAGGGCATCGACCACCCGGCGGGCCCGGAATTCGTCCATGCCAGGAAGTTAGTGCTCGTTTCTGAATGATCGCTGAACGTTCAGGCCAGCCAAGGGGATGCACGTCGGCACGGCAGGCCGGCCTGGACGTCTCGCCGACGCTCGAGCGTCGAGCATGGTCGTGACCAGGACATGCCCACTGGTACTGGTACGGATTAGGTGTCAGCCTGAAATCCCAAAACCCCGCAGAGCGGCACCCATAAGTACGTTGATGTCGCTGGTTTGATGTACTAATGGCTGCTCATGCCCAGATAGAAGCGTCAATTGTGCCCGGAGTCCAGGCCCCTTTACCGGGTGGCTTCCCGCTCGCGCTGCCTTGGGCGGCTAGCTTCGGGGTCTGCCGGCCGCCCGGGCAGCAGAGAGGCGAGGCGAAAGAAACTCGTCGCCGCAGCCGGGCGCGCTATTCGCGCTCGGTGATTAGCTGGCCCTGGTTATGAGATCCCTGCCGTGTAGTTCTCCATGATCTCAGCGCCGGTCAGCACCCTTGGATAGATCGCCACCTCATCCAGCCCGCCGGTGAGGAAGCTGTTTCCGTCTCGCGTGGCGAAACGAACGGGAGCGCTGCCATCAGCGGGCACGATGTCGTACGTGCCGTACAGCGTGCCGGGGTCGGGTGGGCTCTTCCGCAGCACGCCGTTCTTGTAGATACGGACGCCCGCCAGCGTGGTGTCCATATCTCCAGGGTCGTAGACCGCGACAACATGAATCCACTCCCCTGGCGTCAGTGCGTCCTCGAAATAGGCCCCGGCTCCTTCTCCACCTGCCGGATTCCAGATGTACGCGGAGATGCGGTTGGGACGGGTCGTGTCCTGGCTGTAGAAACGCAGCCCCCATTCCTCGATGCGAGGCATGCCCTTACCGAACCAGTGAACGTACGGGTTGTCAGTCTCACCTGAGAAAACGAGCGCATCGGGTCGCATCCAAACCTCAACAGTCAGTCCCGCGCCGCTGGCCGGCTGGCTGAACGGGTGGCTGTCCGGATCGGGCACCTCCACGTAGTCACCTGAATCGGGCCCGTTGAATCCAACGGCGGTATCCGGGTCGTTGCTAATGGCGCCCGGCTGCCCAAACGACGGATTGCCGTAGTATGTTCCACCGTTGCCATTGCCCGACGAATCGAACGCGGCCGGACCACCGGCATCTCCTAGACGCCAGTAGCCGACGGGTCCTTTCGCCAGGACGAACTGGCTGTAGGAATCGCCGCCATCCCCGATACTCAACTACGCGGACACCCCGACTCTCATGACACCACAGCATCCTTTAAGGCCATCGCGACTCATCTGACCTTAAGATATCACGTCGGCCATGGCCGGCCTCGCATTCGATGTGGACACACTTCTTGACCGGGACAGACCTGGTCAGGTCCGAATGGGACTGCACCACCAAGGCTCGGCCTCGCCCACTCGATTACCGGTGGTAAAGGGTCCATGCCGCGGGCTCGTCCTGCGCGAACGGATCAGTATTCGCGCTGTCCCTGGTATCAGACCGGGTGGTCAGCCAACGCCAGCTGCGGCCGCCGCCTGGTTCGCCCGGCACGGTGGCCTGACGGGCATCCCTGCCGAGGGCTGGCGCCAGGTCAGCCGCAGCGGCACCGGCGCAACAGCGGAGCCCGGCGCGGTTACCCTCCATGTCATCCAGGGACCCGACCGGACATGGCAGGTCGACAGCGGCAATCGGTGCCCGTAACTCGCCCGGCACACCCGCTGTCCAGCGCCTGGACTCCCGCCCGTCTGACACCGATCCGCGCTCGCCATGCGGCACCCATAAGGGCCACCGTTGTCAAGAGGGCGTACCGAGCTGGCCCGGTGACTACGCGCGCCGCCGAGCTGGGCTGACTGTTCTTCTGGATCCTTCCTCGCAGCTGCCGGTCCTGCCGCCGCGCGGCCGAGGGTCAAACTGGAGCGCCCGCAGCCGCGCAGCGGCGAGGACGAACGAGCTTGACGCGGCAAGCGGCGGAAGATCATCAAGGGCGAGGAAGGAGCCGGTCACGGTATTGGATCTACCTCAACCTGGTCTTCAGCAACGGTGGATTCCCCGAACGGACGGTCCCCCGGCAGCCAATGGCAGCTGAAGCAGGCCCTCGCCAGGGACCTCCTGCCCCTCCGAACCGCCCGCCCACTCAGGCCGCGGGCAGTCACTACGACAATCGGTTCGGCGCCCGGTCGGCGGCAGATGCGACGCGAAGGTCACCCAGTCGGCACTGCTCTTCGGGCCCGCGCTCGTGCTGCTGGGCGCGTTCGTCGCCCGGGAGAGGAGGGGCGGGCCCCGATTCTCGACCTGGGCCTCCTGAAGGACCGCAGCATCGCGGGAGCCAACCTGACCCTGATCACGGTCGGCGCCTTCAGCGCCGGACAGGTGCTGCTTATGACCCTCTACCTGCAGGAAGGGCGAGGGCTCAGCCCGCTGCTGACCGGCCTGTGCTTCGTCCCGCAGGTGGCGGGGGCGTTCGCGCTGGCCGGGCGTGATCGTCGCGGGAACGACAGCATGATGCGAGAAGTCGCCTGAGGAGGACTTAGTGCTGCGCCACCGCTGACCACCGATACCACGGCGGATTCTGGCTGCTGATCAGCCGTTGCCCTTAGCGGGGGTGTAACCGTGGGCCTGCTGCCTGGGCGCGGTACTGCGCCACGGCGGCATCGCAGACGGCCCGCACCGGCCAGCCCAGGGCCCGGGCGGCGGCTTCCGCCTCGGCCAGCTCTGCCGTGGCCGTTCCGAAGCCCGCGAGGCCATCTGTGGTGTCGGCTATCTTGACCGTAACGACCTGGCTGCTGCCCGGCGGTCCCACCTCCACCTCCACCGACGTCCGGGAGGCGGTCAGCCGGTTCATCCGGGACCAGCGGACGCCGAGCGTCCCGGTGTGGGCGAAAATCGCGGCGGCCACGACGCGGCGGACCGGTTCAGCGCACAGGGCGGTGAGGACCTGCCCCGGGCGGCCGTGCCGGCCGACGATCGGGGTACACCAGCAGTCCCAGGCGCCGGCCGCCCGCACCGCCTGAAGGACCGAAGGCCACAGCCGGGGGTCGAGGTCATCCACTGTGCTCTCGACGACGGTCACGTCGCCCTCGCCCATGTCCCGCTCCGCGCGGGACGCCCCGATGACCACCCGGGTGATGTTGGGCCGGTCCGGGGTGTCCCGGCCACCGCCGCCGGTTCCCACCGCGCGTACCGTCATGGCTGGAAAGCCGCCCGGTGTGGCCGCCGCCGCGAGCAGGGCCGCACCGGTCGGGGTGGTGCGCTCACCGGTCAGGTCGCCGCTGGCCAGGTCCAGGCCGACCGCGGCGGCGATACGGAGAACGGCGGGAGCCGGCACCGGAAGGCGGCCGTGCCGGCTGGTGACCCATCCACTTCCGGCGGCCAGAGCCGAGCAGCAAACCACCGCGCCGGGCTGCAGCAGTCCGAGATCTTCCAGTGCGGCCGCTGATCCCACCACGTCGGCCAGTGAGTCGAACGCACCCACCTCGTGGAAGTGCACGTCTTCGGGTGGCTCGCCGTGCACCGCCCCCTCCGCCTCGGCCAGCAGCCGGAAGACCCGGGTCGCGAAATCCTTCCCGGCCGGGCGGAGGTCACTGGCGCCGACGTGCCCGAGCACGTCGGCGAGGTGCCGTTGGCGGTCGGCCGCCGTCGGCGTGGTGATCACGGCCCGCAGGCACGCGAGGCCGCCCCGGCGGGCGGCCTCGGTCCGCAGCCCGAGACCGGGCACGCCGAGTGAGGCAATGGCTCCGCGCACCCGCTCCACGTCGGCGCCCGCATCGAGCAGGGCGGCAAGCAGCATGTCGCCGGCCACGCCCGCGGTCGCGTCGATGTAGGCGGCACCCGGCCGGTCCGTCACCGGTGAACCGCGCGGATGATCTTGGCGGCGTGCGCCGCCGCCCCGAACCCGTTGTCGATGTTGACGACGACCAGACCCGGGCTGCACGAGGCAAGCATGCTGGCCGCTGCGGCCAGGCCGCCCGCCGCGACGCCGTAGCCGACACTGGTCGGCACGCCGACCACCGGCGCGCTGACCAGTCCGGCGACCACACTCGGCAGGGCACCGTCCATCCCGGCCACCACCACCACGCACTCGGCGGTGCGCAGGTCGTCTAGCCGGGACAGCAGCCGCCCGAGCCCGGCCACGCCCACGTCGACGAGGACATCCGCGCGGACGCCCAGCACGGCCAGCGTCGCGGCACATTCCCGGGCGACTTTCAGGTCCGTGGTGCCGGCCGTCACGACCAGCACGTTGCCGCGCGCGGGCGGCAGGGTCCCGACGGCGACCGTTCCGGCCACGTGATCGGCGTGTACGGCATCGCCAGGGAAACGGGTGGCCGCCCTGTCCACGACGTCGGCGGGGCAGCGCGTCGCCAGGGCCGGTGCCTCCGGGTCGCGGGCCCGCAACTCGGCCAGCAGCGCGAAGATCTGCTCGGACGTCTTGCCTTCGCCGAAAACCACTTCCGGGACGCCGGTCCGCCGCCGGCGATCTACGTCCAGCAGAGCGAACCCGCCCAGCGGGACGCCCGCCGCCGCGGCCTCCGTTCCGGGCAGCACACCGGGCGCTCGCCCGTTCGGCATCCTCGGCGCTCCATTCGGCATGCCGACTGCTTTGTCCGGCATGCCGGGTGCCCCCGGCATACCGGGACCCTCAGCCGACATGGCTGACCGGCGTGATGTCGAGGTTCAGCGAACCGGACCGCAACGGCCGCTCGTCGATCTCCGCGCGCTGATATCCGGCCGCCCGGACGCAGGCCAGCACCGCCGCATGCTCGTCCGGGTCGGCCGCCCGCGGCAGGTCCGCCGCGCCGAGCTGCACCCGGCCGAGATCACCGAAATGCCGCACCCGCAGTTCGCGGTAGCCGCGCTGCTTCAGGCTCAGCTCGGCCCGGTCTACCTGCGACAGCACATCGGCGCTGACCGGAGTGCCGTAAGGCAGTCGCGATGCCAGGCAGGGCGACGCGGGCTTGTCCGCACTCGGAACCCCCAGGTGCTGCGCCAGCGCCCGCACCTGGTCCTTCCCCACGGACGCCTCCAGCAGAGGATGCCGGACACCGTGCTCGGCCGCCGCGCGCAGCCCGGGCCGCCAGTCACCCGTGTCTTCGGCGTTGGCGCCAGACAGCACGGCGGCGAATCCGCGGCGCCGGGCCAGCGCGCCCAGCCGCTCGTACAACTCGGATTTGCAGTAGTAGCAGCGGAAGCGGTCGTTGCGCCGGTAGTCGTCGCGCTCCAGCTCGGCCGTGCTGATCAGCTCGTGCCGGACGCCCACGGCCCGGGCCACCGACCGGGCGCCGTCCAGCTCGCCGGACGCGAGGGCCGGCGAGACGGCGGTGACGGCGAGGGCTCGTTCCCCGAGCGCCCGGGCGGCCAGCGCAGCGACCAGAGAGGAGTCCACCCCACCGGAGAACGCGATCAGGGCGCTGCCCAATCCGGCCAGACGCTCGGTCAGCTGGCCGGCCAGCGCGTCAAGCCGATCAGACACGCCGTTCCCTTCTCATGTCGCCCGGGCCCGCGCCGCGGTGATCTGCTCCGGCGTCGGGCGCGTCATGCCCACTGTGCCGGTTTACCCGTCGCCGGGCAGTCAATCCGATCCCTGGCCGATCGCCCGTCATACTGCGGCTGATCATATGATTCGGACTATACGCTCGGCGCGGTTGCGCTGACCTGCCGCCGCGATCCGCTGCACTCAGATTCAGCTTTCGGCGCTTCGGGAGGTCTCGTGCCCATCGAACAGGCAGAGTTCGGCCGCACCGGCCACCGGAGCAGCCGGGTGATCTTCGGAGGGGCGGCTCTCGGGCAGGTCTCCCAGCGGGTCGCGGACGAGACCCTGGATCTCCTGCTCGCCCACGGGGTGAACCATCTGGACGTGGCCTCTGACTACGGCGAGGCGGAGGTGCGCATCCGGCCGTGGCTGCAGCGCGAACCGGGCCGCTTCTTCCTGGCCACCAAGGGCGACGAGCGCACCGCGGCCGGGGCCCGCGAGGAACTGCACCGGTCCCTGGACCGGATGGGCGTCGACCACGTCGACCTCTGGCAGCTGCACTCCCTGGCCGATCCGATCGAGTGGGACATCGCCCTGAGTCCTGGCGGGGCGCTCGAGGCCGCCATTGAAGCCCGGGAGCAGGGCCTCATCCGCTGGATCGGGGTGACCGGCCACGGCAGCCAGATCGCCGCGACGCACCGCCGCAGCCTCGAGCGGTTCGACTTCGACTCGGTGCTGCTCCCTTACAACTTCGTCACCATGCAGAACGCGTACTACGCCGGCAACTTCAACGCTGTATACGAGACCTGCCGCGAGCGGCGCGTCGCCGTGCAGACGATCAAGTCGATCGCGCTGCGCCCCTGGGCGGGCCGACCGCACACCCGGGCGACCTGGTACGAGCCGCTCGAGCAGCAGGACGACATCAATCTCGCCGTGTGGTGGGCGATGAGCCGCCCCGGGGTGTTCCTCAACAGTGTGGGGGACGTGGACTTGCTCCCGAAAGTGCTTGACGCGGCCAGCCGGTTCACCGGGGCGCCGAACGACGCGGCGATGAGCGCGCTGGCCGCCCGGACGGCGGCCGAGCCGCTGTTCGTCTGACCGGGCTCGCACTGATCACGTCGTCCGCCCTAGAGGGCAGCGCTACGAGGACTACCTGTAACAAGAGGACATCCAATGAGCAGCGAGTTCCACCACTACACCCGGGATGAGTTCCTCGGCGAGTTCTATCCCGATCCTGCCGACAAGGCCGCCATCGCCGCCGGGATGGAGCAGCTGCGCGCCGAGCAGCGCGCCTTCCGGCTCGCCGAGATGCGCCGCCGCCTCAGCATCACCCAGGCCCAGGTCGCTGCCCGGATGGGCATCACCCAAGGCCGCGTGTCCGCCATCGAGCACGCCAAGCCAGGCACCACCGAACTGCGCACCCTGGCCGCCTATGTCGAAGCCCTCGGCGGCCGCCTGGAGATCATCGCCGACTTCGGCGACCAGCAGCTCGCCTTCATCGAACCCGGCACCGAAGCAGCCTGACCTGATCAGCATCGGACATTTAGCGGACCCCGTCCATCCATGAGCAAGAGAGCCAGCCAGCTCGAGATCCGGATAGCCCTCAATGACCTTGACGCCTGGAAGACATCCCAGCGCGCCAAGTGCCGTGGGAGCCAGAAATGGGAGCCAACGTGTTCAGCCGTCCCCAGACCGAGCGCGACGTAGCCAGAATCTTCTCGCAGGTGAAGGGCTCTCCACTCGACTCAGTCCGGCGGTGACAGACACTCTAGAATTCCCTGACACGGAAGAGGTCACTGGTTCAAATCCAGTACGGCCCACCTATTCTGACCTGGCCTTTCTTGTTTCTGGCCCTACCAGGCAGCGCTCTGCGGCCCTACAACTGGCCCTACAGCAGCGCTCCCGCTGAGCGAAGGCATGCCCAGGTCACAGGACCGCCGCGTGCGGGCGGTCATCGCCGCGGGTGGCACAAGCGCCCATATTCCCGTCTCGCCCTGCTTGCTCAGATGTTTACGGGGATCTCATGTCTCACACCAGTTTGACAGAGAGGGGCGCGGCGACACCACAGCACAACCGACACCCAGGCAGACCTCCCCGGATAAGAACGACCACTTTCCCCCTACGCCCGCCGCGTTTACGTGACGACGCTGTCGGTGATGACGGGCTTTACCTTCTTGAGCAGGCTCACCCAGATCGCCCCGCCTCATACGCGGTTCGTGTTCCTCGGTGCAGGGATTCGCCTCGGGCTTCCTTCCCACCCCGCCTTACGAGGGCGACGCAGTTGCCTCCGGCTCGGAGTTAGCGTCACCTGTTCCTCCGGGGGACTTTCACCCCCAAGCGATCGCCCATGCCGGGCGTACTCAAGGCGGCGCCTGCGGCGCCGCTGGCCCGGCGCCAGCAACCGGCATGCTGGGAAGGTGAGGGCCCCCCGCGTCATGGTGGCCGCAGGTTATGCGGGCTGTCGTCAGCTGTAGCGGCGCAGCAGCGGCCACAGCTGGGCCCAGGGGGATTTGGGTCCGGTGCACAGGTAGACGTGGCCGTCCCATTCCTGGTTGCGGATCCCGGCCGGGTTGGACAGCGTGGCGACCGTCTGCACGCTGGTGAAGAACCGTGACAGGTAGTCCTTGTAGCCGGGGGCGTCGCCGGGCGCGACCACGACCACCGTGGTGGCGCGCGGGTTGCCCGGCCCCCACCACCAGTCGGTGTTGTGCCCGCTGACGGCCGTGGGCAGGCCGTCCGCCCGGCCCAGTTCGTTGATTGCGCCGGCCTCGCCGTAGTTGGCCGTGTAGATCACGGCGTGCGCGCGCTGGGCCGGGGGCAGGGACGGGTTGAGGTCGAGCTCGGTGACCTCAGGCAGGTCGTCGGCGAGCCGCGATGCGCGCAGCAGCAGGTCGCGCAGCGCGCCGAGGTCGGCCGCTGACTGGCCGCGGTAGCCGTGTAGCAGCGGCGCGGAGCGGATCGATCCGATGGGCTGATCCGTTCGGGCGGCATCCAGCCGCTGGCGACCGTCGCGTGGAGGAACCCGCATCAGCGTGCGGGCATTCTCCGTCCCGACGTCAGGGAAGTTCGGGACGTGGCCGCGCGGCTGTATGCGCCAGGCCCCGTACCGGGCAGTGCGGGCTATGGCGGTGGCGGCTGCCTCGGGGTACCCGTAGGCGGGATCTGCCCCGCTCTCGCTGCGCACGGCAGCCGACGGACGGATTCGGGCTGGTCGAGGACGACCGCGGCCAGCGGGGATGTGGATATCGGCCTGCTGGATGGCCGTGACCAGGTCGCCGGTCGCGGCCGTCGCCAGCACCAGCACCAGCACCAGCACCAGCACCAGCACCAGCACCAGCACCAGCAGGATCATCGCGTCTACCTCATCGTCGGCCGCGAGCAGTTCCAGGCACTGCCGGACGGTCTCGGCCGGGATCGGGGCCGTGGTGTCGACCGGGCCGCCAGTGGCGCCGGTGCCGGGGACGAGCGTACGGAGCCGACGGCTGGTCAGGCCGTGCGG
>Ga0310037_10001212_pt1 | contig 14439 bp, 9 predicted proteins | sample Sb_taG_11_FD_200239 | JGI IMG/M metagenome (GOLD analysis project Ga0310037, IMG submission 200239) | Peat soil microbial communities from Weissenstadt, Germany - Sb_50d_3_AS metaG (v2) (version 2) | ecosystem: Environmental > Terrestrial > Soil > Wetlands > Peat | place: Germany: Weissenstadt...
ATCTTCGAGTTCCAGCGCACCAGCTACGGCGAGGATGGCAAGCCGATCCGGTTCACGCTCACCGTCTACCCCGCCGACCGTAACCAGTTCGAGATGGAAGCGGGCCGCGTACCCGCCCCGGGCACGACAGCACCCGACGCTTGACGTCCTCCCCGCCGTGAACGACGGGGATTCCTCCTGCGCGGCTCACGCCGCGCTCCGGTTCCTACTCACGTGGGTACGTACGTACTTGAGTAGCTACGTATCAAGCTGCGCCGCCTGCCGAGGTCGCTCGCCAGCCCAGGCGGCGGACCTGTGCCGGCAGCGCCGGGGTCGATCCGGCGGTGATCCCGGCCTGGCTCGAGCGCGAGGTGACACGTTCCGTAGCAGGCGGCGAGAGCGCGGGCCTGACAGCGAAGATCGCTTCCGGGTGCATAACTATGCAGGATCCAGGTGTATAACCCGGACAAACCGGACCGCTAGCTGAAGATTCAACATCGTCGAAAGATGACCGCAGGTGACGGCGTTTCTCAGCTTGACATAAGCGGTGATAGCGGCATTCCACCCCTTATCCGGCTAGCAGAACGCTAACTCCCGCAAGCGGGAAATCTTTACCGGCTGCGGGCCCTGTCAACGCAGCGTGGCCCGCGAACACGACACAGGGGAGTGTTACCGCCGCGGTCGAGGATGCACCGTTGTTTCCTGCATGGAAGCCACCCGACAGTGGCATGGATGGAGGAAGGGCGGCGCAGTTCGCAGGCTGCCTGCTCGAGTTCGTCGGCCTCACATCCTGGCCAGGCGCGCCTCCTGGTGAGCCGGGCACCAAGGTGTAGCTCACATACCGCCAGGGGCCGGTGTCATCGGGGGCGCTTGCTGCCGCGGCCTCCGGCCTTGATGCCTGCGTCCCGGCCCCAGACGCGCTCACGGTCGGACAAGCCAGCAAGCTGGCGGGCGATCTGCTTGCGGTCCGGCTCGTCATCCCGGCGGATCTCCCCGATGGCAGTGCCAACCCGCTCGCGGACATCCGCGCGCCATGCCCCGAACTCGTTGTCGGATGCGGAGGCCGGCGGCGGCTCGGTGTCGAGGACGTCCTGCGCATACTTTTCAAGCAGCGCATCGACCGGGCTGCGGGGACCGAGGTAGCTGGCTTCAGCCGATCCTGGCCGCCCGGCGAGGACGTAAATCTTGTACAGGTCGAACAGGCGCTCCGTCCGCGGCGTTGCCACGATGCGGCGTTCCATGGGCCAGTCGGAACGAGTGATCCAGCGAGGGTTCGCGGACCCATCGGGTTTCAGGGCCGGGGCGATGTAGGCCTCACGGGCGCCTGGTGCCCGGTCCCAGGCGTTCCGCTCGTCCCGGCGCAGGGGCGCGAACGCGCGGCTGTCCAGTTGCAGCTGGTGCTTGGCCAGCAGGTACTCCTCGAGGAACCCGGCATTTTGCGGCCAGCGGAAGTCGGCGAGGGTCGCCAGCAGGACTTCGCGGACGGGCGGGCTGGTCCCCGCTGGGCGCATCCCGGCGCTGGCCGTGCGCCGTAGCTGGTCGATCAGCCGATCGCGCCGTTCATCGAGCCGCTCCAGCACGCTCACCTGTGCGACCAGGTCTGCGACCGGTACTCCTTCATCGCGCACGTCGTCCATCAGCCGCTGCTGGAGCCGCAGGGTTTCCTGCAGGGTCGCGGCAAGCTCGTCTCGGACCGCAGGCATGTTCACAGTGCTCATCTTACCTATAATTCCATGTATGACAAGCATGGCCGAGCCCGCTATGCCTCTGAGCAGCAATTGAAGGTGTCGAAACTCCATGTTGACATCGCATGGATCACCATGCCATGCTTGCATGGTAGTCCATGCCACGGATGCATGGAGGGGTGGGTGCCCGGGAGGGCGCCAGGGGTCGCGAAGGAGGCCCGGGGATGCTGAGGACGATCAGCGGGGACAAGGACCCGCAGCGGGCGAGTGCACGGCGCCGGTTCCCGGCACGGCGGCTGCACCTTGTCGATATCGAGAACCTGGCCGGCGACTCGCTGCCAACTCTCCGCCAGGTCCGCGAGGCGCAGGGCCTGTACACCGAGTGTCTGGGCTTCGGCGCCATGGACCAGGTGGTGATCGCCTCCAGCCGTCTGACGTTGCTGAACGCGGCGCTGGGCTGGCCGCGCGCCCGGTACCGGGCCCGGTCGGGTCCCGATGGTGCCGACCTGGAACTGCTGGACGTGGTGGCGTCTGAGAACGTCGCCACCCGGTTCACCCACGTGGTGATCGGGTCGGGTGATGGTGCGTTCGCCCACGCCGCGGCGGGCCTGGCCGCGGCCGGCGTCTGGGTGACGGTCGTGAGCCGCCGCCGGTCTCTGTCGGCCCGGCTCGCTCTCGCGGCTCATGAAGTGATCTTCATCGATCCCCTGGAGCCCTCCGCCGTCACGGCGTGCCAGCTTCGGGAGGCGGCGTGAGGCCGTCGCGGACGGCCGCCGGCCAGCGCGGGGCTGCCGTCCCCGCCCCCAGCCGTGGCTCGCCCGCGCTCCGGACGGAGGCTGGATCCGTGACTAGCTCACCGGCATCCCCGCCGGATAGCGGCGCCCCGAAGAAGGTCTCGCTCCGTCGGCCTCGCCCGCGGATCGGTGGCCACGCCGCCGCTCGCCGATGTCTGTTCGCTCGGCGACGCGAACCGATCAGCGCCGACTGGCATCGCGCCGGCCGCCGGACCTGCGAGATCTCGGCTACCTGGGCAGCGCCCCGCGGAATGTCGCTGCTCACCTCTACGGTTATCGGCGGAAGGAGGGACAGGCGATGACCGGAGCGGCGCGCGGCGGCTTGTCGTGCGTGGTAAGGCGCGGCGACCTGCGCCACCGCACGCAATGCGGCGTGCGGCGGTTCGCGACGACCCGCTTCGACGACGAGCTGCTCGCGGCGGTGGACGCGGCCGCGGCGGCCGCCGTGCCGCTCGCGGTTGTTGTCCCGCTGCCGGCTGCGGATATCCCGGTCGTGCTGGGCGCGGCCGCGCTCGTCGCCGAGGTCGTCCGGACTCGGTCGCTGGATGTCACCGCGACGGTGGTGTCACGGCGGCTGTCACAGCGTGCCGCGTACGACCAGCTCTACATTGGCCGGGACCGGCTCGGCGATGTCATCCCCCGGGCGCGCCTCACCGTCGACGGCCGCCTCGAGACCATCGGCGCGGCCCGGCGCGGTTCCCGCGGCCGGATGGTGCTGACCACGGATCCAGTCTGCGCTACCGGGACTGATGGAGCCCTCGTGGTCGACGCCACCGGCGCTGAACCCGATGATCTGAGAGCGGTGCTTGATCGCGGACGCCGGCTCGTGTACGTGACCGACAATCCCTTCGACACGAACCTGCAAGTGATCCGCGACGCCGGGGGCGTGGTGTGGGCCTTCGACCCGGCGGCGCTCGGCCAGCTCGCTGCTCCCTCCGACGTTGTCCACGGCGACGGTATCGCCGCGCTCGCCGCGTCGGCGGAGCTCTTGCGCGCGGCCGGGTCCCCGGAGCGGCTGGTGTGGGCGCCCGGCCGGGACACCGATTTGGACGCCGCGCTGCGGATGGCATGGAGCGCCGTGGGTCGTCTTGCCGGTTCCACCGGGGTGTCGGCCTCGCTGGCCGCCGGGCACGCGCTGCGATGGGCCTGGGGGACGCTCACGACCTTCGCCCTGTCGGTGACCGCGCCCGATCGCTACGACCGGCACCTGCCGCGCGGCCCATACGCGGCCAAGCTCGCCGATGCCGCGGGGCATGCTCGCGCGGTCACGCGCAACATGACGGGGCCGGCACGGGCCGCGTGGGCAGCCGCCGCTGATGCCTTTGCCGACCTGCATGCCGCCGCGGCCGCGGCACCGAAGCAGCCGCTGGTACGGCCGTGGCTGGACTCACTCGCCTCCGACGGGCGGCGAGGCCTGCTCGTGACCCGCAATCGAGCGGCGGTCGCGGCGCTCACCGCGGCGCTGGAAGAGTCCCCTGACGTCTCCTTCGGGTGGTCCGACCTGGTGCGCGTGGTGAGCGTACGCGATGTTGTCTGCGGTCGTGTCGCTGGCCTGCCGGTCGACTCGATGCTTGTCACCGGTCCGGTGCCTCGCGCTTACGCGAGCTTGATCGCGGCCCCGCCGGCCCCGCAGGTGCTCACGCTCGCGGCCGGAACGTGGGAGGCCGCGCGGGCGGCACGCCAGGCAATCGGCGCGGTCCGCGAGCTCGCCGCGCTGCGTGAGGCCACGGTTACCCGTGCCTCGATCCGGCTGCGGGTGCCAGCGGCCCGGCTCGCCGCCGCCGAGGTCAGCGGAAGCGAGGTAGCCGTCTGGCGGGATGGTACGGTGACCACCGCAGGCCACCTGCCCGAGCTGCCAGGCGGTTCACCGTGGGAGCCGTTCAGCCTGGACTTGCTCGCCGTCATCACGGGGGGACGCCACGGTGACAGCGACGCGGCGGTTGTGCCGCCGCCGGCCCGCGCCACTGTCGGCGGCGCGACCGCGAGTGTCGCGGCGATCATGGTGACGTTCACCGGCGGGCAGTGCCTGCTCGCCGAGCCGAACGATGTGCTGTACCGGCGTCGTGGCGACGAGGCCCGGCGAGTCGCGGCGAAAGCGCTCGCCCCAGGTGATGTCGTCGCGCTGGTCGACGCGGCCGCCCGCCGTGACCTGTTCGACTCCGTCGTCGACGTGCTCTCTGAGCTGCCGAAGTACGCGCCGCTTGGCCTGCTCATCTCTTTCTGGCAGGACCGGGCCCGCGCGGCGCGCGACCGCGGCTACACGCATCGTGAGATCCTCGCGCTCATGCGCCGCGGAACTGACCCGACCAGGATCACCAGCGAGCAGACGATCGGGACATGGATCCGCGGCGACTCTCAAGGCCCGGAGGACCCTGAGGATGTGCGCCGGTTCGCGGACGCGGTCCGCGACCGTGAGCTGGCCCACCGCGCTGCGGCGGTCGGACGGGCGCTGCGCACCCGCCGGATCCTCCACCGGGCGGTCGGTCGCTGGCTGTCCGCGCAGATCACGGGAGCGCAGCTGCGGTGCGACGACGCGCTCATCGATCCAGAACTGGGCGTGCACGTCGCCGACCTGCTGGAAACCGTGAGCGTGCATGAGGTCGCCGCCGTCGGCCCGCGGCTGGTGTCTGCGCCCGCGGGAGCGGTCGGGATATTGCTGGATCCCGAGACCGCGCTGGGCGTCCTCGCCGTCGGCGCTCGCGGGGCCGGCACCGGAGGTTCCTCACCCGCTGGAGCCGTCGGCGCGCGTGGTGAACTGCACCACCCGTCCGCGCCTGTCGACGTGGCCGCAGTCGCGTGACCGCCATACGCCGCCCGGCGCGGCGGGAATGCGGGGCGCTGATGCCGACGGACGCCCACTCGCGGTTGACAATCCCCCTGGGGAAAGCACCACTCGGCCCACAACTGATGCCTGGGCGTGCGAGGAGGCAGCTCCGGACCGTCCATTCGCCCACGGGCGCGCACACCGACACCTCACCGGAACGGAGCCGCGATGACGGCTGCAACCGACGCCCCCTATGCGGGCGCCTCTCCAGCGCGTACCGACGCGCAGATCCGTGACCAGCTGCTTGGCTCGCTCGAGCGGCGTATCCTCACCGAAGCGGCCGGTGCTCTCGTGCCAGCCGGTGTCCGGCTGCCTGGAAGGCCGCAAATGGCCTACTGGCTCGGGCAGCTGGCCAGTGAACCGCAGCTGATCGCCGACCGCAACCGCGGACTGCCAGGTGACCGGCTGGTGCCCGCGGCGGAGGGGTTCTCCTTCCGCGTCCCAGCCACCGGTACCCGGGTAGAGCTCGATCTGTCCCTGTCGTTCAGTGTCTATGTAGCCCTGCACCCGACGCTGGCCGAGCAGCGCGCCTTCACCACCGCCGAGTCCGACGATGATGGGACCGGCGCATCAGGGTCAGGACCCGGCGCGGCCGCCGCGGCCAGCGCGCAGGGCCGCCCGCTGGCGCAGGTGTGGGCGAAGGTGCCGGTCGGCCCCCTCTCGCTGCCCGTGTCCATCGAGGCCGGTATCGAAGGGTCGCTGCGGCTCGGCACGGACGTGATCGGCGCGGCGGTCGCCGCCGCGGTTCGCGTGCCGGGCGGGTGCCAGCCATACCGGACTCGCCGCCGGGCCGCTCCGGCCGGGTCGCTGCCACGCGACGCCGACATGCACGACGAAGCCGCGTGGGCGGCTTGCACCGCGTCGAACCTGCTCGCCGTCGCCGACGCCGCGCTGCCCAGGTTCGCCGCCGCCGTCGAGGTCGACGTGACCGCGACCGACGGTGGCCGGGACATTCTCATCACCGTCGTCAACATCACCCCCGCCGACGACGCACAGTTCGCCGACCGGGCCGGCACTATCCCGTTCGACCGCCCGCACCTCGACACGCGGCTGTACGAGGTGCGCCTGTCGGCGACGACCAGGGCGGAGCTGGAACCCTATGACCTTGAGCAGGTCGCCCGTTCCCACCGCTATGAACGCACGGTGGACGCCTTCGGGCAGGCGTGCCCCGTCGTAGTGACCCGCGCCGCCGAGGCCGGCACAACGACGCTGTCGACGGCGTACGGCGCGTCGACGGCCACGTGGCGCGCCCACGCGCGGACCACCAGCCGCGCGGGCGCGGTCATCGACGCGTCGTTCGACGCGCTCATCGCCAACCCGGTCGGCGCGGTCAACGCCATCATCGACGCGCATGCCGATTGGGTCGCTGAGCACTGGTCGGCCACGGCGCTCGACGCGCGCCGTGCCGCTCGCGGATGGGACCCTGCCGCACGCGCCGACGCGGAGCGGGACGCGTGGGCGGCGAGCGGCGAGGTCGACTGGATACGCGCGGGCGCGAAAGCGCTCGCGGCCAACGCCGACCTGCGTGAGGCGTTTATCGCCATGAACCGGGCGATGAAGGTCGTCGGCGCGAGCAAGGGCTACACGTCGTGGCGCCTGTTTCAGATCGCGTGGATCGTCGGATGCCTGCCGGCCGTCGCCGACCCGACCGCGGACCCTGACGTGCAGATCGAGACGGTCGAGACCGGTGGCGGCAAATCCGAGGCCTATCTCGGCGTCGTCCTGCTTCACCTGTTCTACTGGCGCCTGACCGGCGGCACCGCCGGGGTCAACGTGTGGGCGCGATTCCCGCTGCGGCTGCTGTCGACGCAGCAGACGGCCCGGTTCGCCCAGGCGGTGCTGGCGGCCGAGGTGCTGCGTCAGAATGACGCTCGGATCTCGGCTGGCGACCCGTTTGGTGTCGGGTTCTTCGTCGGATCGACCAACACCCCCAACAAGATCTATCCGGCGGACAGCCCGTACGCGCGGGGGCAGAACCCGGCCGACCCCCTCCTCGCCGAGCGGTGCCGGGTGCTGGAGCACTGCCCATGCTGCGACCCGCACGGCACCGGACCCCGGCTGATCGTGCGGTTCGACGAGCAGACGTGGACGATGCAGCACGTGTGCACCAACACCTCGTGCAGGCTGTCTGGGGTCCTGCCGGTCTGGGTGGTGGACGACGACGTGTACCGGCGGGCGCCTTCTGTCCTCGTCGGGACGGTTGACCGGCTCGCGCAGATCGCCCAAAGCCCGCAGTTCCAGATCCTGTTCGGCCGGGTGCACTCCCGCTGCCCGCGGCACGGCTACACCGCGCATCCGTCGTTTTGCGCCGTCTACGGCTGCTCAGCGTCCCGCGCGCCGGTAGCGCCCGGGTTCGGCCACTTGCGCTGCGAGGTCACCGACGAGCTGCACCTGCTCGAGGAAAGCCTCGGCGCGCTGGACGGCATGTACGAGACGCTGGCGCAGCAGATCGGCGCGAGGCTGGGCAACGAGCCGCTGCACATCGTGGCGGCGACCGCGACCCTGGAAGGCTACGAAAACCAGGTTCACCATCTGTACCGACGCGGCGCGCGGCGGTTCCCCGCCCCCGGACCTGATGCCGGCGAGACGTTCTTCTCCTATACCGACGCCGACGACCCGTTGCGCCGCTACGTGGGTATCCGCCCGCGCGGGGTCACGATGGTCACCGCAGCGGCCGACGTCGCCCGCATGCACGCCCAGTGGCTAGCTGCGGCCGTCGCCGACCCGGCCGCCGCAGCCGCGGCGGCCGGCCTAGACGCGACCGACCCGCACGTCATCGACATCGTTACCCGGGCCGTGAAGGACGACTACGCCGTGATGCTCGGATACTGCCTGCGCAACGAGGACCTGTCGTCCTTCACCCGTGACGACCGCGTGACTGAGCTGCTCGACAGCCAGGACAACCTCGCCACCATCTCCGGGAACGTGGATCCGGCCGTCATCCGCGAGGCCATCGCCAGGCTCGATTCCCCGCCCGCCGACTCGACGCGGCAGATCCGAGTCATTGCCGCGACGAAAGCGATCGGCCACGGCTTCGACTCACCACGGCTCGGCTTGATGGCGCTCATGGGTACGCCCACGCAGGCCGCGGAGGTCATCCAGGCGACCGCCCGCGTCGGACGTGCCCACCCAGGGCTCATCGTCCACGTGTTCAACCCGTCCCGGGACCGGGATTCCTCGGTGTTCCGGTACTACGCGGCGTGGATCCGCTTCCTGGACCGGCTGGTGTACAAGGTGCCGATAAACCGGGAGTCTCTGCCCGTGCTGCGGCGCGTGCTGTCCGGCGCGCTCATGGCCTGGCTACTGCAAGTCCACGACGTCCGCTGGATGACCTCAGCGCCGCGGCGGTATTCTCTCGCCCGCTCCGATCAGCTGCGGGACGCTCTCGCCGCCGGGTTCATCGACCGGGCCACGCTCGTTACCGAGCTGTCCGACGGCCTGGGCCTTGACCCTGCGAACCCGTACCACGACATGCACCGCGCGGCCGTCGGGCGCTACGTGGATGACACGATGTCGCGGCTCGCGGTGGCCGCCAGCCCGCAGCAGCGGACCGCCGAGCTGCTCGACCCCAGCGTTCCCCGGTCGCTGCGCGACGTCGAGGAGCCGATCACCATCTACGGGAACGTGTGAGGCGGCGCCATGGCCTTCGACGAAATGACCCGAACAGCGGTGCAGGCGCTGTGGAACCACCTGCCCGACCAGCCGTACAACTGGGGCAATCGCGCGTCGGTGATCGGGCAGCCCCCGCGGCAGGTGACGCCCTTGGACATCCCGGAGGCGTGGGTCGCACCACAGCTGCGGCGCCTGATCCGTCCCTTCGCCCAGCAGCGGTCCGGCATCCCGAACTCCGGCCCGGAGCTGGAGATCATCGAGCGCGGCCAATACCAGCTAGTGCAGGCCGAGGATCTGCGCGCCGAGCGGTTCCCGAACACCTACTTGTGCCGTACCTGCGGGCAGTTCGCCGATACGCGGCCCGGTGACGACGCTCCGGCCTGCCGGGCCGGCCACGGGACCATGACGCAGTTCCAGTTCGCCGAGGTGCACAACTGCGGGCTGCTGCGCGAGCTTCGCCCGCCGCGATGCGTCAACGGCTGCCGCGCCCCCATGCAGCTGCACAACTGGCGGGCGCTGTCTGTCGCGCAATGGTTCTGGCGGTGCGCGCGCTGCAGTACCCGCTCGGACAGCGGCCTGATCAGGTACTGCACCGAATGCCGCGGCGGGCGCACGCTGGTGCAGCGCATCCCGCAGACATCGGCGTACTACCCGCAGCACCTGACGGTGCTGAACCCGCCCACCCGCACCACCTACGGCACGCTCGTCGGAGACGACGTCCGGGCGGCCGCCGTCGGGCAGCTCATCGGCGCGGTTCCCTCCGGCCTGGACGCGCTGCGCGCCGCCGCCGGAAACGGCCCTGGCGACGCCCTCACCCAGGTGCTCGAGACGTGCAAGGCGCTTGGGCTGTCGCCGGGAGACCCGATGTACGAGCAGCTCGTCGCGAAGGCGCGCGAGGCCGGCTCGGGAGCGGGCGGCTGGCGTGACCACGTCGACTCACTCGGCCTCACCCCCGAGCGGCTGGAGGTGCTCGGCGACGAGGCCCTCGCCCTCGCCCTAGCCGCGGACGCCTCCCCGCTGACCGTCGATGACCTCATCGCGAACCCGCCCACGCCAGGACTGGTTCCGATGTACCAGGACTACCGGGTCCTGTTCAGCCGCTACCACCTCGCCGACGTGACGCTGCTGCGGGAGCTGCCGGTCGCCCATATCGTCGCCGGATACACCAGGGTGTCCTCGCACGCCGTCCAGCGCACCCGCAGCGGAGACCGCACGACGTGGTTCAAGTTCTTCCCCAACCCGAAGTCCGGCCGCTACCCGATGTACGGCAAACTGACGGAGACCGAGGGACTGCTCGTCCGGATCGACCCGCTCAAGGTCATCCGCTGGCTAGTGGACTCCGGTGTGGTGCCCGACCCCGGAGCCGCGACCGCCGACGAGGCGCACCGGTGGTTGCTCGGCGTCTGCGAGCCGGTGGTCGACGCCTTCAACCCTCCGGACCACCGGATCACCGCGTCGGTGCTGGGGCTTGTCCACTCGATGGCGCACCGTTTCATGAAGGCGCTCGCCGCGCGATGCGGGCTCAACGCTGACTCCCTCGCCGAGTACCTGTTCCCGTCGGCGGCCGCCTTCCTCATCTACGCCAACACCCGATCCGAGTTCGTCCTGGGCGGCATCGAGCACGTCTTCCGCTTCGACCTCGCCGACGCGCTGGCCGAGCTCGACGCGGACCCGCGCTGCGTCTTCGACCCGCCGTGCCGACGTTCGTTCGGCGGGGCGTGCGCGGCGTGCCTGCACACCAGCGAGGTCGCTTGCGAACGGTTCAACACGGTGCTCGACCGGAACCTGCTCTTCGGGACGCTGCCGCCCATCGCGGACACGCCGACGCCATCCCCAGCACCTGGGGAGGTGACATGGCGCGGCTTCTGGACGCCGTGACCCCGCTCGCCGACCTACTGGCCCGGACCCCGGATCCGGACGCGGCAATCGCCTCAGTCCGGGCGGCGTGCGCGGACGGGGCGACAGCGGTCATGCGGGCAGTGCGGGAGGCCGCTGGGGCGGCCGGAATCGACCCTCGGCTGATCACGCTGGCGGCAGCGCACGCGGGTATCACCACGGCCGATGGCAGCAACCCGCCAACACTCGCGGAGCTGGCAGCGGTCGGCGGAGCTCTGGAAACCCTGGTAGACCTCCGGCGCGAGACCAACGTCTCGCTGGTGTTCACCGTCCCGGCGTTTCTCGCCGCGGCGTTCGACACATTCACCTCCACAACGCCCGGGGTGCGAGCCGAGCGAACGGCGGCCGTCGTGTCGGAGGTCGCGGCTGCCGCCCGTTCGTCGTTGACCATCGCGGCACCATACCTGGCGACGGTCGCGGTCGGCGCGCTCGTACCCGCCGCGAGCCAGGTCCTCAGCGCCGGCGGGGTGGTGACGGTGATCACCCGGGCGCTGTCACCGCGATCCCCCGAACCGGCGGAGGCGAACATTACCGCGGTCGAGGCGTTGCGGGACGCGGCGGCCGGGCGGCCCGGTCGGCTGCGCGTGTGCTCATGGGAGGAAGAGGGCCTCGGGGTGCACCTGAAGGCGGTCATCGCCAACGACGCGGACGCCTACCTCGGTTCGGCCAACCTCACCGGCCCGGGCCAGCTGGGGCACGCCGAAGCAGGCGTGCGGCTACCGCCACGGCTCGCTCGCCCACTGGCGCAGTGGCTCGGGCTGCTCGCGGATGCGCTCGACGCCCGGCGAGCCGTAGCCGCATATCGCTGACCGGTCCCGGTGACAATGCCCGCCGAAGCGCCGCCCAGCTCACGGTGGACGTGCCGGGCGACGGAGCTGCAGCCAGGCCGCAGAGCGGGAGGTGCGAACTCGGAAGCACACGCTCGCGGCGGCACACCTTCAACGTGGCCGTCGCCGATGATCCTCATTAGTAGCGGGCCTGCCCGCATCGCGCTATCAGAGATAACGTGTAGGAGTCAGGCCCTGCCCCGGGTGGCGCGCGACATCAAACCCTCAAGGTCACGGTCGTGTTCCCGCAGAGCAGGAATCAGTTTATCAGAGATAATGGGCCATTACCTCTGATAGGTCCGCGGCGGACGACCTGCCCGGCATGCGGCGGTGCGTCGCGCGGGCCGATGGCGGGCTCGCTCACACCCGGGACTGTAGAAGAAATGGTCCTGGTCCGGTTGCCGGACACGCCGGATTTGCAAACGCCTCTCACGACGATCACCGGCGGCGCCCTGCTGGCCGGGACTCGGTGAGGTCCACACGGACGGTGTCACACATTAACGGGCTCCGTGACGCTAGGGAGTATCAGCCACTGGTGGGGGCGAGCCGCCGACGACGAAGGTGGTGGTGGAGGTGCTCACATCATGCGCGCTGGCTAGGGCCGCCGCCGCGGACTCCGGGAGTCAGCGTGGATGACACCACTTCGTCCGTGCCCGGTACTCGGGGTGCCGGTAACAACGGCGCCAGGAAGTACGTTAGGCCGTTCAGTTTGCTGAACATCGCCCAGCGGGAGCAGGGTATCAGCGTGGCGATCGCGGACCGGATGGCCGCCTGGCGGCGGGAACGGCGGGTGCTGGCGCGGGTGGCGCGGGCGGCGTGGCGCCTGGAGCAGGCGGAGCGGGAACGCAGCTGGGCACTGGCCTCGGCCCGCGCGGAGGGGGTTTCGATCCGCACGCTGGCGGCCGCGGCGGGGCTCTCACCGGCGCGGGTGCACCAGATCACGGCCGACGCGGACCTGGACGGGTTGGATGCCGCCCTGGGCGAGCTGCGGGCCGCGGGCTGGCCCGCACCGGAAGACCCCGACGGGGATGACGACGCCGAGCTGGACGGGCGCGACCTGATCTGCGACCGCCTGCTCGACGAGGTCGGCTGGCTCCGCCAGTGCGTCGGCTGGCTGACCCACCTGCACACCAAGGAGTTCCCCCCGGCGGTCAATCTGCGCCCTGAAGACGATCATCCCGACCGGGCGCACGTGGTGGCCGACCTGCCCCGGGTGGCCGCGATCTTGCAGCGGATCGCCGCCGACGTCGATGAGCTGGCCCGCGCCCGCCGAGTGGCCGACCTCGACGCGGCCGCCGCCGACCCTGACCGACGGGCCGAACGGCGGCGCCGGGTAGCCGAGCCGGACCTGGACTTCCGGGAATTCTGCCGCCGCAGCAAGTTGTCCCAGTCCGAGCGCTCCTGGGACCTGTTCGCCGCTGAACGCTACCGGCGCGGCGAAACCGACATCCCGTCATATGAGGCGTGCAACCCGTTCCGGCACCGCCAGCAGGGACCGTGCACATGATCCTTGCCCTCGCCGCGGTGTTCAGCAAACTGAACGGCCTAACGTACTTCCTGGCGCCGTTGTTACCGGCACCCCTACCCCTGGGCGTTCGCTTGCAGAAATCCCAAAACCCGGCTGGTCATGTGTGGCTTGAATGGGAAACTTGGAAAGTGAATCGTGCCTACTACTCGCAGCGCATCGGTCGAGGTCCGCTTGCCAATCCGAGCATCGAGGACGTCGCCAGAGTTTTGACGCTGACGGTCGATGAGATGTGGCGGCGGGGCTACATGCAGGAGTGGCACGGCTTCACTTGCGTAGACGCCGGGGAAATCGATGGGCGAGCGGGGGGTGTGTCGCTGGCAGACCACATCGAGGCCGAGACCGGTTGGCGTTCCGCTTGGCCGCTATCTGACCCGCTATTCAGCGGGCTGGAGGTGGTCGAAGGTACGAGCATCCCGGACAGCCAGTGGGAGGAGATGGAGCAGAGCTGCGAGGACATGGTGTTCGATCTCATCGAGTATTTCCACGGTCACGTTTCGGAAGGCATCGAAGACCACGAGCGCAGCGTAAGTATTCGGAAGTCCTGTGAGCGCGTCCGCGTTTGTCCTGGTAGACGCAGTCCTACCAGTCGGTAACCACACGATTTCCGAATACTTACAGCGCAGCAGCCTCCACACCTGGGAGGGGTGCGGCTGGCACTACGGGGCCTTCGACCCAGCACCGGCTCAAGCGCTGTTCCGGCAGCGCATGAACCGCACTCTCACCAAGTATCGAGGCGGGTTCCGGATCAACCAGGACGGCCAGATCGAGCACACCGCCGCCGAGGGGCTCGATCAGCTAATCGACGCGGTCCTTCCTACGAAGGATCCCGATATTGCCCAGCGGGTTGCGGGGGCCATCGCCCTGTACCGCAATCGAGGCCGCACCGAGGAGGACTTGCGTCTTGCCGTGCGGGAGCTGTTCGACGCCCTAGAGAAGGTGCGCCCTGCGGTGAAAGCCGAGATGCTCAAGGGCGATGAAGGGGCTCTGTTCACCATCGCCAACAACTTCACCATCCGGCACCTGAATGAGAAGCAGAAGGGTAACTACGACTCAGCAATCTGGCACCAATGGATGTTCTACGTGAACCTCTCAACGATCCATGTAATTATCCGTCTCATGAACAGGAAGAGCCGCCCACAAGCGGTCGGGACGACTAACCATCTTCAATGGGTGCGGCTCTTCTGGGGTGATGCAGTGTGAAGAGTTTTAGGGGGTTCGCTGCTGCCGTGTCCGGTTTGCTCGTGTCGGTGCGTGTGTGAAGGGCTCCTTCTTGTTACGTTCCTGGTTGTCTCAC
>Ga0310037_10001224_pt1 | contig 14356 bp, 14 predicted proteins | sample Sb_taG_11_FD_200239 | JGI IMG/M metagenome (GOLD analysis project Ga0310037, IMG submission 200239) | Peat soil microbial communities from Weissenstadt, Germany - Sb_50d_3_AS metaG (v2) (version 2) | ecosystem: Environmental > Terrestrial > Soil > Wetlands > Peat | place: Germany: Weissenstadt...
CCTGCTCGGCTGCCTCTGGCACTGCCTGATCACCGGCCAGGACTACGACGAGACCATCGCCTTCCCCGCCACAGCAAAGAAAATCTCCCAGGCAGCTTGACAACTTAACTGCATCGGATGTCTCAAGCGTGACTGTGATCGCAGGGAAACGAGCACAGCTGGGAAGTGCCTGGTGAACGTACGCGAAGTCACCGCTTGATCCTGGAGACCTCTGCGGACACTCCGGTCAGCAGACAAGGGCCAGGCGGGAGCCTGCCCGGACCGGACGCGGGCCATCCCCTGCAAGGTACGGGCAGTCACGGGGCGGTTTCGGTAATTGCAGAATCAGCAGCAAGTTTCTTCCGATTGATCTGAATAACAAACATAATTAGGTCATAGTCATCAGATGAACCGTACTCTAGCGCGATAATAGCCCTGCCGTACGAAGACCACCTTACCACGTAATGATTGCCCTGGAGGCGAGAGACATTAATTCCTGCAATGGTTTCTATAGTCCGACCAGCTACCAGCCCGTTATAGATGGAGTCAAGTGCTGATGTAAACTGCCTTTTCTCACCTTCTGACAAGCCGCCATATTGCTCTGCTGCTCTTGGTGTAACTGTAACGTTTACACGCTGCGTCTTAATGGGGAAGAATTCTGCCTCCCGAATGGTAGACGGACTTACCGTTGTTCCTAGATACTCCGGTGCCTCTTTGAGAAGTCCAACTACAGTTATCATGTGCAGCGCTGCCTTCGGTTCTCTTCTCATCTCAAGCACAAGTTCAGGCCGAGGACCGAGAACCTGATTAGAGGGGCCTCTAAGGACCCAATCTTCCTTCTGTTCATTAGTGACCAAGAGCACAGGCCTGTCATGCAACGATGCCTCATTCATAAGCTCTCGCCAAACAAGATAATCGCCTGCTTGCAGTTCAGGAGAAAGCTTCTTCTCAGCATAACCTGGCGGAATCCTGTCTTCTCTCCGCCGTAGAGCTTCTTTTACCGCTTGTTTATATTCGGCCTCACTCAATGCATCACCGACTCTGTCGGCGAGTAGTGACTGAAGCCGTTGCAGAACAGGGTCAGTTGCATCCCTTACCTGCTCCTTTGCCAAGTCATACATGCCAGCAGCTCTAATAGAATCGGTGAGTGTGGCTGATAGTTTCTGGACCAGCCCTATCAACCTATGCCGTTCGAGCGAATCAATCTGGTAACGATTCGCGAATTCCTGAATCTTCTCAATCACGTTCTTAAGTGGTTGCTCTATTTCTTTGCACTTCTCTTCGGGGGCGTTCAACCTGCTCTCAACCACCGACAGCCGATTACGATAAAACTCAAGCGCCGCTTGATGTGTTATGAAGAGCCGCGGACGCAGCTTCTCAAGAACCTCAAAGAACTCATTGCGGGCTCGTTCGCTAAAGCGATAGAGGTCAAGCAAGGCATTAGCATCAAGACTGACCAAGCCACGCCGATAGGCATCCAGCCGCTCTTCCTTAGTAGGAGGATAATAACCCGGGAAGAGGTCCCCCGGCTTGTTGCCATGCAACATCTCAATAGCTTCACTGTCTGCATCAACCAACTTCATGACCTCTCAATAAGAGCTGGTTAGAGCTAACTCACCTGTGGCACAAGCGTCAAGCACCGGGAATCAATACGGCAATAGAGTACAGCAACCCGGCCACCTGGCATCGACCTCATCCGACATGTACAAGCTTCTGAACTCCAGTAACGATCCTCTACCAACCCCGGCAGAGGCGACGAGCACCAGGACGCCGAGTACCCGGGGGTGTCGTGCGTGGATGCGAGCCGCGCTGAATTCACGGGCGCTACACTGGATGAAGCGAGCCGCTCGGTTCGCACTCGGTAAGGGACCGCGGTCCCACGACAAGCGCAGGAGACGTGTGGCGCATACGGTCATTTATGAACGCGGCGTGATTGACATCAGCCGCGGGGCTGTCAGCCCGATCAGCTGGATGTGGAATGTCGAACGAATCCCGGTCAGGCACCTCATGAGGGACCGGCAGGACGATACGACGATCTGCGGTCACCGTTGGGGACCGGGTGACACAGTGGAGCACACCCAGATCGATGCTGAGTCGATCGAATGCACCGATTGCACGACCGAGGTAACCAAGAGCTGGCCTCAGATCTCGATCAGCTGCGCAGGCTCTGTCACCTCTGGGTGGCGGGGCATGCTCATTTCTCCGAGCCCGCCAGGTCCCATCGAAGTCGTGAGCGCCGACTGACAGCAACGGTGACAGCAACAGCAGCAGCAGCAACCACCGACCAGCAGCAGCCACCGACGACTGCGCATAACGCTCGCACGATCCACGCCAACTGGGGATATGTCTGGCCTGAAAAGCAGACGGTCGTGCGGCGGCGCCACTCCAGCGAGCACCTGGCCTACGCATTACGAGCGTGCCCCTGAGATGCCCCCGAACTGCCGTCAACAGCCAACGATCGCCACCAGCAGCAACCTGCGAACGTGAAGCTAGCGCGGACTTTGAACCCGCGAGCAGCGCACGGGAACACCCTCGTAATGCGTAGCTCTGCCTCCACCGGCTCGGCGATCGGCAGCTCAACCGCGCCCTGCACGTCATCGCCGTCAGCCGCATGCGCAGCCACCCGCCCACCCTGGCCTACGTCCAGCGCCGCCGCGCCGAAGGCGAAACCGACCGGGAGATCCGCCGCTGCATCAAGCGCTACCTCGCCCGCCACCTCTACCGCGCCCTCAACCGCGATTGACAAACATAGGAGCGTCCGATCAAGTGGCAGACCGCATGCTCTGACGGCCACTCACGGGTAGCCTTCCGCGGTGCTCCCCCGGTATAAGGCCAGGGTCTTTCACTGTTGCGATCTGCCCGGTGCCACGCGAGACTGAAACCGTCGTCTCGAAGGGAGCATCGGCATGGCAGGAACCACGAGCGACATTATCCCCATCGTGATCATCCCGGTCCTCGCGCTCGTCTTCTGGCTAGGCATGATTTATTACGCTAACAGCCACCCACGGTGGGGCAGCCAGGCTCCGGCGGATGCCGTCTCCACGCACGCGCTGGAGGGCAGCGTCCCGGTTCAGCGCCTGAGCAGCCCCGGGCCGGTCGTTCCCGGCCAACGTCCAGGCACCGCCGCGGACGAAGTCACCCCCGAGCGGCCGCGGGCCAGCGAAACCCGAAGGAAATAGCGTCATGACCGACGCGCCCAGCCGCTGGCTGGGATGGCCATGATCCGGAATATACGCGGAATGATCTGGACCGTCTCAGGGACCAGCAATCGAACCCACGCAGGCAGGAGACACAAATTCGCTAGATTGCAGAGGCGGCCTCCGGAGCCGTGAGCACAGGCTCGAATCCTGCCGGGGCACCCCGATGAGCAGTCGATAGCGGGTTCCCGGCAGATTCCGGGCAGGCAGCATTAAAGCCTTGTAAACACCGCAGGTAGGAAGATCTCCATACCATCTGCGCACGTTCTGCTTCGCTCCTGCACACGCGCGAGTTGCGGTGCGGCGTAACAAGGGCCAAGGCTTGCGGGGCAGCGCTGGCATGGTTCGGCTGCGGCAAGCCGGTGTGTTCTTTGTGAAGAGCAAATTCCTACGAACGCTGGCCGTCACTTTAACCGGCGTGCGCAGGGTGATTTCGGTTGGGGCGAGGGACAGCACGCGGGCAGGCGGAGGAGGGCTTGTGAGCTCCATAGAGGTAAATGGCATCCGGATCTACTACGAGAAGCGGGGCCGCGGGCCCGCTGTGCTGTTCGTCTCCGGGGCCACCGGCGATGCGGGGCATTGGACAACGGTCGCTGACATCCTCGCGGACACCTACACGGTCATCGCCTACGATCGCCGGGGCAACTCCCGCAGCCCCCGGCCGCGGGGCTGGACGTCGACCATGATCGGCGAGCAGGCCGACGATGCCGCCGCCCTGCTGCGCGGGCTCGACCTGGTACCGGCGATCGTGTTCGGCACAAGCGCCGCCGCGGGCATCCTCGCCGATCTGTGCCTTCGCCACCCGCACGTGCTGTTTGGCGCGATCTTCCACGAGCCGGTATTCCCGTCCGGGATATCCAACATCGGCGCCGTCCGCGCTGCGCGCAAGGCGCTGGTGGAGGAAGGAATGGCTAGGGGTGGCCCGCGCGCTGCGATGGAGCTGTACCTGCGCAATGTGGCGGGCGATGAGGTCTACGAGTCGCTCGATCCGCAGCTGCGCGAGCGGCTGCTCGGCAACGCCGAGGTCCTGTTCGGTATCGAGATGGCTCCCTTCCTCGCCTACGAGCCCACACCCGGCCAGCTCGCAGCGATACGAGTGCCCCGCGCGGTCACAGCGGGCGCCGACAACCGCGATATCGCGGCGGCCGGCCACTGGAGATACGAAGCAGCGCAATGGCTCGCCGCCCACCTCCAGACCACTGTCATCGAACTGCCCGGGGCGCACATGGGCTACCTCGGCCAGCCAGAGCACTTCGCCACAGCACTGCGGCCGATACTGGACAGGCACACCTGATCCGAAGAGGCGGGGCTCGCGCGGACCAGACGCGGACCAAGCGTCGGACCGGGTCGGGATCTGCGCGGCTAAGCGTGCTGGCGACCTACCGCCTCCGGAGCCGTGAACCCACTTCGTTGGGAGCCACGCTGGGAGCCACCGGGATGAACAGCCTTCAGGAATTCCGGACGAGCATGAACTGCTGGCAGGAACGCATCCGAGGTCACGGATTGATCTGAACGGGTCCGGATGCCCACACAGGAATCTACGGATCAGAAGGCCGTGCCTGCTGCGTGGTCCACGACGACATGACCGGGGAAGGTGCAGGCCCCCCACCAGACTGCCACCGGATTGTGATACGCCTCCGCTCCGGCATCAAGACTTGATGTACAAGCAAGACAACGAGCACAGGGCAAACGTGCTGGTTAACGTACGCGCGAATCAAGCCTTGACACTTTCCCTCCGGCGAATAGGTCGGCAGCAGTCAGTCCGATGGGGGGAAGGGGCGGAGAACAAGAGCCGCGGCCAGGGCGGTCTTCAGTACTTCCACTCGGCAAGGGACTGCCTGTTTAGGTTCGGCGCATCCTGCGCAAACTCCGATGCTGCCCCTAGCGCGCCGAACAGCTGGCCAAGGCCATCCAACGTCCTTCAGACCCGCGAGGCCGGAGGATGAAAAGGCTCAGGACTAACGCCACTCCGCGTTCGGGTCGTTCGGCCCTGGCATCTCCACCTTCCGTCCCCTAGCCCCCCTCTCAACGAGGTGCTCGCATCAAACGAAGGCCAGCGAACGGAGGTGGTCACTTGGCGAACGGCGAGGAAGGAATACCCAGTGAGATCGTAGAGCCGACCGGGGGCGCCTCGTACGCCGTTACCCTCTGGCTGAGGGGGCAGGCGCCCGGCCGACCCGTCAGGATAGCTAGAATTCTATCAAAGAACGCGATCCCAACATGACCTCAGTGGTGTGTACACGCGGATAGAGGTACAGCGTTACCGCTCGCTGCGGTGACGCCACATGCGGGAGCATGAGCGGCTAAGCGAGCCGCAGATTCCCGGCACAAGAGTAAAGAGATCTTCAGGGGCCGCGGGAACAGGCACCTTATCTGAGGGAGGCCCACATGACGTCATTCCTTCAAGTACTGGGGATTGTTGGTACGATTCTGATCCTTGTCGGTCTCGTGGGCGGGAGTTTCACGGTCTCCGGTAGCGTCATGCCCAGAGTCAAAATGCCCAAAGTCGGCAACCGGGTCAGATTTCCATGCTTCAGCGTAGGTGCTCTTATGGTCCTGACGGCCATTGTATTTGGCTTCGGCTACAACCCGCCTCCGCCCGACCATTCCCCTTCCCCGGCTCCTGCCGCGGCCACAGACACGACTCCCCCTACGTCCGCAAGCCCGGCGCTCGCGCATGCTACGGACCCGTGGAATGTAGTGTCCGCTTATTTTTCCTACATCAGCACTGGTGACTACACCGACGCCTGGAACCTGCTTAGCCCGTCGATGCAGAGCCAGGGATGGGGAGGCGATTACAGCCGCTTCGTCTCGGACTTCACGCCCCTCGGTTACCATAATGCCTCAAAAATCAGCGAGTCTGGTAACAGCGTGACGGTCGCCTACACCCTGCACAATACTAACACCGGCTCGTGGATGCCGAAGTCAGAGACCCTTACAGTGAACAACGGGCTAATCACCTCATCCACAGGTTGATTGCTGGCCATGGCTCCTTGAAGAGGGGCTGTCGTGAACGATCAAGGTGATAGTCCCGGCGGTAGCTATTCAGCCTGGGATTACGGCGGTGCGGCAGCGGGCGGGAGCCATGGGCCGGTCGTGAAGAGCTGGCGTAGCGCGTCGAGCTTGCTGATGCCCCATTTGGCGGCGGTGGACAGGTAGGACTGGACGATCGCGAAGTCGGCGAGCCCATCGAGGGTGCGCCAGCATCCGCCGGAAGTGCGCTGCTGGACCTTAACGGGGCGGACGTCGCGCTCGGCTTGGTTGCTGGTGAATCCGACGGTCAGGTCGGTGGCGAACCGCAAGATCATGTCCTGGTTGTCGCGGAACCGCCGTGCCAGCCGGCGTCCGTCCTTGCCGGTTTTGCTGCGCCTGTGCTGGTTGTCGGTGATGCCCTTGGCGACGGCGCCGCGGTACCAGGCGCTGATCTCGGCTAGCTGCTCCCCGGAGAGCCGCGGCTGGCCGGAGGCCCGGGCGGCGGTCGCGGCGGCGTTGGCGTGGATGAGCAGGTCGGCCATGGACCGGGCCCAGACCTGCCCGTCGGGGTCGAAGGTATACAGGTCGCGGAGATCACGCAGGTTGTGGGCGCCGCACCAGGCGTGCAGCGCGTCGGTGAGATGGCGGTAGCCGGCATAGCCGTCGCGGACGATGGTCCCGTCGTAGCCGTCCAGGACAGCGCCGGCGTCGATGTCGGCGGCGGACCGGCCGCCGGTGTGCATCGCGGTCAGGTACCCGGTGCAGGCGACGTGGACGTATTCCAGATGGCCGGCGGCGCGGGCCGGTGTCTCGTCGGCGTACAGCACACCGGCCTGGCGCAGCAGCCGGCGCACGTGATCCATGAACGGATCCAGCTTGCCCGCGGCCTTGTGCCGCATCCCGGCCATCCAGCCGGCCGAGACCCGCAGCCCGGTCATGTCCCCCATGAGCTGCGCGGCCCGGCCGACCGGGATGTGCTGGGCGCTGGCCAGGTTCGCGGCCCGGGCATGCGCTTCGGGCCCGTACTGGGCCCGGCCGGTGATCCAGGCCGGCGCCTGCCCGGCGCTGACGGCGCCGCAGCGCCCGCACGCCCGGCCCTGCACCTGGTACTCGGTCACCCTGGGCGGCGGGGGCGGGACGATCTCGAACTCCTGCAGCTTCTGGGTGCCCGTCACCGGCGCCCCGCCCAGGTCCGCGCCGCACCGCCCGCAGTCCGCCGGGGCGCACACGATGATCTCGTCCGGGTCAGCCACCTGGCGCAGCGTTGAGGATTCCGCGCCCGGCTGCTTCCCGGGCTTGCGCCCGCTCCGCCCGCGCAGTGACCGGTCCCTGGGCTTCTTCTGATACGGGCTATCCGACGACGGCGGCCTCGACGACGTGGAGGAGTCCTTGCCCAGGCGCCGCTCCATCTCCGCAACCCGCTCGCTCAGCGCCGCCATCCTCGCTTCCGCCGCTTCCAGGGCAGCGCTGGCCGCCGCGAGCTGCGCGTCCCTGGACTCGATGACCTCGCGCAGCCGGGCGTTGGATGCCCGCAGAGTCGCCACCAGGGCCAGGAGCTCTTCACCGGCAGGCTCGGGCAGCAGATCGGGCACAAGCCATCATGATCAGGACATCCGGATGGTAATCAAGCCGACACGCTGGGCCGGCTCTCGAAAGATCACCACGTGCCGGGGACTATCGCCCGCGTAACCGGCAGGCGCTCGCTACCACGGGATCCTGATCACCCGCCACCGGAGGACCAGCCTGCGCTTAGCCTGCGCTGCCTCAGCCCGCCACCAAATGCGACTCAAGCTGAATAGATAACGGGGCTTCGCCCCAACCCGACGAGGCATGCATGTGCGGGCGGGGGTCAGCGCAAGGGCTCCGGCCGGGCTCAAGGCAGTCACAATGTGACTGTTCATTCGCCGCTTGCAGCGGTCGGGTGGCCGTTGCCGGCCGAGCCCCAGCCGGAGCCCATCATGACGCTACCGCGTACTGCCGCGCAGGTCCTGTCCAGTCATGTGACGCTGGAGATCCGCTGCATCGACCGGGTGCTGCTGACCTTCCGCCAGCCGCGGCTGCAGTACGGGCAGGGGATCCACGGGTTCTTCTGCCATCATCGCGGGTACCAGTTCGCGTCCTCGGCGCTGATGCTGCCGATGACCGACCGGTTCGCCGCAGACATCCGCCACTACATCGACGTCCGCGGCCTGGACCTGGTCCGCTTCGCCAAGGGACAGAGCAAGGACCAGATCGCCCGGAGCTACCTGGCCGGCCACGAGGGAGGAGAGCAGATCTTGTTCGCCGGGGTGGCCCAGGAAAAGACCCGGGTCTGGCGGACCCGGCAGCGCCGCGACCCGGTGACCGGCAAGCGGTACCCGTGGCTGTGCCAGGAGCAGGCGATGGTCAACCATTGGTATTTCTACGGGTTCGACGCCGATTTCGGCCCGTTCTACGTGAAATTCTGCGGCTATTTCCCGTTCACCGGGCAGATCTACATCAATGGACACGAATATGCCATGCGGCAGTGCCTCAAGGCGGGCATCGCGTTCACCGCCCTGGACAACGCGTTCGGCTCGGCGAGTGACCCGGTGGCGGTGCAGCGGATCTGCGACGGGCTGACCGATCAGAAGATCTACCGGTTCGCCGGCAAGTGGCTGGCCCGGCTGCCGCACCCGTTCAGCCGCGAGGATGAAGAGGCCGACTACTGCTGGCAGCTGTCGGTCCAGCAGGTCGAGTTCTCCACCACCATGGCGCTGGACCGGCCCGCCTGCGGGCGGATCTTCTTCGAGCAGCTGATCCGGGACAACATCGACATCGGCCGGCCGGACAAGGTGAACATCGTCTTCGATCGCAAGATCCGCCTGCGCGGCAAGAACCCTACTCCGGGTACCTTCCGGACCCAGGTGATCACCACCGGGGCCTGCCCCTACCTCTATCTGTACTACAAGAAGACCCAGGTCAAACAGTACCTGAAGGAAGGACGAGCGCTCCGTACCGAGACCACGCTGAACCAGCCGCGCGACTTCGGCATCGGCAAAGAGCTGACTAACCTCGCCGCCCTGGCCGAGGTCGGCTACGCCGCCAACCGGCGCCTGCTGGACGCCGAATGCATCAGCCACGACCCCGCCGACGGAGCGGCCGCGCTGGAAGCGATCACCAGCCCGGTCATCAGCACCACCTGCACCCGCATCCCCGGGATGCGCTTCCCGGACCCCCGCGTCCAGGCCCTTCTGGGCGCCTGCTGCGCCCTCGCGCTCCGGCCCGCCGGCTTCACCAGCCGCGACCTGCGGCACTACCTCGCCCCCCAGCTCGGGAAGACGCCAGAGGACATGACCAGCGGCCAGATCAGCTACGACCTGCGCAGGCTCCGCGCCCACCAGATCATCGAACGCATCCCGCACAGCCGCGCCTATCAGGTCACCGAAGACGGCCTGAGTATCGCCCTGTTCCTCACCCGGCTGACCCAGCGGCTCCTGATACCCGGCCTCGCCCAGCTCACCAGCCCCGGACCACCCGGCCGGAACCGACTCCGCCAAGCCGACCGCGCCTACCGCGACGCCCTGACCGACCTCGCCCGGCAGGCATCCCTCGCCGCCTTACCCCACCTGCAGCTATCACCTGCAGTAATCACGAGTCAGCCTGCCCCTGTCATCAGCCGTCACACACGCCGCAACTTGACTCGAAATTCAAAATCCCTGTGGGGAAAGATAACCTACTCCCGGCGAGCCGTCGAACTTGCACATCTGACCACAACCCTGCGCCCGAGCCAGACCTGCCCGCCGTGCGGTAGGTGACTGAGTAACCAATTGAACTGAGTAACACTCGCCACGGCCATCAGCGGACGCCAGCGGACATTGACGGACGGTCGTTCCGAGGTCAAGAACGCTGGATGGCTGGCAGTCGGCACCGCGACTTGGCTTCGGGACGAAGAGGCCACCTGTACGGCCGAATCTGGCTATACATATCAAGGCATCGGTGCCACAGCGCGCTGCGCCTCATCCCAGCCTCCGGAGCAGCGGCTATCAGGAGGAGGCGAGGATTGGACACTGGAGAAGATCACACCCATCTAATTAAATGCCATTTGTTGGTACTACTGGCCTGCCATGAGTCAAGATCCACGACCGGTCAACTCCGCTAATCTCTAGCTCTTCTCTAGCAGCGGCCTGGAACTGACGAAGAGAGAGCACCATTGCATCATTAGCTTCTGGCCATCGGGCCTCGCGCGAAGCGCTATCGGGATCGTGAAGCAGCTCCTGTGACGCAGCGATGGCAGCCAAGACTCTGTGGCTAGCATTAAGTGTCATCTCGCTCTCGGCCACAAGAGAGACGAATGATCCGGCAGCGTCCGCTGCCTGCGCAAGAGCATCAATGTCGCGGGTAGCTGCTTCTGTAATGACATACGGGCGAATGGCATTTCGATAGGAGCGAGCGCGCTTCAAGAAATCCGCGTAGGCATCAAACCGGCGCTCCACACTACGCCGGTCCCTGTCGCGCGCGGCCTCTTCCTTGCGTTGCGTCCGGGCCTCGATGATCAGCTGGCGGCTGATCAGGAAGCTGATGGCACCGCCAAGTATCGCCCCAGCCAGAGTCGTCACCGCACCCACCCACAGTTCCATTGCTCACAGGAGGAGCGTAGAACCTCCCACCTTCTACGGGTACACAACGCTTCATCCGGTCGGCAGGGGGGAGTCTGCCTGACAGGACGCAGCCCATGGATCCATGTGCCAGACGAGCAGCAACGCCATCAAGCGAACACTGCTGATATGGTCCCTGCTTCGGGATGAAGAGCCCGGGGTGCCGCGCCCGCCACCATCACGACCAAGCCGTCACCCTCGCGCCAGATGCGTCGGGAGCCGCGAAGATGTCACAGCCGCCAGGCCGGAACGCCGCGCATTATCCGGGCTGGCCCCTCCAGCCCGCCTCCAGCCCAGTGGCCCTGACGGCAAGTGCCAGGCCAGAGGCCAGGCCCAATGACCGCGCCGCGAACCTCTGCGAGTAGCACATCAAGCATCCCAGGGCGCAGATATAGGTCAGGGGTTCAGTAGGGTAAAAAAGAACATTTCAGTGTCCAGGGTGACCGGACACCCCTGCGAAGGCGTACTTGCAAGAGTGATCTCGTAAGTACCGGGGTGTCCATAGACGTGCCTTGCCAGGAATACCGCCCCCTCCGACCCGCCCTGAACTGCGAACTGCTGAGTCTGGTCTCCATCCCCCCAATCCAATTCTTCGTCGAAGGTGCAACCCGTATAATTTGAATTATTAGCAAAGTCTACCGCGACCAGCGGATTGTTGCTATGACACATGGTCACGCTTCCGGCGAGAAAAGTACATGAAGAACCAGTAGAAGCGGGTAGTGGGGACGCGGAACCTCCTGAGCCCGAATTATTATTTGAGCCTGAAGAGTGTATGCCGCTCAGAATTGCGATGAACGTCCCGAGAATTATTAGGAATAGGACGGAAAATACGATTCGACTATGCCATTTCTTGCTGACTATGGCACCAAGTCCTGCAAGGGCACCAGCAACACCTACGATGAAAGCTGCCCATCCCGATGCGCCCACTCCCTACCCCCTAGCCGCTCTGACGGCCTCATGTTCTTGTGTCAGAAGGGTTCCGTGGTAACAGTCAGTAACGACGCTCCCAAAGTAGATTACTGTTCGAAACCCTGAAACCAATGTAGACCTGACCGAACCAACCATATCGGCTTTAGGGACTCTGTGCAGATAGGGCTGCTGACAACCAACAGCCTAAGAGCCGCGAGCTGACAACCGTTCGTACGACCCGGGCCGCCGGGGGACTGACCACCATGGGTGACCACAACGACATACGACTCCAGTCGATTGAGCGAGTGACAGAGGAAGGCAGATTCCCAGGTGAACGACGGTAGCCGACACGGCGCCGGTAACTTACAAGCGAAGGGATCACGTGCGATCTCTGCCGAGTTGAGCCGTTCTTAGACTAGTGGGAGGATTTCAGGGCATGACAGCCACTTTTACCACCGCTATCGCCACGGGCGGAACAGTACTCGGCGCCGTCGTGGCGGCGACCGCTGGTTACCTGGGAGCGCGCGGCGGTGCCAAGGCAGGACTGGAGTCCGGACGCGCCGAGCGCATGTGGGGTAACCGCGTCAGCGTGTATGAGGAGCTGGCGGCGTGGGGTGCGCGAGCGCCGCGAGGTCAATGACCGCCGCTGCACAGCATGCTTGCGAGGAGAAACTGTCCAGCTGGAACCGGGGGCAGTGCAGGTAGCGCAGGAGGGGTTCCCTGGGACTGGCCAGTTGGAGATCTGGGCTTCCCCGGAAGTCCACCCCAGAAACGAACCGTCTAGTAATGGCCCACCAGGGCGCGGGATTCTCGATCTGGTCAATTACCAGGTGACGGTACTGCCATTGGCGGCACCGAAGAGTACGACGCTGCCTGGAAGACCTGCGGGCAGTGGAATCGCGCAGAACCGGGCTTGCCTGGAAGGCCGTCGAGGAGTACGAAGCCGATCTGGAGCACCGGCTCGCAGCAGCCGACGCGCGTGTCGTGGCGGAGATGGCACAGGCCGAGAAGGACAGGGCTGAGCGCAAGGCTCGCTACGATCCGGAGCAGGCCCAGGCGCGGTCGGCGCTGCTCGAAGCAGGCCATGCTGGCCAGCAAGGTCAGCGCTGAGACGGGGAGGACCAGAAGGCCCTACTTGACTCGGTGTCACCGGCCGCCCGAGGTCAACGCGATTGACAGAGACGGCACGAGACAGCGGAGGCGCGTGTCGTATGGCTCATAATCCAGCGACGCAGATAGGGATAGAACTGTTGCCCGCTGACAAGGTGAGCGCCACGGCTCGGGCGCCAGGTTAGGGGTGGACGCCGCGTCAGGGCAGACCTTCGACGCAAGCGTTCTTCCGGAGACAAACAGCACGAGGAGCTGTGTCCGATTCTGGGAGCGGAATGGGAGCGGCGGGACGCTGTCAGGCGCGGTCAGAAGCGGTCACCGTGCCCGATCGAACGTCTCTGACCTGCGGAAACGTCCTGCAGCAGCGGCTTTGCCGGGTGGGGCGCTCAGTTCACACCTAACTGTTCAATCCCGGCGGGTAGAGATATCGGCTTCAGGGTCTGGTTAAGACGGTACTCACTGACGGGAGTCGCTATGAGCCCGGGCCCGCGGGCCTTCTGGTCCGTATGAAACCGGCAGGCCAGGAACCAGATTGTGCACGGATCTGTTACACGCTAGGCGCCGGGACAACCTAAGACGTGGGAGACGTAGAAGGTCCGAGACGATCTCACGTCACAGGTCTGCCGAAGCCAGCGCAGTGACCGGAGACTGCCCGAGATGGCAGAGACGGACGTCGTATGGCTCAGAACCCAGCGACGACTGCTCGGCCGGGGGCAGGCAGGGGTTATCACAGAACAGGCACGAGCGGGAAGTTGCATTGATCTGCATCACCCTTACAATGCTGATATGGCTGGTTCGGCAGCTGAGCGCGGGCGCCTCGGGGCTCATGTATCGTGGGCGCGGACGGCCGACCGGGCTGCGCAGACGCGGCCTCAGCTGCTCGTGCCGGTTCCGCCGCCCCGCGCCCCGGTCGACAGCGAGCGACCCCGGGTGCGCCTGGCGGACCCGGTGCCTGTGGCCGACGCCTTGGAGGAATACGTCCGGCAGCTCGTAGATCAAGCGCCCGAGCTGTCGCCGCGCATAAGTGAGAAGCTGACCCGGATCATTAGAGGGCACCACCACTAGGCACAGCGCGCCCGCCGGGCTCTCCTGGCACTCCCTCTTCGAACCCTCACGCAAGGCACGTCCGCCCGCGTATCCGCTGTGCACCCCACCTCTGTGCGACTCCCGTGCAATGACCGTGGAGCCTGTGCAAATAAGAGCGTCATAAATTAGAAATCGCTCTCGCAGAAGCGCTCTAAATCCTTCAGAGGAAATGCAGAGGAAATGCAGAGGTCAGCTGAGCTAGACAGGGACTGAGGGCGGCGAAGTCACAGTAGAGGAGTGGCAGTTCCTGTTGATGTGCAGGCGCCCGAGGGTAAGCTGGCGCTTCCATGCCAGCTCTAGCATGCTGCCATGCGAGCGGCGCGTGGTGTCACCCGCCACCGTGAGCGGGCACGAAGGGTGCGCTAGGCGTCAGGCGGGGCGGGCATGACGGGTGGGGCTTGCGGGGTGCTGGTACCCGGCGACAGGGTGGGCACGACGGAATGGGAACGGCCCGCCCGGCTCAAGTTCGCTGCCTGACCGGACGGG
>Ga0310037_10001228_pt1 | contig 14352 bp, 9 predicted proteins | sample Sb_taG_11_FD_200239 | JGI IMG/M metagenome (GOLD analysis project Ga0310037, IMG submission 200239) | Peat soil microbial communities from Weissenstadt, Germany - Sb_50d_3_AS metaG (v2) (version 2) | ecosystem: Environmental > Terrestrial > Soil > Wetlands > Peat | place: Germany: Weissenstadt...
GTATAGTAGGGACTGGGCTTGCCCCTGTCCTCGAACCTTGCCCCCAACCTCGAACCTTGCCCCCGTCCTCGAACCTTGCCCCTGTCCTCGAACTTTGCCCCTGTCCTCGAACTTTGCCCCAACCTCGCGCCCTTACTCTTCCTCAAACGCGGGATTCTTAAATTTCAAAGCAGAGCAATTCTCTAAAATAGTTCTTACTGTGCTTTCGGTTACGCCACCAGGGATAGTAGCCTCGATTTCGAGTGTGACATGTACTTTAGCGTCATAGATACCGGTAAGGTGCTTGATGACTTCTTCCATAATCTTACCCGCATCCGTTGCCATCATAAGTTCGTTGATTTTCACCGACCCGTGGAAGCGATGAGGTTTGGGCACTTCGACTATAGATGGTGTCCCTACCAGGAAATGCTCTGGGGAAATGGTGCCAGTTTCCGATAGTGCCGGTTGTTCTAATAAGCCTGTTCCATGTGCTCCATTGCGCTCTTCAACCGCCGTTTTTGTTTTGTTCTGCTCATCGGTATAAGTTGTCGATGAGGTTTGAACTGCAGGTACAGGCAAAGCTAATCTCTCGGCATCGGCTGCAATCTGCACCGCTGCTGCTTCTGACTTGACCAGCAGCGCATTGAGGACTGGACTCAGCTGTTGGCCGGCTTTTAACCCAAGATAACGCTGCTTTGTCTCATCCCAACCATCAGCGTAGGCAAAGGTTTCCTGTTCCCATACGAGCGATTGAACACCATCGCAAATAGCGGCAAGCAATAGATCATTGGATTTTAAGCGAGGCAGGTAGACATATTTTGCGAAGTACTCTGCCAGATCTCTAATGTCGATATGATTTCCGCGCCATAAAGGAATGCGGTCAAGTTCGTGACGTAGGAGTATCCCGGACATCTCAGTGAGCAGCATTCCCTCTGACTTCAACCTGCGGCTGGCATTGACTGCAAGGGGATTCTGGGGTTGAGGTTGCATTTTGATTTCTTCTAGAATCTCAGTGCCTTTCGCGTCGGGTTGATCGGGAACGAGTAACCAGATGTATGTCTCTGGAATGAGCGCTGTACATCTATCGTTGGTTTCTTTACGTTTTGTCCTGGCCTGATTGCGTTGAAAAGCGTCCAGGTTAAGCGACTCGCTCTCATCGTCAATAGACTTCCATGCCAGGAACTGGCGCACAGCTTGCTTTAACTCTTCCATGCGAGTTCGGTCAGGTGCCACGAATACGAGTGTATTGCGGTAGTTACGGCGAGTGTTCGCGCGCAAGTCCATTATCTTTGCAGTCTCTTGCCGAGCCGGGCTATTTTGATCCCGCAGGGCGTGAGTAAATGGGGACTTGAGTATGACCAATCGCGCTGATTGTTCATCGTCAGCTACCTCGGCACCGGAATTGGGACATACATGTACCATAGAGAAATCGCCGCGGTTCTGCCGTTCTGCTTTAAGGCGCTGTTCAATTTCCTCAAATACCCTATCGTCGTCGTACTGGTCCGCGCGATCCTGTGCTAGTCGTGCCACGCTTGGCTGAGTCGAGTACCAGTAACGCTTGTCATTCTGATACAGATGTGTGGCCTGGTCGGTCAGGCGGCGCAAAGCGTCACCGAAAGTAGCGACGCTCTCCCCAGGCTGAACGCAGCCAAGTTTGATCTGACTATCGGTCAATCCTTTATTCGTTGTGCGTAATGTTGGAGCCGAGCCGAGAAAAATGGTACGAGAGACACGACGACAGGCAGAATAGCGCCCTAGATTGCCGTTCTCACGATCAAGTTGTAATGGCAAAGCATGCGGACCATCTACATCTTTCTCGATGACCGGCTGCCAGTGGTCTTCCATATAATGGGTCAGTTCAAACTGCACGGATGCTGCCTCTATGGGCACGCTGGCAGGTAATATGAGCAGGCTTGCATCCTGTCGTTCCCATAGTTCGCGTACCACTGAAGCCATTAAGCGCAACACGCCGCGCGTGCGTTGGAACTTTTCCAGGCTCGACCAATCGTTATATAGTCGATCAAAGAGCTCGGGATGGATTGGGTAAGCAGCTTTGATGCGCCGTTCGTAATCAGCTTCGCGACAATCGGAGGGAAATTCCTGGGCCTGGCTGCGATAGAAATCTGCAAAGGTTTTGGCCACAGCGTCACGCGCCGTAAAGAGCTCTTTTTCAGTAATAGACTGGAAAAGGCGCCTGCGTACGATCTCGAAACCTTCCTCTGTGTTGGCCGGACGCCAGGATGATTCAAGGCGACCAAAAACATTTCTCAAGCGCGCCAGTGCTTCACGTCCACCTTCACCGCCGATCTCGATATCAGAAGCTGGCAGCGTTGCGACAACCAGCGTGCGTGGTGTTTCTTTGACTGCCTCGGTGAGAGCCTGGGCAAAGCTCATGTTTGCATCAAATGACCCGCCGGGTAGACCAGAGATGCCATATAACTGGCGTACATACGTTACCCATTCGTCTATCAAAATCAGGCATGGTGATGCTGCCGCGAATAGAGCGCGCAGCACATCAGAGCCGGGACTGACTCCCTGCCGGTCAGCTTCCGCTAGCAGGGCATAACCGTCACGCCCCAGCAATTGATAAGCTAACTCGCCCCAGAGTGTATGAATTGTAGTGCCGTCGGGTTTGATGTGTGGCTGACCCGGTGACAATTCATACCCTACCAGTACAGCACGTTGTACATGTGGCAAAGTAGCGACATCTGCTGCATTCAGAACGGGTTCGATGCCAACAAGATCACTGATTGGTGTATCGGAAAAGAGGTGATACAGCGCCAGTAATGAGTGGGTTTTGCCACCACCAAAATTTGTCTGCAATTCAATAACTGCATCACCACCTGTCCCCGTAAGTCGTCGCAGTGATCCGGTAAGCAGGTAGCGCAAGCCCTCGGTCAAAAAGGTACGCTGGAAGAAGGCTCGTGGGAGACAATACTCTTCTTCACCCTCGCCACGATGCACCTGGCCAAGGTTGGCTGCAAAACGTCCCAATTCATGGCGATTGGAGAGCACATCGGCATGTGGTGTCACAACCTTGCGCCAGGGAAGCAACCCTGCCGCTGGTTGGCCTTCAATGGGAGCAACTGAGGCTTTGCGAGTTTCTTTACGCGCCTGTTTCTCGAAGCGTACGCGCAGCACTTCCTGTTTCTGACGTTCGATCTCGCTTGCTTCTTCAGCAGAGATCGAGGTGAGCAAACGTTGGATGCTGTCAAGCGCTCGATAGAGATCATCGGTGCTAAAAGCTTTCTGGTGTGCCCACTTGTTTCGTGTATCGCGCAACTCACTCACCAGGCTGCGCTCGGCATGTCCCAACACTTTATAGAAGACATCGTTCCATTGATCCCACATAATGAGCAGCAGCCCCTGGGTATCAAGATACAGGTCGTCATCATCCGTAAAGTGCTGCTCGCGCAATGATTTCAAGGCTTCATATTGCCAGCGCGTCCCATACTTTGCCAGCATCTCGCGCTCAACAAATGGTTTAAGCCCTTTGTTCAATAGCTCTAAGGCTCTGCCAATGCGTTCAAGATTACTTTGTGCCATAAATCTTCTCCCCCTCTTTCGATAACGTCAAAGGTGCCACGACCCAACCCCGAGGGCGGCCCAACCCAACCCCGAGGCGCCACAGGGGCGCAAGGACAGGGGCAAGGGACCAGGACAGGGGCAAGCCCAGTCCCTACTATAGACGATTTGTTATTCACACGCCCCCATCGTCGAAGACGGTGCGCATTCGCATATAGTAGAGGCTTTAATTTTCTTCCATCTGCTTCAATTTTAGTTTTATCGGATTATTGCGAATGTACAATCGTGTTTGTTCAAGCTCTTGAGTATCACGTATCCTACGTTCATAGAATCTGACTTGCCATATAATTCCCTGGCATTCCAATCCAGTGGCCCTGATATGTTTAATCCATGCGACTGTGGTAAGTGATTTATACGCACCCATGACCGCGCTCAGCGTTGTTGGCTTCTCAACATTACCCTCAAGCGAAATAATAAGATGAACATGGTCTGGCATGATGACAAACTCATCGAGTATTGCCCCCATAAATCGGTTTGGCAATGACTCCCAGGTTTCCGTCAAAATAGTTCGCAACTCAGGTGTTTCAAAAATTGGCTCATCCTGATTAGCGCAAATTGTTACAAAATAAGTCCCAGACCATCCATAGTTATGTGTTTTCAAACGCAATGATTTTCTGTGATAACGGAAAGCGAAATCGGAGTTATATTTCTTTTTCAAGCGTCTAGCTCCTTTTCAAACGTTTTGTATGATGATTGGCACCTGCTCCACTCATCCCAGTCCCAGCCCATCCCCACCCAACCCAACCCCGAGGGCGGCCGCAAGGTGAGCAAAGGGACATCCACCCAACCCCGAGGGCGGCCCAACCCAACCCCGAGGCGCCACAGGGGCGCAAGGACAGGGGCAAGCCCAGTCCCTACTATACACGGGTTCGCATCGTCGAAGACGATGGGGGTTGTGCAAAACGTATCGTGAATGTTAGGAACCAAGGTATTCTCTCATAGAAAGGACGAAAATGTTGAACGAACGAACCAAACCGTGTATAGTAGGGACTGGGCTTGCCCCTGTCCTCGGGGCTGGGATGGGCGGAGCCGTTCGGAGCGGTTTCACCCCAAATACGTCCCCGCCCACAACCCCACATCACTCGCCTGCCTCTGTGCCAACCGGCTAACCTCTGACCACGACGTCACCAGACTGTTATACGCCAGCGCCTCCTGCGCCCACCCTTTACGCTCGCAAACCGTATACAACCTGTAGGCCAGGTCCCTTGCAATTTCAGCCTTCTCGCTAGCCTGCCGCGAAATATCACCAACCTCCGATTCCCCTTTCCCATCCAAAAGCGCGTGAATCATACGCTGCATCACTTCCCAAACCGTCAGGTGCGTGCTAGTCTTCGGGTTCCACTCCTTCGATAACTCCTCGCGTTTGAGCAGGCGCACCTTACCGGACTTCGCCTCAAGAAATCCAGCATTGACAAGACTCTCAATAGCCACATTCTTAGCCTTCGAGAGCGTCTCCGCTCGCCCATAAGGGCCATCGTTCATCGCGTACTCCTCAAACCACGCAATGGCCCAGCGCGTCTCCGCATCATACTCGCCCTCCTGCTCTGCCAGCACTTCATCGAGCGTGCGATTGATCAATTGCAGAGCTGTGCGCACGCTGAGCGATGTGCCATCCGACTCGATCACCTTGCTGTACCGTGAGTAGATCGCCATGCCCGGACCAATGCTTGCCTGTGCAAGGTCTACGGGTGCAATGCTGCCATGTTGCAGGTTCTTGAGAGCATTTGGTAATTCTGACCTGAGCGCATTGAGAAATTCGCGGCGCGATGCGATTGGAGCATCTATCAGGCGTGGTCGGCAAACGAGAACAATGGAGGAGGCGAGGGCATTTGTACCAAGACCAACACTACGACTCATCATCTCTGTGCGCATTGGCCATGTACCCGTTATTGTGAAACCTGCTTTAATCAAACCTTCAAGCATAGTTTCCCAGCCCGTAGAAGCTGGAGCAAATAGTGTCTTAGTATCCTCGTCTACATCAATCTCAGACTCGGATTGTTTGAAGGCGTAGTAGACGGTAAGGGGATAGTCAGAATGCTGTATCGCTCGCATTCGCTCGAATGCTTTGCCTAGTCCCGTCTCAAAAAAATGTTGTGCCTTATTTTTATCACCACCAAATCGGTAAGGTGTTGCGACCAATTCTTGGGTTTTGGGAACTAACATCGTATTAAACAAATCAGGATAGATATTACTGAGTGAATGCCGGAGCCAAACATAGAAAAAATCTGAGAGATCGGCATAGCTAATATTATCGTAGTAGGGTGGATCTGTGGAGAAGAGATATGCTCTGCCATAGAATGAGTCAGTAGCATCGCGTTGCTCTGACTCACCAGCAGCATTACAAGAAGACGATTGGACTACCTCCGCAACCCACTCAATTGCACCTTGGAAGTTACCACTAGATTGGCTGAAAGGGTTAGCCTCTACAAAGTCCCACATCATCGGAATAGCTTGTCTTGAAAAAGTATGACCAATCTTCTCTCCACTCGTGTGCCATGAACAAATCGATGACCAGTAATCTGTACATCGGTCTACTGCGAGAGTTAGATAAGTTGCCACAGCATCTGCGTAGGCAGTATTATCCAATCTGCCGCCATTGAGATGGATTTCAGTATCAACTATATCTCTTGATTGGGCATGATTCAGCACATTGTCTCGTGCCTCGTCCACTAAATCGCTAAAAGTGGTAAGTGCTACAAGTTGGCGAGATGTGAAAAGTTTGTCAAAACTATCTATCCCATATCCAACACACCAAATGTTACGTGGATCATCGGCAAGTGGTTGATCTGGATACCACTCAGGTTTGGCTTGAGTTGAGATTTTTTCTTGATCAAACGTTGGAGGAAGATAAATCCTACCTCCTTTTCCCTCAGCAACAATAGCAAGGAGTCTTGCTTTTGAGTGGCCATATTTAATCTCGTGCTTAAGATGCTGCTCACTTACGGATTGGCCACAAAGAAGACATAGAAATTTTGCTCCTCGTCCCGTCTTTGTTCCAGCGCTAATAAGCTTTTCTTCATCCTCTGAAGGAGTTTCAGTATGTACATCTAAACTGTATGAATTCTGTTGGATATCTATCGTAGGTTTTATCCATGCTGGTCTTCCTTTCTTTTTCGAGAGCCAAAAAGAGCGTACTAATGGCATGTTTGCTCCACAGGCAGGATTTGGACATGTCACTGTACGAGCCCACAACCAGGCAATTACTGTAGCCTCACCACCACCATTTTCTTTCGGCAATACTACTTTGGGATAGAGATGCCCAACACGCTTCATTGCTTCATCGCGCATCCACTTCCCATAATAGCGGATGTCGTCGGCTAGCCCTTGAGCGCCATGCCAGTCACGTCCCATTAATGATTTCTTTGCGTCTGGATTAACTGGTGGACACCCGGCAAACTTCGGTGGGATTTCGATCAGGGCTTTGTTAATCAATACAGCAACAGGATTGAGGTCGCTGGCATGTGCTTCTAAGCCAAGCCGTTGTGCTTCCAATGGAATGGATCCGCCACCTGCAAAGGGATCAAGTAGTTTTTCTAAGGTTCCAAGTTTTACTTGACCCCGTTACCGCTTTTCAGACACCCAAACGTACGATGTCGACCCATTCAAGGTGCTCAAAAAGGAAGGAATCGATGGTGAACCCCAGGCCCCCTTTGGCCCGTTGCCACCGGAGATGCTGCCTCCCGTGCGGGCGTGCCCAGTATGCCACACCTGTCAAGGCCAAGACGAGCGCGCCCCTACCGCTCCCCGGCACCACCTGCGCGGCCTTGACATGGCGCGGCCTTGTAGAACTAACCCGCACCGGGAGTCGGGGACGCGGTGCGGGCTGCGGCAGACGTTGGAGAGGCGAGAGGGGCGACTCACGTTCGGCAGAGGGGTTACGCGGGGACCGAATGGCGCGACTCCGTTGAGGAGGGTTCCCCCACCTCCCAGCCTCGTGTCGTTCTTACGCGGGAGATGATCCGCTCACGGCGCCGCAGTTCCCGGCGCCTTCACGAAGTGGTCGGGGAGGATCAGCGACTCGCGCAGGCCATTTGGGTACTCGTAGGTCAGGCTCTGGCGGTCGAAGTGGGCGTCCGTCGCGTGAATGATGCGGTGGTGGTTCGGGCAGATCACCACGATGTTCCCGCTGATATCCGGACCACCTCGCGCCAGATACTGCACATGGTGGGTCTCGGAGTAGGCGACGCCGTAGTCGGGGTAGAAGTCCTTGCCGCAGATCTGGCAGCGGTTCTCGTAGTACGACTTGAGGCTGTCCGCGAGGTACTGGTTGCGCACGAACTCCTCGACGCTGACCGTCCTCTTGGGGACCGAGTGCAGGACGGCAATGCGGTCGTGGTTGTAGATCGCCGAGAGCGTCCGCTCCTGGCCGAATCGTTGCGCGACCTGGGAGGCGGGCACGGACTGTAGCGTCGCCTTCGGCACTTCGGCGAGGGACCACTGGATGTAGGGCCTGATGAGCCGCTCGTCGCGCGGCTCGATGTAACGGGGGTTGGTCTGCCCGTCGTAGTCCATCGAGAGATCGAGATCCTCCAGGCTGAACGGGATGGTCGGGACCGTCGCCGAGCCGTACACGATCCAGGGCCAGACTCGATTTTCTTTCGGCCAGTGCAGGCGGCTGATCGTCCCATCATAGTCAGGCTCGAGGTGGTCGAAGACGAGCGCGAAGTCGATGCGGCTGTGCAGCTTTCCCAGCCGGGCTGCCTCTGTCTTGACCAACTGGAGCAGGAGGGGTTCGCCCGGCTGCAACTCCGGGTTTTGAGGCCTGACGCTGAAAGCGAACATTGACTTCTGGATGCACTCATCAATCTGTGCTGGTCGCACGTTTAGTCGTCGCATTACGAGTCCTCTCTTTCGATGATGGAAATATGATGGGTTCACTATGTACTAGTTCATGTGAGGAGAGGTTTTAGCCACGGAGCGGCTTTGGCGGGAAAGTCCAGCCGAACATCAGGACGGCCAGGAGAGCGATCACCGAGTGAAGGGGCAGGTTTTGGAATGATTACATAGTATGCATCCGCCAATTTTGGAGGCGGGATATCCTGACGCATTGAAAAGACAGTGGGAAGCTCACCATGTTGCAAATCCCAGACGGAACATGCGTGGAAAATGATGAGATACAATATCAATGCTTCAACGGGGTCTGCATCAGGCAATGTGATATATGTACACAGCTGCTTCATCACTTCAGGTGGATAATGTTGGATGGTTGGGGGTGGAGCCGGTATCTTCCGTTGAACAGGGTTGGCAACGACCATCCGATTGATCTTCAGCCAGTCAAAAAAGACGAACAACTTCGCCCGGTGTGCACGTACTGTGTTCTGAGCATACCGTTTCTGCTTCGTGAGAGAGCCAATGGTGCTGCAATGAACACAGTTCTTGGGCGCTTCACGAACGCGAGGATCAAAGGTCATCATGCTGTGACAGGTTGAGCAGTGCCACTGCCAGTAGAGTGTCTGTAGGTAATCGTTCACGAGAGCTGCTTGCACTTCTTCTGGTGCATATATGCCGCGCTGCGCACACCACGTCCAGAAGGAGGCAAGAGCTTCCAGATGATCACGCACGTTAGCTGGTACAGTTCGTCGCTCCCAAAGCCAGTTTGTGTAGCGATGCAAGAGTCCTTGTATCCTCTGGGGAGCTTGTTTGATGGGTGAAAGGGCATTGCGCCGAGCAATGTAGGTTTCCCAGCTTTCCAGTTTCCCCTTAGCACACAGCACGTATCCCAGATCGAGAAGGCAAGCTCGTATCTGCTTGGGCTGGTTACGGTTCGTTGGGCCTAGGCTTGGAAGTGCTTCTTCAATGTGTTCCCAGGTTAATGGCTCTTTGAGCTGCTGTGTTTGCATGAAACGGCCAAATGCACGGACCTTCCGATCCACTTTTTGGTCCACCGCTTCCCAATCAATGGTGGTTGCAAGGAGGTCGAAGAGTCCTTTGTTGTAGGGGGAAGGTGTCGTGAAGTCGGTCACATAGCGCCGTAATACCTTTGGAGCCTGCTGATCTTTGTAACATTGCTTGCAGAGCTGCTTCGCCTGTACATGTATGACCTTGAGCATGTTGCACCCCAAGCAAATCCTGCGGCCGTTTCGCTCTGCTCTCCAACATGCATTGCAGATAGCCCGACCCAGTAAATTTGATGATCGCAGCTCCCCGCACACAGAGCACGTGACTTTGATCTGCTTGTCCTTGTTGCGCATGTGATGGCGTACCAAGTCGTTGCAGGTCTCGCACAACTGCTCATCCTGGTTGTAGATGACTTTGCTCAGTGAGCAGCGAACGCATACCCCGATCGGTCGAGCAACCATATGAGAACAGCGTGGGCACAACCCCGTCTCCTCTGCTACGCGGTGCTTCATCAGTCCGCAGCGCACACACCGCGAGCTCGGTTCCTTTCGGAGACAGTCGCGGCAGATATCCCGGTCCTTTTGCTCGGCTCGGCACTCTTGCCCACACACCTCACATGTGATCTGACGGAGCTGATGTGGTCTGGGGCTCATACTTCCTCCTCTTCGAGAGGAGAGATGGATTCGGCTAGTGCCAGCTTGTGCGACGGAGATAAACGTTTGAGCGCGCGCTCGGCCCGCAATGCCTCAGCTTTGCTGTTGAAAGGCCAGGCAGCAACCAGCGAGAGTGGCCGATTGGACCGTGTGTAACGCCCTCCCCGCCCAGCATTGTGTACGGCGATGCGTTGCTCTACGTTTCTCGTGGAGCCCACATAGAGCGTTCCATTGGCACAGCAGGCCAGATAGACGTAGTAGTGCTCTGCGCGCACTGTTTGATCCATTCTTCCCCTCTAGCTCTTTTGTCTCTTGCTCTTTTTCCGCTGATCGTTTGTGGTCTCGTGGTACTCATGAGGATCAGGAAAGATGCTTTCCTGGGATTTCGCTGGCTCTTTGGTTCCATACAGCCGCACGGGGGGAGCGTTGGCAACTTTCCGCTGTTTCTGCTGCTCTTTCGCTGTCTCAGGCAGCACGTCACAGAAATCACTGAGTTTGCAGTCCAATGCAGTGCAGAGTGCTTGAATGGTCTGAAGCCGCAACGCATTGGGTGTGCCATTGATGAGTGCAGAAATGGCTTGAATGGACAGTTGGACACCCGCCTTTTCGGCAAGCAGCGCTTGCAACTCGGAGGGTCGGTAGATATCGCGCTCAAGCGCTAACCACTTCTTCAGATTCCAGACAATTGGCATTACACGACTCCTTGCATCTGAGTGGTTCCTCCCATCATGGCTTCAACAATATCCTCAATGGCCTGGTCGTAATATGCTCGCGAGTGTACCACGTACCGATGAAGTGTGCTCGGGTTGAGATGGCCCAGCAGGTCCATTAACACCCAGGGGCGGTCGGGATGGTGTTCCATGAAGGTGGTGGCAAACGATTTACGCAGGCTGTGCCAGCTCAGTTTCGGAGGCATCTCTAACCCTGCTTTTCTTGCCTCGTGCACAATGCTATGCAGATTGTGCCACATGGCCTTGTAGCTTATGCGCTCGCCACTTTCCGTCAAGAAGAGCGCTGGATTGGTCTTCGCATTGGGGAAGTTTGGACGAATGCGCTCTTCGTAGACACGCATGGTTTCCTGTGCAAAGGGAGTGAAGATCGTCTTTCGTACCCGCTTGCCTGAGCCTTTGGCTCCCTTTCCGTGCCGGGTTTGGATACAATTGTGCTCGTAAAAGAGATCGCGGTGTGATCCAAGGGCATCTAAATGCCGGATTTCATCAGCTCGCAAGCCGCTTTCCCCGGCAACAACGATCATGGTGTAGTCACGCGAAGCCGGGAGTTTTTTCTGATTGTGACCAATGTACTCCAGGCGGACAAAGTCGTAAAATTGGAGCAGTTGGTCACCTGTAAGGACGAAGCCTTCCTCCTCTTGATCGAGCGCATGCACTGGATAGTCGTATTCGAGTACAGGCTGCTCGATACGGCCATACTTCGAGACGATAGATTGGATCTCACCATCAGGTACATATGGATAGTCTAGGACATACTGAAACAACCGGCGCAAATATCCCAGATACGCATGGACAGTACGTGGTTTGAGCCCAACATCAACAAGCCCTTTACTGAACCCTACAATGCGTTGCCGCCCTAGCACTGGCTCCATGGCTTCCCATATGAGTAGTTGCCGTTCTCCATCGGGATGGTTTTCATCTGGCTTCATGAAGCTCTCGAACCAACCAATCAGAAAGCGACGTTCAGACTCGAGAGTACGATCGCTGTGATTACGAGTGATGTGGGTATCCAGATACCCCTCTAAAATGGCGTGGTGATCGGCGAGCAACTGAGAAAAAGGCATGGGAGCGGAAATACTTGAGACGTCGTGAACAAGGGCGAGCTGTGGACGGGTCATATCCCACCTTCTTTCAAGTTTAACCGTTCTTATTTCTGTCTATCTTACATTATTCAAGTTAAACTTGTCAAGCGGTCGCTAAAAGCAGTAATTTGTGCTTGAAATGTACCGCATGTTCGTTGCTGTGAGAGGGGGAAGAATGGTAGATTTTGCCAGTACAGGTGGAGGATTGCCTCCAGTTGATTTGAAAATCTCTGCTTTTGCTCTTCTTAATACCTCTTGATTGTTTGAGTTCTCCCAAATGACCAGTTGCTCAATGAGTTTGAAAAGTCTATCGCGTTCTCGTTCTTGATCTTGCTCGGTCGGGAATTCTTCAGGATGTTCGGATGGGTCATCTACGAGTGAGGCAAAGAGAACCGCCCGACACGTTGCTAATGGGCGGCGTGCCCACCATAGGTGCAGTGTCGATGGATGTCCATGACGAATCGACTTCTCACGAACAGATGCTTCATTAATTGCTTTGAGGGGTAGGGCAACCTCGATCAATTTCTTACGATAGGTCATATAGAGATAGCTCCTTTATTGAGCAGCTTGTCCATAGATTCTTCACTGCGTTCAGAATGACAAGTGAAATAGTCATACAGGGATGACTCCTTTATTGATTAGCTTGTCCAGGTTATAAATAACGCTTGTGGCGTCGAAATCGGGTTCGCGTTGGAATGGTTTGGAAATGTAGTATGGTGTAGTTGTTTCCCCGTCAACCAGCACAATCGCCAGGAAAAAGTCGTCGGGCTTGTTCAAGGCCGTCAACACCTCGTTCTTTGTGACGATCACAGTTGTGGAATCTTTGACGCGGCCCTTGACTTCGATGAAACGCAGTTTGCCTGTACCCGGCATTTTGGATTCGATGTCGTAGCCACACTTGAGAGCGCTTACATCACGCGGAATGTAGCCAAGCTGACGTTCGGCTTGCATGACGGCTTCCATTGCCAGATGTTCGATACGGGCTGTTTCGCGAGCAAACTGTTCTGCTGTCTCTTCGTTGTTTTGTGCTTGTCCGCTCAGTTTGGCGATCAGACCGGAGGGTATGACCAGCACGCCACCGACAACGATAGGCGGCAAAGGTGAGAGTTGGCGCTCTTGCTCGAGTTCCCTGGTACGTCGTTCCAGGCGCGCATACAATTCGTCAGCGCGTTCTCGTGCTTTTTGCCAATTCTGGCGAGCGTTGGCTTTGCCCATGGCTTCTTGCGACTGGAATATGGCGGCTCGATTGTCCCAGTAGCTGATCTCACTTGTCAGGCGCGCCTGTACGGCGGTCAGTGTTTTAGTGATCTGCTCTTCACGCCGCTGCTTGACCTCCTCGAAGTGGCGCGGCACCAGTTCAGTAATTGCATATGTGCGTGCCTGCTCCTCAAGATCGCTTTTGAGCCAGGGGATGCCACTCAGTTGTGGAACCAGTGTTTGCTCTTCCTCCGTTAAAGGTCGGTAATCGAGGAATGGAGCATACCCTGCTGCGTGCATTGTCTCGTGACCATCGAGTTCAACGAATTGCATCTGGCGCGAGATAACACGGCGTTTCCCTGTCGAGTTGTCGATAGTGGCATTCTGTATGCTGTGTTCAAGGTAGAAAAGCAGGCGCACTTCTTCGCTGCTATCGTTAGGATCAACCAGCATTGTACCTTGTTTGAGCAGGTCGCGGTGCTGCTCGAGTATCAGATCGATGGTCACATCCAGCAGTGGATGACCAGGGCAAATCAGCGTAGCGGGTGGCTTCCCCGCTACATTGATCAATTCTTTCTCGAACACCACTCGCTCGTAACGCTTAAGAATGGGAGTTCTTGTTACCTGTTCGTGTATAGTAGGGACTGGGCAGCCGCGTCCGGGGGACGATGAAGGCGCCCCTGTCCTGCCCACATCGCTGCGCGGAATGCGTTTGCGGATCTCGGGAGGAACATGCTTGATCTCATAACGACGTGGCTCGCGCTGGAAGTAATCACCACCGAGACGTTTGAGCGCTTCCAGGAAGAAGGCGGCGATAAAATGTGGTTGCAGGCGACGAGCGGTAGCACGCTCCATATCTTCACGCACCTGGCGCACGCGCACCACGTCCATGACTTCGCGAGCGAGAGCGCGCTGTTCCAACAAAGCTTGCAGGTGTTCGCGATCGAGTGCCTGGTCGACCACGCGGAAGAGGCGTTCGCGCACATCGGGACGATCGCCGTAGCGAATGGCCTCGAGAATCAACTCGCGCAAAGGACGGTTATCATACAGTACATCACCAAGTACATCAAAGACCCTGCCTCCCAATGCTTCACGCTCCTCCTCCAACTTCTTGAGCAACGTATGGAAAACCTCGCCCTCGCGTGTCTGGACGGCCACGAGGTTCCACAGGTGGCACACCTCGGTCTGTCCGATACGGTGGATACGCCCGAAACGCTGTTCAAGGCGGTTGGGGTTCCATGGCAGATCGTAGTTGACCATCAGGTGCGCTCGTTGCAGGTTGATACC
>Ga0310037_10001240_pt1 | contig 14277 bp, 8 predicted proteins | sample Sb_taG_11_FD_200239 | JGI IMG/M metagenome (GOLD analysis project Ga0310037, IMG submission 200239) | Peat soil microbial communities from Weissenstadt, Germany - Sb_50d_3_AS metaG (v2) (version 2) | ecosystem: Environmental > Terrestrial > Soil > Wetlands > Peat | place: Germany: Weissenstadt...
CCCTTCGTCTCCCGGGAGCCCGTCGTCGGTCTCCGCGGTCGAGTAGCGCGAGACGAACCCGTCACGGCCGAGCTCGCGCGAGACCGCGTCGATCGTCCCGGTCACGCGCTGATCGTCCCCGGGCAGGAAACCCACCAGCGGAATGTTCAGCACACTCGCGTCGAGCTCCTTGGACCCGTAGTACTGCGTGAACGTTCCACGCTCGCGGTCGTACCCCCGTTCGCACACCTCCCGGTGGATCTCGTCGCGGGTCTGCTTCCAGCGCTCCAGCGGCGCGTCGAGCTCGAACCGCTCCGCGATCCTCACGGCACGGTCGAACACCACCCACGCCATCACCTTTGAGTAGGTGAAGTGCTGGCGCTGCCCCCGGGTTTCCCAGATCCCGTCGTCGGGCTCGCGCCAGATCGTCTCGACATGCTCGACAACCGTCCGCCACCGCGGCCACAGCCTCGGCTCGATTCTTCCCAGCGCCTCGACGCCGATGAACGCGACGCCCATCACCTCGCCGTACACATCGAGCTGGAACTGCTCAGACGCAGCGTTGCCAACCCGAACCGGCTTGGAGCCTTCGTAACCGGGCAGCTCGTCGAGCTCGAACTCGGTCAGGCGCCGTTCGCCCCGAATCCCGTACATAATCTGGATCTTCGTCGGGTCGCCCGTCCCGACCCGTAACAGGAAGTCGCGGAAGCCGAGCGCCTCATCGGTGTACCCGGCGGCGAGCAGCGCCTGCAGAGCGAGTACCGAGTCACGCAGCCAGCAGTACCGGTAATCCCAGTTGCGCACGCCGCCGAGATCCTCGGGCAGCGAGGTCGTCGGCGCCGCGATCACCGCGCCGGTCCTCTCATCAGTCATCGCCTTGAGCGCGATCAGCGAGGTCAGCACCGCCTCTCGATACGGGCCCTGGTAGGCGCACCGTCCGCTCCACTCACGCCACCACGCCTCCGTGCGCGCCAGCGCGGAGTCGGCATCCTCGACCGGCGGCGTCTCCTCGTAGGACAGATGCCAGGTCAACGTGAATCGTTCGCGAGCTCCCTCGACGGCAACAAACTCGGCACCTACCGTGCCGTCCTGCACGTGAAGCGGCAGCGGAGTGCTGAGACGGAACGCGTCCGGTCCGGCGGTTGCGAGGACACCGTCCGGCGCTGGCTCAACCCACGGCACGATCGATCCGTAGTCCGGGCGCAGCGAAAGCTCCATCCGCATCGGCACCCGACCCTTCAGACCCTCCACGATCCGCATCAACCGCGGCGGACCCGCACCGCGCCGAGGCATGAAGTCGATCACCCGAACCGTGCCGTCCGCCGTCTCGAAATCGGTCTCGAGCACCAGCGTCCCCGGCCGGTAACGACGAGAACTCGCGCTCACCTCGCCCGCCGGCCCGAGCAGCCACCGGCCATGCTGCTCATCGCCGACCAACGCCGAGAAGCACGACGCAGAATCAAACCGCGGCAGGCACAGCCAGTCGACCGCCCCGTCCGACCGACCAGCGCAGCGGCCTGCATGTCGCCGATCAAGCCATAGTCCTCGATATGCAATAGGTGCCTCTCTGTTCGTCGATCGCTAGGCCCACCGTAGGAGCAGCCCCGGGGCGCGCATCATCTCAACCGGATGAACGGCGCGCATCTGACGCGCCATCCTCTCGATCCCCCAGCTAAGCGCCTCGACCGCCGAACATCACAACGCAGACAGCAACGTCTACCGAATCCTCGAGGAGTGTTCCTTTTCCGCCAACGGCACACGCGTCGCCCGGACACGACGTCGGTGCTTCTGGTGCAGGGAATCGCGTCAGGCCGCCCCAGCATGTGGCGAGGCCCGTACCCCGCGTGAGCCAAACGACTTTCCTACCGACTCCGCGCGGAGGGGGTTGCTCTTCGGTGAGGCACGCGTTTGCGGTCGCCGTCTTCATCGGCGTGGTTCGGGCGATTTGTGGGAATCGGTCCGGAGCCCACCGCGGCCTCGTCGCTTTTGCCAGACCGCGCCGCAGGCAGTGCCGAGCACGATCACGCCGCCGATGAGGATGAACCAGGTCAAGAGGGTGAATACGACCCCGATGGTTCCGTACTGCCTGCTGTCCGAGATGACCACCGACGAGAAGTAGACCGAAGAGAAGAGAGAAAGACCGAGCCAAAGAACCGCGGTGACTAAGGCCGGCCGGATCAGGAGGTGCCACGGCACCCGTCCTGCCAGCAAGAAGCGCATTGTCCACCCGAAGAAGATCGCCACCACAACAAAGCTCAGGAGTGCGTGGACCACAGGACCGGCTGCGGTGCGAACGGGTTTGCCGATGACGACCTCGGCGATCAAAAATCCCAGAAGGACGCCCACCCAGAGGAAGAAACGCGGAAGATCGCGCCACCCACGGTGCTCCTGGTCGAAAACTCGCTCGTAGATCACCTGCAGGGAGTCGACCACCGCGATGATGCCGGCGAATGAGAAGATCAGGCCGGTCAGTATCGGCTCGACCGCGTGGGCCGGCGTGTTGCGGAACAGGCTTCTGACGATACGGGCGCCCTGACCGTTGAGACCGATGTGCCGGCTCAAGTCGTCGTCGATGCGCTCATTCGCCAGCGAACTCAGAAGGATGATGAATGGGAGCGCGGACCACAGCAACTCGGCACCGAAGATCGTCGTCCAGTTGATGAACTCGAGGGCCTTCAATTGCGCGACGATGTCCTGCACCCACGATCCCTCAAAGCGAACGCGTGCAGCATCGAGCACTCGGCGCGCTCGGGCTCTGGCGGCGCGGCCGCTATCTCGGCGCCCCGAAGGCGGACCATTCGTGCTATCCGGCGGAGTCAACGTATCTCCGGGGGAGATTCACCGTGCCACCAGCGCATCGCAGGACCGCTGACCCGGACGCAGTGTCCGCCTGCCCCGACCCACAGCCAATACGGGTCGACTGCGGCGGTCACTCCCGGCCGCATCACCAGCCAGCAGAGAACGGCCGACCGCCCGCATACCCCGAGTATCGCAGCGCTCACAGCCCTGCAGGCAGTCCCGCATTCAAGCCACCAACCATCCCGACAAGCGGTCGAGCAAGGGCGGTGACGCGGGCTAGTAGCGCCAACACACGACTTCGGACCGACAGGAAGCTCGCGAGCTGCCCACAGATCGCGTCCTTCACAGCCTCGGTCAGATAGTGACCCCTCGGCATCTCCGCACCTCACCTCGTTGGTCAGCGAATCGCTGACTCTCTCGGGTGGTGCGGCGGCAGCCTGAAACCGCCGCCGAAAGCAAGACTCTCGCTACGCGATGCGACCGAACCTGAGAATCGTCACGAGCGACCCGACGCGCGAGCTGCAGATGCCGGCGAACGACGGTCGGGTGCGCGAGCGGGTGGCGACGGCTGAGGAGGCGGCCAAGCTGATCGAGGCGCTGCCGGCCGTCGACAGCGCCGGCTCGCTCAGCTGGGAGGCCGTCGTCGAGATCCGCGCCTCGGGCCAGAGCGCGGTGGCCCTCGCGCGCCGCTTCGGCGTCAGCGACGCGCTCGTCGGCAAGGTCCGCCGCGGTGAGCTCTATAAGACGCCGGAGGGGCGGCGTTGGCGCGAGGCGGGGGACCGCGCCGGTTGGGCCCTCACGTTCTACACGGGGCTGCGGCGCGGGGAGATCGGACGGGCGCAATGGCAGCACGTGTTCTGGGACGCCGACGAGATCATGGTCGCGGGGTCTAAGAGCGACGCGGGGGAGGGAAGGCGCGTGCCGATGGTCGGACCGCTGAAGAGGATTCTCCGCGAGGAGTGGATGCGCGTCGGGCGCCCGGCGACGGGGCCGATCGTCATGCGTTCCGTAGCCTCGGGGAAGTGGCAGGCTCGGGCCGACAAGGCGTGGGAGGCGGCGCTGGCGCGGGTGACGCTGCACGAGGCGCGTCACACCTACGCGAGCTTCCTGATGGCGGCCGGCTACAACCTCAAGCAAATCCAGGAGTACCTCGGGCACGCCGACCTCGAATGTGGACACAGATGTGGACACACGTGTCAGCGCCGTTGTCGTTCGTAGGGGTTCGTCGGGCACCGACGTATTCAGCCGCGACGGGAGCAAATCCGGCGAATTCCAGGGATTTGCCCGGTTGCGCTGAATGCCGGAGGAGGGACTCGAACCCCCGACACGGATTCCGCGTGTCGGGCCCCAGAATCTGCCGTAAATACGGGCTCATCGGCGGCCGACGGCTGGAATATGGACATAAATATGGACAGACGTGTCATGTCATCTGGCGCTGAGCGGGCTTCACCCCGCTCCTCGGCGATCGCCAACAGCCGGCTGAAAACCTCCCTCGCCCGCGCCAGGTCGCGGCCTCACGGCGAGCGGCGAGCGCTGGCGGATCGGGGTGGGTTAGCTCGCGGGCTGTGTGCCGTGCAGCAGCATCAGCGAGCGTCCGGTTAGCGTGACGGGGGTCGCGGGGTCGACGGCGCGCCCGGCCGCGGCCGGATCGGCCGTGTCGACCTCGATCTGCCAGGCGAGTCCGCGCAGCGACTCGGGCACGCTGAAGTCGAGTGGCTCCCACCAGGCGTTGAACATCACGAGGAAGGGATCGTCGGGATGGGCGTCGTCGCCGGTATCGCCGCTCAGCGCCATCGTGATGGCCAGCGCGCTCGAGTCGCCCCAGTCCTGTCCCGTCATCGCGCCGCCGTCGGGGCGGTACCAGTCGATGTCGTCGCGGCCGGCCTGGTGCGCCGGCGCGCCCCGGAAGAACTGGCGGCGGCGGAACACCGCGTGCTGTTCGCGCAGGCGGCAGAGCCCGGCGGTGAAATCGACCAGATCGGCGTTTTGCGTGACTGCGCTCCAGTCGAACCAGGTGAGCTCGTTGTCCTGGCAATAGGCGTTGTTGTTGCCGTTCTGGCTGCGGGCGAACTCGTCGCCGCCGAGGAGCAGCGGCACGCCCTCGGACAGCATCAGCGTGGCGAGGAAATTGCGCCGCTGGCGCGCACGTAGCTCGAGCACGGCGGGGTCGTCGGTGGGTCCCTCGACGCCGCAGTTCCAGCTGTTGTTGTCGTTGGTGCCGTCGTTGTTGTTCTCGCCGTTGATCTCGTTGTGCTTGGTGTCATAGCTGACGAGGTCCTCGATCGTGAAGCCGTCATGGACGGTGACGATGTTCACCGACGCGTTGGGCCGCCGGCCGCCATGGCCGTAGAGATCGCTCGAGCCGCTGATCCGCGTGGCGAGGCCGGGCAGCGTGCCGGCCGTGCTCCGCCAGTAGTCGCGCACCGTGTCGCGGAACTTGCCGTTCCATTCGCTCCAGCCGGCAGGGAACTGTCCAACGTCGTAGGCGCCGATATCCCACGGCTCGGCGATCATCTTCACCCCCGCGAGCACCGGATCCTGGCCGACCGCCTCGAGGAACGTGGAATAGGGGGAGAAGTCGTTCGCCGCGCGCGCGAGGCTGGCCGCTAGGTCGAAGCGAAAGCCGTCCACATGCATCTCCTGCACCCAGTACCGCAGGGAGTCCATCACCAGGCGCAGCGGATGCGGGAGATACAGGTCCACGGTGTTCCCGCAGCCCGTGTCGTCAACATAGTGGGAGGGGTCGGCCTGAAGACGGTAGTACGCCGCGTTGTCAATACCGCGGAAGCACAGCGTCGGCCCCGCCTCGCTGCCCTCCGCGGTGTGGTTGAACACGACGTCGATGATCACTTCGAGACCGGCCGCGTGCAACGCGCGGACCATGTTTCGAAACTCGTCGACCTGGCCGCCGGTGTCGCCCGACGACGAGTAGCCGTTGTGCGGCGCGAAGTAGCCGATCGACTGGTAGCCCCAGTAGTTGCGCAGCCCGCGCGCCACAAGTTGCGCGTCGTGTACGAACTCGTGCACCGGGAGGAGCTCGACGGCGGTAACGCCGAGCCGCTGCAGATGCGCGACGGCAGCCGGATGCGCCAGCCCGGCGTAGGTGCCTCGTAGCTGCTCGGGCACGTCGGGATGCAGCTCGGTGAAGCCCTTCACATGTACCTCGTAGAAGATCGAGTCGGCCATCGCCCGGCCGGGACTGCGGTCCTCGCCCCAGTCGAAGTCCGAGGCGACTAGGACCGAGCGTGGAACGTAAGGCGCCGAGTCGCTGCCGTCCGCTTGATTCGGGTCATCGGGAGCGTGACCGTAGACCGCCGGGTCCCACCGGACCTCGCCCGCCACCGCGCGCGCGTACGGGTCGAGCAGCAGCTTGGCCGGGTTACAGCGGGCGCCCGCCGACGGATCCCACGGTCCGTGGACCCGGAAGCCGTAGCGCTGACCCGGCCGCGCGCCCGGGAGGTAGCCCTGCCACACAAACCCGTCGCCTTGCTCAAGGCTCCAGCGCGTTTCTTGCCCCGAGTCATCGAACAGGCATAGCTCGACCGCCTCCGCCACGCTGCTGAACAACGCGAAGCTCGCGCCACTGCCATCGTGGTGGGCGCCGAGCGTGGCGGCGTCGGTGGACTCTAGCGCCCGGCTTGTGGTCTTCACGGACATTGGGTGGCCTCCTTCAACACAAACTCGACGAAGTCATGACGGACGATTGCATGTGATCCAGCAGCTCAGCTCCGGCGCGCCACCAATTGCCCATGCTTATGGAATTTCTTGCACTCGTAGGCGGTCGGACGGCTGGGCAGACGCATAGGCAGCCCGTCACTCGGCCACGCCGGCGGCTGCTACCAGCTCGGAGTGCAGGGCGCCGCCGAGCATGAATAGCAGTGCGACCGTGCCCGTCCAGCCGGTCTGGTGGCTTGCGCCGATGCCGGCGCCGTTGTCGCCGTGGAAATATTCGTGGAACGGGATCAGATCGTGCCAGTGCGGGTCGGTTTGGAACTTCTCGATTCCGCCGTACACGGGCCGGCGTCCCTGCTCGTCGTTGGTGAACGTGGTCGCGAGGCGGGTGGCGATTTCGGTCGCGACCTCGAGCAGATTCATCTCCTGCCCCGAGCCGGTGGGGCACTCGACCTTGAGCTCGTCGCCGTAGTAGCGGTGCAGGTGGCCGAGTCCGCGGAGGATGACCACGTTCATCGGGAACCAGACCGGGCCGCGCCAGTTGGAGTTGCCGCCGAACATGCCGGTGTCGGACTCGGCCGGGAGGTAGTGGACGTTGTACTCCTGTCCGCCCCAGTCGAAGATGCACGGCTGTTCGAGGTGGCGCCGCGAGATCGCGCGGATCCCGTGTGCGCCGAGGAACTCGTCTTCGTCGAGCATGGTTTCGAGGATCCGCCGCAGCCGCTGCTCGTCGACGAGCGACATGATCCGCCGGCCCTCGGGGTTGGGCCCGGGTAGGTGCGCCAGCGACGGCAGCGCGTCGGAGAAGTCGCGAACGAACTCCTGGATCCGTTCCTCCATCATGGGCCAGCGCTCCAGCAGCTCGGGCTCGAAGACGGTCGCGGCGCACAGTGGCAGCAGGCCGACGAGCGAGCGCGTCTTGAGCTGGATCGCCTGCCCGTCCGGCATCCGCATCACGTCGTAGTAGAAGCCGTCCTGCTCGTCCCAGTTCACGGTGTCGGCATCGGGCGGGTTCATCGCGATCGAGATCCACTCGAAATGGGTCGCGAACTTCAGTGCCATGTCGGCGTAGGCGGGGTCGTGCTTGGCGAGTTCGGCGGCGATCTGCAGCATCCACTGGCAGTAGAGCGCCATCCATGACGTCCCGTCCGCCTGCTCGAGCGTGCCACCACCGGGCAGCGGTGAGGAGCGATCGAAGATCCCGATGTTGTCCAGGCCGAGGAACCCGCCCTGAAACAGGTTGCGGTCATCGGGGTCCTTGCGATTGACCCACCACGTGAAGTTCGTCAACAGCCGGTCGAACACCCGCGCCAGGAACTCGCGGTCGCCCTCACCGCGGATCTCGGCCTCGCGCTCGTACACGTACAGCGCCGCCCACGCCGTCACCGGCGGGTTCACGTCGCTGAAGTTCCACTCATACGCCGGGATCTGGCCGTTGGGATGCAGATACCGGGTGCTGAGTAAGAGCTCGACCTGCGCCTTGGCGAAGTCGACGTCAACTAGCGACAGCGGCGCGCAGTGAAACGCGAGGTCCCACGCCGCGAACCACGGATATTCCCACTTGTCCGGCATCGAGATCACATCACCCGCGACCATGTGGAACCACGGCACGTTGCGCACCGAGCTGGCAGGCGCGTTCGGATCCCATGGGTCGACGCCGTGCTCGCGCAGCCATCGGTGCACGTTGTACTCGTAGTACTGCTTGCCCCACAACAGCCCCGCGAGCGCCTGGCGCATCACCATCGCCCCGTCCGGGCGCAACGTCGGCGGGATCACCGTCGCGTAGAACTGGTCGGCCTCCTTGCGCCGGGCCTTGAACACGCGATCGAAGTCGGCGCCGAGCGGCTTTCCCTTGCCCGGAACGTCCGCCTGCGAGCCGCCCGACGCCGTCAGGCGCACACGAATCGAGGCGCTGTCGCCCGCCGGCATCTGCAGCACGTGATCGGCCGCGACCTTGGTCCCCGCCCGCTGCGGATTGACCGCCTCCGCCTTGCCGCCGACGACGAACTCGCCGATCCCGTCCTTGACAAAAGGCGAAGCATTGGCAACCCCGAACAAACGCTCGTTATTGGTCTCGTTCTCACAGAACAGCAACTGCGCCGAGACGTCGGCGCGCAGCAGCCACTCGCCCAGCTCCCCATGGGAAGCGCGCACGGCGGCGATTCCCGACTCCCCGTCGGCGGCCGTCAGCGTCGGCTTGGGGACCTCGTCACCCCACGACCACGTGTTCCGGAACCACAGCGTCGGCAGCAGATGCAGCGTCGCCGCGTCCGGGCCGCGGTTGTAAGCCGTGACCAGCATAAGGATGTCATCGTGAGCGCCCTTGGCGTACTCCACGACCACGTCGAAGTACCGGTCCTCGTCGAAGATTCCGGTGTCCAGCAGCTCGTACTCCGGCTCCTGCTTGCTCCGGCTGCGGTTGGTCGAGACCAGGTCCAGGTACGGGAACGCCCGCTGCGGATACTTGTACTGGCATTTGAGGTAGGAGTGCGTCGGGGTGCTGTCCAGATAGAACCAGTACTCCTTCACGTCCTCACCATGGTTGCCCTCGCTGTTGGTCAGGCCGAACATCCGCTCCTTGAGAATCGGGTCGGCGCCGTTCCACAACGCCAACGAAAGGCACAAACGCTGGCGCTCGTCGCAGATCCCGGCGATCCCGTCCTCACCCCACCGGTAAGCGCGCGAGCGCGCCTGGTCATGGGGGAAGTAGTCCCACGCATCCCCACCGCCGCTGTAATCCTCGCGCACCGTGCCCCACTGGCGCTCGCTCAAATACGGGCCCCACGCCTTCCACCGAACCGCGCCCGTCCGCGCCTCCTCCAACCGCTGGTGCTCAGGAGTGTTGAACTTCGGTGCGTTCGTGGTCATGGGTCAGAGCCTCTCGATCGCTGTAGGGCCAGGTGTGACTATCTTGTGAACCGGCGCAGGCGTTGGCTCCGTCGCGCGCGGAGCGTGGAGGTCCGCAGGTTGACCGGACGTCATCCAAAAACGGGATGACGCGCCGCCGGGCCGTGTCCGCCGCCGGCGCCCCAGCACGGAACTCCACCGTGCCTGGCCTCGAGTCCACGGTGTCGCGCGTCGTGATCGATCCCAGCAGACTTGCACTCCTGCTCATCGCTACCTCCATCTGAACGGTCGGTCAGGCCCGCCCGGGCTGACCGGCTGGCCGCGGCCCGCAACGCTGCTGTCCGTCGAATCGGCCGCCGATTTCGCGTTTAGCCATCCTTCCTCGAGGTCGGTGATCTGGGGATTTCGACGGATGCTCAGATTCATTCACCGCGACATCGTCCCTCTTTTTGTCCCGGGGATGATCAACTTCGGGGGGGAGTTCACCCGGGTGATTGATGCTCAGCCGGGTGGTTGGCCTCGCGCGGCCATAGTCATGAAGATGAGTCCGCAGGGGAGGAGTCGGGTCCCTGGATCCGGGTGATCGAGCCGAGGGTAACGCTGCCCCTGTTCATCCGGGAATGTTGCCCAGGGCACGCCTGCTTGAGGTGCTCGATGGTGACGGCGGGGCGGCGCTGACTGTTGTTAGCGCGCCGGTCGGTTACGGCAAGACAACGCTGCTGCGATTCTGGTGCATTGAGCGTCCCGAGGTCGTCATTTGATGACGCTCGACCCCGCCGACGACGATCCGGTGCGCTTGTGGACGCACCTGGCGACGGCTGTCGAGCGGCTCGGTCAGGGTCTCGGAGGTCAGGCGCTGTTCTTCGCCGGCAGGTCGACGAGACGCGGCGGATCGCGATGCAGGCCGTCGGCCGACCCGATGCGCCGGGCGTCCCTGACGGCTACGTCGCCAGTCTCGGGCTGGTCGCCCAGGTCGACGGCGAGCAAGGACGGACGGAGAGCGCGGGGGGTTCATCAGGCGATCACTTCGCAGGCAAGCGATTCCAAGCGAACTCGCGGATCGTGTCGCTGGCACGCCTCAGGCTTGCGCTGGCGTGAGCAGGAATCGGACGCCTCGACGAGGCCGAGCGGGAGACGCTGCGCGGCGAGCGTCCGGCGTTCAACGCGTGGCTCGCGATGGATTCGGAACACAATCCCAACGCGTGTCCCGGACCTGCCGCGATACGTGATCCTTCAGGAGGGCGTTGCCACGCCGTACCACGCGGAGAGTCGTCGCCATCGCCAAGGTGGGCCGAGTGCTGGCCTTGAGAGCTGGACGGGCCACACGCTCGGACGACCACGCGGATCGGATTCTCAAAAAGAGACGCAGCTCGTCCGGCGAGGGGGCGGGCGTCGCGGCGACGGCTCTCGGGCGACTACGGAGTCGGTTCGGCGCTTTGCCCCGATGCGTCGCCTCCTCGCCGATGTAAGGCTCGGTGGGACAACTAAAAGCGCGTCTAACGGACGGTGGAACCGATCTTCCGGCCCCGCGGGCCGGGTTGCTCAGACAGCCGACACAGAGTCGGTCGGAGGGCGACATCGCCGGGTGCAACAAGGAGGGGAACATCGTGGGAGTGGCTACACAGAGTGATGCATCGATCGCGTCACCTTCCGGGTCGTTGGCGCGGGACCGGGAGAGATCAAACCGGGCGCGAGGACCGGGTCTGCCCGGGAGCAACGGGCGGGCGAACGGCGTGCCGTCGTTCCCTGAACCGCAGATTGTCGGGGTGGCGGCCGGAGCTGCTGCCGGCGGAGAGCACGGTATTGCGCTGGAGGATGTCGGTGGCGCCAGGCTGTTTGTGTCGGACGCGCGGGTTGCGCTCATGCTGTTGGATGAGGCTCGCTATCGGGCTGTGAGGCGGTTGTTCGGCGTCTCGAGGGATCAATCTTGGCTGGTCACGCTGATCGCGCTGGTGCTGATCGCGGAGGCGGCCAATGCCAAGTGGGACCAGATGGTCAGGGGACCGGGCGGCCCGACGAAAGCCGACGTGGCGCTCGGGGCCGCCGCGCTGAGGGAGCTACTCACCGCGATCTCCGGACCGTCATCCCGGGACACACCATTGGTCGGCACTCTGGTGAGCATCGCGGTACTCGGAGCGCTGGTCCGTCCCGGGCTAAGGCGGACCGTCCACGGCATCAGAGCCTCCTCACACCGAGTCCGGCACTCATTCAACCATCGGTACGGTCACCTGCTTCCCATGTCCGCCACGGGCAGGCAACGTCTGCGCGAGAGAACGAGATGACCGCCTCGCAACGGAATTGCGTGAATGGTGATCGGGACGGCGCTACCTTGAGCCACGCTAGGCCGGGTTCCCTCCATGAGAGATCCAAACAGCCCTGTGGACCTTGAGGCACCGGTCGAGCAGGCGTCCGAGGACGTCGCGCGTCCCGCCGCGCCACAGCCGACCGCCGCCAGCTCAACGGACAGTGCGGGCTCCCCCGGACCTGCCGTCGACTCCTCGAGACAGGGAGGCGCGCGGCGGTTCGCTTCCCTGTCGGCGCGGATCGGGATGCTGGTGCGAGCCATCCAGGACAACGACGAGGCCAGGATCGAGGAGGCGATTCTCCGCCTCAGCCAGTCGCGGCGCGTATTCGCCCCGCTCGCGTTCGTCGTCGGCGCGTTCGTGATGCTGTTCAACGGGCTCAGGCTGCTGGTGACCAATTGGCGGCTGACGCTCGTTGAGATCCTGCCGGCGATGTGGATTTGGCTGGCGATGTTCGATCTCAAGGCGCACGTGCTGCGCGGCAAGTCCTTCCACGTGGTCCGCGGCCCGATCCTGATCCCGCCAATCCTGCTGGTCATCGCGATCACGGTCGCTAGCTTCTTCCTCAACGCCGTGTTTGCCTTCGCGGTCTCGCGACCCGGCCGTCCCGAGGTCCGCCCGGCCGTCGCGCAGGCGCGGAAACACCTCACAACCATCGTGGCTTGGGGTGCCGTCGTCGGGGCGATGCTTGCCTTCTCGACGTTGATCGTCACGCGCTGGGGAAAGCCGTGGTTCACGATCTCCCTGGGGATCGTGGTCGGCGTGATGATGGTTTGCTACGTGGCTGTCCCCGCGCGGCTGATCGGGGCCAAGCCACCCAAGCAGTCAAAACGCGACAAGCTGGCGACGACCGCGGTTGGCGGCGCCCTGAGCGCGACCGTATGCACGCCGCCCTACGTCCTCGGCCGTGTCGGCATCCTGCTGCTCGGATCGAGCGGCGTGATCATCTTCATCGCCGGCATCTTCCTCGTCGCCATGGGAGTCACTCTGCAGGCCGGGGCGACCGGAGCGGTCCGGGCGATCAAGATGAGCGCAACCCTTACCGCAGCGCCGCGTCCAGGTGACGCGCCGGCGAGCCGTTCGTGACCGATACGCAGTCGGGGCCGCGTTGGGGTCGGGCCGTTGGCTTGCTGCGCATTCGCGCGATGACCAGCGTTACGCCGTGCTTATGCAGCTCGTGCGCGAGTTGGCCGAGCGCCCGCAGGCCGCTCGTGCCGGTTGGTTGCTTCCGTTGGCATCGAGTAACAGCGGGTGCGTCGTTGTTGGGACGTCGCGCACCGCCTCACCCATCCGTCTTATGAAGTACCTGGCGTTGGCGAAGAACAAGCGGTCCCCGAGCCGGTAAACGTCCACGCCCGGCACACCGCGGGCATCCGGGTTTCGATCGCGAGCCCGTCTGGCCGCTAGGCCGAAGGTTGGGGCGGTGTTGGGCCTGAGTAGACCTCGGAGAAGCGAGCCATCATGTGCTCGGGGATGGCGAGGTTCGCGTCGGGGTCGGTGCGGAGGCATACCAGGCTGGGGCCGTCGTGGTGCTGAGAGCGGCGCAGCGCCGGTTCGAGGTCCTCGATCTGGTCGACGTACTCGCTGTGGCAGCCGAGTCCCTGGGCGACGAGGTCCCAGCGGATCTCGCCTTGGGCGGTACCGAACGTCTTGCCGTAGAGGGCGAGCTCGTTGGGTTGCTCCATCGTCCATGAGCCCTCGGCGAAGACGATCGTCGTGATCGCGAGGTTCTCGCGGGCGGCTGATTGCATTTCCATGATGTTGAAGCCGGCCGCGCCGTCGCCGGTGATGCATACGACCTCGCGGTCGGGCGCGCCGAGCTTGGCGCCAATCGCTGAGGGGATGCCGGTGCCGAGCATTCCCAGCTCGAGGATCGAGTGGTAGGAGCGTGGGCGAGTCGGGGGCAGGACGGAGTACGCCCAGAGCGAGGTGTTGCCGCCGTCGACTGTGTAGACGGCCTCGCGGCCGAAGACCGCGCCGATGGTCCCGATTGCGTGTGCGGGATGGATCCCCGGTCCCTGCCAGTCGAGGATCGGCGTCGCCTGGGCGGCGCGAACCTGCTCGTCGAGTGCGCGGTAACGAGCGAGGTCCTCCCGGTCGCGCCTTGGCAGGTGCAGCGCGCGTAACCCGCTGGCGATCCCCTCCGACGCGATCCGCGCGTCGGCGAGGATGCCGAGGCTCAGTGGTCGAGTGACGCCGAGGTGTCGCGGGTCGATGTCGATCTGGATCACGCGCTGCCCGGCGGGGTCGCCCCAGTACTTGTCGTAGGGCACATCGAGGTTCCCCACGCGCGAGCCGACGATCAGCATGACGTCGGCTTCACGGCGCACCCGGTCGCCAGCCGGCCCGAACCCGAACACGTAGTTCGGATGATCCGAGGGCACGGTCGAGCGCCCCGCCATCGTCGTCAGAACCGGGCACCCCAGCAGCTCGACGATCTCGAGCAGCACCTCGTTCGCGCCGGCGCGGTCCACCCCGGTGCCGGAGATCACGACCGGTCGCTGCGCGGAAGCGAGCAACTCCGTCGCCTCGCCTAGCTGCGCATCGGAGGCCTGCGGCGTCGTGCCACGGTAGGACGCCGGCAGTGTGACCGCAGCCGTCTCGTCGTCGTCGGTCGCGTACAGGACCGGCGCGGGCAGCTCGACGTGGACCGGTCCGGGCCGACCGCTCCACATCT
>Ga0310037_10001243_pt1 | contig 14251 bp, 12 predicted proteins | sample Sb_taG_11_FD_200239 | JGI IMG/M metagenome (GOLD analysis project Ga0310037, IMG submission 200239) | Peat soil microbial communities from Weissenstadt, Germany - Sb_50d_3_AS metaG (v2) (version 2) | ecosystem: Environmental > Terrestrial > Soil > Wetlands > Peat | place: Germany: Weissenstadt...
GACCCATTACGACCCACAATCCCAAAAAACTCACCCCGCCGAACATCGAACGAAATCCCCCGCAACGCCCGCAACTCCCGATACTCCCCCCGACTCAGCGGGCGCACCACGCGCTCCCTAACCGTATCCGCGCGATGCTCGGGAATCCGGAAGGTCTTGTCCAGGTCGCGAACCTCGATCACCACCGGCCCGTCGATCACACGGGCGCGTCGTCGCTCAGACGGCTCCTGATCGGCTATCGAGAACGCCCGCCATTGCAGCAGCGCCTGGGCGGTCGGCACCAGCTGGTCTCCTCCGGAGGCGAGATTGGAGGCGTCGTCGGCTTCAGTCACGGTGGCAGAAACAGGGACATCGGACGGCCGTTCGCCCCCACTCGCTCCGCAGGCTACCAAACCTGATTCCGCGCTCAACCAGTGTCCGGGAGGCCTCGGGCGCCGGTCGGCACTGGGCCCGAGAGCCCTCATGGTGGTTACGATGCGCGGTCCACGGAGCCGGATCCCGAGTCATTGATGGACAGCCAAACCCAAGCCAGCATCGACGCTCTCGGCAGGCTTCTGCGTCACTACGACCGTACACAGCTCTGGTTCCAGCTGACGGAGGTCGTGGCCGAGCGCACATACCTGCAGCATGGCATCGATGTCCGCGAGGGGGATGTCGTGCTCGACGTGGGCGCCAATGTGGGCGTCGCAGCGGCGTTCTTCGCCTCGGAGTGCGGGGCAGCCCTCGTCCACAGCTTTGAGCCCGTGCCGCCTCTGTTCGAACTGCTGCGCGAGAACGTGCGGCACTGGGACGCATGCGTCGCTCATGGCTACGGCCTCGCGTCGGCCCCCGGCACGGCGCAGGTCACGTTCTATCCCGATGCCGCCGCGATGTCCGGGCTGTACGCCGACCCGGAGGAGGATCGGGCGCGCGTACGGAGGTATCTGACCAACAGCGGCGTGTCCCCGGAGCTCGCCGATCGGCAGCTCGAGGGCCGTTACCGAGGGGTCACCCTGAGCTGCGAGCTGCGCACGATTTCGACGGTCCTCCGTGAGCAATACCTTCGGCACGTTGACCTGCTGAAGATCGACGTGGAGAAGGCTGAGCTCGACGTGCTCGCCGGCATCGAAGACGGCGACTGGTGGCGAATCAGGCAGATCGTGGTCGAGGTCCACGGCGACGACGACCGCATCGCCGCGATCTCCGACCTCCTGATCGGGCATGGCTTCTCGGTGGACACCGAAGCGGACCCGCTGTGGAGGGATGCCGGGATATGCATGCTGTACGCGAGGCGCACATGAGCCACGCATGGACGGGCCTGCGCCGGCTCCCCCGGCGCGCGATCGAGAAGGGCGAGGAGATCGTCTTTCCGCTGGCGCAGTCCGCGCCGGAGCACTGGCAGCGCGTGATCATGAATCGGGCGGCCGACCAATTCATCGAGTACCTCGATCCGCGGCGCTGCAGCGCAGCGGAGATCAGCGGAGACACGCACGCGGAGAGGCCATGGGAGGACTACTGCACGCTCATGTATCCGGAGTTCGATCTGTGCGCGCCACTGACGGTGGGGCGTCGGTTCGACGTCGTCATCTGCGAGCAGGTGCTCGAACACGTCGTCGACCCATGTGCCGCCGCCGCGAACATCCGCGGGCTGTGCGAGGTCGGCGGCCATGTGATCGTCTCGACGCCGTTCCTGATCAAGGTGCACGAACTGGCGCTGTTTCTGATGCGCGATTATTGGCGCTTCACGCCGAGAGGACTGGAGACGCTGCTCGAGCGCGCCGGCCTCGAGGTCGTGGCCATGGGCGCATGGGGAAACCGGCAATGCGTGGTTGGGAACTTCAACCGCTGGTCGGCGTACCGCCGCTGGCACTCGCTTCGCAACGAGCCCGACTTTCCGGTGCAGGTCTGGGCGTTCGCACGCAATCCGGACCAGTGAGCCGGGTGGCGCTCACAGCGCGTTCCGGAAGCGGTCCGGGATCAGCTCGCGTCCCGTCCCCTCGAGATCCTCACCGTGGAAGTACCACTCGTGAAAGGCGTCAGGCTCGACCACGCGGGCCTGGGAATTGAGGTTGAGCTTCAGATCCTGCTCGGGCCACTCCCGGCTCGACACCGCGCGATGACGGGCCAGGCAGTAGTCGTAGTCGACCCGGTGCAGGTGTACGAGTCGCAGGTCGGGATCCGGCAGTGCCGCGGGAGCGTTGTACTCCTGGTGCAAGCCGACGTTCCACGCGAGCGGGATCCTTCCGAGCAGGCGCTTCGAGTACCACTCCGGTGAGAGGTGCCAGTACCGGCGCTGCTGGAGCACAGGCTGATCGAATCGAACCGGTGACTCGTCCGGATACTGGACGACGTTGTAGCCGGTGCAACATGCCGCCGGTCCTTCGAAGTTGTCGATGTAGGTTCCCAGATTGGGATACCGCAGCGGATCCGCGACGATGAACTCGTCGACATCGGTGAACAGAACCGCCGGGTAGGAGCGCAGCAAGAAGGAGAAGAAATCTTCCACCGTGCCCTTGAGCCACACGTGGTCAAACGTCTTGTCACGGTGGACATTGATGACATTGCAACGGTCCATGATCGCGTCGACACTGCCGTCCGTACTGTCGTGGTCGAGCACGTACAGATCCTCTGCGTCAAAGTGGTGGCGGTAGTAATCGACCCACAGCGGCAGGAACGTTGACTCGTTCTGGGTGATCGTGAATGCGGCGCGGCGCCCGTTTGAGCGTGGCTGTGGCTCGACCCGGAGATCCGAGGTGTCGATCTCGACCCACTCGCCTCGTGCCGTCCGAGCGACGAGCGTGAGACTGACGCTTGGCCCATGCACATCGCGAAGGTCGATGATCGCGTCCCAGCCAGACCGTTCGGCACGTGGCACATCTGGGTACAGGGCGGCCACGTCGGGACGGTCGCTGCCGAGCCGTACCTCCGTCACCTTGTCATCGACCAGCAGCATTGCGGCGCTCATCGGCCCCTCGGCGCCGAGCACCCAGCCCGTGACGATCACCGGTGTTCGCGGCACCAGCGCCCCGGCGGCCGGCCAGCCGATACCGCCCCCGGGAAGCGTGGGCGCACTTTCGATCACACGGTCAGGCACGGGCATTGCAGCGGAAACGGAAGATAGACGACAGCCGCACGACGACGACGACGCCGAGCAGAGCGCCCAGCGCACGTCGTCTCCGACGGCCATACCCCGAGCTCACCCAGTAGAGCCATAGGACGATGCGCTCGCCGGGCGACCGTCCCGGGTCCTTGCGCCGCATCTCCATCTCCCCGTAATAGAAATCGTCCGCCGCGCGCGGCTCTCCACCGTCGCCCAGACCCGTGCGAAGCGCACGGTAGACCGCGGCGACCTCGCCGGCGCCGATATCCCCGAGCGACCCGGAGTCCGTCAGCCACTCGCTCTGGCACCGCGCCGGGTTCCAACCCTTGCGACGCCGCCGTTGGCGGGCTCGCCATCGATGCTCCTCCGCGATGGCCAGCCGTCGTGTCCACTTCCAGGGGAGCCAGCCCTCCCGCCGCCATCCGCTCGGCGTGGGCGCAAGGCGAGGCACGCCGTCGATGCGGAGTCGGTCGAGACCGTCGGCGCCGGCGAACAGGCATGGACTGAGGTCGAGGTTGGCGACGGCGAGATTGGCGACGTGTGCCCGACGGATTGAGACCAGACGGGGATTGAGCGCCCCGTCTCCCGCAGCCGTCACCGTCGATCGCCGCCCGAATCGGGCGTCGTCCAGCGCAACTTCTGCTCGTGACACGGACAGCTCGACGCCCTCCGCGAACCTGGTCCCACGGCACGAAACGCGGGCCGCTGTGACATCCACGACCGCTGGAGCCCGGCATACGGCAAGGTCGAGCACGACAGCCTCGCCGACATCGATCGGGCCGAGCGTCGCGGCCCCGTCGAACGTCGCCGCCTCGAGGATCGCCTGCTCCTTGAACGCGGCCCGGTCGAAGGCCGACGCGTGCTTGAACGTCGCCTCGGCGAAGTGAGCGGCGCGCTCGAACCTCGCTGCGCTGAACACCGCGTCGCGCCCGAACGTCGCGCTTGCGAAGTCCGCCCTGCGATCGAATACAACGCCACCAAAACCAGCTTGACCGTTGAACGCAGCGCCCTGAAACACCGCGTCCCCCTCGAACCTCGCCTCCCCGAACCAGGCGACGCCGTTGAACGTCGCGCCGTCGAATGCCGTGCGGTCACTGAACGTGGTTCGACCGAAACCGGCGTACCCGTCGAACGTGGCCAAGTCGAATCCGGCGGAACCCTCGAAGGCCGCACGCTCGAAGTTCGCGACGCCCCCGAACTTGGCCAGCTCGAACCCTGCGGACTCGCCGAACGTCGCCGCCTCGAACAACCCGTACCCTGCGAACCTCGCGCCCGTGAATCGCGCCGGGCCTCGGAACGTCGCCCCGCGATAGCCCGCGACGCGCTCGAACGTCGCCTCCTCGAAGCTCGCGCCGCACTCGAAGCTCGCCCTGTCGAATCCCGCATCGCCTGCGAACCGCGCCGCGGTGAATACCACCGGGCCCGCGAACACCGCGCGTCCAAACCCGGCCAGGCCTTCGAACCGGGCCCCGTCGAAGCGGCCGCCGTGCCCGAGCACGCGCTGATCGGTGAGCACGCGTGACAGCAGCGCCGGGGTGAACGTGACGCCGCGCGCGTCCAGCGGCTCGGATCGGCACCTCTTCCGGGCGACGGCCAGCTCGTCTTCGGTCAGGTGCGCGAGACACGTGTCTCCATCGGCGCCGTAGACGCCCGAGCCACCGCAACCGGGACAGACGCACACCGGCCAGCCTGACACCATCAAATGCGTGCGCGCCAGCGGCGGAGTCGTCGTTGGTCGAAGGTCGCGGGATCGGGAAGGCTCGCGTCGTAGTTCGTCCGGCCAGGGACCTTCGCGCGCCGCGCCCGGATAACGATCAGCCACCGCCACAGAATCCCCCGCGCCAGATCCGCCTCGCTACCGAGCGTCTCTGTGTGGCCGAGGACCATGCGCAGCGGACGGAGAGCCAGCCATGCGAACGCCAGTGGCGAGCGTGGGCTGTTGACGTACCGCTGGAGAGCGCGGCGCTTGGGCGCAGTGAGGTTCGCCGAGCAGCGGATCAGCGCCGTCCGTGCCAACACGTCGCGGGAGAGGTATCCGTAGAAATACGCCGCGCGCCAGCGGCTGAACCATGCCCGCCACGGCTTCGTGCTCGGACCTTCCCCTCGGTCGCCCGCGATGGCCGCGGAGTCTCGATCACCGTGGGTCACGTCGCCGAAGATCGCGCCACCGTGCTGAACGTAGTCGTACAGGGGGCGATCGACGAACGCGATCTCTCCGGTCGCCATCGCAACAAGACCGATCCAGTGGTCGTGGAACATGAATCCGGGACCATCCGGGAAGGGGAGCGCCAGCTCCGCCACCTCGCGTCTCATCAACATCGCCGCCCCCGTGATGGTGTTGGCGACCAGCTGCGAGGCCAGGTTGCGGTAGTTGTTGCTCCGGCCCCGCCACAGCGTGTTCCGCAGCACCCTGCCGTCGGCGTCGACCAGCCGCTGGTCGGAGTAGACGAGCGGCGCGCCGCCGAGCGCTCCCCGCAGCACCTCGAGCTTCTCGGGGTGCCATCGATCGTCCTGATCCGACAGCGCCACCAACTGCACCTCGGGAGGGACCATCCTCAGAGCTCGCTCGAAGTTCCGATAGAACCCGAGCCGCTCCTCGGACCGGGACAGGACAAACCGACGATCGGCTTCCAGCACGCGCGCGATCTCCTCGAAGTGCTCAGGTTTGGAGCAGTCGTCGCTGATCAGGCAGATCCACCGGTCATCACTCTGCGCCCGCAGCGAGTCGACCTGAGCGGCGAATAGCCGCATGTCCGGTTCGAATGTCGCCATGCAGATCGCGATCAGATCGTCATCCAAGCGATCATCTCGCCGCTGTGGGCCCGGCACCCGCTCAGGCCCGACGACGTCGATCGACCCGAGCCGGGAGACCATCTCGGCCCCGCTCCCCAGGCGGGCGGCGACGCGCAGATCGATCACCCCGGGGTGCGTGCCAGCCCGGGCCGGCACCGTGGCCCAGAATCCGCTGCGGTAACTCTGCTCCTGCCCGAGCATCCGTAACACGTCCGGACGTGGCATCGCCCACGCGGCGGGTCGCCGGCGCACATCGTCGACGATGATCTCGAGCTGGGTGATGGTCTCGCTGCGGTGGAAGCAATAGCCGAAGCAGAACACCGCGGCATCCCCACCGACCGGCAGCGTCGAAGGCATCACCCGCTCGAGCGACACCACGAGCGCCGGCGCGCGCGTCTCGGCGATCGCCTGCTGATCCTGGTGAGCGCTCACGGCCCGGGAATGTAGGAGAACGGGGAGACCCGGGCCTTACGGGCCGGGAGGATCGATCACGGCCTCCACCTCGGCGTGCGCGCGAACGCTTCCGGCCCCCCCTTTGGTCCCGAACACGACGAAATCGAGCAACCGCATCACGTGCAGGGCCTGGTCGCCCTGCTCGCGGTTGCGCGACATCCAGCACCCGATCGCGTAGCGCCCGGGGAGGAGGGGGTTCTCCACCTGTCCCGTGATGGTTATTCGCTTGCCGGCGGCGATCCGATCGGAGCCGTCAGCGAGGACCGACAGATTCCTGCCGAAGGAGAACACCCACACCCCCTCTTCGTTGAGGACGTGAAAGACCAACGCCGGCTGCTCGAGCTCACGCCGGGCTTCGACGATCAGGTTGAACCCGATCGGCTCACCCTGCTCAACATTCTCCACCCGCTCACCCAACCCATTCTCCAACCACACATCCACCAAACCCACATTCACATCCGGCACCGCACCCACCCCAGACCGCCCATTCCCCCCACCACCAAAATTCAACCGGAAATAACGCAACGCCGCCTCCTCCGGATCCCCCAAATAACGCATCTCCCCATCATGAATCAACATCGCCCGATCACAAAAATTCTGCACCGCACCCATATCATGAGTCACCAACACCAACGTCTTCCCCACCCGCCGCTTCTCCCGAAACACATCCATACACTTCTGCGCAAACGACGCATCCCCCACCGCAATCACCTCATCCACCAACATAATGTCCGCATCCGCCTCAACCATCACCGCAAACGCCAACCGCACCATCATCCCCGACGAATAATTCTTCAACTTCAAATCCACAAACTCCGACAACCCGGCAAAATCAACCACCCGATCCAACCGCAACGCCGCCTCCCGCCGACTCAACCCCATCATCACCCCATTCAACAACACATTCTGCCGCGCCGTGAACTCAGGATTAAACCCAACCCCCAACTCAATAAACGGCGCCAACCGCCCCGCAATCCGAACCCGCCCCCCATCCGCCCGATAAATACTCGCCATCACCTTCAACAACGTGCTCTTACCCGACCCATTACGACCCACAATCCCAAAAAACTCACCCCGCCGAACATCGAACGAAATCCCCCGCAACGCCCGCAACTCCCGATACTCCCCCCGACTCAGCGGGCGCACCACGCGCTCCTTCAGCGTGTCGATCCGGTGCTTGGGGATACGAAACGTCTTGTCCAAATCCCGCACCTCGATCACCACCGGCCCATCGATCACACGTGCCCGCCGGCGCCTGTCGCCACGGTCACGCGACAGTGAAGAGAGATTGGCAGCGTCCGTCTCAGGCACACTCATGGGCTAATTGGTTCGGCGAGCAACGTCAGTCAAGTCGCCTGCAGGCTACCAACGGCACCTCGATTTGCATCCGGCACGAGCGCCTAACGCAGCCCGCATACCCTCGCCCGCGACGTGGCTATGACGAGGATGTCCCAGGGACGGCTCGAGCGGTCGGGCGCGATCTGAACCGTGTCACGCATCGATGGGAGCACGGTCCCGACGTACTCGAACTCACGTGCGAAGCGACGCGCGCCCACGGTCGCGAGTCCTCCCTGCGCGGCGATCACGAGCCTAGGTGACGCACTCCTCACGTCGACCTCGCTCTTCGACGTGGCCCCGCCCCCGAGGGCCACGCACGAGGCGCCGGCCTGCGCCGCTCCGGAGGCGAAGACGACGTGCGGAGGCGCGCCGAGGCGGAGATCGCCCGATGCCGGGACCGGCGCGATCGCGTGAATGCGGATCAGCTCGCGATCCGCGATCAGACGGGCGCTGTCGGGATCGGCTGCGATCTGCGCCGGTGTCGAAGCGGGCGTCCCGAAGGCCCTGGCGGCGGCGAAGTACGCGCCAGCGCGGACCGCGAGAAATGGGCTGCCGGGCAGCCAGCGCAGGACGTAATCCGGCTCCGCGAGCGGGCGCCCGATCTCCAGCGCGCCGAGGTCGGCACGGGTGATCTGAGCGGTGACGCGCAGGTCGTAAGCGGCATTGCGGAAGTTGGCGAGGTTCAACGCCACCGCCACCGCGACGGCGACGCCGATCAGGACCGCGACCGAGCGGCGGACCGCGATCCCGCGGGCGAGCTCGACCGCCAACAGGACCAGTAGCAGTCCGCCAACGTACAGATACCGGCTTGCCCACGCCTGGGACCCGCCCACAATCGACGCCCGGGTCAGCGCCGTGAGGACCCAGAACGAGCCGAGGATCGTCAGCAGCGTCACGACCCGAGGCGATGGGGGCCACAGGCGGATGAGACGCCAGGCGATGAGGCCCAGGGCGATCAAGCCCAGCGGCCGACCCCACGTCAGCAGCTCGCCGCTCGAGATCACCAAGCTCGTGGGGCGAGGCGCGCTCGCGCCGAGCAGGCCCCCGACGGCAGCGGCGGCCGAGTCCGCAACGAATCGTGGCACGAGACGAACCGGGGACAGCAGAGTGCCGTGCTGGTACGTGAGCCACCACAGTCCGTAGAGCGCGAGCGGCGCAGCCACGATCCACGCGTCGCGCCACCGGCGACGTCCCCACCCCACGTCCACGAGCAGCCCGAGGGCAAACACCACGCCGACCCCGGAGCTGGCGAGGGATAGCGCGAGCAGGCAGGCCGCCGCGACGTCGCCTGCGCGATCTCCCCGGTCGAGCACGATCAGCGCGCCGATGCCGGCGGCCAGCGAGATCAGCCACGCCATCTGGAAGGGCCAGATGATGTCCTGCCAACCTGCACCCAATAGCAGGATCAGCGCCGCCGCGCAGAGCGCCAGATAACTCCCGATCCGCCGCCTCGCGTAAATGAACACGAGCGCGCCACAGACGAGATGCGCGATCAGCGCGATCGCGCGGTATGGCCCGTAGTTGGCGAGCCCGACGGTCGCGAAAAGGAGCCGGTAGATTGCGATCGGGATCAGCGAGAAGTGGCCGTTGTACGACCTCAGGAAGGTCCCGACGTCTGTCCCGCGACGATATGCGATCCAATCCCACTCATCGAACCAGAACGTGGTACCGCGAGCGATGTAGTACAGGAAGGCGCCGGTACCCACCAGCAGTCCGGCCAGCACAGTCCACGCGAGGACCCTGGGCTGGGTGATCGAAGTGCCAGGCCATCGCCGGTCGCGGCCGGCCGCGACCGCATCCATAGAGCGGCTGACGGTTTCAGGCGTCATCTCGCCCACCGGCGGTCCGGAGTCTTGCCACAGGCGCAGAAGTTAGTCAACGGTGATCGCGTTCGGCTGTTCCATAATCTCGCCTGAGGCGTACGAGCAATGGGCTGCGCCCGGGCTCCGGCTCGCCAAGGAGCCCGACTCGAGCGTGTTTGCGCTCCAGGCCGCCGGGTCGATCTTCCGGAGCTACAACCTGATCCTCGATCAGGCCGCGGGTCGCGACGACCTCGAAGCGCTGGTGCTGGTCCATGAGGACACCGAGATCCTTGATCCGTGCCTGTGCTCGAAGGTGCGGGAGGCGCTGCTCCGCGATCCGGAGGTCGGCGTGATCGGCTGCGTCGGTGCGATGGGCGCTCGCAGCATCGCGTGGTGGGACCGCTCAACGACGGTCGGCTCCTACATGCACCGTTACCAGGAGCTGGGAGGGGGAGAGCTTCGCGCCTTCGCCTCCAACGGAGCGACGCCGGCCTCGCATCGGTCGACGGTCGAGGTGGATACGGTCGACGGTCTGCTGATGGCATTGTCACCATGGGCGGTGCGAAACATACGGTTCGACGAGTCGCTCGGACCTCACTTCGGCTACGACTTCGATTTCTGCCAGCAGGTCCGGGCCGCCGGCCGAAAGGTGATCACGGCCGACCTCGAGGTCGCCCACCACCACTCGCTGTCGCTGGTCGGCGACAGCGAGCCTTGGATCGCGGCGCACATGCGCGCAGCGGAGAAATGGGATCGCCAGGGGTGGGATTCGCCCGAAGGCGATGCCGATTGGCGGCAGCGCGCGCGGCGGGCCGAGGCCGAGGCCGTGGTGGCGCGCCTCGAGGCGGCCGCGATGCTGCTTCAAGCGGACGCACGCACGGCCGCGCATGCTCGTCGGGTCGCGCAGGTGACCCACACCACGAGCTGGCGACTCACGGCGCCGCTGCGCACGATCAACGCATGGCGCAGAGCCCGCAGGGGCCGCTGACGACCGGCAACACACCGCGGCCGGCTCCTCGGGTCGCGTGATATCGTCGAAATCCGATGCTCTTTCGCTCGCGAAAGCGCGGTGGCAAGGCGGCGAGCGGAGCCGTGGCCGAGCCGGCGTCGACCGAGAGTCTCGAGGAGCTCCTGGGGGAGATCGACCGGCTGAGCGCCGCTCGCAGTGCCAACGCCGACCCCGAGGTCGATCGGCGCGTCCTCTCGGCCCGCCACCGGGCGGGGCTCGCGATGGTCTCACGCGAGGGACCTAGAGCCCGCCATCCGGTGCCCGACCGCGATCGCCTCGGGACGCGCCCGGTGCCGGAGGTGCGGCGGGAGGAGCTCTCGCCGCAGGTCCTGCGCGGCGCCATCCTCAACCGTGGCTGCCTACTGGTCCGAGGTCTGATCGATCCAGAGCAGGCGACCGAGTTTCGCGATGGGATAAACCGCGCTTTCGAGGCCCGCGAGGCGGCGCGGGCGGGCGAGCCGGCCGCCGACGGGTACTTCGAGGAGTTCGTGCCCGAATCGCGCTACGACCTCGGGCTGGAGCGGTTCATGGTGAGCGACCCGAACGGGATGTGGATCGCCGATTCGCCGCGCGTGACTGCCGATCTGTTCGGCCTCCTGGATCGGGCCGGATTCCTCGAGCTGGTGACCGGCTACCTCGGCGAGCGTCCGGCGATCTCGGTCAACAAATCAACGCTGCGCCGAGTGAAGGCCGATCCCGACGCCGACTACAGCATCAGCTTCTGGCACCAGGACGGCGCGTTCCTCGGCCAGGTACGTGCCCTGAACCTCTGGCTCTCGCTGTCGCGCTGCGGCGACGTGGCCCCCGGGCTCGACCTCGTTCCGGCGAGGCTCGATCACATCGTGCCCACGGGCACCGAGGGAGCCGTGTTCGACTGGTCGGTCTCACAGGCGGTGGTCAAGGAGACGGCCCGCGATGCCGGCATCGTGCGTCCGGTGTTCGAGCCGGGCGACGCACTCCTGTTCGACGAGCTGTTCCTCCACGCCACCGGCGCGTCGCCCGAGATGACCGAGACGCGGTACGCCGTCGAGTGCTGGTTCTTCGGGCCCTCCGCGTTTCCGGCGGAATATCCGCCCCTGGCGAGCTGAGGCACCGAATCTTGCGGGCGTGGTATGGCCGGTACCGCCGGTGGCGCCGCGACTTCGCTCACCGCAAGCTGGGTCCGCGGCTCGCCCGCCTGTGGGAGCTCCTCACGCTCCCCACCACCGTCCTCTACCTGTTCCTGGATCCGCGGATCGACCCGGCGTACGGCCTCACCTGGATGGGAACGCTGCGGCTCGCTGCGCGGATGCTGCGCACGACTCGGGGCGTCAACACCGCCACGTCCTACAAGGCGCACCTGGCAATGGCCGTGAAGCTGCTCGAGGTTCCGCACGACATCGAGGGGGTCGTCGTCGAGTGCGGGTGCTTCCTCGGCGGCTCGACGGCGAACCTGTCGCTGGTCTGCGACATCGTCGGGCGGCAGCTCATCGCCTACGACTCGTTCGAAGGTCTGCCGGCCCCGAAGGGGAACGACAAGTACGCTCGCCCCGAGTGGACGGGCTTCCTGCGGGCCGACTTGGAAACGGTGCGCTCGAACGTGCGCCGGTTCGGAGCCATCGACCGGGTCATTTTCCGCAGGGGCTGGTTCGAGGACACCCTGCCTTCTCACGGCGAGTCAATCGTGCTCGCGTTCATCGATGTCGACTATCAGTCCAGTCTCGACGCGTGCGTCAGGAACCTGTGGCCGCATCTCACCGACCGCGGCTACATGTTCATCGACGAGTACGTCCTCACCGATTACTGCGCCCTGTTCTGGTCCGAGCGGTACTGGCGGGAGAACTTCGACACGACTCCACCGGGTCTGCTCGGGGCGGGGACGGGGGTTGGAGTCGGGCAGTACTACCTCGGGCCGCTCTCCGAATGGCACGCCCCCCAAGACCCGTCGAGCGTCGCCTACACCCGCAAGGACTTCTCCGGCTACTGGGGTTACGACGGCGAGCGACGTCCGAGCAGCGGGGCGTAGCGAGCACCCGGCGGCGGGTCTAGCCCTGCTCACGCCCCGGCGCCGCGCTCGCCTCGCCGCGCTCGACGACGCGCTCCACGACCCGCTCGACCAGCTGGGTGTTCGCGCCGGCGCGGATGTCCTGCCGCGTGGCGGTGATCATCTCGGCGAGCAGCCCGATCGTGAAGAACTGGATACCGGCGATGATCAGGAGGATGCCCAGATCGAGCAGCGGACGCTCGCCGATCTCGTGCCCCGTGATCCGCTCGACCGTGAGGTAAAGGCACACCACGATGCCCACCAGGCCGCATGCCAGCCCCGCGCCGCCGAACAGATGTAGCGGCCGATACTGGTAGCGGCCGATCAGCGCCACGCCGCACAGGTCGAGCAGGCCGCGCATGTAGCGCTCGGTGCCGAACTTCGAGCGCCCGTGAGTGCGCGCGCGGTGATGGACGGGCAGCTCCGCGACTCGCCAGCCTCGTTGAAAGCCGAGCACCGGGATCAGCCGGTGCTGCTCGCCGTAGAAATCCAGTTCGCGGACCGCGTCGCCGCGGTAGACCTTCAGCCCGCAGTTGACGTCGTGGAGTGGAACGCCGGTCAGCCGCGCCGACATCGCGTTGAACAGGCGGGAGCTCCACCGCTTCAGGGGCGGGTCCTGACGCTGGCGCTTCCACCCACACACCACGTCGTAGCCCTCCTTTAGCCGCGCCACGAGCGTCGGCAACTCCGCGGGATCGTCCTGTCCGTCCGCGTCGATCGTGGCCACGATCTCCCCGCGGCTCTGCACTAAGCCGGCCCGCAGCGCCGCGGACTTGCCGAAGTTTCGACGCAGCCGGACCAGGCGAACGTTCTCGTGGGTGAGCGCCAGCTGTTCGAGGACGTCCGCCGAACCGTCGGTGGAACCGTCATCGACCCACACCACCTCGCAGCTGGTGTCCAGACGAGCGCACGCGGCCTCGATCTCGGCGAACAACGGCAACAGCGACTCCCGTTCGTCGAGGACCGGGATGACCACCGAGAGGCCCACCGACGGGACAGTCGCCATCTCTGCCCGGTCCGCGAAGGCTGGTCCGGTCATTGGCGCTATCTTCGCATGTCTCCGCCGTGCACACCGACAGCTACGGGCAGCAGACTGACAACGCCGCCAAGTACACGCAGCGCAGCGGCGTGGAGCGTCGCCTGCTCTCGCGCTTCCGGACACGGATGCTCGCGGAGCTGCAGCCGCTCCGCCCCGCGACGATCCTCGACGCCGGCTGTGGCGAGGGGTATGTGACGGAATGGCTCGCCAGCGCGTTCGAGACAAGCGAGATCACCGCTGTCGACGGGCGCGCTGACGCTCTCGCGGCGCTCGCCGACCGCAATCCGAACATACATGTCGAGGAGAGCGACCTGAGCGCGCTTCCATTTGCCGACGCGAGCTTCGAGCTCGTCGTCTGCACGGAGGTGCTCGAGCACGTGCCCGAGCCGTTGGCCGTGCTACGCGAGCTCTCCCGGGTGAGCGCGCCCCACGTGTTCATCACCGTGCCACACGAGCCGTTCTTCCGGATCGGAAACCTCACGGCCGGCCGGTATGTGTCGCGGCTCGGCTCCACCCCGGGCCATGTCTGGACGTGGAGCGCTCGCGATTTCCGACGGCTGATCCGAGCCGAGGCGGAGCCGTTGGACTGGGTCTCGCTGTTCCCCTGGCAGGGCGTGCTCGCACGCTCGCGCGGATGAGCACAGCGAGTCAACCGCCGCCGGGTGATGTCGATCTGGGCCCGGTCCCTGCTCGGACGATACGTGCCGGGCAATGT
>Ga0310037_10001249_pt1 | contig 14193 bp, 21 predicted proteins | sample Sb_taG_11_FD_200239 | JGI IMG/M metagenome (GOLD analysis project Ga0310037, IMG submission 200239) | Peat soil microbial communities from Weissenstadt, Germany - Sb_50d_3_AS metaG (v2) (version 2) | ecosystem: Environmental > Terrestrial > Soil > Wetlands > Peat | place: Germany: Weissenstadt...
GGCTGCGTCGGCTTTCCGGACATCTATGAACATTCCGGCGCCATCGTCAAACTGAACGTGGACGGGACAGTAAATCTGGCCATCGCCACCGTGGACATGGGCTGCGGGCAGAATACTGTCCTCAGCCAGATCGCGGCGGAGGAGCTAGGCGTGCCGCTGAGCGCGGTCAAGGTCAGCTATGCAGATACCGACACAGTTCCTTTCGACGCTCCCAGCCACGCCAGCCGGGTGACCTACTCGACAGGGAACGCGGTGAAAGCCGCCGCCGGGTCGGCCAAGAAAAGGGTCTTCGAAGTGGCCGGTGGCCTTCTCAATGCCGCTCCTGGTGACTTGGAACTCCTGAACAGCCGCGTCCAGGTAAAAGGTTCGCCGGAGAACGGACTTTCTCTTCAAGACGTGGTGAAACGCGCCGAATCGCCCTGCGTCAACATGGTGCCCGACGGCATGCAGCGTACTCCGCTCGAAGAGAAAGGCACGATCATGGGCTTCGCGTCGCTGGCGCCGACTTCCAATCCCTCGCCCGCGGCAGTGCAATTCGTCGAGGTCGAGGTTGATACCGAGACCGGCGAAGTGAAGGTTCTGCGCGTTGTCTATGCCCATGATATCGGAAAGGTGATCAACCCGCCGGGGGCGGAAGGACAGGTGGAAGGCGGCTTCCAACAGGGACTCGGCTACGCTCTGATGGAGAATCTCGTCTTTGACCAATCCAGCGGAGCCTGTCTGTCCGCCGATTTTTTGAACTACAAAATGCCCACCGCGATGGAGATGCCTGCGGATATCAAGTGCGTGTTCGTTGAATCGGAGGAACCCAGCGGACCCTTTGGCGCTAAGTCGCTCGCCGAACCCTGCCTGATCGTCCCGGCACCGGCCATCGCCAATGCAATTTATAACGCCATCGGGGTCCGCGTGCGGGAATTGCCGATTACACCAGAGAAGATTCTGGCAGGTCTTGGGAAGCTCTAGTTGGTTTCCGCCATCGAGACTGCTCACGCTTCGTTTTCGCCGGCCCCGCGACTGGTTCGTCAGTCAGCTCTTTTTCGGCTCTAGCCCGGTCCTCGACATCCTTTCCGCGTTCGCCGCCGCGTTTCAGATACAGCTCATGAGCCCGGAGAGCGATCTCTTCTTCCGATGGTTCTTTGTGTCCAAACATGGCAACCTCCTTGTTTGATTGCGGGGGCCGGAGCACCGGCCTCCGCTTACGAGATAGGGATTACTTGCCGTTTGCTGAGACGCTGATCTTGATCTGCTTTGGCTTAGACTCCTCAAGCTTCGTCATATGCAAGGTCAAGACCCCATTGCGATACTCGGCCCGAATTTTCTCGGAACCTACCAACAAGATCGTCCAACTCGCCTTGCAACAGAAAGACTGAACAACGCCGATTTGCATCGCCGTCTTGGCGGCTCGCCACTTAGCTAATAGAATTAGCTAACATGTATACCGTTCATCAAGCCAAGACAAATCTTTCTCGCCTTATCGAAGAGGCCTGCAAGGGCACCGACGTGATCATTGCTCGCGGCAAACTACCTGTCGTACGGCTCGTTCCTTTGGCGACGTCTCGCAAAAAGCGCGTCCCCGGCAGGCTCAAAGGAAAGATTCGTATCTCTCGGGCATTCTTCAAGCCCATGTCCAAAGCGGAATTAGCTGAGTGGGGCATTGAGTAAAGGTCTTGCTCGATACCCATGTTCTGCTCTGTTGGCTCGAAGGGGGAACCAAACTGTCCCGTCGCGCTCGCAATGTCATTCAAAACCAAGAAACGACTGTCCTCGTTTCGGCCGTGTCTGCATGGGAGATCGCGATCAAGAGCGAGGCAGGCAAGCTCGAAGCGGGCCCTCTGGTGATAGATTTTCACAAGGAACTGGAGGGTGAGGGATTCGCCGAGTTGCCAATTTCCGCGCATCACGCCATTCGCGCCGGAATTCTCAAGGGACCTCACCGAGACCCGTTTGATCGCATGCTTATCGCCCAGGGTCAGGCCGAGAGCTTGCCGGTCATCAGCCAGGACAAAGTGTTTGATGACTATGGTGTTCGGCGAATCTGGTGAGTAAGAGCCGTCCCGCGGCGAGGTGACCTGTGCGGACTTTCGTGCGGGAATCAACCTCGCGAGTCGAAATTCAAAGGCACTGCGCTCCTCCTAGGAGTGGCTTGTGGAATTCCTTCCGCGTTAAGTGATCTGCGCGGATTTTCTTGCTGGAGCGAGCTTAGAAACCGGCAACCAGGATGCTCTTCTGTCGGCCCTCACTCGGCTGGTACTCGGTCTTCCGATGCCGCAACGGGAACAACTCCTCGAGACCGTTCAGGTAGTCCCTTGACTGGAATTCGATCCAAACGGCCACGCTTGAAGCTCGAGCCAGAAGCGTATTGCCAGCTCTGCCATGAAGTCCTCGAGTGGGACGGTTGGCGTTGCCAATCGTGCGGCCAAATCGGAGACCTTCAAGTCCATCACATTCTGCCGCGGAGCCGCCTCGGCGATGACACGGCCGAGAATCTGATAGCTCTTTGCGTCATCTGTCACCAGAAAGCTCACCGACTACAGCAGGACACCGAGTGAGCCTCTTGAACGCACTAATGAGACGAAGCCATTTTCAACAGGGTCGATCGCCCACTCGAAGCGGAGGGCGAGAAGATGAGAGTGAAGATGGCCTTGGCAAGCTGCGGTGGCGGTCGCTCAAATTCAACTGATGCGACGAGAAACCTAGGTCTGGATAAGGACAGCTCTTACTGATCTCTTAGCACAGCACAAGTCCTGAGCGCAGAAGTCTTGGTCCGCGCTCAGTGCACGCGCCAGAGCGGCCGCTTCGCGACGCGCATCAACCTGCGCAAGGCCGTATTGACAGATCGGTCGTCGGGGAAATGCTCAGCCTCGTCCGCCGAGAGGAGCACAAGGTTAGTGCCAGCATTATAGTGGGCGGTGTACTTGCCGCGAATGCCGCCCTTCAGCTTAGACAGATCGTATTCTCGACGTAATTCGTCACGCAGTTTCCGTTTCTCAGTTTTCTTTTTCTATTGCTTTCACTCGCGCAGTGTCGTCTTCCGAGCGCTTATGATCCTGATGTTCTCGCCGCGGTCAGCATGGGCCACAATTAAAAGCTGACCGGCGATTAGAGCTTCAGGACGAAGGGAATGTCGCATGGAACTCACCAATCAGGACGCCCGGCGCGCCTCAAGACCGTTGCAGGCCCCGGAAATCCCATCTAGCGCAGATGGCGCCCATGATTTTACCGAAGCAAAGAGGAGAGTATTCGAAAAAAACTCGGCGGGAGTAGTGATGCGCACACCAGTCCGCTTGGCGACCGCCCGAGTAAAATGTTTGGTGTTGTGCGTCAGCAGCCAATCCGGCTTGCTCGTCATCGCGGAAAGAAGTACTGGAACATCTGGCGCATGCCGGATCAAGTGACGGTTTGACCGAACGAGTGCCTCGTCAGGGCACCATATTCAATGCTGGTCTTGAGTATGGTACAATGAGACATGATGAAGACAGCGCGTAAGATCACCGTGGAGGTGCCACAGGATCTTCTCGAGAAGGCGCAACGAGCCAGCGCTACCGGTATTACCCAGACCGTCCGTACCGGGCTGCAGCTAGTTGCGGCATCTCGGACTTACGCTCGTCTACGCCAATTCCGAGGCAAAGTTCGCTTCACGCGCACCTTGGCAGAGCTCAAGGCCGACCGATGATCGCGGCTGATACAAGCACCTGGGTTGCCTTTCTAGAAGGCGGCGCAGGCCACGACGTACAGCTGCTCGATAAGGCCTTGGAAGACCGCCAGGTGATGATGGTGCCCGTTGTCCTCACTGAACTGTTAAGCGACTCGAAGCTCCCTTCGGGCGTTGCCGAAACGCTCTCAGAAGTACCTCTGATCGAGATCGGATCTGGCTATTGGCAACGGGCAGGAGGGTTGCGAGCAAAGGTGCTGGCAAAGCGCCGCAAGGCGCGCCTCGGCGACGCCCTCATCGCCCAGAGCTGTGTCGACGGAGGCGTTCCTCTCCTCACGCGAGACCGGGACTTCCGAGCGTTTGCCGAAGCTGCGGGCCTTGATCTTGTGCTTGGGTCCGCCACGGCTTAATTTTCTTCTACACTGAATTCCAGTTGCGCGTCTGCGCAGGTTGTCATCGAGCCAGACATCTTCATCGCCACACGCGATAGGGCAAACCCGGAGGGCGCGCTGCAATGTTTTTGGGATTTTTCGCGCCGTAGCGCTCACTCAGATATCGCTTCACGTATAACGTATTGCGTATGATTCAGAGCTTTGGCTCAAAGGAAACGGAGGAGCTTTTTCGTTACCAGCACAGTAAGCGTTTTCGCGCTATCGGGCTGGTCGCCTTACGGAAATTGCTCCAGCTTCACGCCGCCACAGAGCTGCGCATTTTGGCTTCGCCGCCTGGAACTCAACTGGAAGCACTGGGAGGCGGTCGGAAAGGGCAGCACTCGATTCGCGTCAATGAGCAATGGCGAATCTGTTCTGTTTGGCGTGATGGCCATTGCTATGATGTGGAAATCGTCGATTATCACTAGGAGAGGAGCAGTAAAAAATGTGAGCAAGCCGGAAGCATTAGTGCCTCCTGTCCATCCCGGTGAAATCCTCCGGGAGGACTTTATGAAGCCGCTTGGCTTGACTGTTAACAAGCTCGCGCTTGAACTGCACGTACCTGCTACGCGCATCGGTGAAATTGTGCACGAACGCCGTCGGGTTACAGCGGAGACAGCGCTACGCCTAGCGCGATACTTCAATACGAACGCTGAGTTCTGGCTTAATCTGCAGAACTTCTACGATCTAGAAGTATCAAGGCGCTCTGGCGAGGTCTCTGAAATAGAGCGCCAGGTGCATCCTACTGCCAGTGTCTGAATGCACTCAGATAAAAGCGGCGCGCTCGAAGAGATTCGAAGCTCCGACCCTCTGCGTCGCAAATGTGATAGAGCGTTAGATGATGCGTGGCCTGCTTTGCTCTTCTGTCCGAGTACGCTCGAATCCCATACAGAGGTGTGCTTCGCTATTTCTCCCACATCTGTAGGCCGCCCCGAAACGCGTTTCCGTTGCTGCCCAGTCGCGTGCCGGGAGGTAGCTTCTTCAGTTTCTTACTGTTTCCACCGCCTAGAATCACATAATCGGCTTCCAGTGCGGTCCTGAGTCTCTTCGAAATTTCAACCACACGCTGGCGCCACTTTTTCTTGCCTGAGCGTTCCAGCCCGCGAGAGCCAAGATAGTCTTCGTAGGTTTTTCCTTTTTTGTACGTGAGGTGCGCCAATTCCATAGGCTCGAGAATTCCGTCCACAATCATTGCCGAGCCCAGGCCCGTACCCAGCCCGAGAAACAACATGCAGCCCCCTTTATAACTGCCAAGCGCCTGCATGGCGGCATCGTTGATGATTCTTACGGGACAACCAAAGGCTTTAGAGAAGTTGAATCCCATCCAGCCGCCTCCCAGATTGTGAGGCTCGCGAAGAGGATGCCCATGGATGACGGGCCCGGGATATCCCATCGCCACACAGTTGAATTTCCAATCTCGGACCGCCTTTTTGACCAAGCGGACCATCTTGCCCGCCGTCATGGTAGGGCCAGACGGAATCTTGCGCGGCTCTTTTTCGCCCGTCGCCAGCAGCTTAATGTTTGTGCCGCCGACGTCGATGACAAGGACTCTTGGAGATTTTACGATTTGTGGAGTTTTCATGGGTACTCCTACTATGGTTGGATGAGACCATTGTCTTTTTCGAGGCCAACAGAATTCTAGGGTCAACTGTTGAGTCAGCGAAGAGAATTCGCGGCTATATCGAGTGCTCGATACATCTTCGTTGATGCTCGGAACGGATAGATCGCGCGGCAGGTGCTCGGAAATGATCTGCGCGGACTTTTTGGCGGGAGCGAGCCTGGAAGCTGGCGCGGAGAATATGTTGTTCTTGGCGCTCGCTCGGCTCATCGGCGCTCTCCCCGTGGCGCAGAGACTGCAGTTGCTGGAAATTGCGAGGAACGGCCTTGAACCGATCCAAACGGAAGTCGCTGCGACTTAGGCTTGAGCCCGAGGCGTATCGTCGGCTTGCGCGCGCGGTGCTCGCACGGGATGGATGGCGCTGCCAAGACTGCCGCGCAGTCTTAGATCTGCAGGTCACGCTCGCACGCTCACTCATCCGTGCGCAATTGGCGCGGCAGCGGAGTGGGACGTGTATACTTGCGCGTCACGAAAGGAGCCTGCTGCGGGCCCAATGCGTTACATCAAGCAAGCTGCCGTATGGACGGCGCTGAAAAAGTTGGCCATGGGGCTCGGTTTGATCGCGATGTTCTCGGCGATACTGCTGCTTTCCGATTTGGGCCATCGGAAGGCTACCTCTGCAGCTTCGGCGCTGGCTCGCGCTCAGGCCGGGACCGCCGGCCGCTCCGTTAAAGCCGCAATCGTCTATTTCGCCCGCGATGTCGGCACAGACATGTGTGTCCAAGGTTTACTCGACGGCTTAAAGGCCAGCGGCTTCGAGCAGGGCAGAAATCTCGACGTGCGCATCGCCGATTCGCAGGGCGAGATGATCAATATTCCCGCCATCCTTCAGAATTACGACAATTCCGACGTCGACCTCATCATGACCATCACCACTCCGTGCCTCTCCGGAGCGTGCAGCAAGGTGAAACACAAGCCGGTGGTTTTTACCTGTGTGACCGACCCCATCGCCGCCGGAGCGGGTAAGAGCATGACGGATCACTTGCCGTTCGTTACCGGCGTCGGCAGTTTTCCTCCCGTGGCCCACTCGTTGGACATGATGCAGAAGCTGATTCCCGGATTGCGCGCCGTGGGCACGATGTACAACCCGGCGGAGGCCAACTCGGTGAAGGAACTCACGGTCGCGCGCGAAATTTATCGCAGTCGCGGCGTGAGGCTCGAAGAGGTCGCCATCGCTGGCTCGAATGAAGTCCTGCAGGCCGTACAAATTTTGGCGGGCCGCGAAATCCAGGCGATTTGGGTGCCGGGAGACAACACTGCGATCGAAGGATATGAAGGCGCGGTGAAGGGCGCCCGGGATGCGCGGCTGCCGCTGATTACCGATGACTGCGATTCCCTCCCGCGCGGCGGCCTGGCCTGTCTCGGAGTCGGCTTTCAAGCCGCCGGGACGGCTGCCGGAAAGCTGGCCGGAAAAATCTTACTGGGCGCTAACGCACAGGACATTCCTCTCGAGGAAGTGGTCGTCGAGAAAATGTCGATCAGCCGCGGCGAAGCGGCGCAGTTGGGCATCGCCATTCCTTCGCAATTCTCGCAGAAGCTAAGTCCCTAGGGGCCCGCCACGGAAATCATCACACAACAAACTGGAGATGTTCTCGAAGTTAAGGTACGAGGCCGCCTGGACAATTATTGGACCGAGCACCTGCGCCGCAACCTAGATGGAGTGATCCGCGAAGGCGCGCACGGCGTTCGCCTCAATATGTCCGAGATATCTTTTCTCAGTTCTGCCGGCGTTGGTTTGCTGGTGGCCTTTCACAAGAAGCTGAAGGCGATCGGCGGAAGTTTTGCGGTCACCAGTCCGTCGGACCGGGTGAAAGAGATTTTGGATCTCTGCAAGCTTTCTCCCATTTTGCTTTCCGCCGGAAAGCCCGCAGTCGCTCCCGTGCAGAAAATCGAAGTACGCCGTTTTTCCACTCCGGCTGCGTCGTTTGAAGTGATGGACCTCGCTTCGAAGAAGCCCTTGGTGTGCCACCGAATCGGTGATCCGGAATTGCTTAAGGGTTGCCGCTTTGCTCCGGCGGATTGCCGCAAGGTCGCGTTTCCGGAGGCTACTTTCGGATTTGGGCTCGCCGCGTTCGGCGATGGATTCGAGGATTCGCAGACGCGCTTCGGAGAATTTTTGGCGGTGGATGGCTCGGCGGCTTATCTGCCGACCGATGGAACCAATGTGCCGGATTTCATGGTTTCGAGCGGAGACCTGGTGCCGGAAATGAACGTCCTCTATGGGCTGCGATGGGAGGGCGGATTTACCCACCTGCTGCGATTCGAAACTTCGGGCGCGGAAAATCCGCTGGCGCTCGCGGAATTAGCACGGACCGCATTGGAGATTTCCGGCGCGCCGGTAATCGGAATGGTGATCGTTGCGGAGTCGGCGGGACTGGTTGGCGCCGCTCTTCGCCGTTCTCCCGCTGCGGTTGCGGGAACCGAACACGCCCCGTTTCAATATCCTGAAGTGCGTTCGTGGCTTTCATTTTCCACCGAGCGGCTCTACTCGCGATCGCTGGCGCTGGTTTCGGGAGTAGCGGCTGGTTCCGCGTGCGCGCCGTTGGCTTCCTTGCTTCGGCCGATGGGAGCCGCAGCGTGGCCCGTGGGGCACTTTCATGCGGCGGCGTTTTCGTATTGTCCTCTCAAAAAAGGCAGCATCGACCTGAAAGATACCGTCAGCACTTTATTCGAGACGGAGACATTGCAAGGTGTGCTGCACCTGCTCACCGATCATCGCGAAGCGGCGGGACCGCAGCAGAGCGAGTTCGTTCGCGGCGCTTGTTGGATCGGCGCGGCGTCGGAGATCCGATGAGATTGGAATCCAGATGAATCTGCTGATTGGCACATTCACGATTGGGTTCATTTTGTCGCTGCTGGCGCTGGGCGTGTTCATCAGCTTTCGGATATTCGCGTTTCCGGATATCACGGCGGACGGATCGATTACGCTTGGAGCGGCTGTAGCCGCGACGCTGATGGTGCACGGCACAAGCCCGGCGCTGGCATCGCTCGCCGGCTTCGCCGCCGGAATGGTTGCGGGAGCTTGCACCGGCACGCTCTACACGCGCTTCAAAATAAATCCGCTGCTTTCCGGAATTCTGGTGATGACGGCGCTTTATTCCATCAACCTGCACATCATGGGAAAAAGCAATGTTCCGCTTTTGACGGTGACAACGCTTGCGACGCAGTCCGAGCGCATTGGCGTGAAACTGATGCGCGGAGCCACCACATTCGGATTGTTTGGCTGGGAAGTCAGCGTGCGCGACGCTTCGGTGCTCGTCGCGGTCGCGTTGGTCGTGGTGCTCACAGGCCTGCTGCTCTACTTATTCTTTCGCACCGATATCGGCATGGCCATGCGCGCGACCGGGGACAACGTGCAGATGATACGTGCGCTGGGAGTGAACGACGCGAACATGATCGTGTTCGGCGTGGCCATTTCGAACGGCTTCGTGGCGCTTTCCGGCGCTTTGTTGGCGCAGTATCAGGGATTCGCGGACGTTGGCATGGGCATCGGGATGGTGGTGTGGGGACTCGCCAGCGTCATCATTGGCGAAGCGCTGGTTGGAACGAATCAGTTGGGGTTGACGATTGTCGGCGCGGTGATGGGATCGGTGCTCTTCCGGTTGCTGGTGGCGGTGGCTTTGCGGTGGGGACTCAGTCCCAACGATTTGAAACTGATCACCGCCGTATTTGTCTTCTGCGCTCTCATCGTCCCGCAATTCCTGCGCAAAAAGCGTCTGCGGAGCGCGAATGCTTGAACTGCGATCGATCAGCAAAACCTTTCATCCGGGGACGCTGAATGAAGTTCGTTCCCTCCGCGGCGTCAACCTCGAGCTCGAAGCTGGTTCGTGGGTAATCATCATCGGAACCAATGGCTCGGGAAAATCCACTTTGCTGAATGCTGTCGCCGGAACGTTTCTGGTGGATGAAGGGACCATCCAGTTGGCGGGACGCGACGTGACGCGCTGGCCCGAGCATGCACGGGCTTCGCTGATCGGGCGCGTGTTTCAGAATCCATTCAGCGGCACATCGCCGGGTCTCACCATTCAGGAGAATCTCAGTCTTGCCGCGCGCCGCGGCGTTGGCCGAGGTCTCGGCTGGGGATTAAAATCATCGCTGGTAACCAGGATGCGCGAGGAGGTCAGCCGGTTGGGCATGGGGCTTGAAGACCGCCTGGAAAATGCCATCGGGAGTCTGTCCGGAGGACAGCGCCAGGCGCTTACGCTGCTGATGGCCACCTGGTTGCGTCCGGAACTGTTACTACTAGACGAGCATACCGCTGCGCTGGATCCTAAAAGCGCTGACCTGGTGATCGCGCTGACCGAGCAAGTGGTAACGCGCGGCAAACTTACCACCCTGATGGTGACCCACTCAATGCATCAGGCGGCAAACTTGGGAGACCGCTTGATTATGATGCACCGCGGCCAGATCATCCACGATTTTCAAGGCGCCGAAAAACGGCGGCTGCGCCCCGATGACTTGCTGGCGCGCTTTGCAGACGTCCGGCGCGCCGAACAATTGGACGAGAGCGCTGCCCAAATGCTCGCCGAACAGTATATCTAAGCGTCGCACGGCCCCAACCGAACGATCGAAAACATCGCGCAGCTCCCCGGCGGAGAGATCAGCCTCGAAGATGCCGAATTTAAGGACGCGTCGAGAACGGCTGGCTTCGCTCATGGAAGTATCGCTTTGTGCCGGAGTCTATCAAAATCCGTTGAGGCCTGTCCTTCTAGGAACAGCGCGGCAGAAAAGGAACCCTGTACCGCATCGACTACGCCGTGATCCGTTTTTCCGTTCTGATACGAGGTTGCCACTGTCCAAATCAAAAGGGGAGCACTACGCACGTATCTTTGGGCGACGTCGAATACGACTGTCCCATCATTTCATGTCGCTGCGAATTCACAATGACAAGCCCTGATGTGTTCATAAGTGAACAGACTATTCGTTTTCTGCAGACTACCATACGAGCATCAGCTACCAGCTGATTCTTGGACTCTTGGGAGGAATAAACCGTGAAGATTGTAAAGACAATTCTAGTTGTTCTCGCGCTCTCATTGCTCGGCGCCACGTTGGCTCCCGGCGCTCGAGCCGATGAGTGGAACAAGAAGACCGTCATGACGTTTAGTCAATCGATCGAAATTCCCGGGCAAATTCTGCCTGCCGGGACGTACACCTTCAAGTTGCTCGATTCGCCTTCCGATCGCCACATCGTGCAGATCTTCAATGCCGATGGTTCGCAGATAATCGCCACGATCCTGGCCATCAACAACTACCGGCTTCGTCCGACCGGCGAAACCGTGGTCAAGTTCGTCGAGCGGCCGGGCGATAATCCGGAAGCGATCAAGGCTTGGTTTTATCCAGGCGATAACTTCGGTCAGGAATTCGTTTATCCGAAGCAACGCGCAATCCAGTTGGCCGCGGCAGCGAATGAACCCGTTCCCGCGCTCGCCGTCGAAACAACGGATCTGAAAACGGCTCCAATCGTCGCAGTGACCCCGCAGCAGGAGGAATTGCCGGTATCCCAGGTGATCCAGACCACTCCGCCTGCCGCTGAAGCGGCGACGCCTACGTCTGCGCCTGTTGTGGCAGAGACCGAGCAGTTGCCGAAGACGGGCAGCTCCATTCCTCTACTTGCGCTGCTTGGCTTCGCATCGCTCGGCGTGGCGTTTATGCTGCGGCGCATCTTAAGCTAACGATCGTAACCTTAACTACACTCCGGTGCGCCGCGGGTTTGATGAATGATTGTCGCCTGCGGCGCGAGGAGACTTGCTCGTGAATCGAACCATCCGATCTCCGCGGCGCAGGCGTTTCGAAGGCTCCTTTTTCCTTGCCGGTCTTTTGCTCTTTTGTAATCTGGGCGGCTATCCGCGATCTCTGCAATCGCCACCCGCTGCATCCGTCCCGGCCAGCCAGTCCAAGATTTCCGTGAAGGCGGAACTGGTGGTGCTGCCTGTCAGTGTAACGGACACGAGCGGAAAGGTAGTTCTGGGGCTGAGCCCGCAGAACTTCCGCGTGTACGACGACGGGCGTCCACAGGAAATCACCGTATTTCAACAGGGAGACACTCCCGTAACCGTGGGTTTAATTGTTGACCATAGCCGCAGCATGGGTCCGAAGCTTTCGGAAGTAGCCGCCGCGGTTTTCGCATTTGCGCATTCGAGCAATCCCGAGGATGAGATGTTCGTTGTGGATTTCAATGACAATGTTTCGGTGGAACTAATGGACGGGAAGCCTTTCACGCACGACGCCAAGGAACTCGAAAAAGCTGTCACGGCAGTCTCTGCGCGGGGGCGCACCGCGCTCTACGATGCCGTGGCCGAGGGGCTCGTCCATTTGCAGCTCGGCCATCGGAACAGGAAAGCGCTGATCATCGTGAGCGACGGCGGAGACAATGCCAGTCATCAAAAATTCTCGCAGATCCTTGCTCTGGCCCAACAATCTCAAGTGCTCGTTTATTCCATCGGACTGATCAGTGACGACGGAGAAGTAGACCCGGCCGTGCTCCGGCGCCTTTCCAAGGCTACCGGGGGCATTGCCTATTTGCCGGGCCCCAGCAATACGGTTACGAGTGTCTCTACGCAGATCGCCCGCGATCTCCGCGAACAGTACACCCTCGGATTCGTACCAGAGAAAGCGGCCCAGGTTCACTCCTTTCGAAAGCTAGAAGTGAAAGTCACGGCTCCCGGCCACAGCAGGATTCGCGTGCGAACCCGGCCGGGCTATTTCGCCGCCGAAGAAAAATCTCCGCCGGCACAAGAAGCGAATGGCGTGAAATGAACGCCCGAGTCTCCATCGAACGAAAGCCTCGAAAAGCAGGGGCGCGACTCGCTCGCGTGGCGTCCTATTTTTTCCTGGCGGCCGGTATTTGGGGACTTGGGTACGCCACCTATGTCGTCGTGGATGCGCAGACCTATCAGGCGACCGAGGAGATGCGGCTCCCGAATATGCCTCCGGCGGAAGGACCGCGCATGGTGGCAGAAGGGGACGTGATCGGCGAGATGAGTATTCCCCGGCTCGAGCTTAAGACCATCGTCGTGCAAGGCGAGTCATCCAAAATACTGCGGCGTGCGATCGGCCACGTACCCGAAACCCCTTTGCCCGGCGAACCTGGCAACGTCGCGCTGGCCGGACATCGCGACAGCTATTTTCGTCCCTTGCGAAATATTCAACCGGGCGACGTGATTACGATCAAAACAGCCGACGCGGAGTTCGAGTATCTGGTCGAATCGACTGAGGTGGTATTGCCCAGCGACGTTCAGGTCCTGCAGCCGACCGTCGAGAATTCCCTCACGCTCGTCACTTGCTTCCCGTTCTATTACGTAGGCCCGGCTCCGAAGCGATTCATCGTCCATGCCCGCCAGATTGGACAGTCGCGGGAGCAGCCGCCCATCGATGAGGCGCCTCTCCGCGATTAGGTGGCCCAATCGAGAAAATCAGATGTGTTCACTAGTGAACAGAAAATCGAGCCGCATGCGTCTAGTATTTAGCCGTGTAGGTGAGCAGCAGAGACGTATCGCAAATCACACCTCTCGCTTCAGACTGACAGCCTCGGCTTCAAACCTGCACTAAGGAAGAGAAATGCGGGGTCAAAATGCTCTGGACAATCTTTATCGTCTTGCTGGTTCTGTGGCTCTTGGGAATAGCCACTTCGTACACGCTGGGTGGATTCATCCACCTGCTGTTAGTCCTGGCGGTCATCACCGTCGTTATCAAGCTCTTCCAGGGTCGGAGGATCTCCTCCTGATCGGGGAGCGAACATTATGAAATCAACGTCGATCGCTGGAATTCTGTTGGTAGTTTTGGGCGCGCTGGCCCTCGCCTATCAGGGCATCACTTACACTCGTCGAGAAAGAGTCATCGACGTGGGGCCGATCCACGCCACGAGAGACACGGAGAAGACAATTCCTCTTCCTCCAATCCTCGGGGGCGTCGCGATTCTTGGGGGAATTGCTCTGCTTGTCGCCGGCGCGAGGCGAACGGCTTAACGGAAATTTTCGGTTGGGGATGGCTTCAGAATGAAGTTCATTCGACGGCTTCCACCCGGCTCATGGCGTGGTCTTAGGCGCCCCACAAAGGTTTCGGAGTCAGCAAACTTCCGCAGCCGCAATTCTGATCATGGAGGTCAGCGATGATACGCAAATCAATTCTCGTTCTGTGTGTGGGACTGGTGGCAACAGTAGCGCTCTATGCAGCAAACAAGGAACAAAAGCGCCTCGAAAATTCGGGCGTCGTGATGCAGGAAATCATGAACACTCCCGAGAACATCCCGCAAGAGGTGATGGAGAAGGCGGAGTGCGTCATCGTGTTTCCGTCCGTTCTCAAGGCAGCGTTCGTGGTCGGCGCGAACTACGGCCGCGGCGCGATGGTTTGCCGCACCGGCAAGGATTTTAGAGGACCGTGGGGCGCCCCAGCCATGTACGCGCTCGAAGGCGGCAGCGTTGGATTTCAAATCGGCGGAGAAGCCACCGATCTCGTGCTCTTGGTCATGAACGACAGAGGCGCGAGTGCCATTC
>Ga0310037_10001256_pt1 | contig 14149 bp, 11 predicted proteins | sample Sb_taG_11_FD_200239 | JGI IMG/M metagenome (GOLD analysis project Ga0310037, IMG submission 200239) | Peat soil microbial communities from Weissenstadt, Germany - Sb_50d_3_AS metaG (v2) (version 2) | ecosystem: Environmental > Terrestrial > Soil > Wetlands > Peat | place: Germany: Weissenstadt...
GTAGGCGAGGGCGTCGCCGCCCTGCGACGGGTACGAGCGGTAGAACGCCCCGAACTCTTTCTCGACGTAATCGTTCGCCTCGGCCTGCACGATCCAGTTGTGCCCGTCGGCCGAGAGTGTGCCCTCGTCATAGAAGTTGTCGAGGTCACCGAACCGGTACGCCAGAGCGTGCGCGTTCGGCGTGATCTGCGCCCCGAACTGAGCGTCGGCCGGAGCGCCGTTGCCTTCGCCGAGATCGCCGAGGACCTGGTCGTAGGTGCGGTTCTCCCTGATGATGACGACGACGTGCTTGATCGGTGAGGGATCGCCGAGGTGCGCCGGGATGACCTTCGGCACGGTGTCATAGTCGCCCTGGTTGATCGGCTTGATCTGCTCCCAGTCGTTGTCGGTGACGACAGTCTGGGTCGCCTGATGGATGCCGCCGCGGTTGGGCAGCGGGAACACCGTCACGCTTCCGGTGTCGTCGTATGTGTTGTGATCGGTGACCTTCTCCGCTCCCGGGGCCGTGTACGGGCCCTTGTCGATCGTGGAAGGCGGCCCCTGAGCGCCGATGCCCTTGTCGTTCGTGACGATGATGTCGCCGGCGGCGAGCTGCGGATCGGGCTGGACCTGCACCGGGTACCAGTCGGTCGGAAGCAGGCCCTGGAGCCTCATGGGCCGGTACAGCCCGCGATACATGTAGACGGCGATCGCGTTGTCACGGCCGATGCTGACGAGCACCTTGTGGCCGACCATGTTGATCGCATTGGCATAGCTGCCGACTCTCTGCCCGGGGATCGGGTTGGTGCTCACCGTCTGTGTGACCTGATTGTCGCGCTCGTCGATCACCGACAGGCTGTCGTCGTTGGAGTTGGCCACGAACAGAGTCGTGCCATCCTGGTAGAGCGCGGTGGGCTGTAGCCCGACCGGGATCTCCTGGGTCTCGTCGCCTTGCGCCAGGTTGACCACCGAGACGGTCCCGGTGATCGCCCCGCCGGTCGACTTGCTCGACACGATCGGAGTCCCGTCCGACAAGTTGGTGAACTCGCCGGGCTTGGCCGGCCGGCCACCCTCGTTGGAGACGTAGGCGGTCGTCCCGTCCGGAGAGATGACCACTTGGCGCGGCGCGTTGCCGACCGGAATCGTCGAGCTCACGCTCGGGGTGGTCGCGGTCGGATTGTCGATGACCGCAAGCTCGTTGGCACCGTTGAGGGCGACGTACAGCTTCGACCCGTCCGGGGAGTAGGCCATGCCCGAGGGCAGCTCGGCGCCGCTGGCGTTGCTCGGGCCGGTGTTCGGGTCGCACTGGGGCTGGTTGAGCGGCGAGCCGCAGAGCGGGATCGCAGCCGTCTGCGTCGCAGTGCCGTTCGTCGGATCGAACGAGAAGCGCAGGAGGAAGGTCGACTGTGGCACCCACAGCGTCGTGCCATCGGGCGAGAACAGCGGCCCATCGGCGGCCACCGAGTAGTCGTCCTCGGGCGCACCCGGGGTGGCCAGGCCGATGTGGTCGACGATCGTCTGCGTCTTGAGGTTGATGATCGTGAGGTAGCCGGAAAACTCGTTCCATCCGAGCGCCGCGACATAGGTGCCGTCCGGGCTCAGCGTGCTGGACACCAGCCGCTCCTGCTTGTCGAGGATGCGGGTGCCCAGCGGCGAAATCCACTGGTTGGTCGGCAGCAGGACACCGTTGGCGTAGGTCAGGCCGACCTGCTGGGTTCCGAACGGATTGAAACCAAAGCCACGGAACGCGGCTGCCGCTGCGGCGCCGATCACCACCACGCACGAGGCGACCGCTGCGGCGACTGCCACGCGCCCGCGGCGGCTTACCTTGCTGCGTCGGGAAACGAACTCAGGCACGGACCACCTCCCAATCAGGTTCACGCATCTGTCACTGGCCCGACCCGATCACCAGGACGGCTACGAGCTGCTTTGCGTGTTGCACTTACCGTTACGCACTCGCGTCCGTGCCGTCGCGACGAGCCTGCCTGCTCTATTTGCGGCGTAAGGTATGCGCCCGGGACGCGGCGGTTGTTACTAGAGCGTGGCCGTGATGTGTTTGTCGACGTTCACAAATCGTTGACTAGTGAGCCGCGGACCGACACTTATATTGCCGGGCGTGGAAGCGGTTCGCGCGCGTTCTCTGGTGAAACGGTTCGGGGCGACGACGGCGGTCGATCGCCTTGACCTAATCGTCTGTCCGGGCGAAGTGCGCGGTCTGCTTGGTCCCAACGGGGCAGGGAAGACGACGCTGCTGCGCATGCTGTTCGGCTTGATCCGCCCCGACGCCGGTCGCGTGGAACTGTTCGGCCAGGCGGTGCTCGCCCTGGGTACGAACGCGTTTCACGGCGTCGGCGGGTTCGTCGAGGAGCCGTGCTTCTACCCCTATCTTTCCGGGCGCGCGAACCTCGCTCTGCTCGCCCGTCTCGACGGCAACACCGCGACCCCCGCCGACATCGATGACGCGCTTGCGCGGGTGGAGCTCGCGGCGCGCGGCGACGACCGGGTGGGCGGCTACTCGACCGGGATGCGCCAGCGGCTCGGGATCGCTGCGGCGCTGCTACGCCGTCCGCGACTACTGCTCCTCGATGAGCCGACGAGCGGCCTTGACCCGGGCGGCACGCGAGCGGTCGCGCAACTCGTCAGCGAGCTTGCTGCTCAGGGCGTCGCGGTGCTGCTCTCGAGCCACCAGATCGGAGAGCTGGAGAAGGTGTGCACCACGTACACGGTGCTGCGAGACGGACGCGTGGTGTGGGACGGGACGACTGGCGAGCTTGAGGCGCAGGCCCCGCCCTCGGCCTACGCGCTGGCCACGAACGACGACGCAGGCGCGCTCGAGATCGCCGCCCAGCAACCGGGTGTCCGGACCCAGCGTGCGCCCAGGGGTGGTCTCGTGCTCGCGGCTCAACGCTCCGAGCTCGACGCGCTGGTGCTCGCGCTCGGCGAGGCGCGGGTGATCATCCGCCGCCTCGAACTGCTCGTCAGCCCGCTCGAGAGCATGTTCTTCGCGCTCACCTCGGACGAGCCCCTGGACCAGCTCGCGCCGCAGGAGCTCACCGAGAAGGTCCTCGCCGGCGTATGACGGCGATCGCCACGCCCCCGCCGCTCGCGCTCCCCGAGCCCGTCCAGGGCGACGGCTTCCGCCACGCGTACGGGGCAGAGCTGCAGAAGCTCTCTGTCCAGCTGACCACGCGCTTGCTCGTGCTGGTCGCCCTCGTCGGACCCTTCGCATTTGCGGTGCTGCTCAAGATTCAGAGCGGCACCCCCTCCGATGCCCTGTTCGGCGCCTGGGTCCACTCGTCGGGATTCGCGATCTCGCTCGTGATCCTCGGCTTTGCCGGATCCTGGGGCTTTCCGATCATCGCCGGCGTGCTCGCCGGCGATCTGTTCGCGTCAGAGGATCGCCACGGCACCTGGAAGACGATCCTCACCCGTTCCTGCACGCGCGAGGACGTGTTCGCGGGCAAGGTGCTCGCCGCCGGCACGTTCGTGATCGGGATCGCGACCGTGCTGGCCGCCTCCAGCCTGCTCGCCGGCATCGTGCTCGTCGGCGCCACATCGCTTGTCAACCTCAGTGGCGTCCTCACCTCGCCGGGGCGCATGTTCGTGCTCACCGTCGTCAGCTGGCTGTACTGCCTGCTGCCCGTGCTCGCCTACACGAGTCTCGCGATCCTGTTCTCGATCGCCACCCGAAACGGGATCCTCGGCGTCCTCGGCCCACTGCTGGTCGCCCTCGCGACCCAGTTGCTCGACCTGATCGGCAAGGGGGTGATCGTCCACACGCTCCTGATCGGCTCCGCATTCGACGGCTGGCACGGCCTGCTCGTCGCCCACCCGTTCTTCGGCCCGGCGCTCGTCTCGGCTGCCGTCTGCGTGGCGTGGATCGGCGCATGCCTCGCGATCAGCTGGCAGATCCTCCGCCGTCGCGACTTCCTATCGACCACTGCCACGCGGACCCCCAGCTGGATCGCGCCGATCCGCGTGGTGGCGATCGCCACCGTCGTCGTCGCCGTCCTCGCCCTCTGCGGCAACCTTGGCCCGACCGGCGTGACCGCCACCCGGCTGAGCGCGGCCATCGGCCCGACGTTCAACAACGCCACGCTGCTCCAGCAGGCGCTGATCGGCCGCCATGCCCCGCCCGGCGCGCGGCTCGACGTCCAGCCCAACTGCGGACGCAGGGCCGCCGCGGCGGTCGGCCCGGGCGACTGGAACTGCACCCTCTACGTTTACCTCCCGCAGTCGAACGCGGTTCCCTTCCAGCAGACCGCGGTCGAGTACGACGTGAGCGTCCAGTACAACGGCTGCTACAAGGCGCAGTCGCCGCCGAACTTCATCGGCGGCCCGACGATGCAGGACGCCGCCGGAAAGAGCGTCACGAACCCGCTTTACATCGTCTACGGGTGCTTCAACACCCTGTAGGCGCGTGCGTGCGACCGCGGATCAGGTCGGCCGCCTTCTCGCCGATGGCCGCGCCCCGGAACCTCGAGCGTGGCCAGCAAGGACGGCGAGCTTGTGGTCGAGCTCGATGCGCTCCATGGGCTCAGTGCCGACTCGCCTACCTCCATGCGCCTCTGGTGCTCCGCGGCAACGCTTGAGGGTGGATCGTATTCTGGGGCCCGATGGCGGACCTGCGCGCAGCGATCATCGGCTACGGCTTGGCGGGTCGGTTCTTTCATGCTCCGTTGGTCGCCGCGACGGAGGGGCTCGCCGTGGCCAGCGTCGTCACATCTAGCCCCGAGCGTCAGGCGCTGGTCTCGCGAGAGCATCCCGGCGCGCAGATACTGAGCAGCCCCGCCGAGCTGTGGGAACGCGTCGAGGACCATGATCTGGTCATCGTCGCGACGCCCAACGAAGCGCATGCGCCGCTAGCCACCGAGGCGATCGATCGCGGCCTGCGTGTGGTAGTCGACAAACCACTCGCGGTGACGTCCGGCGAGGCCGAAGCGCTGGTCAAGAAGTCCGAGCAGAGGTCGAGGTTGCTCACGGTGTTCCAGAACCGGCGCTGGGACTCCGACCAGCTCACGCTTGCTCGGCTCCTAGCGGAGGATCGCCTGGGGACCGTTCTGCGCTACGAGTCACGCTTCGAGCGCTGGCGGCCATCGGCGAGCGCCGAGTCGTGGCGCGACTCGACTGCGCCTGAACTTGGCGGCGGCCAGCTCCTCGATCTCGGCACCCATCTGGTCGATCAGACGCTAGTTCTCTTCGGTCCAGTCACGCACGTGTATGCCGAGATCGATGCACGCCGCGGCGCTCCTGGTGACGACGACGCATTCCTGGCTCTACGCCACGAGGACGGCGTGATCAGTCATCTGCGCGCATCGGCGATCACCGCGGCGCCAGGGCCGCGGCTTCGCGCGCTGGGCACGAAGGCAGCGTTCGTGGTGCGGGACCTGGACGGTCAGGAGAGCGCGCTGCGGTCCGGCGCTCGTCCTGATCAGGTGCCCGATTGGGGCTCTGAGCCGGAGTCGCGCTGGGGTCGACTCGTGAGAGGTGAGGAGAGCGCGCCGGTGCCCAGCGAGCGCGGTGATTGGCCGCGGTTCTACGCGCTGCTGGTCCGAGCGCTCCGCGATGGAGATCCGCCACCAGTCGATCCACACGACGCCGTGACGACGTTACGCATCCTCGAGGCTGCGCGACGCAGCGCTGACAGCCTCGAGGTCGTGGCGCTCTCATCCTGACATCGCCCGGTTTGATCAACTTCTATTGCACCCGAGCTCGCCGCCTGCTTGGTGCGCAGCTGCTGGGTTGTGTGAGCACGCGAAGGCGGCAATGATCAATGTCGAGGAGACGATCATCACGATGACGAGGGACAGCGATGGATAGACCGGTGTTGTTCTGCTACGACGGCTCTGATGGATCGAAGGCGGCCCTGTCGGTCGCCGTCGAGCTCGTCATGCATCCCGCCGATGCCGTGGTCCTGGTCGTGTGGACGCCGGTAGCGGTCCAGCTGGCCAGGGGAGGCTCGCTACTGGTCGCCGTGCCGAACGAAGGCCAACTCGACGAGGAGGAGATCGCCGCCGCGCAACGGATCGCCGATGAGGGCGCCGAGCGCGCCCGGAAGCGCGGCTACAACGCTACGGCGCGAATCGCCCAAGCCGACGATTCGGTCGCCAAGACGATCAGTGAGGTCGCCAAAGAGATCGACGCGCGGCTGATCGTCTGTGGCCAACGTGGACGCGGCGCGTTTGCCAGCGCGATCCTAGGCAGCGTCTCGCATCAGCTCTCGGCGCGCGCGAAACGCCCGGTGCTGATCGCGCCGCAGCACCCCGCCCAGTAGGTCGACGTATCGCCCGCAGCCTCACGGCGAGGGGCGGGCAGCCGGGGCGTCGCGACGATCCGGCGATCCGTCTCGCTGAGATGACCCGCCCGCTTCTGGCAGCGGACGGTTGCTCATGCGCAGGGCCTGGGTGGCGGCGCCAGCCCGAGCCTCGAGGTTGAGTGCAAATGCTATTCCGCGGGCGAGCGCCGTCCTAAGCGTGCACTCGCGGGCCCCGGCCTTCGAGGGCAGGATCAACAGCGCCAGAAAGAGGCCGGTGGCGAAGATGCCCGCGGCCCACCAGAACCCCGTCGTGTAGCCATGGACGGCCGCAGCGTCAACCAGTCCGGGCAGCCCGGCATGAGTGCGGGCATAGTCGCCGGCGGCGCTTGCCGAGACCGTGCTCAGCAGCGCAAGCCCGACGGCGCCGCCGACCTGCTGGGAGGTGTTGACCATTGCCGAGGCCACGCCGGTCTCGCGGACTTCGACGCCGAGGGTCGCGGTTCCGATCGCGGGCGCGAAGATGCACCCCATGCCCACTCCGATGATCAGTAGCCCTGGGAGGACGTGCGTCGCGTAGGAACCTCCAGGACTTAGACCGGTGAAGACGATCATCGCGACCACCCCGAGCGTCATCCCGGTCATGACGAGCGGCTTGGCGCCGGTGCGAGGCAGCACGCGGGTCTGCGCCGTGACCGAGGTGACCACGAGGAGGGCTGTCATCGGGAGGAAGGCCAGGCCGGTCGTCAGCGGCGAGAAGCGGAGGGTCAACTGCATGTAGAAGGTGAGGAAGAAGAACACCCCGAACAGGCCGGCGGCGGCGAGCAGCACCGATACGTATGCACCCCCGCGCGCCCGGCTTCGCACGATATGCAATGGAAGCAGGGGATCCTTGACGCGGCTCTCGATGACGACGAAGGCGATCAGCAGCACCGGGCTCGCGACCAGCGCGATGATCGTCGCTGACGCGGTCCACGAGTGGGTTTCTGCGTTCGAGAAGCCGTAGACGAGCGCGAATAGTCCCGCGGATGCGGTGAGAAGGCCCGGTACGTCGATGCCTCCGCGCTCAGGATCGCGGTGGTTGACCAGAAGCCGTAGCGCGAAGATCGCGGTCGGCACCGCGATCACCAGGTTGACGTACAGGCACCAGCGCCAGGAGAGGAACTGGGTGAGCGCCCCGCCGAGAACGAGACCGACCGACGCCCCGCCGCCCGCGATCGCGCCGAAAATCCCGAACGCTTTCGCCCGGTCAGGGGAGCCAGCAAACGTGACCGTCAGCAGTCCGAGGGCTGACGGCGCCAGCAAGGCGCCAAACATGCCCTGCAGCGCCCGGGCGGCCACGAGCATGTCGAAGTCCTGCGCCTGCCCCCCGATCGCCGAGACGATCGCAAAGCCAATCAATCCGGCAATGAACGTCAATTTGCGCCCGAACAGATCACCGAGCTTGCCGCCCAACAGCAGCAGGCTGCCGAACGCCAGCGCGTAAGCGGTGACGATCCACTCCCTGTCGGCTGTCGAGAAATGAAGGGTCTTCTGCGCCGAGGGCAGCGCAATGTTCACGATCGTCGCGTCCAGCACCACCATCAGCTGCGCGGTCCCCAGGAGCGCGAGCACCGCCCACCGGTTGGGTTCGGCCGCCCTCTGAGCCTCTGATGTGAGCGAATCGGTCATCAGGCAAGCGGCCGGATCACAACGAACGTTCCCGCTCGAACAAGCCTACTCCGCACACCCCGGGGACTCGCGGCGCTGTTCGACTCCCGCACGCCTGACGGTACGCGCACCTCGAGCGACAGAGTACGCATGACTTCACCGTAACCCATCCTCGAGCGCCTGCCAACAGAACCTGCAGCGCGACTCCGAGTCTCGGGGCACCTTTTGTTCGCGGCGGCCGGGCTTGAGGGGACTCGGGGCAGCGGGAAGCACGTACAGGTTTCACACGATGATGTGGTTTGCGCGTCATGAGCGTTGAGGAGTGGGGATGAGCCGGCTAGGGCTCACCGGAGCCGCGATCGCCGTATTCGCGTGCACGCTCTCCGCGTGCGGAGCTAGCCATAAGCAGCGCGCCCAGCGAGCCCCAACCGTGGCGCCCGGGACAGTCACGACCCCGGCGAGCCAGGACGAGGTCCTGTCACTCTCGGAACTCGGCACGTTCGAGGGGCGCTGCCCGCGTGGCGCGCGCTTATGGAAGCTGCGATTCGTCGTTACCGCCGAGGCCACGGATACGTTGTCCTACCGGGTCGGGACCGGCGCGCGCCGCACTGTCAACGTCGACCCAGGCAACGCGATCAACATCCACCTCGTCCCCGACGCGGGCACAACCCACGAACCAGCCGATCGATTCGTTCCTCCTATCGGTCAGGGACGTGGTCTGGCTATGGCGACGTCCGTCCCGACAACGGCGCCCCTTCACGCCCTGATCTACCAGGGAACCGAGCCTCAGACCCTGCGAGCAGATGTCGACCTCGCGTTCTCGACAATCGGCGGCGAGAGCGGCCAATGCATCCTCGTCGGTAGCACCGTCCACGCCTATACCTACCCCAATGGTTAGCAGCAGGAGCCTCGCCACCGACGTGGGGCGCAAGTCCGATCAGTGGGGGTGGCTGCGAAACCGGCCATATGTCGTATGTTCCGGTTTACGCCCAGCCTCCGATTCGGACCTCACGCGGAGCACGCCGCCCGCTGATGCGTGGCGGATGATCGGGTAGCCGCTCGTACAACGCGGTCGCCGCCGTGAGGTCGCGCACCGCGAAGACCGGCGAAGGACATCCAATCAATCCCCGCCACCGCCTGCCTCAGGTCCCCGCTAGACATCGCCACAGCCAGCGGCTTGGAGGAGTTCGAGGATCTCCTGTTGTTCTGCACGCGTGTCCGCCGACCCGCTCCCTCCGCGGCCCGTCGTCCAGCACGCGAGTTGCAAGGCCGTGGATCCGCTCCGGTTGGTGGCGTGGGGATCAGCGCCGAGCTTGACCAAGCACCGCACCGTTTGCTGTTGCGACGCCGGGTCCCATCTCGCGGAGCCTGGGATGCCATCGACCGCACTGCTTCCCGACCGGCTCCATCGCGGGTTGCATCGGCTGAAGTTCCGTGCGGCAGGGGCGGACAGCCCCGCCCCTGCCACAGGCGACCATCGGACCGAGCTGGTTGGACCACATAGACGATGCCGGGCCCGGAGAGCGCAGGACGTGTCCACCACGCACGCGACGACGTTGGCGTGCACGCCAAGCCCGCCCCAACGGCGAACCTTGCGCCCGACCCGCTGCTGCTATGAGCCCAGACGGGGCGTGCCTTCAGTGACCGGTGAGATCGCCGCAACGGGCTACTTCCAGCAGCGTCGGCTGACGGGATCGGGGCACCCGACACTGCTGCTCTGGAATGATTGCGAGCACGTCGCCGTCGGCCTGTGCCTCCGGGGGTCCGACGCGTGGAATCGTTCCAAAGGAGCACTCCGGATCAGGCGGGAACTGCCGCGATCCACGCTGACCAGTCACGACCCTGTCCGGCGCCGCCGCCTACAGCCGTGACCGCTTTCGGTTGCCCTGCATCGGTGAGTATCCGGATCTTTGCTGTCTTCCCCGCTTCGTTGGCGAAGCAGGTCTGCGCCCGACAGCGGCGGCGGAGCGACCTCGAGAGCGAAAAGCGTGGGGCAGCGCGCACCCGGGGTTCGATTCATCGAGTGCCTGGATGCGCCTCTCCCTACGGCCTGATTGTGAACGGCCCGAGCAGCGCCTCGCCGAATGCGGGGATCATGGGCCGCCCGTGCGGTGGGTCTGGCAACAGCTCTGATCGCTGCCGCCGGACGCCTAGCGCTCGACCGTGTCGAGCCCGCGGTTGACCTGGCGGCGGCGCACCGGCGACAGGCAGCTTGTCGGGGCCGGCACGATCATGCCGCGACGGCGGATGGGAGCCCAGCGCAGCGGCTGTCTATGGGGATGTTGAGGGACTTCTTCGATCGGATCTCCGAGCACGTCATCAAGGAGGCTCAGGAGACGGCTGAGGCGACCAGGTGTTAGCTGGAACATAAGTTCGGCGGGCTAAGAAATGAGGTCGCGCGGAACAGGGTCATGCACCGAAATTGCACGCACGGGAGTCGGACGCCTTCGGTGACGACCCGCAGAGCGATGCGTAGAAAGCCACAATGTGCAGCGAGTTTGTAGGTGGGGCATCGGGCCTTGGGAAGACGCCAGGCTACCGGCGGTCGGCTCCCGCGCGCAGCGACTCGTTCGCCAGGCTGCCGTGTCAACGGCCATCTGTTTCTCCCCAACCGCGGCCATCATTTCTCCCCACTGGTGGCCATGGTTTCTCCCCACTGGTGGCCATCAAATCTCCCCACCATCAGGGTTGCTCGCGCGTGATCAGACCAGGGGCTTGACCCCCTTGCCGGCGGTCGCTTGGGCGAGCCGGTAGCTGTCCTGGCCTTCGGTGATGATCACGTGGGCGTGGTGCAGGAGCCGGTCGACGGTCGCGGTCGCGATGCTCTTGGGCATCAGTTCGTCGAACCCGGACGGGTGAACGTTCGAGGAGATCGCGATTGATCGTTTCTCGTAGGCGGCGTCGATCACGCGGAATAGCGCCTCGGCGGCGTCGGCGGACACTGGGAGTAGGCCGACGTCGTCAATGACCACGAGATCGGCGTGGATCAGCTTTGAGATCGCCTTGTTGATGCTGTCGTCGGCGCGGTGGCGGCGCAACAGTTGCGCGAGCGTCTCGAGCGTGTGCCAGGCGACGATCTTGCCCTTGTCGATCGCCAGATGGCCGAGCGCCTCGACCAGGTGGCTCTTGCCGGTACCGCTCGGCCCGCAGATCACCAGCACTTCGGCGCGGTCGATCCATTCCAGTGTCTGGAGCGCGGTTTGGGTCTTGGTTGGGATCGCCGAGCGGTCTGGCTCCCACGCGTCGAACGTCTTGCCGGCCGGCAGGCCGGAGGCGCGGCGCCTGTTCCGGATCGTTGCCTGTTCGCGGCCTTTGACTTCTTCGGCGAGCAGCACGCGCAGGACCTCGGCGTGCTCCCACCGTTGCGCGGTCGCGGTGGCGATCACCTCGGGCGCGGCTCTGCGGATGTATGGCAGCCGCATGCGGCGCAGCAGCTGCTCGAGCTCGTCGGGCAACGGGGGCGGAGCGGGTGGCTTGACCGTCATCGTCCGAATCCCTCCCAGCTGCGGGTCGAGCGCTGCAGCGAACGCTCCTCCGGGGCGGGGAACAGGATCAGCTCGCCCGTGGCCTGCTGGTGAGCCAGGATCGATGCCAGGTCACCGTCGGCGAACCGGCCCGCGTCCGCGCACGTCCGTAGGGCGCGCTCGACCTGCTCGGTGCCGTGCAGCTTTGAGAGATCGATCGCCTCTGCCATCTTGCGCCGCACACGCTGCGCGCCGGCAGCGGCCGCGGCGATCAGCCACCGTTCGGCGCCCTCACCGAGCGCGAGGAACGCGCGCTCCTCGATCGTGCGTGCCCTGGGCTTGCGGTCAAGCGCGCCGGCCGGCTTGGGCGGGTAGTGCTCGTCACGCAGCGCCGGACGGCCCGGCGTGGTCAGCTGATGGCGGGCGACCTCGCGTGGTCCCGCGGGCCCGTCGACGTGCACCACGATCAACTCGCTGCCGTCGATCCTGACCCACACGCGCTCGTCCACCAGCTCGTGCGGGACCGAGTAGATCGCGCCGCCGACCGAGATCGTCGATTGCCAGTTGACCTTCCGCGTCTGCCCGAAACAGACGGTGTGCGGCAGCCTGGGCAGCCGGTGCAGGTGCTCGTGCTCGGCGGCGAGCATCTCCACCGGCGGCCGGCGCGTGACCCGGTGCGGACGGGTGTTGACCTCGGCCATGAACTGCTCGCACGCCGCCTCCAACTGCGCGAAGTCCGAGTACTCGTCGCGCAGGTTGTGATCGGTCGGGACCAGATCGGCCTTCGCGATCTTCACCGTCGCCTCCGAACCACCCTTCGATTGCGGATCTGCGGGCTCGCAGGTCGCGATCGTGAGCCCGTAATGACGGGAGACCTCGACGATCATCGGGTTGCGGACCGCGATCCCGCACACGTGATCGACCGTCACCGTCTTCTCGTTATCGGTCAACGCGTAGGTCGGCACTCCATCGAACCGCCGCAGCACCCGGTCCAGCCCGATCACCACCGACCCCAACGTCTTGTCCCGCAACGGCACCACGACCCGATAGCGCGACCACGCCAACCACGCGCAGAACAACACCGTCCGGGCGCCGGTCACGACCGGACCATCCCCATAGTCCCACTGCAGCCACAACCCCGGCTCCGGGATCCACGGCCGTGTGCGCCGCCCGTGCTTCTGCCGCCAGCGACGCTTGGCCTCCGCCACCGCCCGGCGCGTCGTGCGCTCCGAACCCTGATAGCCCATCGCGACCAGCTTCGAATGCGCCTGATCAGCACCAATCCGCCCACGAGAGCGATCGACCAACTCATCGATCTTCCCCGCGAACGGATCGACCAACGGCCGGCATCGCTCGCGCTCCGGCAGCCCACCGCCCGCCGCCTCCCTAGCGGCGACCACACGCGCCACCGTCTTGTGATCACACCCAGCCAGCACCGCCGCCCGGCGGAACGACCCAGTCAAGTCGTACGCCTCAAGAATCTCCATCACTTCCTCCGCTCTCTTCACGGCCGGCCTCCCGGGATCGCGCGTCAACAACAACGCACGCCCGATTACCGACGCCTCAGGACAGAACCGTGGGGAGATCCGATGGCCACCCATGGGGAGAAACGATGGCCGCCAACGGGGAGATTCAGTGGCCGCCTATGGGGAGCTTTCCATGGCCGCTGTCACTGCCGCAAGCGGACAGCTCGGGCCACGCGAATGCGTCGTCGGGGCGTGGCTGCTCCGTCGCCATCGGGATAGCGCGACGCACCGCTGAGCTGGCGAGTCCTTTCGTGGCATTGCAATCGCGCGCCGCGTGGATGCGGGGACGATCGAGACGTCGCCTAACGCGATCGCGCACTGCCAGGCGCCGGGAGGATGAAGCGATCGTGTCGACGGCGGGGGCCGGACGCTTCAGATTGGGGCGAACTCAGAAGCCGGGTGCGGCGCAGATTGGGCTCGATCGGCGCGATCGTTATGTCGGAGAGCTGGCCTACCGACCTCCTTGGCAGCAGGGCTCTCGAGTGCGATGGCACCGCTGTGCGGCGGGGCAGTCGCTCCTCCCTCGCGCGTACTCAACTTGAGGAGCGGCCGCCGTCACCGTGGGACCTACTCCTTTCCGCGGCGCCGGGAGGGTCGGCAAGCCGCTCCATCTCGCAGCACCGGGCGCACGCCTGCGAGACGTTTATCGATGGGCATCGGGCGCGCTAGGCTGATCGTGTGGCGAAACGGTATTCGCTCCTCGCTTCTGACAGCGACCGCGAGGACGTCGCCGAGCGGCTGCGCGCGGCGAGCGGCGAAGGGCGCCTGCTGGCCTCCGAGCTGGAGCAGCGCCTCGAGCTTGCGTTCCGCGCCCGCACATACGGCGAGCTCGACGCGCTCGTAGTCGATCTGCCCGCCGCGCCGGCGCCCCTGCCGGCCCGCCGGCGCCTGGGTCTGCCGGTCCTGGCCGGGGCGACGCTGGCGCTCGGAATCCTCCTCAGCGTGCTCGCGGCCGCAGCAACGACGGGGTTCGCGCGCGCACATTCGGCCGTTGCAGGTGGACCTCCCTGGATGCACGGCCGACCGGACGGCTTCTACCAAGCCGGGCCAGCGGGGCTGGTGGGAGCTATCGCCCCCCTGGTCATGATCGTGTTCCTGGTGGTGGTGTGCGCCGCGCTCGGGTGGGTGTTCTCGCAAAGCTCGGGCGCGGGGCACTCTGCGCCCAGCGCCTAGAAGAGCGCTGAAAAAGTGCGGGTCCGTCCGGCGGGTTGAAGACCCTTCCGGGCATGCTTGCTACTACGTCTGCGCAGATGGGGTTCTTGGACGCGGCGGGGTTG
>Ga0310037_10001268_pt1 | contig 14046 bp, 11 predicted proteins | sample Sb_taG_11_FD_200239 | JGI IMG/M metagenome (GOLD analysis project Ga0310037, IMG submission 200239) | Peat soil microbial communities from Weissenstadt, Germany - Sb_50d_3_AS metaG (v2) (version 2) | ecosystem: Environmental > Terrestrial > Soil > Wetlands > Peat | place: Germany: Weissenstadt...
GGTCGGCCCCGCGATCTCGTTGCATGCATCGTGACGTTGGTCCCTTGCGGCGCTGGGCGCAGACTCCCACGCTGGACATATGACATTCGGACGCAAGATCGCGGCTGTGGCCGGGACGGCGGCTGTGGTTTACGGAGCGTGGGTGCGTCCTTGGTTTAGCTCTGGGCTACGCAATGACCGCCTGCCTGGCCATGTTCGGCCTCGCCCAGACCCTGCCCCCGCTCCGGGCGCGCTTCGGGGCGATCGAGCGTAGCTTTTATCTGTTCGCGATTACCTGGTGCGCGGTGTTCGCCTTCGCCTGCGCCGCGGGCTTCCGCTAGCCACGGTGCCAGCAATCACCGGCTCCTGGCTTCATCGTCGATCGCGGCCTTGTCTTCACCTGGTGAGCAGCGCCGCACTTGGCAAGACCTGGACTAGCGTGCCGCCCGTCAGGCCGCCGACGGCTCAGGCCGTGCAGGTGATACGCAGGTCAGGGGGAATTGGGATAGCCCATGAGTGACCGCCAGGGTCGGCCGTTTACCGCTCGATCGGGCACGCAGCGGCCCCGGCGGTGTCAGACTCTAGTGGTGGTGGTTGAGCGTCCGCGCCGGGTGGAGGTGCGGCCATTTCCTTCCAACCGGCGCCTTGTCACCGCGGCCATGCGCGCCGGACGGCGCAAGATGCCCATGTACGGGCTGGTCGATGTGGATGTAACCACGGCGAACCGGCTGCTGGCCCGCTACGATCCGCCCGGGTCGCTGACCGCCTTCGTGGTGGCCAGCGTGGCTCGCGCCGCCGCCGCCCACCCGGAAGTTCATGCCTACCGCAACTGGCGAGGGCAGCTGGTGACCCATCATTACGTCGATGTGGGCACGATGGTGGAGATCTCGACCCGGCAAGGTCCTTTCGCCCTTCCCCACGTGCTGCGTGACGCTGAGGTCCGCGGGGTGCCTGAGCTCACCGCCGAGTTGCGCCGCGTTAAGTGCGAGCCATCAGCTAGCAGCAGCGGCAGGTGGCTGGAACGAGCCGCTCCGGCCGCGACCCGGCTCCCGGGCGCGATCCCGGCCATGTATGCCGTGATGGCCAGGTCGGTCACGGCACGACAGCGGATCGGCACCGTCGCGGTGACATCAGTGGGCATGTTCGCTGGCGGCGGCGGCTTTGGCGTTACGTCGCTGACCTTGATGTCCCTGGAGGTCATTGTCGGCGGGATGAGCCAGCGCCCGCGCGTCGTCGACGGCCAGGTCGTGGTCCGGGACGTACTGGATCTCACCCTGGCGATCGACCACAACGTGGTGGACGGGGCGCCCGCCGCCCGCTTCGCCGCCGAGTTCCGGGAACTCCTCGAAAGCGCCGCTGTGATCTCGGCCGACTGACCTAGGATCCGTGCGGGGCCTGCCACCGCACGGCCAGCGACGGGTCGCCGGCTAAATCTGGTGGCCTCGGAAAACTTCGGGTGATCTGCGCCTTGCAGGGAATGGCCCGCGTCCACGCCCGGCACCTTCCTGCCGGGCTATGGTCTCTTATGCGCCGCCCTTCCCCCATCGGACTGACTGCTGCCGGTCTATTCGCCGGAGGGGAGGGGTCGAGGGTGGCTTCGCGTGTACGTCAACCAGGCAGTTTCACCTGTGCTCGTTGCACAGAGGGGGCGGCCACAGCCGCCCTTGATGCCGTACCGGCGTATCACAATCTGACGGCAGTCTGGTGGGGGGCATTGCGGCTTCCGCGGTCATCGGGACCAGATTTGTGACGTGGCCGCGGTGGCCTTGGTGCGGACGTCCGGCCTACGCCGGTCGTGACTAACGGCTCTGATGATTTGTGTCCTGCGGGTGCAGCTTGAAGGGTGGAGGTGGAGGTTATGCATGCCCGCAGAGACTTGGCTGACGGGGCCGCGTTGGCCGCGGCGGTGTTCGCGGTTGCCGTGACGTACGGCATTCTCGCCGTCCATCCCTGGTCGCACGTCCCGCTCAATGAGTTCCTGGCCACGTTCGGCCGGGCCAACGCCGCGGCCTGGCCGGCGCAGATCGTCTGGTACCTGGCCGCGGTGGCCATGGTCGGGCTCGCGTTCTGGCCTACGGGCCGCTCGTCGCAGCTGATAAGTGTCCTGGCCGCGGCGTACTTCGCGTGGATCGGGATCGGTTACTTCGTCTGGCTCGCGCCCGGCATTGGCTTGTCCTCGGCGTGGGCTGCCGTGTTCACGCTCCAGGCGGTGCTGCTGCTGGTCGCGGGCGTGGCGCGCAGCGATCTGGTGATCCGGCCACGACGCGATCTGGCATCAGCGCTGGGCGGTGTTTTCATCGCGTACGCGTTGATCGGGTACCCGGTCATCGGGCTGCTCGGCGGCCACCCGCTGCGTGACCTGCCGGTGTTCGGGCTAGCGCCGTGCGCGAGCGTCACGTTCTTCTTCGGGCTGCTGTTGTGGGCCCGGCCGCCAGTGCCGAAGTACGTGCTGCTGGTGCCGCTGGCCTGGGCGCTGACCGCTGCCCCGCCGGATATGGCCGCGGGTGTCGCGGCCGACTACGGCATGCTCGTCGTGGCACTGATCGCGACCGGGCTGATCATCTGGCGGGACCGCGCGTGGACACCGACCTGGGAGACCGTGGCCGGCGGGCTGCTGCTGGCCTTGATGATCGCCTGGTCCGGCCATGACAATATCCTGATCGGCCTGGCGGTTGTCCTCGTGGCCGCGGTCCTGGTTGAGGCCATCACTGGCCGTCTGCGGCAACCCCAAGAGCGCACGACACCCCGCATGGGACGGGCAAGCTGAAGGTCAGTTAGCATCCGCCCGTGCTCTGCGGCCCATTGCGCACAGTGCATGAATACGGCATGCGCCGCTGCGCCTACCCGTTCTGGCGCAGGAGCCAGCGGCTGTTCAGGCAAGGCTCAGAGCGAACCCATGCCGGAACGGCGATCGGCACGCGTCCGGTGATTGGCCATCTCGGGTTATATGGCTGAGTAGCTAACGGCGCTTCGGGCCGTCGAGCTGCCTAGTCCCTCCGGCCGCGTGAATGCCCTAATGGTTTTCAAGAGCGTCGTGGGTTCATGGTCCGTCACCGCTGCGACCTGCGTTGTTGGCGCTTCGGCTGGCTCGTCAAGCAAGATCATCCCGTGTATATCCCGCATACGGGCCCTGTCCGCTCAATCCACGGATTAAGGGACAGGCTCGGTCGGTGTCGAAGCCGTCTGAGCTCGTCCGGCGCTTCGGCTGATCAGCGCCGACGTGGTCGAGGTGATCGGCGTCTGTCCGATCGAGTACATCGGTGTTGCTGCTCGCGTTGCTGCTCCTCGCCCATGTGGGCCGGTGACCTCGATGGTTCAGGCAGCCGGGGCCCGGAGGGTCCCCTGATCGACCCTGGACTCGTCGCGGTTGCCGTAGTGTTCGCGCAGTGCTCGCCAGGCCTGCAGCTTCTCCGGGCGCATCCGCTCGCCGTCATACAGGTCGTGCACGTAGCAGCCCAGTACGCTCTCCCCGCCTGGCCCCAGGAACTCCACTACCAAGACCTCCCGCCCGGGGAACGAGGGGAACGGGTAGGGCCCGCGCACGAACCGGACCCCGGTGATCTCATCGACCCGCACGCTCATCGTCCAGCTCGCCGTGTCGTCGCCGAGTACGACGTGCCACCAGCGCCGGTCCGCTGGTCCGCGGAACACCGGCGTGGTCGCGCCGGTCAGGTGCGCGGTCCACCAGCCGACGCCGAAGACAAAGGCGCGCAGCCCCGACTCCGACAGGTCGGCGATCAGGCGTTCCAATTCGCTGGCGGGCTCGCTGATATCCGGAATCGTGCTCATCTCGCGCTCCTCCTCACCTAAGACGGTGTCGTCAATGGGTGGGAACACGACGCCGCCCAGGATCTATACCCGACAGCCCGCCCCAGATGACCAGCTTGGAAGGTCGGTTTGCGCAGCGGGTCAGCCTGCCCGTACGCAGGTGAGCCGGTATGCCGGGCTGTCCGGGAGTGACCGTGAGCACCCGGCGTTGACCGGCCGATCGGGCACGCAACGGGCACGCCATCCGTCTCGTGACTGCCCGCACCGTGCAGGGGATGGCCCCGCACCCTGGCCAGGCTCGCTGCCTGGCCCTTGGTTTCTGGCCAGAGTCTTCCGGAGGCTCAATGTCAAGGGTGCCGGAGGCATTTCCGGAGGAAACGCGAAGCGCCCTTTATATTGAGGGGAAGTACGTCACAATTCAGGGGCCATACCCGGAGATGAGCCCAGCCGCCGCTTATGCGCCTAGGACGGTCGGTGCGGGTATCTAGCGCATTGTCGCCCGGTAGACGCGATAGGCCCAGACGCTGTGCGCCACCGCGCCTGCGAGCGTCAGCAGCGCCCAGCCCCAGTAGCCGTAGGCCAGCAGGATGCCGGTCAGGGCGAGCAACCAGGCCGTGACCAGCACGCGAATGAGTATCACGCCACGCGAATGCCTGCGGTCGAAGCCCGTTACCATGTTCATTACTGTCTCCCTCTACATAGGGGTACGCAAGGACTGTCGGTACCCACGCCAGAGGACCAAGGTCCTTGAGTGCTTTCCGTCGACCGAGGGTGGATGGGTCCTGGCGTGGGCCGCTCTGGTCGACCATGCCGCTGGCTCCCGTAGGCACCGAGCGGTGCCGTGACGCCTTCGGTCGCCGATGACATGGCGGCAAGCTGCGTAACTAGGCACGTGCCAGAAGGCCGTAGCGATCCAAGCGGGTCGTTGCAGGCGTGGCCCGACGTGCGCCGGGCGGGCCGTCCACGGCTGAGCCCGGCGCGGCGCCGGGCCAGCGGCCCGCGCAGCGGGCCGCCTTGATTAATTTACTGATAAGGGGAATTCGGCAAGTCACGGTCTACTGTGTCGTCGGCGTGCGTGCCTGCGCATGGCGTCCACCTTTGCGGCGAACGCGGCCGGCTCGATGATTGGTGTTCCGCGCCACGGCGACATTGACAGCAGATCGGTGTCGTTGGAGACGATGAGCAGCGCCCCCACCTCAGCGGCCAGGTCGAGGATCACGTTGTCCTCGTGGTCGGGGCAGTCGTGAACTGTCCGGGGCACGTCAGCGACGATTCCCCCGCCGCTGTCCTTGCTGACTGCCTGAACCTCAGCCCCGGCACCGCCGTCCGCTGGATGCACCAGGCAGGAGCCGACTGGAACCGCTACGCCGCCGACATCGCCCGATCCCGCGATCACCAACCCTGACCAATACCACCCGGCGACCAGCGAAACCCGGACCCATTCGCAGGGTTGGAACAATGCTCTCTACCAGTTAGTTGGGACCCCAAGATCGACTGGAAGGCGCTGAGCCAGCGGATCGGGCACGCGGACGTGGCCTTCACGATGAAGCAGTACGTTCAGACCGACCTTGAAGCCGACCGCCAGGTGGCGAACACGCTCGCTGCACTGATCATCGGCGGGGCCTTGGCCTCCACCGTGATCTCAGATGAGGAGCGCGAGGACCAGGGCGCGACGGCTGACGGAGACCCTGGCGAGGCGGCTTGAGCAAGGCCACGTTTACAAATCCGTTTACAAACCACAAGCGAAAGGCCCCTTCTCTGTTCGAGAAAGGGCCTCTAGCCTTGGTAGCGGGGGCGGGATTTGAACCCGCGACCTCTTGGTTATGAGCAAGCCGAGCGCCGTCCCAGCCCGTCCAGCCTGTCACCGGATATCGCAGGTGACCTCGACTAAAGCCGCGGCGCGGTCTCTGCCCGTCTCACCATGTGCGGTCCGTCTCAGGCCGTCTTGGTCACAGCGATGATCACACGCCCGGCATTGCCCATAAAATGAAGGGCTCGCCTGTCACCGACAATGTCCGGGTGTTTCATCCCGACATCCTTACTTGCGCAACTTGAAGCGCCTCGGGGTCTGTGACTCGAGTCCGGCCTGGCCGGGCATCATCCGGACTTCGTCGAGGTTGCGCTTGGGCCCCCTTGCCATGTTGCTGGCAGATCGCTGGGAGGGAATATGTAGGACCCGGCAGGCAAGTGCTTCGGCAGGAGAATGAGCCTGGTTGTTCCCCTTGCGGATCCTGACATGAGGTGTGGGGGCGAGCGAGGTACGGCCGTCAGGGGTATTATCGGTCAGGTTCGGGCAGGATTCCACAGGGCAAGGGAGTGTGGCCGGTGCTTGTAGAGGAGCGGCGCCTACGGATCCTGCAGGCGCTCGATGAGGCTGGCACGTTGAGCACCGAGCAGCTTGCCCAGCGGCTGAAGGTATCCGCCGAGACCATCCGGCGTGACCTGGTGCAGCTAGACCAGCAGGGGCGATTGCACCGGGTGCATGGCGGCGCGATGAACGGCACGGCGGTGCGCCAGGAGGAAGCACCGTTCGTGGAACGCGCCGAGGTGGCGGCGGAGGCGAAGCGCCGGATCGCCCAGGTGGCTTCCGGGCTGGTGGTGCCGGGGCAGACGGTGGCATTTGACGTCGGGACGACGGCGCTGGCGGTGGCCCGGGCCCTGCCTGGGTCGTTTCACGGGACGGTGGTGACGTGCTCGCTGCTGGTCGCAGCGGAGTTGGCCGGCCGGGCCGGCGTGGAGGTGCTGGTGGCCGGCGGCCGGGTGCGCGGCGGTGACCTGGCGGTGTCGAACGCGCAGACGGTGGAGTTCTTCCGCGACGTGCACGCCGACGTGGCGTTCCTTGGCTCGGGCGGGGTGGCGCCGGAGGCTGGGCTGACAGATTTCTACCTCGACGAGGTGGTAACCCGGCGGGTGATCCTGGCCAACGCCAGCGCCGCCTATGTCCTGGCCGATGCCAGCAAGCTGGGCAAGGTAGCGGCGCACCGCGTCTGCGGGCTGGATGAGGTCACCGCGGTGGTGACCGACCAGCGGCCGCCGCGCTCCCTGGCCGGGGCGATCCGGGACGCCGGCGGCCGGCTCCTCACGCCCGCCTGATCCGCAGGCTCTCCCCATCCTCACCCCCGGCGCATCCGTGATTCGGCTGTCCGCTGCGGGCCAGTTACCTCTGCTGGGATTTGTCTCGGCCACCCCTTGACAAGATGCTCCACAGTAATCCACACTTTTCCATAACGTCGGGCTTTAATCCACGCCTGGCGCGGCCCAGACGGCCTGGATCCCACGCGGGTCGTCATCGTGCACCGCCGTCGGTGAGCGCCGACCCAGGTGAAACAAGGAGTTGTGGATATGAGTGGATCTAGCCCACCAGTGGCGGGCACTGCCGACGAGAGCGGAGCCCTGAGCCAGTTCGGCTACGCGGAGTCGATGGAGCGCCGCACCGGGAAGTTCGCATCCTTCGCGGTGGCCTTCGCCTTCGTCTCGATCGCCACCGGGACGTTCACGACCTACGGGTCGGTGCTGAACACCTCCGGCCCGGTGGGGATCTGGACCTGGCCGATCACGGTTATCGGCTCGATGGCGGTCGCGCTGATCTACGGCTCGCTGGCCGCCCGCATCCCGGTTACCGGCTATTCCTACCAGTGGACGTCGCGGCTGGCCAACCCGGTCCTGGGCTGGGCGGTCGGCTGGGTGACGTTCACCTTCCTGGTCATCGTCGCCGTCGCGGTGGACTACACCATCGCCTCCGCGGTAGCCCCCAACCTGTTCCACTACACCGGCACACCGGGCAACGCATGGGCCATCACCGCCGCGGTACTGCTCATGCAGGCGCTGCTGGTCGCCTACTCCACCGCCTGGTCGGAACGGATCAACAATTTCGCGGTGACCACGGAACTGGCCGGCATGGCCGCCCTCGTCGTGCTGCTGCTGATCGTCGGCGTGATCGCCCGGGACCTGTCCCTGCACAACCTGTTCAGCAAGGGCGCCATCCCCAGCCACGGCTACTGGGACCTGGGCAGCGCCACGCACGTCGGCCCGTTCCTGCTCGGCACGCTGCTGGGAGCATTCACCCTCGTCGGGTTCGAGTCCGCCGCGAACCTGGCCGAGGAGACCCACCACCCGGCCCGGGTGGTGCCCCGCGCCATGTGGCAGGCCGTGCTGGCCTCCGGCGTGCTCGGCTTCTTGTTCCTGCTCGCCGTCACCGCCGCGGCCAAGAACCCGGTGGCGCTAGCCAAATCCAGCACCCCGATCGCGGACGTCATCAAGTCCGTCCTGGGATCATTCGTCGGCGACCTGCTGCTGATCCTGGTCGTCATCTCGATCTTCGCCTGCGGCCTGGTCATCATGATCACCGCGGTTCGGCTGACCTGGGCAATGTCACGCGACCAGCGGTTCCCCGGCTGGCAGCAGTGGCGGGTGATCTCCGAGCGGACCCAGACTCCCCGCAACGCCACCTTCCTGATCCTGGTGGTCACCGAGGTGATCCTGGCGATATTCGCCGAGCGTTCCGGCGTGCTGTTCACCCTGTTCTCCGCCGCGACGCTGCTGCCCGCCGTGCTGTACCTGGCGACCGTGGTGCTGTTCGCGGTGAAAAGGCGGCACCTCCCGCGCTCCTACGGGTTCGACCTTCGCCGCTGGGAGACCCCGGTAATGGTGCTCGCGCTGGTATTCCTGCTGTTCGAGCTATCGATCTTCCGGGATTCCTCGTTCAAGCAACCGTGGATCTACGTCGGGGTGATGACCGTCATCGGCCTGATCTACCTGGGGTACCTGCTGGCCCGGTACGGCCGCCGCGGCTTGGCGATGCCGGACATGCGCTCCATCGACGCGCAGGCAGCCGGCCAGCCTGCCAGGGAGAACTGACATGACCGCCGACGCCGTGCTGGCGATTGACCAGGGTACCTCGGGCACCAAGGCGGTCGTCGTCGACCCGCTCGACGGGGTCCTGGCCGCGGCCGAGTTCAGCCTGCACCCCCGGTACCTACCCGACGGCGGGGTCGAGCAGGATCCGAACGAACTGCTGGACTCGGTGCTTCACGCCGGGCAGCAGGCGCTGGCGCAAGCCGGCCGCCCGGCCGGCACCGTCGCGCTGGCCAACCAGGGCGAGACGGTGCTGGCCTGGGACCGCGGCAGCGGCCGCCCGTTGTCCCCGGCGATCGTGTGGCAAGACCGCCGCGCCGCCGAAGTATGCGCCGGCCTGGAGAACTGGCGGGAGCTGCTGTCCGCCCGCACCGGGCTGGTGCTCGATCCGTATTTCTCGGCACCGAAGATGACCTGGCTGCGCCGGCACGTCACCACCGACGGGGTAGTCACCACGACCGACAGCTGGCTGGTCCACAAGCTCACCGGCGAGTTCGTCACCGACCCGGCCACTGCCAGCCGCTCCCTGATCCTGGATATCGACCGGATCGACTGGGATCGTGAGCTGCTGCAGATATTCGGGCTGGACGGCGAGGCGCTGCCCCGGATCGCCGACTGTGACGAACTGGTCGGCACCACGACCGCGTTCGGCGCGCCGATGACGGTCGGCGGGCTGATCGTCGACCAGCAGGCCGCCCTGCTCGCCGAAGGCTGCTGGGAGCCCGGCACGGCCAAGTGCACCTTTGGCACCGGCGCGTTCCTGCTGGCCAACACCGGCACCCGCGCGGTACGCTCGGCGGCCGGGCTGACCGGCTCGGTGGCCTGGCGCACCCGCGACCAGGCCGCGTACTGCATCGACGGCCAGGTCTACACCGCCGGCTCCGCGGTCCGGTGGATGAACACCCTCGGCTTCATCAGCCACGCTAGCGAGCTGGACACCGTCGCCGCCAACAGTTCCGAGGGCGTGCTATGCGTCCCGGCGCTGGCCGGGCTCGCCGCGCCCTGGTGGCGCCCGGACGCCACCGCCTCGTTCACCGGCATCACCCTGGCCACCCGCCCGGAACACCTGGTGATCGCCGTCCTGGAAGGCATCGCTGCCCAGGTCGCCGAGGTCGCCGAGGTCATCGCCGGTGACCTCGGCAAGCCGCTGCGGTCGCTGCGGGTCGACGGCGGGCTGACCCGCTCCCGCGCCCTGATGCAGGCCGTGGCCGACCTCACCCAGCTCCCCGTCGAGCTCTATCCCTCCGCGCACGCCACCGCCCTGGGCGCGGCCGCGCTCGCCCGGATGGCTCAGCACCCCGGCCTCGCCCTGTCTCAGGCGGTGCTGGACTGGACGCCGGCCACCAGCTACGAGCCGCATTGGACACCGGACCAGGCCGCCGACTTCCGCCAGCGGTGGCGCGCCACCGCCACCGCCACCATGCCCCCGAAGGAATCCCGATGACATCAGCTACCCCCCGGCCCGCGACCCGAAGGGGGCAGACCACCTACGACATCGCCGTGATCGGCGGCGGCGTGGTCGGCGCCGCCATCGCCCGCGAGCTGGCCGGCTACCAGCTCACCGTTGCCCTGGTCGAAGCCCGCTCCGACGTCGGCGACGGTACCAGCAAGGCCAACACCGCCATCTTGCACACCGGCTATGACGCCAAACCCGGCACCCTGGAAAGCCGCCTGGTCCGCCGCGGCCACCAGCTGCTCGGCGACTACGCCGCCCGCACCGGCATCCCGGTCGAGCGCACCGGCGCCCTGCTGGTCGCCTGGACCCGCGAGGAACTCGACGCGCTGCCCGGGCTCAAGGCCAAAGCCGAGCAGAACGGCTATGACCGCTGCCAGATCATCGGCGCCAGCCAGGTCTACCAGGAACTCCCCCATCTCGGGTCCGGCGCGCTGGGCGCACTCACCGTCCCGGACGAATCGATCATCTGCACCTGGACCGTCCCGCTCGCGCTGGCTACCGACGCCCGCCTGCGCGGCACCGAGCTGCTGCTCAACGCGCGCGTCGACGGTGCCGACGTCAAAGAAGACGCCACCGTGCTGCGCACCACCGCCGGCGACGTCCGGGCCCGGTACGTCATCAACGCCGCCGGCCTGGGCTGCGACGCGGTCGACCGGCTGTTCGGCTACGACCGGTTCACCGTCACGCCCCGCCGCGGCGAGCTGCTGGTCTTCGACAAGCAGGCCCGCCCGCTGGTCAACCGGATCGTCCTGCCGGTGCCCACCAAGCGCGGCAAGGGCGTGCTGGTCAGCCCCACCATCTACGGCAACGTCATGCTCGGCCCCACCGCCGAAGACCTGCCCGACAAGACCGCTACCGGCACTTCCGAGACCGGGTTCGAGTTCCTGCTCCGCAAGGGCGAGAAGCTCATCCCCGACCTGCTGCGCGAAGAGGTCACGGCCAGCTACGCCGGCCTGCGCGCCGCGATCAACCGCGACGACTACCTGATCCACGCCGACCATGACCGCCGGTACCTCCTGGTCGCCGGCATCCGCTCTACCGGGCTTACCTCCGCGATGGCCGTCGCCGAGCATGTCCGCGACCTGCTCGCCGGGACCGGCCTGGACCTGGCACCGCGCGGCCAGCTGCCCGGCCCGCCGCAGATGCCGAACATCGGCGAGAACTTCACCCGCCCCTACCAGGACGCCGCCCGGATCACCGCCGACCCCGCCTACGGCCGCGTCGTCTGCTTCTGCGAACGCGTCACCGCCGGGGAGATCCGCGACGCGTACCGCTCACCCATCCCGCCGTGCGACCTCAACGGCCTGCGCCGCCGCACCCGGGCTATGAACGGCCGCTGCCAGGGCTTCTTCTGCGGCGCCGAAGTCCTCGCCCTGGCCGGCAGCCACGGCGACCTCACCCCGCCCGGCCGCGCCACCCACGAGACCCGATGACCACTCCCGCCGACCTGACCACCGACGTCCTGATCATCGGCGCCGGCCCTGCCGGGCTGACCGCCGCCGCCACCCTGGCGCCCCGCCTGGACGGCGAGGTCCTCGTCCTCGACCGCGAAGCCGCCGCCGGCGGCATCCCCCGGCACAGCGACCATCCCGGCTACGGCATCCGCGACCTGAAGACCTTCATCTCCGGCCCCGCCTACGCCCGCCGCCTGGCCGGCAACGCCGCCAGGGCCGGCGCCCGGGTACGCACTCTGGCGATGGTCACCGGCTGGGCCGGGCCGCGCACCGTCGAGGTCACCAGCCCCGACGGGCGGCAGCGGATCACCGCCCGCGCCATCATCCTCGCCACCGGCGCCCGGGAACGACCCCGGACCGCCCGCCTCATCCCCGGCGACCGGCCCGCCGGCGTCTACACCACCGGCCAGCTGCAAAACCTCGTGCACCTGCACCACCGCACTCCCGGAACCCGGGCGGTGATCATCGGCGCCGAACTGGTCAGCTGGTCCGCCGCCGTCACCCTGCGCGAGGCGCACTGCCGGCCCGTCCTGATGACCAGCACCCACCACAGGCCCGAGTCCTACGCCGCGTTCGCCATCCCCGGCCGGCTCGCCCTGCGGCTGCCCGTGGCCACCCGCACCCGCATCACCAAGATCACCGGCCACGGACGCGTGCAGGCCGTCGAACTGGAACACCTCGACACCGGCACGCGCCGCACCATCGACTGCGACACCGTCGTCTTCACCGGCGACTGGATCCCTGACAACGAACTCGCCCGCGCCGCCGGCCTCGACATGGATCCCGCCACCCGCGGCCCCCTCATCGACACCGCCCAGGCCACCAGCACCCCCGGCGTCTTCGCCATCGGCAACCTAACCCACCCCGTGGACACCGCCGACATCGCCGCCCTCGACGGCCGCGCCGTCACCAGCCACGTGCTGCGCTACCTAAGAGAAGGTGCCACCACCACGGCGCCGGAGATACGCGTGCTCCCCGGAGATAACCTGCTCTGGATCAGCCCGGGACGCATCAACACCGCAGTCACCCCGCCGCGCGGCCGGCTGCTGTCCTGGCCACGCCTCCACATCCGCGTCCCCACCGTCACCATCCGCCAGGACCACATCACCCTCACCCGCCGCCGACTGCCCTGGCCCGCCTCCCCCGGCCGGGTCTTCCGCATCCCGTCCTCGTTCCTGGCCACCGCCACGGCCAAAGACGGACCGGTCACCGTCGATGTCGCCTAAGCACGCAAAAGTATTTAGCGTCTAGTGGGTCGGCCAGCAGTTCGAAGACGATCATGAGGACAGACCGGGACGAGGAGGATGGCGGAACAAGATGGCACAGCGAACCGGTACCGGCGTCCCCGCGCGCCGGCATGTCGTCCTGGCCTCAGCCGATAGCGACGCTTTCACGTCACTGAGACGACGATCAACCTCGCGGCTGGACCGGTACCGGATGGGCAAGGAACTCCGGCGCCAGGTTCCGCGCCGCTCGCTCGGCGACTGGTCGCCGCAAGCGGACCGGCCCGATCCCGTGCAGCTGATCATCGAGTCCCACAAGGGCCGGCTGGACTGGCTGATCCCGGTGCGGGTGGGCCGGATGGCCGCCACGCCGTACGGCTTCCTGCGCGGCGCGGCGGTCGTGATGGCCGCGGACGTGGCCCGGTTGCCGTCCACCGGCATCACCCCGGTGATCTGCGGCGACGCGCACCTTGGGAACTTCGGGTTCTACGCCTCGCCGGAGCGGGATCTGGTCATCGACCTGAACGATTTCGACGAGGCGCACCCCGGCAGCTGGGAGTGGGACCTGCGCCGGCTGGTGGCGAGCATCTGGATCGCGGGCCGGCAGAACGGCGCCGGCGAGCCCCAGTGCGAGGCGGCCGTGCGGCAGTGCGTGGCCGGGTACCGGGACGAGGTCCGCGCGCTGGCCTCCACGCCGCTGCTGGCCCGGTCCTACCAGCGGCTGGACGCGGACCGGCTGCAGCAGCGCGCCATCGGGAAGTCGCTGCGCGCCGAGATCAAGCGGGCCGCGGCCCAGGCGCGGCGCCGGACCAGTGACCGCGCGCTGCCCAAGTTCACCAGCGAGCGCGACGGGCAGCGCCGCATCGTGGAGGACCCGCCGCTGGTGACCCGGATCAACTACGCCGAGGCGGACCAGATCGCCCGCGGGCTGGACGAGTACCTGGGCACCCTGGCCCCGCACTGGCGGCGGGCCCTGGGCGGGTACACGCTGATCGACCTCGCCCACAAGGTGGTGGGCGTGGGCAGCGTCGGGCTGCGCGCCTACGTCGCGCTGCTCGAGGGCAGCAGCCCCGACGACGTGCTGTTCCTCCAGCTCAAGCAGGCCCGCCGGTCGGTTCTCGCCCGCTACGTGCACGGTGATTCCGCCTGGCACGCCCACCAGGGCCAGCGCGTGGTGGAGTACCAGCAGGCCCTGCAGACGGTCAGCGATCCGCTGCTGGGCTGGGCCACCGTCGCCGGGCGGCAGTACTACGTCCGCCAGTTCCGGAATATGAAGGGCACCGTGGCCCTGGACTCCATCGACGCCGCGGCC
>Ga0310037_10001274_pt1 | contig 14011 bp, 9 predicted proteins | sample Sb_taG_11_FD_200239 | JGI IMG/M metagenome (GOLD analysis project Ga0310037, IMG submission 200239) | Peat soil microbial communities from Weissenstadt, Germany - Sb_50d_3_AS metaG (v2) (version 2) | ecosystem: Environmental > Terrestrial > Soil > Wetlands > Peat | place: Germany: Weissenstadt...
GTAATACACCCTTCCGTACGACGATGCCAGCACCGACACGGAGTTTGCGCAGGCAGACACGCTGACGGCGGGGCCTGTGACCCGCCTCAGATCTTCAAGATCAACTTATCCAGGAAAGTCAGGCTAGTGGCCGCCGAGCGCCAGGCGGGCGGCGCTGACGTCTTCCCGGCCGTGGCCGGCGTCCACGGCTGCGTGCCACTGGCGGGACAGCGCGGCCAGCAGCGGCAGCTGGTCATCGCCCGCGGCGCCGATCGCCAGGTCCACGTCCTTGAGCGCCCACTCCAGCGGGAACTCGGGCGCGAAGTCGCCCCGCTGCATCTTATGCAGCTTGGCGTCCGCGATCGGCGCGTCCAGCGGGCCGCCCTCGATGGCCTCGGCCAGCTCAGAGGCATCGATGCCCAACCGGCCAGCCAGTTCCAGGGCCTCGGCCACGCCCTCGATCAACACGGACATGTAGGCGTTGACGGTCAGCTTCATCCGGCTGCCCTGGCCGGCCTCGCCCAGCCACACGGTCTTGCGGCCGATCGCCTCAAACACCGGGCGCACGGCTGCGGCCGCGGCGGGCGGGCCGGACGCCAGGATGAGCAGCTGGCCGGCCTCGGCGGGGCCCTTGCTGCCCGATACCGGCGCGTCCACGAACATGACATCGGGCCGCAGCTGACCGAGCCGGCTGCCGATCTCGGTCGTGGCCGTAACGCCAATCGTGCCCATCTGCGCCCATACCGCGCCGTCAGCCAGCGCCTGTGCCACGCCGCCAGCGAAGATCACCGAGTTGACCACGTCGGCGGTTGGCAGCATCGTGACCACGACGCGGGCATCCTGGGCCGCCTCCGCCGCCGACGCTGCCACCAGCGCTCCGGCCCCGGACAGCGGCGCGGTCGCGGCAGGCGACCGATCCCAGACCGTGGTGCGCAGCCCGGTGGAGACCAGATTGCGGGCCATCGCCGAGCCCATGATGCCGGTCCCCAGCACCGCCACCCGCGCATCCTCGCCACGGCTATCCGTCGCAGCCATCTGAGTCTCCCTCCGCGCAGTCATGACAGCCCCGTGCGGCGGCACCGCAGCCGAGCTGGATGCACCCCGCGACGAGCACTCGCCAGGCTGGCCGGGGAGGTGCCGGCTGGTGCCTCAACGGTCGCAGCGCGTGGCCGGGAACGGGTCTCGCCCGCCCTCGATTACGCTACGCCTGGCCACGGCCGGCCACCCGGCCACCCCGGCCAACCAGCCGCCGCACACGGGCGGACGCCGGACACAGGGAACCCAAGTCAGTGATCGCGAGCACCCGCGGACCCGCCACCGCAACAGAGCGGCCGTTCGGTTACGGGCGAAGGCCACGTCGACCTGTCCACCTCGGGCGCTGAGATAACGGCAGATACATGCGCACTGGTCGCAGACCAGCCGCAGTCGCTGACCGTGATCGGAACGCTAGCCCACCGAGTTCCTTACCGCCGATTCGGCGCTCGAGGACGGTCAGGTGCAAGTGTCACGCACGGCGCTCATATCAGCCAATCTTGGCGCTAACAAGTCGCTGCAGGCGTGGGCAAAGACGCCCGGTAGCCGAGGTGAGTGAGTCCCGTCATGATCTCGCTATGCTCCCAGGTCGTCCAGTAGCGGCCGCAGGGGCTTTGGGCTAACCAGCGCTGGTAGTCAACGGCGGTCTAGCCGCGATCTAGTCAGCCGCTGGTACCAAGGGGATCCATCAGCAGCTACATGATGCCGGCTGCAGTGGCGCAGCTGATGTCTGCCCGCAAGCTGGCGCGTTGCGCGAGCATGTCGACGATTCCGCGGGCCCCGTTAGCGTTGCTGCTCGAACTGGCGTGCCAGCGCCGCGATCTGTTCGCCGGCGGCGGCCTGGTAGACCACGGCGAGGACGCCGGCGGCCCGCTCGGAGGTCGCCCGGGCCTATGCAGCCGCGACGATTCCAGCAAATCCCCGGCCTGGCTGGTGGCGTGGACCCACCGGACCCAGTCCCGCTCGCTCACCGGGATCGGCTCGTCGTCACCGGTGGCGATGTCCATCACGGTTTTGAGCAGTTCCCGCTTGGTGCCGAACACGTGCTCGACGGTTTGCACCGAGATCCCGGCCGACGCGGCGATGGTGGCGCCGGCACCGTCGTCCAGGGCGCTTGCGTGTCCGGCGAATCGTCCGCGATATGGCGCTGGAAATCGCGGCGGCGGCGCGGCCTGGACTGTCGGCGCATCCTCGGCGAATTGGCCGGTCTGGGCTGTAAGCTCGCGCCGCCCCGCCTGGAAGGTCCTGAAGAACGGCGGGATCGATCCTGCGGCGGGTCGGCGTGGCCGCAGATGGCATGGGCTTCTGACCGTGTGGGCCCACACGATCCTGGCCACCGGCTTCCGTGTCCATACCGGTTTCTGCGCTGCGACGGAGGGACCCTGGCCAGCGTCCTCCACGTGGCGGGCCGGGCGCGGCCAGGACGATGGTCGCAGGCGTACCGGAGAGAGGCCGCGAAGCATCCGGGTTCGCGGCGTCACACCCGCAGCGCGGCTGTGCTGCCGCCGTCTTTACGCGGCGGCTGTGCCGGGGAGAACGGCGGCGGCTGTGCCGGGGAGATCGAAGGCGGTGCCGACGCTGTTCTGGATGAACGCGCCAGGAAGGCGGCGGGCGATCTTATGGGTGGCTTTCCAGCCGGTGCAGTGGGCGGGGACGATCACGTCGGGGGCGAGCTGCCCGAGGGCCCGGACGGTGTCGTCGATGATCGGCTCGAACAGCGGCCCGGTCAGGTGGAACCCGCCGATGACAGCGTGCAGCTTGGCGACACCGGTCAGGCGCTGGGCGTAGCGGCAGATGTTGATCACGCCGGCGTGACCGCACCCGGTCAGGACGACCAGTCCGCGCCCGGCGACGTTGGCGATCAGCGCCTGGTCATCCAGGATCAGCGGGTCGGGTTCCCAGCTTTGGCCGCGCCAGGCCTGGTGGGCGGGGAACCCCTTCTCGAAGCCGGTGACGCGGTCGACCTCCCCGGTGATCAGCACCGACCGGTCGTACAGGAACGACGGCTGCCGCTGTTCGATGATGTCAAAGCCGGCCTCTTCCAGCGCGCGGCGGCTGGTGGTGGGGAGCTCGACCGGCTCGCCGCCGGGAATGGCCAGCCGCCGCCGGTTCCAGAACTCGGGGTGGATCAGCACCGGCATCCTCGCCCGGCCGAGCCGGCCGAACAGGCCGGACAGCCCGGTGGTGTGGTCGAAGTGGCCGTGGCTGCAGACGATCGCCTCGATGCCGGCCGGATCCCGGCCCAGGCGGCGCAGGTTGTCGGCGCACCCGTCAGGGGTCACGCCGGTGTCGAACAGCAGCCGGTGCACCTGGCTGCCCTTGCGGACCTCGACCAGCGCGGAGAACCCCTGCTGGGCCAGCGGGACGTCCGGCACGGTGCCTTCCACCAGCGCCCGGGCCTCCAGGTCCGGGGACTCCTTGCGCATCCGGGCCAGGGACATCCGCGTGGCCGGCCCCTGGTCCGGCAGCAGCATGTCCGCCGTGTTGTCGCAGACCGTCAGCACCGACAGCTCATCGACCGGCTCCAGCGGGAGCACCTCGCCCTTCCACTCGGCGTCCGATGGCAATGCTTCGACCGGCGTGACGTCGGCAGGGTCATCGGTAGTACACATCGGCTGCTCCTCACCGCCCGCGCTCGAATCCAGCGTTCAGCATGGCCGCCTCCTGCTGGATGCCTCCTCTTCCATCGAACAGCGCCTGCCCGATCCGACGAGAGGCGAACGTCCGCGCTTATCAGGTCTCTTGTCCCGCCCTGGCTGGCGCCGCGTGCGCCACCGCCCGGGTCACCTGGCCGCGTCATGACCCCCCGGACGAGGGCCCCCGGGCCCGCGGCCGGTCACGCTGGCCGCGGACAGGGCGACGGGTATACCTGGGGCCATCTCGTCGCGGTGAGAGCCTGCGCCGCCGACGCCGATGCGGAGACCAAGTCCCCGACAGCCGCCATGACCTCGGCCGTCTGCTGCGAGTGCGCATCCTCGCCAATGCCCTCGATTATTCTCAGCCAGCCAGCGCGGTCCGCGGCCCAGCCGCCGATCAGGCAGCCTGCCAGCCCGCGAGGGCCGATGTCTGCGGACACATCAAAAGCGGGCACCCAGAACAGCCAGATGTGCGCGCCTGACCAGATGTGTGCCGAGAGGCTACTGGTGGCTCATATCGGCGGATATCGTGCGATGGCTGCGGCCAGCGATCATTACGCAGCGCGACCAGTTTTCAGAGCGCCAGCGTCCTGATCGCCGAGTCCGTACTAGGCCTGGCCTGCATGGGTCCGGGCTTAGCCGTGTACCGAACAACCGGTTCTGCGTGGTTGTTCGAGACGGTATATGCACTGGCGCTGTCGGCAGCAGGCGCCTCTGCGTCTCGGGGCACCCCACTGCGACGTTGCGTGAAGCGCAGGTCGGGGCAGTCTTTCGGTATCAGGGCGTGCGTTCGCTGCTCCGTACAGCAAAGACAGCCACGAGCGGCGGGTGGGAGATCGACGTGGACCGGATCTTGGATCGCAAGCATTTCCGCGCGCTATTTGCTGACCGCGCGATCGTCGTGGCCGATCTCGGCCCGGGCGGTCCGCGCGATTTGGCTGCCGGGGTTAACGAGGCGGCTGGCCGGGGAGATGCCGTGCTGCACACGCGAGCCGAGTTTGACGCCCTCTTCGACGCTGTCGCCCGGGATGTCGCGCACGCCCCGGCTGCGGATGGGGCGGCCGTCGCAATGGCCGACGATGAGGGCAGGCCCACGCCGGCCGGGATCATGGTGCGCGCCTGCCTTGATGCCTCCATCGGCAAGCGGGAGTTGTTCGGCTGGCCGATGTGTCAGGTCGAGATCTCCGGCTGGCCGGCCAGCCAGTTGCGGCCTGACGAACCGGTCATCGCCGACGGTTCGCGGCTGTCTCTGTCGCGCGCCGATCCGCAGGACGGGCGCAGGGTGCCGCCCCCGGCCGATGGCGGCGTGCTGTTTACCAGCACCACGTTCTCGCTTATGAACAGCGGCCAGATGACGAAATACTCGCCGAAGCGCTCGTGGAAAGTCGATCTTGATCCCGGCGACGACGACGACCGGATCGTCGGGATGGCCCGGCTGAACCTGAAGGCGATGTACAACGACCCCTCACAGATGCGCGAGGCGCTGGCCTGGCGGCTGTTCGCCGCCGCTGGTGTGCCCTCCCCCCGCCATACCTACGCCAGGCTCGCGATCAACGGGGCCTACTACGGGCTGCATTCACTGATCGAGCAGATCGACAAGCGCTTCCTCGGTGACCGTTTCGGTGAGAACCGCCGCGGCAACTTGTACAAGGCCTACTGCGGCAGCCTGGGCTGCGCGACACTCGAGCACCGGCGCGGAACCGACGGGGACGACAGCGGCCGGCAGTACCGCAGCTCCCGCCACCCCGGCGATCAGACCTACCGGCTGAAGACCAACGAAGACGACGCCGCCGTCGCCAGCTATGACGACCTGGCCACCTTTATCCGGGTGATCAACGGTGTTGGCCTGCCAGGCGGAGATGGCCGCTTTAACACCGACGCCTTCCGGGCCGAGGTAGAACAAGTCTTCGATGTGCAGACCTTCCTGCGCTGGGCCGGTGTCAATCTGCTGCTCGGCAGCTGGGACAACTACTTCGCCTCGCCGGCGAATTACTACCTTTACAACGGCGGGCACGCCGGCCGGGCGCGCGACTTCGCCACCGACCCGTACTTCACTTTCCTGCCATGGGATTACGACAACTGCCTGGGTATCGATTACTTCGGCACGAAATGGCAGTATGCCGACCTGCTGGACTGGGCGGCGATCACCAAGCAGTACTGGCACCGGGACGGGCACCGCAACCACACCTCGCGGGTGCCGCTGGTGCACAACTTGCTCGCCAACCCCGACTTCGCGCAGTACTACCTCGATCACCTCGATTATCTGCTTGCCGCCCACTTCAGCCCGCCGGCGATCTGCGCGCAGATGGGTACCCCCGATGGCGACGGGCTCTGGCGCCGGGTCAGCCAGGCCGCATACCTGGAATCTGACACCCCGCACGGCGCGGCTTTCACCGGACGGCAATTCAGCAACGATGAGGTGTACCAGGCCGGCTACGCGCAGAACGAACTGCGCCACGGAAACGCCCTTGTACCTGGCATCTACCACTACGTGAAAATGCGCTGCGACAGCGCCACGGCGCAGCTGCAACAGCTGCGCCGACGCTACCCCGCGGGTGCATCGGGGGTGACCTTCCCCGCTGCCCAGCAGCCGCCACCCCCCTGAACTCGGCCGGCACCAGACGGCGTGACAGCACCGCGGCCCCGGGATCGACGCCACCGATCGCACCGGCGCACCCAGGGTTGCCCATCGGCGGGGATCGGTAGCCAGTTAAGAAACGTGTCACCAGCCGCAGACGAGCGTGATCATCCTGGTCAAACTGGCCAGGCCGAGGGTCAGCCCCGATCGCCGTGAGGCGTTTCAGCTCGTCGGCCGTCAAGGCGCGGCCTGGTGGGCTGCGGGCTCGAACTCCCCGCTGAACTCCTCGCCGGCCAGCGTATCGGGCACACAGAGGCTGACATCGAAGACGAGCCAGCGGCCGTCGGCCACGACGCCGTGATCTGGCTCTCCGTTCTCCGGCCACGTCCGCACCAGCAGGCAGCGCCCCTGCGGGATCTCGCTCATCTCCAGGTCACCCGCGCGGCGCGCGACCGCTTCCAGCGCGCCAAGCGGCTGGCCGGGCTGACACCTGGCGGCCAACGCTTCCCAGGGACGCCATTCCCGCTGCACATACAGCTCCACGGGACCACACACCCTGATCCAGAGGCTCATTAGCGCAGAATGCCCAGGTCTGCACCGTCCTTCTCTTGACCGGCATCGGGCCGGTCTGCGTGCCGAATTGGGCGGATCTCGCGTGATGGCTGTTGCCAGTGACCGTCACGCAGCGCTATTGGCGTTCCAGGGCGCGAGCGTCCCTGCCGAATATTCTCTGCTTCCGCCATGCCTTCTGTACGCGTGCGACGAGTCCAGATCATCCAATTCTGTCCGCCACCCTCTCACGTGGCTGGAGGTTGCTCCAACCTGAACTGTCAGTGATGTCACCCGTTCACGGTCGGCTTCGTGACCGGTAGCCTCCGAAGCCGCGACCGGGTCGGCAATCTGGAAAACGCGCCCGGAGGGCTGGGATTCTCTCGGCTTTATGGGCCGGCCGGTGCGGCCGCGGGCCCTGGTTATGTCATCGCCTGGAGCAGCGCGATCATCTCGGACTGGCTGCCCAGCCAGTCCTGCCCGGCCATCAGCCCGAAGGTCTCCCGTGTCCCGTCTGCCGCCTTGACCGCGTTGGTGCGTGGCTCGGTGCCCTTGACGGCCTGGGCGGACAGCTCCCACCAGCACCAGTGAACGCCGCGGGCTTGCGCCCAGGCCCGGAACTGCGCCATCCACCCGGTGGTCATCGCGGCGCGGGTGCCGGTGTCGATGCCGAACTCGCCGATCCACAACGGCGCGATGCCCTGGGTAACCAGGTAGCCGCCGTGGGAATCCATTGAGGCGAAGTAGTCCGCCTGGGACTGCCCGGATGGGTGGAACCAGGAGTAGTCGTGCATCGAGTAGACGACGTTGCTGCCGGTTACCGGGTGGGCCCCGGCGCGGGTCAGGTCGGCGGCGTAGTTCAGGCCCTCGCAGAAGAACAGCTTGGCCGGGTCGGCGGCGTGCATCTCAGAGGCCGTGTTGCCGTAGAGCTGCCGGAAGTCGGTGGGGCGGGCGCCGGTGCCGCCGGTGCCCCAGGTGGGTGTCACCTTGGTCCCGCTGATCGTGGCGGGGCGCGGCTCGTTTTTCAGGTCGTAGCCGATGACCAGCGGGTGGCCGGCGAACCGCTGCGCCACCGTCAGCCAGGTGCTGGTGAACGTGGAGCTGGGCCAGTTGTCGTTGTACCACAGGCCGTTGCCGTCGGCGTCCGAGCAGCACCACCCTGGGTACAGCAGCTGGCAGTTCGGGATGACCGCGAGCCCGGCCGCTGTCAGTGACTCGGTGACCGCCTCGTAGACGGCCCACGGGGTCAGGCCCGCCAGGTCCGGGTTGGCGGCCAGCCTTGCCGTGTCCGCGGGCCCGGTTTTCAGTGACCCGTTGTTGTTCACGAAGGTGCCGAGGGCGAAGGTGAGCCGGACGTGGTTGAGGCCCCAGCCGACGATCCGCCGGGCGATCTCGTCGCGGTGCAGCTTGTCCAGCCCTGCCGGGACCAAGCCGTCCTGGTGGGCGCCGCCCCAGTTCACCCCGGCCAGCCGGACGGGATTCCCGGCGGCGTCGAGGATCCGGGCGCCGCGGACGGACAGCGGAGGATGCAGTAACGGCATGCAGCCCAGGATAGCCTGGGTGCCCGCCGGGCGGCCAGGCTGCCGCTGTCACCTCCTCCACCAGGCGAGGCGCGGCGCGGGTACCGCGAAGATCATCCCGGTTTGGTCACTGGGACGGGGCACGCCCGGTGCCTCCTTACCGCGACAGCGGGCGCAGGACGGGCGCCCGCGTCAGCATCATCCCGTGCAGGACCTCGATCGACCACCACTCGGCCACAATCGCGATAGTACGTCTGCGCTCGCGAACCGCAACGCCTGCAGGCCCAGCCGGAGCCGCTACCTGCCGCGATCCAGCCGACCGCGACAGCACGCCGCTGCGGTCGGTTTCCATGTGACCGCCGGGACGACCACGTGGGTGCTGGCCACCGAGCCCACCAGCCAGCCCGCGTAAACGTAATCCCAAAGCGACACACAAACTCTCCATGGTGCTATATCTCCCTGCCGAATATTTGCGGCTATCGAGGCCGACCGAGATGCTATGGACCTTGCGCACGATCTTCCTGTTCTGCGCGTCAGGCCGTCCGCTGTAGCCGCCCGCGAGCTGCTTTCATGGCCGGCTGGCATCTGGCCGTGGCCGCCGCGCCCAGCGGTAACGGCGGTGCCTGGCCGAGGGTGCGGCAAGGAGCTGCTCGCCGTGTGTTTGTGCGGCCTGACGGCTCATGGTGGGCATGCGGCGCCTCGCCCGCACAGGGCCAGGCCTTCGGTGCGCCGGACGTGATCGACGAGCGCGGACCGGGGCTGGAACGACAGGGCGCTGGCGGCGACGTCGGCCAGCGCGGGGGGATACGCCGGGCGTGAAGATGAAAGTGTTGCTGAACTGGTAGGTGATGCAGCCGCCGGGGAAGGTGTAGAAGCGAAGGGCGGCGGCATTCGGCGCCTGGCTCGGCGGGAGGTCGAACCGCCGCGTGCCGGGCTGGCCGGATGGGACCTGCCGGGCGCCGGAGGTGTCACGGGCCGCGGTCAGGGTGACGGTGATGGCCGACGGTCCTGCCCGGTCGGAGTCCAGCCATAGGCGACCTTCCCGCTGGTGGTGTCGGCGCCGCCGATGCTCCAGCCTGATGGGAGCGCGGTGATGCCTGGTGGGAGCACCTTGATGCAGGGCACCATGGCCGCCGACGGGACCGCCTGGGCGCTGAGGATCATCGTGGGGCCGGTGCCGCAGCTGGGAGCGCTAACGCCCAGATCCCTGGGACCCAGGAAAGGGCCCGCGATGAGCTTGAAGACCATCAACGCAGCGAAGGGAAGCACGACGGCGGCGGCGGTGATGACGAGCGCCGCGGCCGCCAGGGCGATGCGCCGGGCACTCCAGCGTTGCAGGGCGATCGGCGGCCGCGGCGGGGCCAGGGCGCGGAATTCGCCGAACAGGTCGCGCGGGTCCCGTCTGATGAAGGCGCGGAGCTGGGTGGGGCTGGCCACCCCGCGGGTGGCGGCGAACGCTTCGGCGAGCTCGGCCTCGGTGAAGTAGGCCCGCGCCCGGCGGTAGACCCGCTGCGGGTCGGTGCGCAGCGCGAGCACCAGCATCATGTTGCCCAGGTCGACCGCCTGCCGCCACGGCGACGGGCGGACCCGCGCGAAGGCCACGTCGATCAGCAGCAGCTCCCCGGCGCGGACCATGAGGTTGCCCGGCTTGATGTCGCGGTGGGCGATCCCGGCGTCCCACAGCTTGCGGATCATCGCCAGCCCCTGGTCGATGACCGCGTCGTCGACCTGGGGCTGGCCGATCTCGACCGCATCTTTGAAGAACTCGGTGACCAGCAGGTACTCACGCTCGGGGGTGATCTCGACGATGCCGTAGGGCCGGGCGGTGCGGATCTCGGCGTCGCGCAGCAGGCGCAGGGCATAGTCCTCGTAGTCGGCCAGGCGCCGCACCGTCTGGAACGGGGCCTCGTCTTCCATGGTCCCGTACAAGATGGCCCGCCCCAGCTTGTACCAGCGGTCGGCGCGGACGTAGCCCTTGGTGTAGAGCTTGGCGAACACGAACTGGTCCGGGCCGCCCTGGACCCGCAGCCGCAGCGGGGTCGAGCCCGCCGAGGACTCCAGGCCGACCGGCTTGATCTCGGTCACGGTCAGCCCGAGCTGGTCGGCCACGGCCCGGCGGATCGCCTCCCCCGCCGGCCCGTCACGTCCACGTGCGCCGTGCGGGCCGCCTATTTCTTCGGCTTCCTGCTCGCGGGCTGCTTGGGCGGCAGCGACCGCGCGTGCCCGATGCCGATGTCCACCCCCATCGGGAAAGATCGTCGTCGCTGGCGAGGTCTCCCGGGCTGACGCGCAGCCAGCCAGGCATCTCCCGGCCCTGCATCACGGCGGTTGTGGCCTTGGTCGTGGCCACGAGGCCGGCGGACCGCCCGGGATCGACGTGGACCAGCACGCCGCCCTGGCCGCTGGCACTGATCGCCATGTGCCCGCGGATGAGGAAGGCCAGCCCGCCGAACATCTTCTTCTCAGTCAGCTCAGGGTCAGGGCCGATCAGGTCCCTGATCCGGGTGGCGAGATCCTCGTCATAGGCCATGCGGCGATCGTACCGAGCCGGGCATTGCCAGCCGTAACGGCCGGGCTCCCGGCCAGACGGGTGATTCCACGGGCCGGGTCCGGGAATTCCGGGCCGGTAACCGGCGAACCGGCCATCCGTGCTGGCGCCGCAAACAGAGATACCAGAACGACATGTTCTGCGTGCCTCTGAGAGACGGCGTCGGAAGGATCATTCCAGTGCATATCGGCGGCTTTGCGCGCCTGCCATCTGCTGGTTGACCACGCTCTGTGATCACCATCCGAACTAGAGACTGAACTCGCCCGCCTGGCAGCCGACGCCGCAGACGCCCGCTTGGTAGTCCTGGAGCCTCACGATCACCTCCATCCCAGCCATGAGCGAACGCACCCGCGTCTCCTTCGGGTCAAATGAGTACGGCATGGCGGGGACCTGACCGGCACCGCGAGGAAGCCGGCTGGATTTCAGGTGTCCATGCGGGTGCGGGGCTGGCAAGCGGCCCGGTGCCGGCCCAATGCCATGGACTTCAGGTTGATCAGCGTTCGGGGCCAGCTTTCCGGGCGGGTGTTATCGTCCGGGTTGGTGGTTGCGGAGCGTTACGGGTATGGGTGTGGCCCGGGTGTCGCTCCCGGGCGGGCGGCCGGTTCCACGTCCGGCTGTTCCGGGCAGGGAATCAGAGAGGGCGGCGGTCAGGCCGCAACCGGCGCGCAGACGCTGATCTGGGCGGCCGCGGTGCGGGTGGCGACGCCGCGTCCGGCGGCGGGGAATGGCTGGCGGGTCTTGGTCTTGCGGTCGCGGTGCCTGTTCCGGCCGGTGATGATGCGGCGTTTGCCGAGGTCGTGCAGGGTGCTGCAGTGCATGGCGGCGGTGACGGCGGGGGGCAGGCTGGCGGTGGCGGCCCCGGACCGGGTGCTGTCCAGGCCGGCGCGGCGGGCGGCGGTGAAGGAGATGTGCCGGGGCTGCACCGGCTGCCCGGCGTTGCGGCCCTTGCGGGCGGGGGCGGCCTGGCGGGCGGCCGCGCGGGCCAGGGCGCGGACGAGCTCGGTGCCGCAGATCCAGGCGGCGTGCTCCTGGTCGATCAGCTCCGGGGTCTTTGAGCGCAGGATCGGCCCGGCGGACGGCCCGGCGCCGGCGATGGCGGACTTGGCTTCCTTCAGCGCGGTCTCGGACCCGGTCCACCGCCAGGCATACGCGCCCGCGAGCTGGGCGGCCGGGTAGGCGGCGTGGTCGTGCAGGTCGGTGATCAGGCAGAACATCTCCGGGACATCTTGGCCGTCGATGGTCACGTGGTATTCGATGACGCGGACTTTCAGGCACCACCGGCCGCCTCCGCCGGTGAGGTAGCTGCAGTAGCTGCCGTCGGGCAGGAAGCCGCCGGTCCGGGGCAGGGCGAGGTCGCTCTTGACCCGGATCAGCACGTGGGTGCCGGTGGCCAGCATCCGGGCGACCCGGTCAGCGCCGGGGAAATTGCGGTCCAGGACCCAGATCCGGTCGATGGTGAATACCTCCGGGTACCGGGTGATCATGGTGTCCAGCAGCGTCTGCTCGCCCTCGGCCTTGGCGCCGCCGGACGGGCCGGAGACCACCGCCAGCGTGGCGCGGGTGGAGGCGTCGCCGGCCAGCAGGTCACGGACCTGCGGATAGGGCCCGGAGTCATCGGCAGTGCCGGCCGAGCCGAACGCCTGGCGGCAGGCGGGAGTGTCGGGGACCCGCGTCACGGACCCGTCGATCGAGCCCAGGTGCAGCTCGCCGACGTGGACGGCCCGGTAGTCGTGGTCACGGTGCTCGCCGCCGACCGCCGTCAGCAGCCGGGCCTGCAACGCGGCCAGCGGCGCAGGGCCCAGGGCCGCCCGCCAGGTGCCCAGCACCTTCGCGGTGGGCACCTGGAACACCCGCTGCCAGGGGACCAGCGCCAGGTCACCGAAGACCGCGGCCAGCACCCCGGTGTAGTCCGCGTCCGGCATCAGCGCCATCAAGATCGTCGCGCGGATCGCCGCCGCGGCCGTCATCGACCGTCTGGCCTTGCCTTTCACCTTCCCCGACAGTGCCGCCCGCGCGGCGATCTCATCGATCACCCCGGGGCCGGCCAGCTCATCGAGTTGCTGTTCCAGGGCGCCCAGCCGGGCGTGATCAGCCGGATGCCCGCCAGCCTGCACCTTGCCGTCACGGCGGACCACGGCCGGCGCGGCCGCGACCACCTTCACGAACACCAGCTGCTCCCCGGCGCGGATCCGCGGGGTGCCGGCCACCACCAGCGCCGTGCGGCCGGCGTGCGCCGTCGGGCCGGCCGGCGAGACCAGGTCCGCCACCCGGATCGCGATCACCGCGCCGCCCGGCTCAGCTGGATCGCCTTGACCTGCCGGAATGGTATTCAGCGGCGCGGCACGGTAGAACTTCACCCGGGGCTCCTGTTGCGAAGACTGGCGTCAGATACCACGCCTTCTACAGGAGTCCCGCCCATATCACCCGTAACGCCGCGCCGGGCAATGCCAGATCACCCGGACTGATACAGCACAGACCCCGATTCCCGGCCGTCACCGCCAGGCACGCGCAACCACGGCCCCCGGTACGACGTCACGCTCCGTTACTAATACAGCTTCCCGCCCACCGCCCGCACCGCGGACCCCAACCACGTCAAAAACGCTCAAGTCTGTGGCATTGGGTGCCGGCCTGGGCCGAGCTCAGGGTGGCGCTGATGGCCATATCCGAGATGGTGCTCATGGTCAGGCGCCCGATGGCCGGCAGGCAACCGGGCTGCTGCCAGGTGAGCCTGCCCGGGCTGGCGGGGTTACGCGTCTGCGGCGAGGTCGTTGTGCTCGTGGCGGAGTTGCCGTTTGAGGATCTTGCCGCTGGGGTTTTTCGGCATGGTGCCGGCGATGATGACGCGCTTGGGGGTCTTATACCCGGCCAGCAGCCCGCGGGTGTGGGTGATCACGGCTTCCTCGGTGAGTGTGGCGCCTGGCTTGGGGACGACCACGGCCACGACCGCCTCCACCCACCGCGGGTCAGGCACGCCGAAGACGGCGACTTCGGCCACGCCGTCCATCTGGTAGATGGCCTCTTCGACCTCGCGGCTGGCCACGTTCTCCCCGCCGGACTTGATCATGTCCTTCTTGCGGTCGACGATGGTGAGGTAGCCGTCTTCGGTCATGACGCCCAGGTCGCCGGAGTGGAACCAGCCGTTGCGGAACGCCGCGGCGGTCATCGCCTC
>Ga0310037_10001282_pt1 | contig 13958 bp, 10 predicted proteins | sample Sb_taG_11_FD_200239 | JGI IMG/M metagenome (GOLD analysis project Ga0310037, IMG submission 200239) | Peat soil microbial communities from Weissenstadt, Germany - Sb_50d_3_AS metaG (v2) (version 2) | ecosystem: Environmental > Terrestrial > Soil > Wetlands > Peat | place: Germany: Weissenstadt...
CCGCCTCCTGTGACCGCACCCAGTAGTCGAAGGTGTCGAGGTACCGGTTCTCGAAGTACTGGCGATAGATCGTGCGCGACGCCTTGACGTGCCCGTCCACCGAGATGATGGCCATCCGTCCCATTGGTAACCCCCTGCGCCGGATGTCTTGCTGGTCCCGACGATAGCCCCGACGGCAGCGCCTGGACAGTGGTCCACCGGGCTCGCCCTCGCCAGATCGGCGTTCGCCGTGGCTCACCGAATGCATGAGGCGTAGCATCCCGCCGATGGTGGTGGAGACATCGGGACCGCCGTGAGCGATCCCCGGGGGGAACGTCCGGAAGTACTGGGATCCGCCGCCCAGAGCCCCACCGAGTTGGCTCGCTTCCTTGCCGATACCGCCCAGGAGCGTCAGGACGCGGCCAGGGTGGAGGATGAGGTGCTCCTCCCGGAGGACCTGCTTCCCGGGACGCGCGAAGAGCACACGTCGTTGCGCGAGGGGCTTCGTCGGACCGGCTACGGCACCTTCGTCGTCTTGGCCATCATCGTGGCACTCGACAACCTCCAGACTTCAGGCCTCGCGGTCCTCGCGCCGAACATCAGGGCGTCGTTCCACGTGAGCTCGGGAGTCATCGTGTTCGTGGCCGGGATCTCGGGCGCCTTCCTGGTGCTCGGGATCCTCCCGATGGGATGGCTGGCGGACCGTTACCGTCGTGCACCCATCATTGCCTGCGCCACGTTCTTCTTCGGCTTGATGGTCTTGCTCTCCGGCTTTGCCGTGACGATCTTCGAGTTCTTCCTGGCGAGATTCGGCGCCGGGGTGTCCCAAGCGTCCACCCAGACGGTGCACGGCTCTCTCCTAGCTGACACCTATCCCATCAGCCTGCGAGGGCGTATCGGATCGGCGATGGGTATCGCGACGGGGGTGGCGGCGGCACTCAGCCCGATTCTCGTCGGGTCGATCGCCACGGCGGTGGGCGGGCCCAACGGATGGCGCTGGGCCTTCTACGTGCTCTCGATCCCCATCCTCTTGATCGCCGCTGTCGCGTTCCGCCTGCGCGAGCCCCCGCGGGGCCAGCACGAGAAGCTCGACGTGCTGGGTGAGGTCATCGAAGACACCCAACCGGTCCCGCCCTCTCTGGAAGCGGCCTTCGCCCGGATCATGAAGATCCGCACCATCAAGATGTGTCTCATCGCCTTCTCGGCCATGGGCTTCGGGCTGTTCACCGCCCCCGTGCTCGGCAACCTCTTCCTGCAGCAGCAGTACGGTCTCGATGCCTTCCGTCGTGGACTCATCGGCACCATCGGCAGCCTTGGCGTCCTCGTCGCGCTGCCCTTCGTCGGGCGCCACTATGACCGCCTGTACCACCGGGACCCTGCTCAGGCGCTCGCCCTCATCGGCAAGCTCATCCTGCCCGTCGCCGTGCTCGTTCCCATCCAGTACTTCATGCCTGACGCGGTGCTCTGGGCCGTCGTCGGGGTACTGGTCATCGTCCTCACGATGAGCGCCTTCTCCATGGTGGGCCCCGTCCTGACCTCGGTCGCCCCCTACCACCTCCGGGGCCTCACCGGCGCGGTGGGCGCGATCTACCTGTTCTTCATCGGGGCCACGGGGGGCGCGGTCCTCTCGGCCGCCCTCGACCAGGCCTTCGGGCCCCGTGCCGCAGTCCTCCTGGTCATGATCCCCACCACCATCGTCGGCGGGTTGATGATCATCCGGGGCAGTCACTACATCCGCAACGACCTGTCACTCATCGTCCTCGAACTCCAGGAGGAGCTCGAGGAGCACCGCCGCCAGGCGGCTGACCCCGCGTCGATCCCGGTGCTCCAGGTCAACAACATCGACTTCAGTTACGGGCACGTCCAGGTCCTCTTCGGCGTCGGCTTCGAGGTCCGCCGTGGGGAGGTGCTGGCGCTTCTCGGCACGAACGGCGCGGGGAAGTCGACGGCGCTACGTGTCGCAGCGGGCCTCGAGACAGCCGACCGCGGAGTGGTACGACTGCACGGCCGCACCATCACCTACGCCACGCCCGAACAGCGGTCGCGACTCGGCATCCACCTGCTGCCAGGGGGCCGGGGCGTCTTCAGCGAGATGACGGTGATGGAGAACCTCGAGATGGGTGCGTTCGCCTATCGGTCCGACCGCGCCGACCTCCGCCGGCGGATCGACCGCGTGCTCGGACTCTTCCCAGTGCTCGATGCCCTCCGTACCCACCGAGCCAGCACCCTTTCGGGTGGTCAGCAGCAGATGCTGGCACTCGCCATCGCGCTCCTGCACGACCCCGAGGTGCTGATGATCGACGAGCTCTCCCTTGGTCTCGCGCCGATCGTCGTCCAGGAGCTGATCGGGGTGGTCGAGCGGCTGAAACGCGAGGGCCTCACGATGATCATCGTGGAGCAGTCGCTCAACGTGGCCGCGGCGATCGCCGACCGGGCGGTCTTCATGGAAAAGGGCCAGGTGCGCTTCGAAGGGGCCATCGCGGAGCTCATGGAGCGCGATGACCTGGCCCGGGCCATCTTCCTCGGCGGCGAGGTTCCCGCCTGATGCTCGCCGTCTCATGGGTCAACTCCCAGATTGTCTACGACGGCGTGGTCCAGGGCCTGGCGATCGCCGTGATCGCCGTCGGCGTGGTGCTCGTCTACCGGGCTACGAGGATCATCAACTTCGCCGTGGGCAACATGGGCGTCATCGGCGCAGTGACGCTCTCGCTGCTCGTCATTCAGTACCACGTCCCCTTCTGGGCCGCCCTTGCCATCGCGGTGGCGATCGGACTCGCGTTCGGGGCCATCGTCGAAGTCACCGTGATCCGCCGGTTGAGGAAGGCCCCCCGAGTCGTCGTGCTCGTGTCGACGATCGGCATCGCCGGGCTCGCCGAGGCGATCGCCATCGAGATTCCGACGCCTTCGAACGAGAGCGCCCACTACCCGAGCGCCATCAACGGGTCCTGGACGATAGCGGGCGTGAGCGTGCGGGGTGCAGATCTCGCCGTGTTGATCCTGGTGCCGATCACCGTTCTCCTGCTCACCTGGTTCCTCGACCGCACGATGTTGGGCAAGACCGTCAAGGCCTGTGCCGCCAACCCGTCGCTCGCTCGGCTGTCGTCCATCTCGCCCAAGCTGGTCTCGACCATGGTCTGGGCCCTCGCGGCCGGCCTCTCCACACTCTCGGTCGTCCTCATCGCCGGCGAGTCCTCGACCGCGGCCGGGCTGGTCACCCTCGGGCCGCAGACCTTGTCCGAGGCGCTGGCTGCGGCGGTCATCGCCGGCATGCGGTCCTTCCGGGTCACGGTGATCGCCGCGGTGGCAATCGGTGTCATCCAGAGCCTCCTCACCTACAACTTCCTGGCCGTGCCGGGCATCACCGACCTCCTCTTGTTCGTCGCCGTATTCGTCGCCGTCGTCTTCGCCCGGCGAGAGGGTGAGGATTCCGGGGTCTTCGCCTTCAGCCCCCGGGGCCATCCGATCCCCGAGCGACTGCGTTCAATCTGGTGGACCCGCAACATCGACAAGGGCGGCATCCTGCTGCTCGGCGCCCTCGCGCTGCTCCTGCCGATCGTGGTGACCGAACCGTCGCGCCAGCAGCTCTACACGGCCGTCCTGGCCTTCGCGATCTGTGCCTCGTCGTTGACCGTGTTGACCGGCTGGCTGGGCCAACTCTCGCTCGGCCAGATGGCTTTCGGGGGCCTCGCCGCTCTCTTCGCGGCCCGCCTGGTCAACGACGGCGTGCCGTTCTGGGTCGCCATCGCCACGACGACCGTCGCCTCTGCCCTGCTCGCGCTGGGGATCGGAATCGGGTCCCTGCGGGTCCGAGGCCTCTATCTCGCCGTCGTGACGTTCGTGTTCGCGCTCACCGCGCAGCAATACTTCTATTACCTGCCTTTCTTCTCCGGCGACTCGCCCGATGGCGCCAACGTGCCTTTCGTCCCCGGGCATCTGTGGTTCCTGTCGTTCCCGGGCCAGCGCACCTACTACTACGTCGTTCTCGTCGTGCTGGCGGTCGTCCTCCTGGTGCTCAGCCGGTTCCGCGACAGCGGTGTCGGACGGACCATCAAGGCGGTGCGTGACAACGAATCGGCCGCGGCCGCTTACACCGTGACCGCCGCTCGAGTGAAGCTCAAAGCTTTCGCACTGGCGGGCGGCCTGGCTGGCCTCGGTGGTGCTCTTCTGGCGGGGGCCTTCGCCAACATCGCCTTCACCCAGAACTTCTTCCTAGTCAACGACTCTCTCAACCTCGTCGCGATGGTCGTGATCGGCGGCATGGGTTCGGTCAGTGGCGCTGTCATCGGTGCGATGTTCGTCATAGGGATCCCGGCGATTGCCCCCAACAACGCCCTCGTCGGCCTGTTGAGCTCGAGCCTCGGGCTGCTCATCGTGCTCCTCTACTTCCCCCGCGGCCTCAACCAGATCACCTACGCCGCCCGTGACGCCATCCTCGCCTGGGCCGACCGACGCTACGTCGAGCGAGCCCCGCCCGAGCGGATCATGTACCCCGCGGCGGTGCGACGGCGTGAGGAGGCACCTGAGCCCACCGTGCCGGCACTCTCGGTCTCGGAGGTGAGTGTGCACTTCGGGGGTATCGCCGCAGTCGACATGGCCACGCTGCACGTGGAGGTCGGCGAGATCGTCGGTCTCATCGGTGCCAACGGCGCGGGGAAGTCGACGCTCATGAACGCGATCGGTGGCTTCGTCTCCTCCAAGGGCTCGGTGTCCCTCTTCGGCGAGGAGGTTTCGGGCAAGAGCTCGGCCCAGCGGGCCTCGCTCGGCCTCGGGCGAACGTTCCAGTCCGCCACCTTGTTCCCCGAGCTCACCGTCAACGAGACCCTGCTCGTCGCCCTCGAGGCCAAGGAACGGTCAGGCATGCTCTCGACGGCGCTCGGTCTGCCGGCGGCCCGACGGCACGACCGCGCCACCAACGCCGAGGTTTCCGAACTGACCCATTTTCTCGGCCTCAGCCGCTACCGGGACCACTACGTGAGCGACCTCTCCACCGGTACGAGGCGCGTGGTCGAGCTGGCGGGTCTCCTCGCCCTCAACGCCAAAGTGCTCTGCCTCGACGAGCCGACGGCCGGGCTCGCCCAGCGGGAGACCGAGGCGTTCGGTCCACTGATCGGAACGGTCCAAGAGGAGCTCCGGGCGTCCGTGCTGTTGATAGAGCACGACATGCCGCTCATCTTGAGCATCTCCGGACGCGTCTACTGCCTCGAGGCCGGGCGGGTCATCGCTGAGGGGACCTCGGCGGAGATCAGAAGGGACCCCAGGGTGGTGGCCAGCTACCTTGGAACCGACGAGCGGGCGATCGTCCGCAGCGGCCCTGGGCAGTCGGACGCCCCCAGGCGGGCCGGCCCACCCGGCCTGTCAGTGCCTCCCTCGATGGCCTGAGGACGTTCGGAACGCGGGCTATTCGACGACCACCCGCACCCGACCGAGGTTCTCGACCCGGGCGTGCGGCTTGACCATGTTGCCCTGACGCTGTGTCCTGACCCGGAGCGCCGGGAAGTACGTGCCCCGCTCGGTAAAGGCGTGCGCCGTCGTCACGCGGAGACGTGAGAGGGATCCATCGAGCACGTCGGAGTGGACCGCGTAATCGCCGGAGCCGTCGAAGTCCCACTCCGCGGCCACGACGGTGCCCGCGCCTGGTGGCACCTCCACCCAGGCGTCGAACTCGACCTCGTCGCCCACGGCGACGTCGGCCCGTGCACCGCCGTTCGCAGTCACCTCGACCGTGGCCTGGATCCCCTGGCGTGCGGAGGCCTCAGCGGGGACGACCACCTGTCCTTCGACCACCTCGTAGGCGGTGCTGGCCGGGGCCGGCAGGCCGTGCTCGACCCACGCGACGAGGTCGCGGAGGGCTTGCTCGAGTACGCCGGCGTAGCTCACGATGCGGGTCGTCCGGGCCGGGCGGAGATCGTCGGTCGCCGCCCTGACCGGCGGCAGGTGCATCGCGTGGTCGACAAACCACACCCGAAACTTGTCGTCGGCCGCCGGACCCTGGACCTTGTGGACGAGCTCGTCGTACCACGCCGCCTGCCACGGATAGGCGGCTTCGTCCATGAGGCATTCGACGACGATGACCTTGCCCGAGAACCGGCCACTCTGGACCGATCCCGCGCCGGCGATCGTGAACTGCGGGCCGATGAGGTTCGGGCGCTGCGGATAGATGGGTTGCCCCGCCATGCAGAACTGGTCCCACACGGGGAAGTCGGGGTCGACCTGGTGGCGGTGGTAGGTCTGGAAGGCGAGGTACACGGAGTTGTCGATCAGCACCTCGTCGCCAGCGGCGATCCCCGCGAGGCTCGCGAACTCCGTCTCGCCCTGGCCCGTGATGACGACGTCATCGTGTGTGCTGATGATCCAGAAGTTGTGACCCGCCGACCTCCCGGTCGTGACGGACAACATGGCACCCATGAGCTTGCCGGTAGGCACCCCCTCGAGTCGGAGGGCGACCGGGATGTCGGCCATCGCCTCGGTGCGGAAGATCGTGTTCGTCGCCGCACCGATCCCGAGGCGTTGGGCCTCGTCGGCCATGATCGGCTGGACGACAGTCGTCTTGTGCTGGATGCGGGCGTTCGCCAACGACTCGGTCGGGTTGGCGCCGAGATAACCGGGCACCGTCCAGAAGTCCTCGAAGTACCCAGGGTCGTACTTGATCATGTTGTTCCCGAGCATCGACCACACTCCTGTGTAGCCCTCGGCGATCCGCCGCACGTCGAACCACCCCCGGGGAGGAAAGCCCATGCGGGTGACCTCGGTGAGTGCCTCTCGCTCTTCGGCACTGAGCCGGGCATAGATGTCGCCGTCACCACCGGGATCGAGTGCGTCGACGATCTGGGGGAACTTCTCCCAGAGAATGCGCATGGCGTGAGCCTGCACCGAGAAGACGTTCGGCATGGACTGCGGGCCGCCGATGATGAACGGTAACCCCCCGTCCCACACGTCGGTGTTCTCCATACAGCTCATCGTCTTGAAACCGCCGCCGCTGCCGCCATAGCAGTAGCCGTAAGGACGGTGCTCTCCGTACATCTCCCCGGCCAGGACCCGGGAGTACTCCGCCGCCGCCGCGCTGGCCCGGAAGCCCGTGACCGTCGAGTCTTCTCCGGGGAACGGAGTCAGCCGACCCAGGTTCGACTCGACCATGTAGCCGCCGCTGTCGATCGCGAAGTCGATCGAGCCGCCCATGCCGGCGAGCAGCTGCTGCCCGAACAGGTGCTCCGTGCCCGACACGGCGAGGATCGGCTGGAAGAACCGCCCCTCGTACCGCTCCGCCGGCGGAAAGTAGAAGGAGAAGCGGAGGTCGGTCCCCTCGAAGCCACCGTGGACATACCGGTGGCGAACGGGGGTGTCACGCCACTCGTCCACGTCCACGTAGGGCCGGTCGTACTCCGGGTCTTTCAGGCCGTTCGTTCGGAACTCGGTCATCGGCACCACCTGAGGTCAGGGTCGCGCTCGGGGGCACGAACGAATTGCCGGCCGACCGTGGGCTTTCTCGGTCCACCGGCACTGTCCGGCCCCGGGCCCGTCCGTGACGGCGGCTCGTTCGTCGGCCGCCGGTGGACTCACTATGCCATCGTGCTCGGCCCAGGGCCACGGCCCTCGAGCCCGCTCGACCTCTGGCCGTGGTGTGGTGCACCGGACCGACGCCGGAGAACAAGCCCGATGTGCCGTGCCGACGCAGACGACGAGGATCACAGCGGGAACGGCTCGTCCAGCAGCGAGGTCCCGCTCTGCAGCGCCGCCAAGGAGAAGCCGGCCGTCCGGCGGTACTCCTCGGTCACCCGGGCGATCTCCTCTGGTGTGATCACCTCGGTGATGTCACCGAACCCGTCAGGCGCCCGCTGTTCCACGAGCAGCATGGGGAGCTCCGGCCCGAGCCCCCGGTTGGCTCGGACCACTGCGGCGGTCGCCGGCCGGCGGGTCGCTTCATAGTGATCGAGCGCCCCGGCGAGATCGTCAGGGGATCGGCGGATGCACCCGGCGAGCACCCGGGCGTCCAAGATCGCCTGCGACGCGCCGTTCGAGCCGATCGGGTACATGGGATGGGCGGCGTCCCCAAGCAGCGTGCTCCGACCGAAGGTCCAACGCTCGACGGGGTCCCGGTCGACCATCGGGAAGAGGAACGTCTCGGGCGCGGCCCGGACGATCGCCGGGATGTCGAGCCACCCGAAGTTCCAGGCTTCGAACTCGGGGAGGAAGTCCTCGAGCGACCCCCTGCGGTTCCAGTCCTCCTCGGCGCCCAGGTCCGACTCGGGGCGCCGGAGCTCGGCCACGAAGTTGAACGCCTGCCGCCCGCCCGGAAGATCGGCGATGGGGTAACCGACGAATTTCTGCTCGGGGTGCCCGGCCCAGATCATCGTCCGGCCGTCGAGCACGGGATCGATCTCGGCAACGCCCCGCCAGAGCAACGATCCGTTCCACAGGGGCGGCCCCTCATCCGGATACAACTGGCGGCGGGCGCGGCTGTGGATCCCGTCAGCCGCGACCACCAGGTCCGTCTTGGTAGGCCCGTCGTCGAACACCACAGTCGGGCCGTCGTCGCGTTCTTCGATCCGGAGGAGCGGCTGTCCGAGGTGAAGGGCGGCGCCGCCCAGACGATCGATGACGGCGTGGAGCAAGATCTTCTGGAGGGTTCCTCGATGGATCGAAAGCTGCGGCCAGGGGTAGCCCGCCGCGATCCCGCGGGCCTCCCGCCAGATCTCCTGACCGCGTCGCGTGCAGTACAGGAGGACCGACGGGGCGACCGACCGAGCCTGGAGCTCGTCGAGCAGCCCGAGTGCGTCGAGCTCGCGCACCGCGTGCGGCAAGAGGTTGATCCCTACCCCGAGTGGCTGCAGCTCCTTCACCGAATCGTAGACGTCCACCTCCGCGCCGATCTCATGGAGGCTGAGTGCGGTCGCGAGGCCGCCGATGCCGGCCCCGACGACGATGCATCGGAGGCCGGCAACAGCCGCGCTCATAGAACCTCGTGCACGTCGATCTGCACGGTCGACTGCTGGCGCTGACCAGTCGACACCGCGAGGAGGTCATTGAGCCAGGCAAGACCCGGTGCCGACGTAAAAAATCGGACATGGGTCCGGAAGTAGTACTCGTCGGGGTCTACGTCGCCCCTCGGGCGATCCGCTCAGCCACGGCGTCAGACGCTTTCCGGAGGCCCTGTGAGCGCACCTCGATCGTTTCATCCTGAGCGGTCAGGAGGGCGTAGTGCGCGTCGATCTCGAGCACGCCATCGGCCCGGACCTCCTGCAAGTCGATCCCGCCCTCGAGAAGCGTGCCGGCCAAGCCGTTGCGCCCTTGGAAGGTGCCACTCTCGAAGGTCACGTATCGCCGGCCTCCACCGAGGTCCACGACGGGGCGCACCAGGATCTGGATCGACAGGAGCTCGCGCAGTCCGACCGACCGCATGGTGGTTCGACCTGCCTCCTCTTGGATCGTGACCCGTCGCGACCGCACGAATCACGCCGTCCGGCTTGGCGATGGTAACAGCGCACGACTGTCAGCTGAGCATCGGAGTGACCGCGTATACAACGTCTGCCCCGTTGTGCTTCTCGGCGCGGGGGAAGGGGAGGTACTGCGTTCGCCGCCGCCGCCGCTACCGCTCACCCTCGACGCGGCGGTCGGATACCTGCCAGTGCTCTGTGCTGGTGGCCTACCCGTGTCCCGTGACCCGGTCTTCATGTCCCGCGACACGACAAGTGTGCCCAGAGGCGGGACTCGAATTTTCGCTGGTTACCTCGCGTCGAGGTCTGGTCGAGGTAGAGAGCGGCACATTGGGATGTCACAAGGTCCGCCGATTGGGTCGACCCGACTGTGGGTTCATGGTATCATGGCACCATGACGAAGAACCTGACGGTCCGGCTCCCCGACGATGTGGCGGCGGACGCCGAAGCCCTGGCTCGAGTGGAGGGTCAGAGCCTGAACGAGACCGTGAAACAGTCCGTGATCGAGGCGGTGGAGCGGCGGCGGCGCAACCCAGCGTTCAAGGCACGTCTGGCCAAGATCATCGAGGAGGACAGGGAGCTGCTCGAACGCCTCGCTCAGTGAGCGTTGAGTACCCGGACCTGGCCGACTACCTGGCCATAGCAGCCGAGGTCACCGGAACCGACCTGAAGTCCCTGGCCGGGGCGACCAAGCTCGATCTGGCCGACTCAGCTCTCCACGCGCCCTCGGCCAGCTTCGCCGGGGAGGAGTTCTACCCGACTTCTGCGACAAAGCCGCCGTGCTCCTCGTTCGCCTGGCCAAGAACCATCCTTTGCCTGACGGCAACAAGCGGGCAGCCTGGGTGACAATGCGCGTGTTCATCGAGAAGAATGCCTGGTGCTGGACTTCGTATCCGTCCGTAGACGAGGCCGAGCAGGCCGTCCTGGGGGTCGCGAGCGGCGATTGGGACGAGCGGCGTACGGCCGAGTGGCTGCGGGAGCGCCTCGACCCACCTCGAGCTCGCCCGGATTCTTAGTCACTGAGCCGATTTGGCTTCCTCTGACGATCGGCGGCTCGCTTGTCGCGGTCGTGCGCTCGGAACATGGCTGCGCGCTGGATGCGCTCGAGGACCTGGACACTCGGGACACAACATCGCGAACGGAGTACCGCAACGTCCCAAGCGAGAAGCCTCCGCCGTGGCATCCAGAGATCCCTCACGATGGTCCTTTCGACGGCCGAGCTCAGTTCCCTGTCAGCGGTCGGTCGCGGTCTGTCAGTACGACGAGGAACGCTGGTGGTCAAACTGTGCCCGTGGAGGACGCTTCAGACGTCAGACGAGCTGCTGAACTGGGTGGAGGTGGTGCCCGGAGCGGGACTCGAACTCTCGTCGGTTGCATCGTGTCCAGACCTGTTGCATGCCGTACTTGCTGGTCACCGGGATGATCAGCCGCGTGCTGTGTTCGTTTGGTGAGGTCGGATCAGGGCCTTTTGTGGTGAGTTTGTGACCACGTTGTGACCAGAGATGTGCGGCGCCGGAGGTACGACGCCAGTCGCCTCGACCGCCGCCCAGTCAAGGCTCGCCGGGCGAGGGCGCCAGCGGGCGTCCACACGCCTCCCCGAGGGCGCCAGGAGGCGTCCACATGCCTCCCCTAGCCCGATCATCAGCCGCGGTGTCGGAGAGAGCCCGGGGCCGGCCTGCCCGCGATGACGGGCTCCACCTCGGTGCCACGGGCCTGACCGAGCCTACTGACGGAGGGCGGAACACCCCCCCGGTACGATTTGGGCATGACCGAACTCCGGGTGATGGTCCCCGACGAAGTCGCTGAGCGCCTAGCCAAGGAAGCCGCGGCCCGGGGGAGCTCCCCTGAAGACGTGGCTGCAGAGGTGTTGAGGATCCACACACCTGAAGCCCGTCCAGCCCCCGAGTCTGCCGGGGCACCGCCCTCGGAGGGAGGGCATCGACTCCGCTTCATCGGCATCGGGCACTCGGGAAGCCAAGAGTCCATCGCCCAGCACCACGAACAGATCATCCGCGAGCACTTCGTTAAGAAGACGGCTGGGGACGTCTAAAGAGTCCGATCGGTGATTCTTCTCGGACACGGGCGTGATCTTCGGTGCGACCGACGCCAATGATCCCCGTCACCGAGAATGCACAGAGATCCTCGACTCCCTCACCTCCACGCGCCTCGGGGTAACGGTGCCCGTGATCGTGGAGTCGTCGTGGCTCATCGAGTGCCGTCTTGGTCAGACAGCCCAGGCGACCTTTCTTCGCTCGCTGACCGACGGGGAGATCGAACGCTTCGAGATGGTGGATGCCGACTGGACCAGTGTGGTCGAGCTGATCGAAGGCTACGCGGACCTCGGACTGGGCGTGGTTGACGCATCGGTCGTTGCTATTGCTGAACGGCTTGGAGTAACCCAGATCGCGACACTGGATCGGCGTCACTTCAGCGTCGTCCGCCCTGCGCACTTGCCCGGTTTCGAGCTTCTGCCATGAGTCGCAAGATCGGCATCGAGCCGGCCTTGGGACCAAGGACCGCCCTTCTCCGATTCAGTCCGGAGGGACGTCGACTTCATCGCCTGCGGACGCCCTTGTACCACCTACCGAATCTGAAGGTGGACACTTGATTCCCAGTGGGGTCCCGGGTCTGCGGTCTCTCCGGTGCCGAAGTGTCATGCCAGGTCAAGTGGGGAGTCCTGTACGGGGAGCAAGGCAGAATCGGGTGCCCGTGGGGGCCATGGATTGCCATCTCTGAAGGAGCGCGGGTTGTCAAGGGGCGCCGGCCCAGAGGGCCGGCACGTTTCTCGGTTTCCCGGCTCCGCGAGACGATGTCGGGGCGCGATCAACCGCACCCGGTCTCCGTATAGATGGGGAGGGCGGTCAAGGCCGGCCGCAGGCCGCCCGCAGGGGCAGCCTTGATGGCCCGGTCAGTTGTTCTTCAGATCATGGAGAGCGAAGCCCGGTAGGGCTTCGTGGTCGTCCCCTCGTGGTGCCGAGTCGGGGACGCGTTGCGGTCCTGCTCCAGGGCCAGCAGTGCTGGCAGGCAACCCGGGAACCCGGGTGCCGGCCATCTCTTCGCCGCGAGGGGGCGGCATGGAGTGGTTCGGCCGCAACCCGGTGGGCTCAATCAAAAGCGCGGCCTCGCCGACGTTCGGGGGCCTGGCAATCCTCGAGCTCGCAACGGGCTGCGTCCGTCCCGGTTCTCACCCCGCCCGGGCCAGGCAACGGATCTCGCCGTCGCGCAAGCCGTAGTAGACGAGGACGAGAAGTTTGCGGGCGGCAGCCACCCGCCCGACCTGCTTGCCCCGGCGCTCCCCCACCCGGCGGTGGTGGACCCGGATGGGGGTGTCGCCGCGCTGGTGGGCCACCGCTTCGACGGCCGCCCAGCGCACGAGGCGCGATCCCTGCTTGGTGATATGGCCCCGGCGGACCTTCTCGTCGGACTCGCGGTGGGTCGGGGTGAGTCCGGCCCAGCTGCACAGGTGACGGGCGGAGGCGAACCTCGAGATGTCGCCGATCTCGGCCACGAAGATCGCGGCAAGGACGGGGCCCACGCCCGGAATGGCCTGGACCGCGTGATAGCCGAGGTCGCCGGCGAAGACCGGGGCGACCTGGTCCTCGAGCATGGTGATCTCTCGGTCACACACTTCGATCAAGTCACGCAGGCTCTCCACCCGGATGCGGTAGGCGTCGCCCAGGTGCACCTCGCTCAGCAGCCGCTGGCCGCCCACCCCGAACAGGTCAGTCATGGGCACGGCTACGCCCTCTTTGGCCAGCACCGAGTGGACCTGGGCCTTGAGGCTCGTCCGCAGGTGGACGAGCTTGGCCCGGTAGCGGACGAGCTCACGGAGCTCGCGCAGTGGCGGCGGGGCGATCCAGGCCTCGGCCAGGCGGCCCAGCCGCAAGAGGTCGACGAGATCGGTGGCGTCACGCTCGTCGTTCTTCACCCGACGCTGACCCCAGTTGTTGCCGAGCGGGTGGGCCAGGTGCACGTTCGCCCCGCACTCCGCCAAGACGTCGGCCGCCCAGTACCAGCCGTAGGTGGCTTCGAGCACCACCTCGGGGTCCTCACCGGCCTTGGCCAGCTCAGCTGCGAGGGCCAGCGGGTCGTTGTCGATGCGCACCGTGTCGATCGTCTCGCCCAGCTCGGTGCGCCGGACGATCACGCTGCGCTTCCGGTGCAGATCGATGCCGACGTATTGTTTGTGCTGTTCCACGGGAGTCTCCTTCCGTCGGTTCCGGGTTGGTGTCGCAACCCCAAGTGTGCTTCGCACACCTGGTCCCGGGCGACGGGAGGACTCCCGTGGGGATAGGTCATTGCGGCGGGCCGGTGGGGCGACGCTTCGAGCGGACATGCGACCGTTCCTCGCTTCCGGCGTCCGGCCCGGTGCGCCCCACCGGGCCCGTCACGCAGGAGCTGCGCTGCGCTCCTTCATGACATCAACGGGATTGCCATTAACGACACCCTCCCGCCAAGAGTCCTCACGCGTGACCGCCGTCGCTGCCAGAGAATCCTTGCCCTGCTGATGGCGCCAAGCTGCCACACCGGCCCCAGACGCCGTCGCCC
>Ga0310037_10001284_pt1 | contig 13956 bp, 11 predicted proteins | sample Sb_taG_11_FD_200239 | JGI IMG/M metagenome (GOLD analysis project Ga0310037, IMG submission 200239) | Peat soil microbial communities from Weissenstadt, Germany - Sb_50d_3_AS metaG (v2) (version 2) | ecosystem: Environmental > Terrestrial > Soil > Wetlands > Peat | place: Germany: Weissenstadt...
TGGGAGGTTGGATGGCGACGACGGGCGACGCAACGTGACCGCCACCGGCAGGGCGACGCTGGACTCGCTTCGAGTGCTCGACTTCGGTGATCGCGCCTCGACGGCCTGGTGCGCCCGGCTGATGGCCGATCTTGGTGCGGATGTGATCGGCGCCGAACCACCCGAAGGGCACCCGGTACGATCCGACCCACCCGCCGCGGCATACGTTCTTGCGAACCGCCGCCGTGTTGACCTGCCTACAGCTCTCAGCTTGGTGGTCGAGGCCGAGGTCATCTTGACGAGTGAATCGACGCCGGAAACCAAGGTCGGCGCGCTGCGCCATCTCTCGGCCAGCGCGCTGATCGTTGCCATTACCCCATACGGACTGAGCAGCACACGGTCCGACCAGCCAGGCAACGACCTGACTGCCTACGCCACAAGCGGGTGGGCGAGCGTGAACGGCTTGGCCTCGCTCCCGCCATTGAAGGGGACCGGATACAACGCCTCGTACCAGACCGGCACGTTTGCTTGGGCTGCGGTCACGGCAACCCTGCTCAGTGAGCCGGCCGGCGAAGTACTCGACATCGCCGAGCGCGACGTGCTGTGCTCCACGCTTTCCCCGGCATTCCTTCGCCAGCAGTACACCGATGCGCCGGAGGGTCGCCGGAAGGTTGCCGACATCACCGCTGGACCGGTTCCTGTGGCTGATGGGTCTTTCGCGCTCACCCTGAGCCGCCCACACTTCTGGCAGAGCGCCATGCGAATCCTCAGCCTCGACGACCTTGCCGACATGCCCGAGTTGCAGGCCTCGACGTCGCGCGTGGAACGGAAGGAGCTGTGGGTAGAGCGTGCACAGCAGGCCATGCTCGGGTGGAAGCGCATGGAGCTGTTCGATGCCTTGGCTGCGAAGCGGGTGATCGCCGGGCCGGTCCTCGACATGGCGGACCTCGAGCAGAACCCGCAGCTCAAGGCGCGACAATTCTTCCGCAGCCCGGACGAGGCGCCCGCCGCCAGCCCTCGCCAGCCGGGGCCACCGGTGCGCTACGACAGGACACCATGGCGCCTCGCTCGCCCAGCGCCGGGTGGCGAGACATCGCCCAAACACGCCGAGACCGTCAGCGGGTTCAGGGGCCCGGGGCTTGGCCTCCCCGCGCCTGTATCGACTGGCCATCCTGGGTTCCCCGCTGCGTCGACCGCCGGTCCATTGTCCGGCTATCGCGGGCTTGTGTTGACTCAGGCATGGGCCGGTGCGTACGCCACAGAGTTGCTCGCCCTCCTCGGCGCCGAGATCGTGCAGGTGGAGGCGCGCAGTCGTTTGGACGGCTGGCGCGGCTCCGGCACCAGCACGGTCCCTGCGGCGCTGCGAGAACGCGGGACACCGGGTGACGCCTGGGACCTGAATCCGTTGTTCAACTCGGTGAACATGAGCAAGCGATCGATCACGCTCGACCTTTCCAAGCGCGAGGGCGTCGGTCTCTTCCGTCGGCTCTTACCCCGTTTCGACTTCGTTGTCGAGAACTTCTCCCCACGGGTGATGGGGAACCTCGGCATCGCCTACGAGGACCTACGGATGCTCTGCGAGGACATCGTGCTAGTGAGCATGTCAGCGTACGGCGCGACCGGTCCCTGGTCTCCGGTGCCCGGCATCGGAGGGACGATCGAGCCGTGTTCCGGCATGTCCTCGCTACTGGGCTACGTCGACGGACCGCCCCTCAACTCAGGCCACATGTATCCTGACCCCGTTGCCGGGCTGTACGGGTTCGGGGCCGTGATCACGGCCCTGGCGCATCGGCGCCGGACCGGTGAGGGGCAGTATGTCGACGTGTCAATGCAGGAAGCCTGCGTGACTTTCGTCGGCGATGAGTGGATGCGGTACCAGGAGACCGGTCTCTCGCCGGCTCGGCGGGGTAATCGCCACCCCGCGTACGCGCCCCATGGCATCTTTCCCTGTGCCGGCGACGACCAGTGGGTGGCTCTGGCTGCGCCGGATGACCCCGCCTGGGCCGCGGCCGTCGAGGTGCTGGGGGGCGATGAGCTGGGTGATGAGCGGTTCGTCACGGCACAAGGCCGGCAGGCGAACGAGATCGACCTCGAAGCGGCCATCAGCCGTCGAACAGCCGAGCGCGACAAGGGTGAGCTGGCAGATGCCCTCGTTTCGGCGCGCGTCATCGCGGCCCCGGTGCTCGACGTGGGCGAAGTGCTGGCCGACCCCGACCTCAAAGCTCGAGGCGTGTTGCGCACCGTCACGCATTCCCTTGCCGGGGATGCCCTGCAGGCAGGCCTCCCGCTGCGGATGGCGAACACACCGTTGCCGCCGTGGAGCGCCTCGCCCCTCCACGGCGAGCACTCGCTCGAGGTGCTGCAGCAGGAGCTCGATCTCGACGAGGAGACCTACACGGCGCTCGCCGCCGCTGGGATCACAGGCTCCGGGCCGGTGAAGGAGAACTGATGGACTACCAAAACATCCGCACGGAGGACGACGGCCACGTTCGGCGCATCATCACGAGCCGGCCCGAGTACCGCAACGCCCAGAGTCGCCGACTGCTGGAGGAGCTGGATGACGCCTTCGCCGCCGCCGCCGATGACCTCGACGTACGGGTCGTCGTGTTGCTCGGTGACGGCGACCACTTCTCGGGCGGTCACGACCTCGGATCGCCGGCCGAGCTGGCCGACCGCGAGCAGCGGCCTCGACAGGAGGGTGTGCGCGGCAAATTCCAGCACTCGCGCGAGAGCTTCGTCAACAAGACGCTGCGCTGGCGCGACCTGCCCAAGCCGACTATCGCCGGGGTCCAGGGCTACTGCATCTTCGGCGGGTGGATGGTGGCCTCATCGATGGACATCATTTACGCCGCAGATGACGCGATGTTCCTCGCCGCAAACTTCCAGTACTTCTCCATCCCGTGGGACATCTCGCCGCGGCGGGCCAAGGAGCTCTTGTACGAGAGCCGGTTCATCGATGCCGCCGAGGCCGAGGAGCTGGGTCTGGTGAACAGGGTCGTTCCGCGGAGGCAGCTCGACGACGCGGTGATGGGCTACGCGCGCCGCATCGCAGACAACGACCCCTTCCAGCTTCGAATGACCAAGATGGCCGTCAATCAGATGCAGGATGTCCAGGGCTTTCAGGCGCACATCACCACCGCGCACCTGATGCATCTGATGTCGTCCGCTGGGGAGTCTGACCCGGACTATGCGTTGCGGCTTCCCGACGCCCGGCGCCGGCCCATGGTCCAGAAGGCCTTCGAAAACTACGAGTTGCGCAAAGCCGAGCAAGGCACCCACCCCGGCAGATCTCCGGCCTGAACGAGAGCCGGCAAGATGCGCTGGGCCTGCCATTAGAGCGTCGGCTCAGATGACAGCTTCGCCCCGCCTGGAGCTACGGTGACCAGCTTCGCCACCTCTTCGACGGCCTCGCCGGCCAGGTCGGCCGCGTCACCGCACTCGCCCTGCCGATCCCACTGGCGGCACCGGTGATGACGGCGATCTTCACAACGAGTCTTCCGGGCATCGTCAGTCTGAGGAGATGAACACGTTCTTCGTGTCGGTGAAAGAGTCGAGCGCGTCTGGGCCGAGCTCACGTCCCAGCCCCGACTGCTTGAAACCGCCGAAGGGAGTCCAGTACCGGACCGAGGAGTGCGAGTTCACCGACAGGTTGCCGGATTCCACCGCGCGGGCGACCCGAAGTGCTCGTCCGACGTCACGGGTCCAGATGGAGCCCGACAAACCGTAGGGGCTGTCGTTGGCCATCCTGATCGCGTCGGTCTCGTCCTCGAACGGGATCACCACGACGACCGGGCCGAAGATCTCCTCTCGGAACTGCACCGAGTCCTCGGTTACCGGTGCGAGCACGGTTGGCGGGAACCAGAACCCCGGTCCCTCGGGCGCGGTTCCTCGGAACGCCACCGGCGCATCATCGGGCACGTATCCATCCACCTTGTTTCGGTGCTCGTCGCTGATCAACGGCCCCATCTCGCTCTCCTCGAGGGCGGGGTCAAGCACCTTGAGCCCGGTCACCGCCGGCTCGAGCAGAGCCATGAAACGGTCAAAGGCGGACCGCTCCACCAGGATCCGCGACCGGGCGCAGCAGTCCTGTCCGGCGTTGTCGAAGACGCCGTAGGGGGCGGTTGCAGCGGCCCGCTCGATGTCGGAGTCGGCGAAGACGATGTTGGCGCTCTTCCCTCCGAGCTCGAGGGTGACCCGCTTGACTTGCTCGGCGCAGCCCGCCATGACCTGCTTGCCCACCTCGGTCGATCCGGTGAAGCAGACCTTACGGACGGTCGGGTGTGTGACGAACCGCTGACCGACGACGGAGCCCTTCCCGGTCACCACCTGGAACACGTCTTCGGGGATCCCTGCCGAGCGTGCCAGCTCGCCCAGCCTCAGCGCGGTTAGCGGGGTCAGGCCGGCCGGCTTCAGTACGACCGTGTTGCCGGCCGCGAGCGCCGGGGCGAGCCCCCACCCGGCGATGGGCATAGGGAAGTTCCACGGGACGATCAATCCGACGACCCCGAGCGGCTCCTTGAAGGTCACGTCGATCCCGCCGGGCACCGGGATCTGTCGGCCAAGCTGACGCTCCGGCGCGCCCGCGTAGTAGTCGAGCACGTCGCGCACGTTGCCGGCCTCCCACCGTGCATTGGTCACGGTGTGCCCGGAGTTGGCCACCTCCAGCTGCGCCAGTTCCTCGACCGCCGCATCGACCGCCTGGGCGAACCTGCGCAGCAGGCGGGCCCGGTCGGCCGGGGCGGTTTGTGCCCAATGGGCCTGGGCTCGGCCCGCCCGATCGATGGCTAGATCCACCTCGCTCTCGTCGGCCTGGTGGACCCGGGTGAACGGCACGCCGGTGGTCGGGTTGACGACCGGTGCGTCGGCGCTCACAGGCGTTCAAAGCCGCGGAATCGCTCCCAGTCGGTCACGCACGACTCGAAGGCGGCCAGTTCGATCGTTGCCATGTTGGGGTAATGCTCCACGACGTCGTCCCCGAAGGCGCATCGGGCGATGTCACTGTGCTCGAACAGCGTCGGTGATGGCGAGAAGGACGGTGTCGACCTCGTTGTTCTCCACCAGGCGGCACAGCTCCTCGAGAGAGACCACGCCTCCTGTGGTTCGCTCACGTCGTGCGGTCCAGCTCCACCTCGAGGGACTCGATGACTTGGAGTTCCCTCTCGATCTCCTCGAGCCGCGTCTCGTCACCCTGGGGCCGGGGACCCTTGAACCACTTGCGGGCGCTCACCAGCCAGAAAACTCCGGCATAGAGCAGGACGACCCCAACCGCCACCGGTGTGTAGTTGAAGTCGTGCCAGGTGATAGGGCTGGCCGTGGGGAGCACGAAGAGAACGGTGATGATCCCGACCCAAGCCACGCCAACCCATCCCACCAAGGTGCTCCATCTTCCGAGGTGCCAAGGTCCAGGCTTGAAGCTGTCGCCAGCCAGGCGACGTAGGAGCGTCGGGATGACATAAGCGATGTAGAGCCCAATCACCGAGATCGAGATCACGGCCCCATAGGCCACGGAGCTCCAAATCGACGGTATGGCCAAGATGAAGGCGAACACCACGGCGAAGTAGACGGCTCGACTTGGCGTGCGGGTACGAGGATTGATGTGGTGCCAGAAGTGTGATCCCGGGATGGCACCGTCTCTGGAGAAGGCGTAGATCATCCGGGAGTTGGCGGTGACAGACGCCATGCCGCAATAGGCCTGGGCGACCATTGCCACGACGAGGAGCCACTCTCCGCCGTGGCGCCCGATGGCGTCGATCCAGATCTGCACCGGGGGTACCCCTGTCTTCGACACGAGGGCTGAGCTGTAGTTGTTGGTGATCGCATAGGTGATACCAACGAGCAGTACGAAGCCAGCGATCAGCGACACCCAGATCGAGCGGACAATCCCCTTCGGTCCCGCCAAGGCCGCGTTGTGAGTTTCCTCGGTCATGTGGGCCGAGGCGTCGTAACCGGTGAATGTGTACTGCGCCAGGAGCAGCCCGATCATGAAGACGTAGAACCGGTTGTGGTACCCGGTCTCATTCACAAGCCTGGTGAAGACGAACGAGGTCGAGGCGTGGTGCGCCGGAACGGCCAGGAGGACGGTGACGATCAGCACGACACCAAGGATGTGCCACCACACGCTGACATCGGAGAGGAATGCAACCACCCGGACACCAAAGATGTTGAGCCCGGCGTGCAGGATGAGGATGCCCGCGTAGATGAGCAAGGTGTGCCCGGGCGTGGCAGCCCAACCGGTGGTCAAATTGAGGAACGCGTTGAAGAAAAGGGAGAACCCGTAGTCGATCCCGGCGGTGACGGCCACCTGCCCGAGCAGATTGAACCATCCGGTAAACCAGCTCCAGGCCGGGCCATTGCGCTTGGCCAGCTTGGCTGACCAGTAGTAGAGGCCGCCGGCGGTGGGATACGCCGAACACACCTCGGCCATGCCGAGGCCCACGATCAACGTCATCAACCCAACGAAAATCCACCCCCATGTCATGTCGACCGGGCCACCGTTTGTCATCGCGATCCCGTAGGCCGTCAGGCACCCCGAGAGGATGGAAATGATGGTGAAGGAGACGGCGAAGTTGGAGAAGCCGCTCATCCGCCGCCGGAGTTCCTGGGCATAGCCCAGCGAGTGCAGTTGACGAATGTCCGCCTCCAGCTCGGCCGAGGCCGACGGCGGTTCCTCCGTGGTGGTCATGTTTGTCCCCCCCCTTGAACCTGGTGTTGAACTGAAGCAGCCGCCAAGTGCCCTGTCAACCGCGCCGCCGTCTTGGGCATCGCTCCCGTGGCGACGCCACGTGTCGCCTCTCTTGAGTGTTCATAGGGCGGAGCGGATCACATCCGAAGAATGAAAAGCCGCCCGCCAAGGGGACGGTCGGGCAGGAACCGGGGGGTACGTGCCTGCGCGACGACCGCCGTAGCAGTTCCCCCGGTGACGAGTGGTCTGACCCGATGATGCTTCGATGGGGGCGACCCGCCTAGTTTGGCGAACGCGGCCTCCGATCGGCACCGTTCCGGATGTGACCATGCGCACAGGGCGCTCGCTGCGACACGGGGCCAACACCGGTGACCTCGAGCAGCTCGGGACGAAGCGCGCCGGCCAGGACCTTGATCGCCTCTTCGTCAGCTTCGGCAAACTTCGTCCGTCTCCCTCCGCAAGAGGTAGAAGAACAACGTCAACAGCAACGGGAAAGGAAAGCGCCCACAAGCGCAGTCCGGTGTCCAATGGTCGTAGCCGCTAACAGCAAACACCGTTGGTCACGGATTGGAACGTGCAGGTGATCCTGACAAAAGCCATCCGACGAGCTGTGCGTAGTTCATGAGGTGCTTGTCCCCAACGAAGCCATCGAGGACGTGCTGACGCGCACGCGTGCCGAATTCATCGATCTTGTCAGGGCGGACAAGAAGCGCGGCGAGGGTTTCTCCGAACGCTGAAAGGTCCGTTGGATCGTCGATAAGGAGACCCGTTCCGGGCGCGATCTGTTCGGTGATCCCACCGACGTTCGAGGCCACGACCGCCTTCGACTTCCACATCCCTTCGGCGACGGTCAGCCCGAAACCCTCAGCCAGGCTCTTCTGTACGATCACCGTGGAGTGTCGCTGGAGGGCGTTCACCATTGCCGCGTTCTCGTCGATGTCCTGCATTGGCAAGGTCACCAACCTGATGCGGCGCTGGGCGGCCGGAGGCAGTGCCTCCCAGGTGGCCACGCAGTTTGCGAACACTTCGGCACCCTCGGGGTCGTCGGTCACTTCGCTCACCGAGGGACCCACCAGAACCAGGTCTGCGTCGACGTTCGGTGCCACCGATGAGGCGAAACCCCGCATCACCCCGGCCATGTCCTTCAGCCTGTCCCATCTCGACACCTGAACGACTAACGGGACGCCCGGCTCCAGTGATGAGCCGTCAGCGGACAGGATGGACGCTCGGTGTCGGACGATCCCTCTTCTTCCGTCGCGCCGTGTGAAGGTCCCCATGGAGTCGTCTCCGCCTTTGGGAAGCAGGCCGATGTGGCGAAGCGTGTGAATGACGTCGATCTCCGCCATGTCCTCATTCTTTGCCGAGAACGGGTCGATCGATGGAGTGATCACCCATGACTTGGACTCGTCGATCCACGACGGGATGTACCTGCGCAGGGAGAAGACGTGCGCTTCGCACGGAGCCAGGTGGGGACGCAGAAACGCCCACGCTTGGTCGGTCCAGTCGTTTGTCGTCTCGCTACCGACGTGGCATCGCCACACCACATGAGCTCCAGCCTCGGCGAGCTGGGTCGCCATTCCTGCCGTCTGAGGATCGTGCAGAATGATCACGTCGCCTGCTCGCACGCGACTCCTCATGCTCACGGCGTTCGCTGCAGTGACGTCCGCGTAGTGGCCCGACTCGCTCGACCCGAGCTCTCCAGCGTCACCGTGTGCCCCGTGGAGGCGATTGTGTATCCGCTTCGTGACGCGGAAGAACTCGGCGTCGCCGCTCATTACGAGCCAACGGATGTCGACTCCCGCGTCGAGTGTGTAACCGACAAGTACCTCCAGCATCTCGGCGACTCCTCCGCCGGCGGCCGTCGAACTCACGTTCCAGACGGTGGTCTCCCGAAGCTGCTGGCTCGCGATCGCAGTGGCCTGCCTGAAGAGCCCGTAGCGCTCCACACCGATGAGCGACTCGAACTTGGACAGTGCGCGAACCGGCACCTCGACCTCCCTGACAGTGAGGTTCTCGAAGGGGTGCGGGTCGCGGGGCAGAGACAAAATCCTCCCAGGTTTCCCATTGGGACCGGAGAGGCGAGGAAGAGCCGGCCAGGTATGGGGCGCGAGCCGGTGGGATCAGGAACCAGGGGCGCGGCAAGTGCCGGACGGCCAGCCCCAACCCTGGAGGATCGCCGGCGGGACGGTGATCCCGCACGCCCCGAGCTGTGTAGTGCCGCCCGTCGCGTAGACCTCCCACGGGCCGCCCCGCGGCTTCTCGAAGATGTAGTAGGAGCCCTCGTCCTGCGAGGACACCTGGGCCTGTGTGGGCTGGTTGGGATTAGGGGACGGCGCGGGCACCATCTGCGCGCCCGCCCAGTAGGTCTCGGTGGTCGTGTCGACGGCGTAGTAGGTCAGCCCCTGCCTTAGGCCGCTGTATTCGGAGGGGGCAACTCGGATCTGCGCCGCCACTGCGGCGATCAGCTGTGTCCGCACCGTGTCGGAGATGATCAAGTTCTTCGCGCCTCGGACCGAGGAGGTCGTGGGCGACGCGGCCGCGCCGGTGCTGCTGGTGCTCCGAGGAGCGTGGGAGCTCGGTGATACCGAGCATCCGGCCGCGACGATGGCCACCGCGGCAAGGGCGGTGAGCCGAAGGTGTTGGCCTCCCCTCACCAGGCCCATCTCCGGGTCACACTTCCACCATCAGCGGCACCATACGTCGCCAGCGTGGTCTCTGGTGGGCTCCGTCGGCCAATCTCAGACCCCGAGCATCGCCACCGAAAGCATGGTCCTCGTGGGATTCAGCCGCTATTGCTGGACAAGGTCCACAATCGGCATGATGACGGGCGGTTGCGCCAGTTCGATTCCCAGCTCCTCCATGATCGGCCCGAGATACTTCAGGAACTCGTCGAAGGCCTCCTGGCTCTCCCAGACATCGAAAACCTGAAGCTGGCCATCTTCGCCGAAGCATGAGTGGAGCTTCATGGCGCTTTCAGGTGCCTCAGCCTGACGGAGGCGATCTCGGCCCTTGGTGTGCTGCTCAAGAGTCATGTTCTTGGTCACGATGTAGATGGCAATCACGAGCGGTGAACTCCTTAGTTGGCTGGCTACTCATCACATTCGTCGGTAGGCCCTCGGGTGGATCACAGCAATTCGAGGGTGCCAAACCGGCTGGTCCAGGCGGAGCATAGGACCGGCCGGATGAACCCACCGAGTGAGCCCCTATCGTGCCGGTCCGTCGTCGCTCGGTTCCGCAGTTCTGCTCTTGTTCGGTTCGAGTCCGCTTTGTGGTCGAGGGGTGTCGTCATCTGGCCCACCCGCAGCGTCACTCGGTGAGGACCAGGTGCTGCTTACCGTCGATCAATTCGCGCGCCGCGTCAAGGTGTCCGGTGTGCGCGGCGGTCTCAGTAATGACGTGAAGCATGATCTCTCGGACGCTGTCGAGCCGCCACGATTCGAAGAATTCCGGCCACCATGCCGGGGCTGCATCGAGAGAGTCGACGCCGGTGATGATCGAATTGGCACGTTCGATGTTGCTCCGGTACCGCTGGAGCACCGCCTCGGCGGAGTCCTCGATACCTACGTCCCAGGCATTGACCGATGAGTCGAGGGCATCTTCGACGGCCGTTTGGTCCCCAGCGATGACGGCCTGAAACCAGAAGCGCTCCACGTCCAAGGACAAGTGGTTCACCAGGCCGAGGCAGGTCCAGCGGGACGGAAGGACCGGACGCCGGAGGTCGGCATCTTCGAGGCCCCGGAGGGCCTCGAAGATGCGCTCGCGTTGACCCGTCAATGCATGCAACAGCGCTTCTTCCTCGTTCGACGGCGCTGACGGCATTCGTTCGATCTCCTTCCGGTCCTGATTCGGTGTTCCTTGGAAACGATCGCTCTCCGCTCATCGGGCACCCACGGCCACGGCTGATGAATCGGATGGAACTCGGGAGGGGCGATCCTGGGGTGTGAAAGCGGACGATGTCTGAAAGGTCACGCCACTGTCACTTCCGACTGTAGACGTATCCATCCTGGTCTGAGCTTCGGAGGTGAACCTCGAACGAGGGCGCATGATCCTTTCCCTTGGCGGGTAGAAGAGGCGCATGCCCCCGAACCGCTTTGACTACGAGTTCACTATCTGGCCGCAGGATCATGTACGCGAGCGGTCGGTGTTCGAGGTGTTTCGCCGCATCACTCCCCGCACCTCGCTGACTATGACCGAAGGCGAGTTCTGGGAGTTCCTCAGTCAGTTGCGTGGAAGCGGGCTGACCGTGCTCGAAGCGACCAAGGTGCCACACCGAGATGGGTCCGGGGGGAACCGCGAAGCCCGGCATGCGGCCTAGAGCACACATCCACTGGGTCCTGCTCTGATCGGCCAGAAGCCGACCAGCACGCAAGGGACGCCTCACTCGCGCGACGTCGCTTCGAGGTCAGCCCCTGGGATCGAGCCTGAGGGCCAGAGCCCAGGCCGCTGCTCCGATCCGTCGTTGTCGGAGCAACCCGGTCCGAGCGAGGAGCGGGTGCAATAGCCTGCCCAAGCGGTGGCCGACCTCTTGGAACTCAGTGGGTTGCGCCGCACCTACGGGACGCTCAGGGCGCTCGATGACCTCTCGTTTTCCGTGCCCTCTGGGAAGGTCGTCGGTTTTCTCGGTCCGAATGGTGCCGGGAAGACCACGACGATGCGGGCCATCTTTGGGCTGACCGACCTCGAAGCCGGGACCGTTCGGTGGAAGGGTGCGCTCGTCGGGCAGGCAGCACGGCGCCGGTTCGGCTACATGCCCGAGGAACGGGGGCTGTACCCCGGGATGCTCGTCGGCGAGCAGATCGAATACCTGGGTCGACTGCGGGGGCTCAGCGTCGCCGACGCCCAACGAGCTTCCGACCATTGGCTCGAACGACTTGCAATCGCCGATCGCAAACGGGACAAGGTGGAGACGCTGTCCCACGGCAACCAGCAGCGCGTGCAGTTGGCGGCGGCCTTGGTCCACGACCCCGAGGTGATGGTCCTCGATGAACCGCTGTCCGGTCTCGACCCCGCCGGCATCGACGCCATCGGCCGGGTGCTCGTCGACCAGGCCCTGGAAGGGTGTTGCGTGCTGTTCAGCAGTCACCAGCTCGACCAGGTCGAGGACCTCTGTGAGGAGGTGACGATCATCGACCATGGCCGTCTGGTGGTGTCGGGATCCGTCGACGAATTGGCGTCCAGTGGGGCCCGCAGACTGGTGGTCCGGGTGGAGGGGGACCGGACGGGGGACTGGGCCCGACGGCTCCCAGGGGTGACCGTCTCCGAAGTCGACGGAGGCGCCGTTCGCCTGGCCCTCCTGGACTCGGTCGAGAGTGACGAAGTCCTGCGGGCGGCGATGCGGACAGGGAAGGTGACCCAGTTCTCGTTTGAGCGTCGCAGACTCTCCGAGGTGTTCCGCGAGGCGCTGGCGTGAAGGGCGTGTTCATCGGGGTTGGCGTCGCCGTGCTCGTCGCCCTCCGCGTCTGGATCCATTTGATCCGACGGCGTCGACGGGTTGCCCGGAGCACCGGGGACGCGACGCCCCCGACGAGTCGAGCCTCGCGAACCGAACACCGACGAACTCGTTCGTGGCTCAGCACATCGACAGAGAACGCATTCGGCGACGTCGGGATCGTCGCGATGCGCGAGATCAAACAACGTGTCCGCGGCCGCATCTTCCGGGTCGGAACGCTCATCGTCCTGATCGGGGTCGCGGCGGCGATCATCATCCCGTCCATTCACAAGGGGAGCGGTCTCACGACCCAGCCTGTCGGGATCGTGGGGGGACTGTCGGCTGAAACCAGAGCGTTCGTCCACACCACCGGAACCGAGGATCAGGACAGCGTGCGGTTCATCGTCGAGCCATCCCTGGCGTCCGCGAAGAGCGATCTGCGCTCAGGAAAGACCGCGTTCGCGATCGTTGACAACGAAAGGATTGTGCTGAACCAACCGGCGAGCTCGAGCAGCTCGCCCGCCGATCCCGCGCTCGTGCAGAGCGTCGCCGAATATCTGGGCGCGCTGAAGGCCTTTTCGATCGCTCGACTTACACCCGCGCAAGCGGCGACCGTGCTGAACACGAGGTCGGCACCGATAGAGACGTTGGAGCCACACGCGAAGGGCAAGGCGAACGCACCCTCGGTGGTCGGCTTGATACTCCTGTTCGTCATGCTCCAGCAATACAACACGTGGATCCTCATCGGGGTCATGCAAGAGAAGTCGAGCCGGGTGGTGGAGGTGCTACTCGCGGCTCTCCGACCGCTGCAGCTTCTGGGGGGAAAGGTGCTCGGGATCGGGCTCGTGGCGCTCGGACAGGCGGCGCTCATCGTGAGTTTTGCCCTCGTGGTGGGCGCGGCGGTGGGTTCGGACCTGCTCCACGGCACGGCCCCACTCGTGCTCGGGTGCCAGCTGCTCTGGCTGGTCCTCGGCTATGCCTTCTACTGCTGGCTGTACGCGGCGGCCGGGTCGACTGCCGAGCGCCAAGACCAGGTGCAGACACTCGCCCTGCCCCTGAGCCTCCCCGCCCTGCTGGGGTACATCTTCGCCATCACGGTGGCCAGCTCAGGCAACGCCGACGTGGCATTCAAGGTGTTGGCCTACCTTCCCCCGACGGCCCCGTTCTGCATGCCGGTCCTGGTCGGGCTCAACCTGGTCACCTGGTGGGAGTTCGTCGCATCGGTGCTCATCTCGGTTGCCGGCACCGCCGGGATGGCGGTCTTCGCGGCGCGCATCTATCGCCGGGCGGTGTTGCGGACGGGCGGCCGGCCGAAGTTCCGAGAGCTCGTCTCACGGACCGGAACACTGCGGCAGCAGGCGCCGAGCGCCGTCTGACGCGTTGGGTTCCCCGCCGGAATACCCCGGCGAGTGGCCACCGCCGTTGCGGACACGAGCGTCGGTGGACACCGGGCCCTCGCCGGGTCACAGTGTCCGAGTCGAAACGATGGGGGATCGCCGTGGCACTGCGCATCGTGGGGGCCGGGTTCGGGCGTACCGGCACGCTTTCACTCAAGCTCGCGATCGAGCAGTTGCTCGGGGCACCCTGCCATCACATGGTCGAGGTCCTAGGGAAACCCGAGCAGATGGAGCTGTGGGCCGCTGCGGTCGACGGCCGACCCGACTGGGACCGGATCTTCAACGGCTATGCCGCCACCGTGGACTGGCCCAGTGTCGCGTTCTGGGAGGAGATCGCGAACGAGTATCCCGATGCCGTCGTCCTCCTGTCTCAACGGGCCGATGCTGACGCCTGGTGGAGAAGCGCACACGGCACGATCTTCCAAGTGTTCAATCGACCATCACCTGCGGATCCGGACATGGCGGGCGTG
>Ga0310037_10001291_pt1 | contig 13939 bp, 13 predicted proteins | sample Sb_taG_11_FD_200239 | JGI IMG/M metagenome (GOLD analysis project Ga0310037, IMG submission 200239) | Peat soil microbial communities from Weissenstadt, Germany - Sb_50d_3_AS metaG (v2) (version 2) | ecosystem: Environmental > Terrestrial > Soil > Wetlands > Peat | place: Germany: Weissenstadt...
CATCCCGGCACTCGACGCCCTCACCTGCGCCTTCCAGGGAAACCCCTGGATCCCCGAAACCGGATAAACCCGCCCGGCATCAGAGCGCCGGCCAGCCCGAGCCGGAATCGGGACCTACCTATCTAGTTACGTAAATGGCAGATCACATCATCGACCGGGATCCAGGTGGGCCACAACAGGCTCGGTCAGCGCTCCCCGCGGTCGCGTAGCGTGACAAACGGGACATTGTTATTAGCTCGAACAATTTCAGATCGCCGACTCGGTGCTCATGGCATGCGGGGCTCGGAGCACTGCAGGGGCGCTCATATAAACCGGTTCGGTGGGTTGGGCCTCCCCTCAGCCGTCGCACCTCCGTTCCTGGCCGGCGGACGCTCGCAGGTGCAAGAACCTGATACCGGAAGGTCGGGGAGCAGGCTCGCCGCCGCTCGCGGGAAAGTCCGTTAGCCCTGGTTGTCTGGCCCCTGGTTGCACAATCCGCGCTGCGGCTCCCTCCGGAGCACGCGCTGGCCGACCATTGCTACGGGTTTGCGACGGCGTATATCCGCCATTCCCCGGGCACGCCCTTCAATTCCTGGACGCCGTAATCGTCGAAGGTGATTCCGGAACCGGCGACCAGGTCTTTCACCGTCTGTGATACGAGCACCTGGCCCGCTGCCGCCAGCGCGGAAACGCGCGCACCAATGGAGACGGCGATACCCGCCAGCTTGCCGTCCAGCAGCTCGCATTCGCCGGCATGCAGGCCGATGCGCACCTGCAGGTCGAGTTCGCGCATCGCCTCATGGATGGCCAGAGCACAGCGGATCGCGCGGGCCGGTCCGTCGAACCGGGCGAAGAACCCGTCCCCGGCCGTATCCAGCTCTACCCCGTGGAACCGGGCCAGCTGCCGCCGGACCAGCGCGTGGTGCTGGGCCAGCAGCTGCCGCCATCGCGCGTCGCCGAGTTCGGCCACCCTGGCGGTCGAGCCGACGATGTCAGAGAACAAAATAGTTGCCAGCACCCGGTCCGGTTCGAGGGCCTCCCTGGCCGTCGCCTCCTGGAGGAACGGGATGATTCGCGCCAGCAGCTGCGGCGCGAAAGCACCGGTGGGAATGTGCTCTTTGCCCTCCAGTTCCGCGTACACCGCGCCCGGAATGTGCTCGGCCAGGTAACGCCCGTGCTCGACCTGGACCCACGGGTCAGCGTGCTGATGCAGCACCAGCGTGGGAGCGCTGATGGCATCCAGCACCGGACGCACGTCGATCGCCTTGTTCATCTCATCCAGTGCCGCGCCTGATCCAGGGCTGGCGCCATACCGGAGCACGCGCGCCCGCGCCCGGACCTCCTCCTCATCTGCCGAGGGGAAGCCGCTGCGCACGGCCGCTTCAATACCTCCGGGCGCGACGAAGTCCTCAACGTTCTCCTCGGTTCCCTGACGGTATTCCCGCTCGGTCTCCCCGAACGGGTAGTCAGGCGCCCACAGCGTGCGGGCCATACCCCCGTACAGCACCAGCGCGGTCACGCACTCCGGATGCGACGCGGCGAAGACCACGCTCATCGGAACGCCTTCGGAGACGCCGACCAGCGCTGCCCGGTCTGACCTGGCCGCGTCCATCGCCGCCCGGATGTCATCGCTTCGCTCCTCCAGCGTGGGCGCCCCCGCGACCCGGTCCGACATGCCGGTCCCCCGCTTGTCGAAAACGAGCACACGCGCGTGCCCGGCCAGACCGCGCAGCAAGGCAGCCAGCCCCGCCGCGTCCCATTGCAGCTCTACATGGGAGATGGCGCCGGGCACATAGACCACGTCAAACGGGCCCTCACCCAGCACCTGGTAGGCGACCATGACATCCCCGCTACGCGCATAGCGAGTCTCAGGCATGCCCACGCCCATGAGTCTGCATCACTCAACAAGGGCACGCAAGAACAGGGGCACGGCACTGAGCAATACTTCCGAATTTCATTTCCTGGCATGACTAACCGCCCGGGCCGGGACGGGTGGCACTGGCGTAGCCGTGGCGGCACGGGTAGACGAGCCACTTCCGGTTACTGCAGATCGCCGGAACAAACAGTCTAATTCCCTGACGGTTGGCTACATCGAGCTCGATGGTGATCCGCTCCCGCATGGCAGGTCGGCGGATCTTACTGCACGTACTACAGCTGGCGGGCGCACCAGAACCAACGTTCGGGAACGACGCGGACCGAGAATCGGCTGACACGGATTGACGCCAGAACGGCGGGAGTGCGCGCGTCGCCATGCCGAGTACCGATCACGGAGCGTGAGACTCGCGGTGGTGAAAGACCCGGCGCCGTAGCGCCAGATGCGGCTGTTTGGGTCGGCTGCCTTCATTACGGCAGGCATCTGCTGGTGCTCGGACCGATTACGGGTTCGCGTTCAGGAAGGAGTCATCCGGCCCATCGGTATTCCGTTCCTTGATGAAGCGCCCGGTAGATCCGGTCACGGAGGGCGTTGGCGGTCTGGTTTGTGAGTGTCGTTTCCAGATCCCGGAGGACGACGCGCACGAGGAGGTTCTTCTGGCCCGGTCTGGCTCCGAGGCGGCTGATCGCTGACGCGGGCAGCTGCTGGCAGGTGGTGGCGGATAGCACCCGGACCTCCTCGACACAGCTGGTGTCGGCGCCGAGGGCATCGCGGACCCGGTCGCCGAGAGTTTCCTCGTCGTCGTCCTGCCAGACGGCGATGGACAGGTCCCGGGTGATCGGGGGCATCACCGAGACCTGCTGGTACCGGGCGAGGTCATGCATCTGGCGGGTGATCCGGGGGTCGCCAGAGCGGAGCAGCCGGATGTCGGGGATGTGCTTGACCAGCATGAGCAGCCGGTCCAGGCCCATACCGACGGCAAGCCCGCTGCGGCCGGGCAGCCCGGCGGCGGCCAGCACGCGGGGATGGGCGAGCCCGCATTCCCCGACCTCCACCCAGCGGCCGTCGTGGTACACATCGACCTGGCGGCCGTCGAGCGTGTACGGATGAGTCCGCGGTTGCTGGCGGTGGGGCAGGCCCGGGGCGAGCGCGCCGAGCAGGACCGTGATCATCTGGTCCAGGTCGGTGCTGCGCATCGCCTGCCGGGTGATCCGCCACAGGTCGAGCTGGTGCGGGGTCCCGGTGTGCTGCCAGTCGATGGCATCCCGGCGGTACACGATCCCCGGGCAGGCTAGCAGCACGTCGTCGCCGGGCTGGCGGGCGAGCCGGCGCAGCGCCGGGGGGATCATGGCGCTGGAATGACTGCGCAGTATCCTCTCGGCGTCCACGTACCGGGTGTAGCGGGTTTCCCTGGTGATCGCCTCGGCCGGGTATCCGAGCCGGTCATAGTTGTCGGCGACCGGCACGATCCGCGGACCGCGACACCAGCGGACCTCGCACGTCCAGGCACCAGAAAGCCGCTCTGCAGCCTGGCCGATGAGGACCTGGATGGCGTGGGGACCTTCCGCGGGTTCGGACAGATCCCGCACGCCAAGGTCGCGCTGCAACTGCACGGGATCGAGGCAGGAAACAAGACTGGACACGACGACTCCTCGGTCAAGCGAACCGGCTGGGAAGTTCCTCCCGGCCCGGGGTTCACCTCAGCGAAGCCGCCGGCCTAACGCGGCGCAGCGCCCCCCGGCGGCCCACCCCGGGCCGGGAGGCGAGAAAATCGCCGTGCCAGCAACTCAGTCACGAATATCAGGCTAGCGTTCCCGGCGACCGCACGGCGAATGAAATTGCCGGGGCTGGGTTGCGTGCCCGGCCACCCAGGGCGGCGTTCACAGCGGGGCGACATATCACAGGCGCACAGAACAACCTGATGCGGACAGCGAAGGCCGTGATCGACGTCGATCCGGTCTTCGTGCAGAGCGGATACTCGCGCGATGGCCGCGACGAGCGATCGTCACACTGCGCGACTGGTATTCCAGAGCGCGAGCGTTCTGATCGCCAAACCGGTGCCATGACTCGCTGGGCTGTTCGCTGTCCCTTGGGTGCACAGATCATCAAGTTCTTTGCTCTGGCGTCCGCGCGACCGGGAAAGGGTACCATGGTAGCATCAGCAGGGTAGAAAGGCAGATCATGAGCCTTAACATCAAGAACCCCGAGACTTACCATCTCGTCCAGGAACTCGCCGCGCTGACCGGCGAGACGCAAACGGCAGCGGTGACCATCGCGGTCCGCGAGCGCCTGGACAGGGTACGGCACCTGCGCGAGGCGGGCCTGGCTGACCGGCTCCTGGCCATCGGCGCTGACACCGCGCCGAGGCTGCATGAGCCATGGCGCAGTGCAGATCACGGCGACCTGCTCTATGACGAGCACGGGCTGCCCGCGTGATCATCGACACATCTGCTCTGATCGCGATCTTGCGCGCCGAGCCCGATGCCGACGAGATGGCCCGCGCCATCGAGCGCGCGCAGATCAGGCGGATCTCCGCCGCGAACTGGCTGGAGACCGCGGTCGTGATCGATGCCAGCCGGGACCCGGTGGCCAGCCGCCGCTTCGACGAACTCGTCCAGACCGCGGAACTGCACGTCGAGCCCGTGACCGGTGACCAGGCCCGGATCGCCCGTGACGCATACCGTGATTTCGGCAAGGGCAGCGGCCACAAGGCCAGCCTGAACTTCGGTGACTGCTTCGCGTACGCACTGGCCAAGTCCACCGGAGAAGACCTGCTGTTCAAGGGAAATGACTTCGGCCACACCGACATCACCTCCGCGCTCGACGTCCAGCCCGGCTGATGCCAGCAGGCCCAGCACCCAAACCGGTGCCGGACCTGATATGCCGACAGCACGCAGAACAGCCGTTCCAGAGTGCAGGAACGCAGACCATCCGCAACTTCCCGGATGATCCAGATCGGCGGGAGTGTGCGCTTCGCTCAGGTCAGGACCAGTCACACTACGTGAGCTGGGTGCATCATTTCGGCGAGTTTCCGATAGCCGAATAGAACCTCGCGCCAGCGGTCCTGCACCTCCTCGCACCCCCGCGATTATGTGCCGGTTGGTGGGCCTGGCCGCTGTTGGCCGATACCGGTACCTTCCGCGCGGTCCATGTGAGCGAGTACACATCGCGCGAATACCGGCCGGGCCAGCTTTGGCGGCGTCGAGCCGGCTACGTAGGCTCCCTGGCCGACCACAGCTGGAAAACGCGGGGACGAGCGATGAGCGTCGTGTCGTCATCGCTGAACTGTTCAGGCTGGCCAGCGCGGCGGCCAGCTCGTCGGAAGTGGCCACGCTCTCGGCAAGGATCGCCTCGCTTGTCGCATCCAGGGTCAACCACGCCAGCTCTTTGCCCTCTCCGCTAACCAAAACCGACTGCACGAGAGCCACTTGCGGCGTTGGTATCCCGGCTTCAAGGAAGTAGTAATGCAGCTTTCGTCCGGTGGCGTGGTCACCGCCTCGTCGCCGGGACTGGAGAACCGTGCCGGTTCGCGTCCAGGCTGCAGCGATCGGGCACCCCGACCACCGAAGCGGCGGTAGAGAGGCGACGGCCCCACCGTCGTGCTCGCATGACCCCAGCTACAGAACGTCCTGACCTGGACGGTCGCCGGTGTGCCTCACCTCGAAGTGGTGCCCGGCCATCAGGCGGTTCCGGCGCGATACCCGGCAGCCAGCGATCGTTGTGCAGCGCGACCGGCGTTCCAGAGCGTGAGCGCCTTGCCGGATCTGCGTTTCCAGCAAGTGCCAAGGCAACGGCTCGAAGGCGCACCGATAATCCTGATCCGCGCCGGGCCGAGCGATGACGCGGGATTGCCAGACGCCGAACCCGACGACGGATACCGACTCCAGGAGGAGAAGCAGAAGTAGCGACGAGAACACTCCAGCCCTCACCGCAGCGACGGGATTCGTGCCCGCTCAGCCGTCTGCTGGGCCGACCGCGGACGGCGAACGAACCATGGCGCTGACCAACGCCTGGGCCCCGGCGATCTCGACGTCTTGGCGGCCGCCGAAGTACCTCGCTCGCGCCTGGCCGCGCCCAATGTGCTCCATCTCGCCAAACCCGTGCTTGCGCAGCAAGGCATCGATCTCGTCGCGCGTGAACAAGGTCACAAAGGGCTCCCCGAATCCGGCCCTGGGCCCCGGCCCGCGGCGGATTCACCGCCGCCGGATTCACCGCCAAGATCGGCCACCTGACCCGGTACGACGACTACACCACCCGGCAGGCCTCCTACGACCTCAGGAAACTCCGCGGAAAGGGGCTTCACCCACAAGCCCGGCCGGACCCGCCGCTACCACGTCCCCGGATGCCGCCCGCACCATCGCCGCTCTACTCGCCCTCCGCGGGCATGTCATCGCGCCCATCCTGGCCGGGATCGGCAGCCCCCGCATCGGCCGCGAACCCAAGACCTGGACCACCGTCGACCGCGGCTACGAGGACCTCGGCATCGGCTTGCAGACACTGTTCCTGCACGTCGGCATCGCGCCCCGGCCCGCATCCGCAAGGCAACAGTGTGTCGATCAGAGAAACGCACCCAGCTAGTCGGCCGTGATCGTCCAGACCCGATCTGTCGCGCAGGACGCCTTTAGTTTCTGTGACGGCCCTGACTGGAAGATCGCATCCGGGCTGCTCAGTAGCGCGTTCTGCGTCCGCCGGTTCCGTGCCGCAGCGGTCACCGGCGGTTCGGCGGCGCGGATTCCTGTGGGCTGAGCCGTGAGCCGTTGGGCGCTCCTGTGCCCACTGACGTGTGGTGATCATCTGGGCGGCGGCTGACAGTGGGGGCAGTCGGCCCGACAGGGCCGGGTCCGGGACTGTTTGTCCGGTGGCCGATCACAAGGAGGGACAGCACCATGAAGCTCGGCTCAGGAGAAGTTCAGATGGGGGAAGGTTCTGGCTGTCGCCGCGCTCGGCATGGCCGGGATATGCGGCGTGGCCGCGTGCGGCGCCGCCGTTCAGGTGAGTAGCCAGCCGCGACCGCTGTCGGTGGCGCCGGTGGACGGGGCCACTATGGCCCGGGATATCGCGAGGATCGCGATGGGGAACGGCGGGCTGGCCGCGCTGGACAACGGCGACGGCCTGGCCACCTTGGCGTACTGCGACCCGGCGACGGTGTCAGGCGGACTGCACGTCAGCAGCCCGGTGTCCGCTTCCTGCGGGATCAGTTACTCCGACGGATCGGTCTGGCGGCAGACAGTCACCGCGACCTTCGATGGTCACGGCGGCCCGGCCGGGTCAGCTGTACTCGCGGCGGAGCGGTCCGGCCGTCAGTCCCGCAAGGGCACGGGTGATCGTTTCGGGGAGGCGCGCCTGGCAGAGGCTGGGTGGATAGGTGCGCCCGTTCGGTTCCGTGCCGTCCAGTCCCGCCGCGGTCCTCACCGGCATCCCCGGCTGAGGCCGGTTCCTGTGGGAAGTCCTGTGCGCCAGCGAGCTGTCCTGTGCGCCGTCACGTGTGGTGATCGCCCGCGTGGCGGCTGAGAGTGAAGCCAGCCGCCGGTACCGGGCGGGCGCCGTGGCGTTCATTCCGTGGCCCGCCGCGTAGAAGGGAGGACACCGTGAAGCTCGGTTCACGGGAGCGCAGGCCGGGCCGTCCAGCGTGGCCGTTCCAGGTCGCGCTGAGCACGACGGTGGTGCTGCTGGCCGGCGCGTGCGGCTCGCCAGGGACGTCCGCGCCGGCCACGCCGGCCGGCCCGGCCGCCACCGCGGCCCCGGCGACGGCCGTTGTCCCGCCCGGGACGCCGGCCGCGGTCCAGCTCCGGTGGCTCATCGCGGCGATGGCCCATCTGCCCCTGTCCGGCGCGCAGGTGCGCGCCCACGTCGACGCGGCCTTCTGGGCCCAGATCAGCCCGGCCATGCTCAACCGGGCACTGCAGGCACTGGTCAGCCTCAGGGTGCTGTCGATCCGGGCCAGCGAGCTGAGCACCGTTGTCGCTGACGTCGCGGCCGGCAATACCGGGGCACGGCCCAGGTCTTGCTCACCGTCGACCGCCGGGGACTGATCTCCTGGCTGAGGATCAGCCCGGACCTCGCCGGGCCGGCGCCCGCCACCTGGGCCGGTGTCGATGCCGCCGTCCAGTCGGCCGCCCCCCAGGTCCGCCTGCTGGTGGCCGAGATCACCGGCGGCTCGTGCCAGCCGGTCCACGGCCTGGACCCCGACACCCCGGCGCCGCTCGGCGCGGCGTTCAAGCTGTACGTGCTCGACGCGCTGGGCGACGCGGTAGCCGCGGGCACGATCCGCTGGAACCAGCCGCTGACCGTCACCGCGCAGCTCAAGAGCCTGCCCGCTGGAGAGCTCCAGGACGAGCCGGACGGCACCGCCGTGTCCGTGCTGGACACGGCCGCGGCCATGATCTCCCTCAGCGACAACACCGCCACCGACATGCTGATCAACCTCCTGGGCCGGCCGGCCGTCGAGGCCGCGCTCACCCGCACCGGGATCGCCGACCCCGCCCTGGACCGGCCGTTCCTGACCACCCGGGAGATATTCACCCTCAAGCTGGACCACTGGCCGGCCCTCGCGGAACGCTACCTCGCCGCGGACCAAGCCGGCCGCCGTGCGCTGCTGGCCGGCACCGTGGACCGGGCACCCCTGCCCGCCGCGGCCGCGGCTGGAGCCTGGATCGCGCCCCGCGCCGTCACCAGCCTGGAATACTTCGCCTCGGCCAGCGACATCTGCCGCGTCTACGCCTCCCTCGCCGCCCTGTCCCGCCGGCCCGGCCTGGCCCCGATCGGCCAGGTGCTCTCGCTCAACGACGACGGCCTGCAACTCGACCCCGCCCAGTGGACCACCACCTGGTTCAAGGGCGGATCCGAGCCCGGGGTGCTCACCCTGGCCTTCATGGCCACCACCCGGACCGGGCACAGCTACGTCGTCACCGTCCTGCCCGGTGAATCCCGGCGCTGGCGTGGCGAAGAACCGGAAGAACCCGACAGCCCGCTCGGACAGCTCGCAGCGGGTCACCAGCGCCCCGGCGACCCGGCCGCAATAACCGCCCCACTCCTGCAGGTTGGCCAGCATCGCCAGCGCGACCCCGCTGCAGGTCCCGAACAGCGCGCTCCAGGCCAGACACGCCGGGTAGGCCTGCGCCAGCGGCCGGGGCTCGTAGGCCCGCAGGTCCCGCTCTCCCCACCCCAGCGCGCCGGCGAAATCGGCCAGCAGCCGCAGCGCGTGCAGCTCACCTTGGGCCAGGGACAGGAACATCTCACCGGCCGGCGGGTCCGGGAAGCGGGCCGCGAGCACCGCGAAACTGCGCTGGTCGCTGCCGACGATGCGGAACTGCTCACCCGCCAGCCAGGTCAGCCTGTCCCGCGGAACATCGCCGGCCTCCAGCAGGTCAACAAACCGGTTCCGGCTCGCGACCGCGGAGACCTGCTCGCGAACACGCCCGCAGAGATCAGAAACGAGCCGGCCAGAGCTACCTCCCACGCCAGCACCCTACCCCGGTCAGCCAGCAGCCCGGGCCGGCCGCACCCGCCGCGGGTGGCGCGACCACCGCGGTCATCCCGGCCGCCGGCGTCCTCTGCGTTACCGTACGGCCATCACGGCGCACGAATGCACCGCCGACTCGCCGCAGTCCACGTCCGCCGCGGATGCTAGGCCAGACGTTACAGGACCGGCATCGCTGCCACCGCACGGCGGCAATCCAGGTTCCTGGCACGCGAGCCCTATTTGTACAGATTGGTCATATTGTACAATCAGAGCATGAGCGCGCACCCGATCGGCCAGGCAGGCGAATACGGCGTCCTGGAACTGCCTGCGTCCGAAGCCAGGTCCAGGATCTCCGAACTGCTAGACGCAGTCGCGGACGGCGAATTCGTCTACCTCACCCGGCGCGGAAAGCGGGTCGCCGCACTCATGCCCGCCGACATCGCCGAGAACTACGAGAAGATCGAGGACGAGTACTGGGCCCGGCGCGCAGATGAAGCCAGGGCACGGCTGGCTGCCGGCGAGGACGAGGTCATCCCCTTCGACCAGTTGATCGCCGAAGCGGAAGGCGCGTCCGGCCAGGAATGACATACCGCGTCGAGGTCTCCCGCCGCGCCGCCAAGGCGGTAACCAGCTTGGACAAGCCGATGCGCCGGAAGATCCTGGCGGCAATCGACGCCCTGTCAGGCGATCCGCGGCCCGCTGGATGCAAGAAACTGGCGGGCCAGGAGACGTGGCGCATACGAGTCGGCGACTACCGCATCATCTACGAGATCCACGACCAAGTCCTGCTGGTGATCGTAGTCGATATCGGGCATCGCCGGGAGATCTACCGATAGCCGGACCAGCGAACCTTCATCCGGACGACAGACTGCGCCTGCCGCGGGGACTTTACGGGGAACGCTCAGACGGGCTCGCGGGCCGGTCTTCGGTAGCCGTTTCCCCTAGGTGAATCTGTCCGGTAGGTGATGACGGGTCGCCTGCCGGAGTGCGAGCCTGCACGGGATAGGCAGCGATCCGGCGCAAGGTGAGAGGTACCGGCTGGCCCGCTCGTCCTGGAGAAACGAAATAGGGAGTGTCAATGGTTTCCGGCGAGTCCTCAGTGGTTTCCGACGAGTACGGCATGCCGCCGCCCCCACCGCCTGGGGTACTGGCGGGAACGTGGCAGGCGACGTTGTTCCTCGGCGTCCTGACCCTGATCCTCGGTATCATCGTCTGCTTCCACCCGGCGGGTTCCCTGAACGTGCTCGCGGTCCTGCTCGGCGTCCTCATGATCTTCTCCGGGATCTTCCATCTGATCCGGGTTTTCGATCCGGAGGAAAGCCACCGGGTCTGGCTCGGCATCGCCGGCCTGCTGTTCATCGTCATCGGCGTGATCCTGATCCGCCATCTGCATCTCACCCTGGCGATCATCGGCCTGGTCATCGGAATCACCTGGATCGTCCAGGGGCTGGCCGCGCTGATCGGGGGGATCTCCGGCGGTGCCCGCGAGGGCAGGGCCTGGTGGATCATCTTCGGGGTGGTGAGCCTGATCGCCGGGATCGTGGTCGCGTCGACCCCCACCTCCTCGCTGAACGTCCTGGCCGTGCTGCTCGGTATCTGGTTCATCATCATGGGCATCTTTGAGATCATCGGAGGGTTCATTCTGCGGCACGAGCTCCGCGTCCCGCAGACGACGCAGGCGTGAACCAAGACAGCAACGCCTCCACGCACGGCACGAGTCGGGCCTGTCTCCCGTCAGGGGGTGAGGCACACGGCCAGCAGGCGCGGCAGCGTGCTGTTTGCGCGGCGTTCCGTCGGCCGCCCTATCGCCCGGGGCGGCTCAATGAGTGAGCGGGCGGCAGGACGGCTTTTAAGCAAGGGGGCTGGCGGTGGATGGTGGCCTTGTGATTGTCGGTCTGACACTGCTGCTCGTCGCGGCGGTGTCCCGGCCTTTGTCGAGCACGCCTATCACGCCCGCGATGGTGGTTGTCGCGGTCGGCGTCCTGGCCGGCCCGCTCGTGCTGGACGACCTGACGGTGCGGCCCACGAGCGAGACGGTGCGGACGCTGGCCGAGGCGACGCTCGCGGTGGTGCTGTTCTCGGATTCCTCACGGGTGAACCTGCGGGCGCTGCGGCGCGAGGCTTCGATGCCGGTCCGCTTGCTTGGCATCGGCCTGCCGCTGACGGTCGTGCTGGGAGGGCTGGTCGCGGTGGCCCTGTTCGGCCCGTTCTCGCTCAGCGAGGCGTTTATCCTCGGCGTGATCCTCGCTCCGACCGACGCCGGGCTTGGCAGCGCGGTCGTCACCGACACCAGGCTCCCGCAAGTTGTGCGGCAGTCGCTGAACGTCGAGAGCGGCCTGAACGACGGGATCTGCGTCCCGCTGCTGCTGATCCTGCTGGCGACAGTCTCCGGCGCCGGCGGCGAGTCCCACCCGGTGCGGGTGGTCGCCGAACAGATCGGCTACGGGCTGCTAGGCGGGCTCGCCGCCGGCGCGCTCGCCGCCGCGGTGGTGATCCTGGCCGGCGGACGGCACCTGATCGACGATGCGTGGCGGCCGATCATCCCCCTGGCCGCGGCGGTGCTCGGGTACGGGATCGCCAACGCGCTGGGCGGTTCGGGGTTCATCGCCGCATTCGTGGGCGGCGCCCTGTTCGGCCTGCTCGCCGGCGACAAGACTGCGGGAATGATGGGCTTCACCGAGCAGACCGGCGCGGCGCTGGACACCGTGACGTTCCTGGTTTTCGGCGCCGTGCTGCTCGGCCCGGCGTTCAAGCACCTGAGCTGGCAGATCGCGCTGTACGCCGTGCTCAGCCTCACGATCGTGCGGATGGTGCCGGTGGCGATCTCGCTGTGGGGCACCCACGCGCGGGCTCCGACGGTCGCGTTCATCGGCTGGTTCGGCCCCCGCGGGCTGGCCTCGATCGTGTTCGCGGTGATCGTCGAGGACGCGCATCTGCCGCACGCCGCGACGATCGTCGCGGCCACCTACCTGACCGTCGGGCTGTCGGTCCTGGTGCACGGGCTCTCGGCGGAGCCGCTGGTAGGCCGCTACGCCACCTGGTACCACGCCGCCACGGACAAGAGCCCTCCCGCGCTGGAGAGCCAGCCAGCACACGAGCACCGGACGCGGGGATCCGCGTTGCTGGGCAACTGACCGCTGGACACCGTCGGGGTGCGGACCCGGCGCTTCGTCCAGGTTGTCGATGCCCAGCGCGGAGCCGCGACACTAGCCTAAGGGGCAGGACCACCGGGGCTTTCGGACACGACCCATTCCGGGCAAGAGCGCGCAGCGCCAAAGGGCTCCTACGTGCGCGGGGGCGTGGCGCGCACGGGTTGGAGGGTTCGACGTCACCGCACCGATCCCCTGGTGTTGCTGGCCTGCGGGCCAGTAACACCAGAGCGTTCTGGTCGGCCGCTATGCTGGAGGTGCCGTGCCGCAGAGCCGGATGAATCGCCGCAAGGCCCCGCCAGTGGGGCAGTGGCGTGGCCTGAGCGGCCCGCGGACTCGGGGGTGGCCATGGCAGAGACGCCAGTCCGCGGAACGCCGGCGCGTGGCGGGCAAGCGCGGACGTCGCTGGCACGGTTCAGGGAGCGCGAGCGGGACCAGGGCGCGGTCATGCCCAGCACCTTCCGGGCCGCAGTCGCCGCCGAGATGGGACAGGCGTTCAGCCCGCCCTACCAGGTGCCCATCGTGGTCGCGATCAACGGGCTGCTCATGGCCGGCGCATGGTTCCTGCTGCCGCGCGGCTGGCTGTTCACGCTGCAGAGCGCTCTCGCCTTTCCCGTCGTCCTGTCCAGCTGGATGTACGCCGACGTCCCGGCGACGAACGTGCTCGCCCCGGACCGGATCCGTGTCCTGGCGGCCCTGGGCGACCGCACCATGATCAGCCGGCTGCTGCTGGCCAAGACCGCGGTGCTCTGGGTCTTCGTGGCCCCGCTGTGCGCGGTGCTGGCTCTTGTTGTCGGGCTGGAGCACCACCAAGCGCTGCTCATCGGCGCCGAGATCATCGCGATCTGCGTCGTCCCCGTCGCCTGCCTGCCAGTCGCGGCGCTGGTCGGCATCCGCTGGCCCTACCACCCGCTGCAGCTGCATTACCGCTGGGACCACCGCGTCCCGCTCCGCCGGATGATCGTCCGCTGGCTGATCCTCGCGGTCGTCCCCTACGCCCTTGTGCCCGCCCTGTGCTTGCTGATGACCGTCCCAGCCGTCATCCTGCTCGTGCTCACCCATAACGCCAACAACCACGTGATCAGCTTCGTCGATGCCGAGGGCAAGCCGTTCGGCCTGGCACTGTCCGGCCCCAGCCACCCGCTATCGGGCGGCATGTTTGCCGCTGCCGTCGCGCTGACCTGCGGGGTCGCGGTCGTGGTCTGGGTGCTCGGACGCCGCGCCGACATGTGGCTGATCCGGCGCCGGCAGCCGGTGATCGCCGCATATCTGGCGGACCCGGCGCAGGGCTGATCGCGGGACCGGCGGCTGCGTCAGCTGGGCGGCATGATCTTCTTCGCTCGGTCCATGGCGGCCGCGGCGCTGGAGGCGGGCTCCTGGTCCGGGGACCGGGCGGCTCGCGTCTGGCGGGCCGGTCCGGCGGCGGTTATGCCGCGCGGTCGTGGTTTCTCCCCTAGGGGATTTCGGCTGGCAGGT
>Ga0310037_10001301_pt1 | contig 13833 bp, 13 predicted proteins | sample Sb_taG_11_FD_200239 | JGI IMG/M metagenome (GOLD analysis project Ga0310037, IMG submission 200239) | Peat soil microbial communities from Weissenstadt, Germany - Sb_50d_3_AS metaG (v2) (version 2) | ecosystem: Environmental > Terrestrial > Soil > Wetlands > Peat | place: Germany: Weissenstadt...
GGGAGCTTTAGCACAAAGCCCACCGTGCCCCGGTGAACCGGCGTGATGGGCACCCGGTTGCCATCCAGATCAGTCAACGGATCGAAGACAATCCGGGTGTCGTCGAGTGTATAGCTGCCATAGAGTTCGAGGCAGTCCCAGGGCCGGACGGAGAGCGAAGCCTCGAATCCTCGATGGCGCGTGCGCTCGATGTTCACATTCTCCAACCCCAGAATGCCGGACGTCGGGTCCACGAAACTCGAATCCAAGATGATCTCGTTGTGCACTTCCATGAGATAGAGGGCGAGGCCGGCTGTCACCCGCTGACTCCGCCATTTGAATCCAGTCTCATAAGTGTCTGAGGTCTGAGGCCTGAGCAGCGGATTTTGAGCAAACACGCCGGCTTCTTCGGAGAGACTCGGAAAACGGAAGCCGCGTGAATAGGAGACATACGCGGAGGCAGGCTCCGAGATTCGATAGGTAAGCGCGCCCCGAGGACTCCACTCGGCGGGGCGATGGGTGAAGTTCACCGTCTGGGGCAGAGGCATGGGTTGCTCAGGAGTCGGAGCCGGGGTCATGGTTTGCTGAAGAGTGTCGCTCGCCTCGTCGTAGCGCAGCCCGGCGCTGAGCAGCAGATCGTCTGTGAGACGGAGCTCGTCTTGCGCGTAGAGTGCCCACGTTTCCCGCGTGCTGCGCGAGTTCTCGGGCATGGAGGGACCACCGAGTTGGCTGAAGTTACTGTTGAGTGACGCATCGTCTCGGCGCAGATCGGAGCCGAAGATGAAGCGGTTTCTGAGCTCGAAGAGCGGCACGTCGATCTGCGCCTGGGTATTCAGGCCATTGGCTTGTTGATCGAAATCGCCCGAGAAGACGAACGACGGATCTCCGGAGGCCGAGGTGTCGTGTTTCGCCCAGGTATAGGGCGAAAACGTGATCAGGAGGTTGTCCACCGGTGTCACCTCGAGCGTCATGCTGGCGTGTCGAACCGTGGCGTCGTCGAAGTTCTGGTTGAGGTTCGGGGTCGCGGCCTGGGGTCCGAGACCGCACGACGTCCCAGCGATGATCCCAGGCGCTGTGCAGGGTTGGATCTGAGCCGCGGTGAGCGCCCCGGGGAGTTGACTCTCGTAGTCCTGATAGCCCCCTGAGACCGACAGTGCGATGCGATCGGTGAAGACATAGCGGAAGCTGGTTTCGATGTCCCGCGAACGGAACTCGGCCCGGTCTCGGTAGTCATTGGAGCTGTCGTAGTCTGCGAAGAGGGAAGCGCTGAGCGGACCGTCAGTCCCGCCCGCGTGCAGACTCTGTTCCACCGTGTGTTTGCTGCCTCCCAGGTTGCCATAGGCGCCATAGACAGTGTGGGAATCGAATTGCGGCTTTCCCTCACCTCCCCGCGTAAAGATCTGGATCGTGCCTCCGATGGCATTGTCGCCATAGAGCGCGCTCGTCGGCCCACGCACGATCTCCACCCGGTCGATGTCATCGAGATTGATCAGGCCCCAGTCCGTGACGCTTGCGAGGGGTTCGTTGGTGCGCCGCCCGTCGACCAAGACGAGCATGCTCGAACCCCCGCCGCTCCCGTTCGCAAAGCCGCGCGCTTCGACGTTGTAGCCCGTCGGCCCCGACGTCGTGTTGGTCACCACAATCCCCGCCTCCCGGCGGAGGAGCTCAGGCAGATCGCGGACTCCACTTTGCTCAATCTGTGCGCGATCGATCACCGTGACATTGCCCGGAGTTTCGAGAACGGTGCGGGAGGCGCGCGTTGCGGTCACTGTGGCTTCCCCCACGGAGTGCGCGGGATTTGCCGTCGGCGTCGGATTTTGCGGCGGCGGCGCCGTATTCTGCCCGGATTGGTCGGTTGGGGCGGTCGGCGGTGCTGGGGTGTCCGCAGGAGCCGGTGGATCGTCTGCTTTTGCCCCGTAAGGGGCACACAGGAAAACCAGCACAATCGAGAAGCACGCGCTCGCAAAACGGGAGCGCGAAGGCAGAGTCACCATGGGACCTCCCTTCACCTCCGCGGAGCACGGTGAGGGGACGTCCCCGGACGAACTTCGCCTTGACCCGGGACGCCACGCACCGCTCTTTCCACGAAGAGCAGTTGCACGTCTTCACGCGCCCAGGCAGGTCTCCTGGCTCATGGGTGTACGGCGCACGCTCGGGAGTACGGCTCCCTTGCGTCGCGCCGCGCGCTCCGTCCGCGCCTTCCCTAGATCCAACGATCCGGTGGCAGCGTTGCGGTCGGAACTCCCCAAACACAGTGGCGGGACCGCGGCCGATTCTGACGGCCTTCCCTTTTCACCCGTGTCGGGCACCTGGGCGACGACAAGGGGCCTATAGCACCCCTCTCGCGAACCGGTCAATCCATGGGGCGGGTCGGTCCGACTTGACCCGGTAGCTTACCGCTCGGTAAGCTGGGCCTGTTGTTGGGGAACACGCCTAGCAAGGAGAGACCCGAGATGGATTCCAGCGGCTTCGATACCGACGCGCTCGTTCGGAGCGTGTTCCACGACGACTACGGCCTCGAGGCCAGCAAGCTCGAGGCGCTCTACAGCAAGTCGAAGCGCCACCAATGGAACGCCGAGCTCGACGTCGATTGGAAAGAGTTTGCTCCGGACGCGCAAATCCTCGACCCCAAACGCGACATCCTCTCGCGCCTCGGCTGTGTACAGGAGCTTCCCGACGGGACGCGGCGCAAGCTCTACCGTGAGGCGGCCATTTTTACACTCTCGCAAGTGCTGCACGGCGAGCAGGCGGCCCTTATGACCTGCGGCCAGCTGGTCAACGCGGTCCCTGACGTAGAAGGCAAATTCTCGGCAGCGGTCCAGGTCATGGATGAAGCGCGCCACATCGAGGTGTTTGCACGGTATCTCGCGCTCGTTGGCCACTACTATCCGATCGATCCGGATCTCCAAACCATCATCCAGCAACTCCTCACTGAGTCCGATTGGGAAGCAAAATGTGTGGGCATGCAGGTGATCCTCGAGAGTGTTGCTCTCGGATTTTTCCGGTTGGGCGTCGAGATGTCTAAGGAGCCTGTGCTCCAGCAGTTTATCGGTCGCGTCCACGAGGACGAATCGCGGCACGTGGCGTATGGCGTCCTCACCCTGGAAGAGCGCATCCCCCAGCTCGACGAAGCGACGCGCTCCCGGCTCGAGAATTTTGCGTACGACGCCGTGTGCAGGATCGCGGGTCGCGCGCGGCCAAGCTTCACGACCCAGATGCGCGCGCTGCAAGCCGCAGGCATCGACGCAGCCAGCTTCTTCCCGAAACTGATCGCCGAGTTCTCAAACCCGGAGGCAATCGACTTTACAGGTCTGGCAGACCCGATTGCCGATACAGTGATTCCGAACCTGCTTCGAGTCGGCCTCGTGCCGGAGCGTCACCGGACGGGCTACCTCGCACAGGGCTTCCGGATCGACCTCACCGCACGCACTCTCGAGGACATCCATACCTTCCACCCCGACGCGAAAGAAGCGCGGACCGAGCTCCAGGCACAGGGTAAGACGGCGTCTCGTCCGTGGTGAGGGCGGAGCAGATCGCACCCCTAGGACGCGAGCACGTCCTGCAGCGCCTGCTCGAGGCGCGCGACGCTCTCCTCGGTGGCGTTCTCGCCCATGAGACCGATCCGCCAGATCGCTCCTGAGAGCTTGCCAAGGCCTCCGCCGATCTCGATCCCATGCCGATCGAGGAGCCGCCTGCGCAGCGCGGCCTCTCCTTTCCGGAGCACAGGCTCTGGCAAGCGCAGCGATGTCAGCATGGGCAGGCGGTGGGCCTCCGTGACGAGCGGAGAAAGGCCAAACCGTTGGACCGCGGTCAGCAAGGCAGCTGCCGCGCGCCGGTGCCGCGCTTCGCGCGCGGGCATCCCCTCCGCTTCGACGCGACGCAGCGCCTCGGCGAGGCCGCGGATGGCGGAGATGGGGGCAGTGTGGTGGTAGACCCGCTCGGAGCCGAAATAGCCGGCGAGAAGCGAGACATCGAAGTACCAGCTTTGCACAGGTCGCCGGCGCGCCCGGACCCGTGCCAAGGCGCGTTCGCTGAAGCTCGCGGGCGAAAGGCCGGGCGGGCAGGATAGACACTTCTGGGTGCCACTGTACGCGGCGTCGACGCCCCACTCGTCGAGCGTGACGGCAAGGCCGCCGAGTGAAGTGACACAGTCCAGCACCAGCAAGGCGCCGGCCTCACGCGCGGCATGCGCGATGCCTGCCACAGGCTGGCACACGCCCGTGGATGTCTCCGCGTGCACAAATGCGACGACCGCGGGGCGGGTGCGCGAAATTGCGTCCGACATCGCGCTCTCGTCGAGAGCCGTGCCGGGCTCGGTCTCCACCCGCACGACCCTTCCGCCCATTCGCCCGGCTACGTCGCACATCCGTTCACCGAAAACACCGGCGACTCCGATGACGATGGCGTCGCCCGGCTCGAGCAGATTGGCAAGGCACGCCTCCATGCCCCCGCTTCCGGTTGCCGAAAGAGGGATCGTGAGCCGATTTTCGGTCTGAAAGAGTCGCCGCAAGCGCTCCTGGACTTCGTCCATCTCGGCCAGGAACCCGGGATCGAGGTGCCCGACCAGAGGCTGGGCCATCGCGGCCAGGACCGCAGGATGGGCGTTCGAAGGGCCGGGGCCAAGGAGCAGGCGCGGCGACGAGGGAGGACTCATCATGGCTACATCTTAGACGCGGATCCGTTGACACTGAAGGGATGGGCCCGTACCTTCCGGCGAACCGTTTTCTCGCATGTGCCGCTCGTCCTCGCGGCGCGTCACCTCGATCCTCCACGGGAGACTCCGCGCGCGTGAAGCGCTGGCTCGTGGCTCTTCTCGGAATCGCTTTGGCCGTCGCGGCGTTCCTCGCTGTTGCGACAGGACGGCGTGCCGCCCTACCGGCGAAGCCGCATCCCAACCCGCTCCCGCACGCAGAGATCGACGATGCTTCCCGCGCACAGCTCGAACGGGTGATCCGCGATTCGGAGCGCGAGGAGCAGCATTCAAAGTGAGTCTGTTTTTGCGGACCCGCGAGAGTTACGAGAAGGAGGAGTTGGAGCGGCTCGCCCCCTATGCGGTCAAGAGCGCCGAGTCCTCAGGGCGCGTTGTGCCTGAGACCTCCCACGCCTACCGAACTGCCTTCCAGCGCGATCGGGACCGGGTCGTGCACTCGCGGGCCTTCCGGCGCCTTGAGTACAAGACCCAGGTCTTCGTCTACCACGAGGGTGACCACTACCGAACGCGCCTCACGCACAGCCTGGAGGGCGCACAAATCGCTCGCACCATGGCGCGAGCGCTCCGATTGAATGAGGACCTTGCCGAAGCCATCGTCCTCGCTCACGACCTAGGTCATACCCCTTTCGGTCATGCCGGCGAGCGAGCGCTCCACCGCTTCTTGAAGGAGGCAGGAGGCTTCGACCACAACCGCCAGTCGCTCCGGGTGGTGGACCTCCTCGAGGAGCGATACCCCGGCTTCCGAGGGCTCAATCTCACTCAGGAAACCCGTGAGGGGATTCTGAAACACGGGGCGCCCTGGGAGCACCCGGTCCCGCTCCCGCCGCAAACGCCGGAGCGCTCGCTGGAGGCACAACTCGCCGATCTTTCGGACGAGATTGCGTACACCAACCACGACCTCGACGATGGTCTGCGCTCGGGTCTGCTCACGCTCGAGATGCTCGAGTCGTGCGAGCTCTGGTCGCAGATGCGGCGCAGCGCGGAGCAGCGTACGGCGGGTGCCCCCGAGCGGGTTGTGCGCGCGCAGATCATCGTGGCACTCATCAACCGGATCGTGACGGATGTCGTCGAGGAGAGCGCGGCAAGGCTGTGCAAGCTTGGTGCTCGATCCGTGGATGAGATTCGGGCCTCCACAACTCCTCTTGTCCGGCCTTCGGAAGAGATCGCGCAGGCAGCGCGGGACCTCAAGCGCTTCCTCTTCGAAAACCTCTATCATCACCCCCGGGTGCTGCGCATGAATCGCAAAGCGGAGCGGATCCTCGGCGACCTCTACCGAATCTATCGAGACGATCCGCGTCAACTGCCAAGGCACGTGACCCGGCGCTTTGCTGAAGACGGCGAAGCACGCGTGATTGCTGACTACATCGCGGGAATGACAGATCGGTTCGCCCTTGCCGAGCACAAGAAGCTGCTGGATCCCCATGAGCCGGTCTGAGGCGGTGGCTGCGCCGGTGCAGGTTGTCCTTGTGACTGCACCCGACGCTGAGGTGGGGAGGCGTCTTGCGCGCGCCGTGGTGGAGGAGCGCCTCGCCGCGTGCGTCAACCTCGTGCCCGGCGTTCGCTCGATCTACCGCTGGGCAGGCGCCGTCCAAGAGGACGATGAGGTACTGCTCGTGATCAAGACGAGGGAGGACCGCGTTGCAGCACTCAGCAGGAGAGTGCACGAACTCCACCCCTACAAGCTGCCTGAGCTGATTGCGGTCGGTGTCCTCGGCGGCAGCGAACGCTACCTCGCATGGCTGCGCGAGGAAGCGGCGCCGTGAGCCTCGCGGAAGCGCTCGAGGGTGCTGCCTCGGCACTCCCCGCGCTCGGGGACTCGATCCGTCCCGCGAACGGCGATCCCGCACGGGTGTTGGCGGCGCTGCAACCCGCTGATCGTGTGGCGGTGCTGGCTTGGCTGTTTTCCCACGAGCCGGATGCGGGTGCTGAGCTCGCAGGCGCATGGTGCGACGAAGAATCAGGAATCGAAGCCCTGTTTAACGTGGATGAGACAGCCCTTGCAAAGACAGGACGCAAGGCGCTGCGGCGCGTGCTGCACGCGCTGCGTGCACGCGGCATCGCTCCGGCCCCTCCGCCTCCAAAAAAGATCGTGGCGACGCTCCCGCGCGTCGAGGAGGAGATTGGGGCGGCCTTCCTCTCGGCGATCGACCCGTCGGGTGCGCGCGTGGGTTACCTGGTGGAGTCGGCTGCCGGGGCGGGAGCACACCTTTTCGAGATGGTGCTCGACGAAGAGCGCGGTGTGGTCGAGTTTGCGGCCTACACGGCGACGCGAGGTGAGGCCCGACGCTTCGTGCGAACGGCGCTCTCACGGCAGGGCTCGCCCGCGACGGAGGTGGGGGCCGATTCGCTGCGCGCACTCGTAGCGCGCATCGCCGCAGGCCAGCCCCCTGATCGGTCCTTTCCACGCGCCTTCACGGAGTGGCGAAGTCGCGTCACAACCCACGCCCCCGACGTGCGGACTCCGGGAGAGCTTGCACGGGCCGAACTCGGTACCCTGGCAGGGGACACGGGCAAGCGTGCAGCCGAGCTCGTGGCCTCCGGCGAACTTGGGCCCTGGCCTGCACCGGTGCCGGTCCTTCGGAAAGCAGCCGAGGCGCTGCAAGAAGCGCTCAAGAGCCGACTCATTGTCTCAGGCGCACAGGCCCGCGATCGAAGCGAGGGCGCCCTCAAGGAGGCGATCGCGCTGGTCTTCGACCCGGCGCGAACCGAACTCACGGCGGCGCGACTCGAAGAGACGGCCTACATATTGTGGAAGAGGGGAAAAGAGGACGACGCCAGGGCGTGTCTCGCAGCGGCGCGCGGCCTGCGAGAGGGTCCGGTTGTGGACCAGCCGGTGGCTCGAGCCCTGCTCGAGGCGACGCTCGGTCCTGTGCTCGAGAAGCTTCGCGAGGAAGAAAAGTCCTCGCTCATCGTGAAGCCCTAGGAGGGAAGGGTGCTGCTGGCCCAGGGCAAGATCTGGCGCGTGTCCCTCGCGCGAGGGGCAGAGGCTGTCCTCCTCGGTATCCTGCGGGAGGGATTGCCGGAGGATCTCGGCGAGATGCGAGACCTGCGCTTCGAGGTCCCGCTCAGCCGTTGGAATCGTTTGCTCAAGCACCTGCTCTCAGACCGCAAGCTCGTGGGCGGGATGCTTCTCGATTTTGCGAGCCAGAAGGATCTTGTGGCGGGCGTAGTTGCGAACGACCGCCTGCTTGCCGAACTTCAGCGCGTCGTTCTTGAGGCCACCGCCGCCCTGGTGGAGGCCGGAGCGCTCGTGCTCACACCCGCGGGCGCCGAAAGCAGTTAGCGGGACAGGAGAAATAGGATGCGGAGAAGATTTGGACGTCGGCGCCGCGGTGGCAGCGCCGACGACGGGCGCTCGAGCGGGATTGATCCGCAGTGGCTTTCGCGGGTTGGCGAAGAAGCCCGGATCCCCGCGGTCTCGCTCGTCCCGCTGGCGGCCGATGAGGTGCCGGCGAGCCTTGCGCTCCTCGGCAGCGGCGAGTCCGAGGCGGGCGAGCGCTGCCTCGTCGCCGTGTCGCGATCGGGGGGGGATGCGCTGGTCGCAGTCCTTGCCGTGGCCTCGCGGCTCGCGGAGCAAGAGGGATTTCGTGGGACGGCGGTGGCGGTGGCACCGAGCTGGAGCTTGGCCTCTCGTCAGCGGCTCGGGCTCGTGGGTGAGTTGCCCTATGCGCTTCGCGCCGAAACGGTCCCGCAGCTCGAATCGCTGCCTGCAACCGTCGAAGCGGAGCCCATGGGACCTCCGGCGGTGGTCGCTCCCTCCCAGGTGCAGCGCCACCTCTCGCGCCCTGCGGATCAGGAGCTCTGCCGTCGCGCGCTCGCCGCTCTTTCCGGCCTTGCCGCGAAGCACGGCGGCGCCATCCGCGGCGTTGGGCGCGCCGTGGAGCTCGTGCTGCTCGCGCGCCGCGTGGCCGCGGTGCGGGTGGACGAGGACGGTGTGCTGCTCGATACCTGGGTCGGCGGTCGGCGCACCGAGCGGCTGTCGACGGAGGCCCTCGCGGATGCGCTCGATCGACTCGAGGGCTCGATCCGCAAGCATTTGAACGACCGTGAAGTTCGCGACGGCGAACCCGGCTTGCGCTCGCGTCTTGCACCTCGCCTCGCCGAGGCAGCGGGCCTGCGCGCGATCGTGCGCTGGCCGCTGGGAGGGCGGGATGTCGACGCTCTTGATTTCGCGGCCGTAACGGCCGCGGGTCGACCCGCCGTGGGTGCCCTGCGCACGCAGCTCACCCTTTCGGTTCTCGGACCGATCCTCGACGCCGCGGCGGCGCTTGCGCCGGTGCTCCCCGGTCTTCTGGAATCCGTGCCGCCTCCGGTGCGCCTCGAGTCTCCATGCCTTGTGCTAGGTGCCGAGGGATTCGATGCCGCCGTCATCCGGGTATTGGGTGTCCTGGCGCTGGAAGTCACCCGTTACGAAATCCTAGGGGCAGGGGGTCGCGAGCCGGAACTGCGGCTCGTAACGGCCGCAGGCAAGGGCGCGGACGCCCCGGAGCGCACGCTCGCCCCGCGGCCTGAACGCGTCGCGCCCGCGGCGGCGCCCCAAGAGCCTCTCCCGCGGGAGCGCAGCGGTACGCGCGGCGTGGAGCGGCCGACAACGGCGGCGGCGGCGAGGTCGACGCCGGAGCGCATGCGAGCTTCGGAATCGGAGGAGGGGCTTCCCGGGTTCTCGGAGTACACGCCGGCCTCCCCCCCCCGCAGTAGAACGCGTGAGCCGGAGGCTGCGCCGCGCGCGAGCGCTCCGACACCTCGCTTCGAGGAGGTGTCCCTGTTCGAGCTTGCCGAAGAAGAGTCCCCGGCCGGCGGCCCGCTCGGAGATGACGCAGATGGGCGTCGCCGACGGCGTCGCCGCCGCGGTCGTGGACGCGGCCGCGTACGTCGGGGAGAGGGTGCAGAGGGCGACGGCGGATCGGATGGCGACGTCGAGTCGTCGGCCGAAGGCGAGCGTCCACTCCCTCCGCCGGCGCCTGAGCGGGAGCCGCTTGAAAGCGAGGAGGAGTCTGATCTCGGCGAGACCCTCGCCCCCCTTGCCCCGGATGTACCCGAGTTCGTCGAAGAGCCTGAACCCTCGTACGACGACGAAGAGGAAGGTGAGGAAGAGGCCGACCCCGAACGCGAGCGCATGCGCCGCGAGCGCGAGCTGCGCCGACGCGCCCGGATGGCGAAGGCCGAGCCCCTGCCGGAGCCGGCACGTCCGCCAAGGCCGCCGCGCCCGCGGCGAGCTGCGATTGTCGCCCACGCGGATCGTGACTCGCTCGCGGCGGCCGCGCTGCTCGCTCGGGACCTTCGCATGCTGGAGGGAATTTGGGTTTATCCGCAGGCCGACCTCATGACGTTCTTCCGAGGAGTGGCTCCAGACCTGCGCGAGGAAACACCGATCTACGTGATCGGATTCATGGCGTCGCCCGCGCGAGAGACGATCCAGACGGCGAGCCTGTACCGCGACCGCCTCTTCTGGTTCGACCATCACGAGTGGCCTCCCGAGGACATCGAGGCGCTGCGCGAAGCGATCGGTCGCGAGGCGGCGCACGTCGCGCCGCACACCCGCAGCGCGATCCCCCTCGTGCTTTCCACCTTCACCCGGCGTAGCCGCTTCTCTGACAAGCTTGTGGATCTCATGACGGGCCGGTTCACCCAGCACGACTTCGAGCGCTGGGGTCGTGTCTGGTGGTCGCGGCTCGAAGCGGCCGCGAGCCGCGCGGGCGATCGGCGCGCGGAACTCGAGCCGCTCCTCGCGGGTCGACCGAGCGATTTGTCTCGGGACGCGGCGCTCGTGGCGTCCCCGCCACTGCCCGCGGAGGCGGATTTTGTCTCGGGACGCGACTTCCGCCTGGTGCACTTCGGGGGTTACGTCCTCGTGATGGCGTCGGTGCCGGCAGGGCTCGACGTCTTTCTTTCCGCGCGCATCGCCCGAGAGCGCTACGCCGCGGAACTCTCGTTGGCATGGACGCAGGGAGAGGAGACCTTTGTCCTCGCAAGTGACGAGGGCTCGACTCGGCGCTCGCTCGACGTGCTCGGCATGGTCGAGCACTTGGTCGGCAAGCACGCCTGGATCGAGAGCCTGCCCGATGCGGACCACGTCGCCCGCTTCCGGATCAGGGGTGCCGCCGCGCACCCCGAACGCATCGATGAGGCACTGGCGGAGATTGCGATGGGGCGCTCCATCCTCGAGGGCTGAGGCGGCGTCCGCTAACCCCGCGATTTTGCTCAACTCCACTCCACCGGGTGAGGGGAACTGAGGGGACCTCCGCGCGCTTCAGCCTGGCGAGGAAGTCGGCCGGGACCTCGCCCGGTTCGAGCTGCATGGATGAGCGGTAGAGGTCCCCGCCCGCCCACTTCGCGTAGTGCTGCGCCGTCACCGCGACGTTCGAGTGGCCGAGCTGCTTCGACACGTACCCGAGCTGGACGCCGGCCGAGAGAAGGTGCGAGGCGTAGGTATCGCGCAGGTCTTTCAGCATCCGATGGCCGAGGCCCGCCCGCGCACAGATGCGGCGCCACTCGGTGCGGTAGAAGTCCCGAGGCTTGAGCCCGGGGAAGACGAGGGCCTCGGGAGCCGGATTGAAGCGCAGCCCGCGCACCACGTAGAGGCCCCACAAGCATTCACGCAGGCGTCGGGAGAGCGCCACGACGCGCTCACGTCCGCTCTTCGTGAGCCCCTCGGCGCCGCCCCGCGGCCGGCTGCAGTCAATCACGAGCGCGCGCGTCGGGTCGTTCTCGTCTTCGCCCCAGCGGATGGCACCCCACTTGAGGCCGAGGACCTCGCCGACGCGGAGCCCCGCATCGAGCAACGTCAGTACGAAGGCGGAGGGGATGGCCCCCTCAGTGCGCGCGGATTCCGTGAGCCGCTCGAGCTCGGCGGCGGTTCCGATCGGGCGGATATTCTGCCCGGGCGTTGCGTCCGCGCGCCCGCGCGCCGTGCGCGTTCGCCGCTTCAGGTCTTCGCGGAAGTCCTTTACCGGGTTCGCTTCGATGATGCCGCGCTCTTTCGCGAAGCCGAGGATGTCTGAGAGCACGTCGACGTAGTGCTTTCCTGTTCCCGTCTTGCGGCCCGCAGAGACCACGTGCAGGTGCCACCAGTTATGCAGCATCGGCGTGGTGATCGCGTCCAGCCGGAGGGTCCCGAAGAAGGAGAGCAAGGGGCCTGTCTCGCTGAGGTACGAATACCGGTCGTGGCGCGTGGTCGGCGCCAGGTGCCCGGTGCCCTCGGCCAGATAGCGCGGCACGAACTCCGCGAAGCGTGGCACCTCGCCCGCGAGGAACGGCACGCGAGCGAGGCCGATCTTGTCGCGCGCCTCGAGGGCATCGCGGAAGGATGCGGCCTCGAGCCAGTCGCTCGTCTTGGCCGAGTGGCGGATCCGCTTCCCGGCCACCCAGCGCTCGTAGTAGATGACGCCACCGCGCAGCGTCAGGTTGCGATACTTCGCGCCCTTGGGTTTCCTCGTCATCACTTCTCCTTCAGCTCGGTGGGCACAATGACCGGCTGCGCGTACCCTGGATCCCCGGGCGAAGCGCAAATGAAAAAGATCTGCGCGTTGCCTCCGTACCCCGTCGCCGTAGACGAGGTTTGTTCGCTTTGCATGATCGCAGTCTTGCCTTGCTTCTCGCAGAAGGCATTTGCGTCCTTCATCGCTTCTCCGGCTGCAGCGTAACCCTGCGCCCAGGTCGCCCTTCGCTGCACCATGTACGTGCCAGGTCCGACCGGAATAACCTCCCCGGCACACCCCAAACAAAGACCGAGAGCAACGACGAATAGCGCGCCCTTGGGCTTAGACTTCATGCTTTCGGCTCTCCTTCCATCGACAGCGGAGTCATTTCGCCCTCTAGCGCCACGCCCAACTCTTCGCGAATCGCCCGTCGGAATTCGCCCAGGAGACCGTTCACGCCTTTGTTAAAGGCTGTGCGATTTTGGACTTTGTTCTCGACACCCATTCTGATCCCAGCCTGAACACTCGCAGCGGCTTTCTCTAGTTTCGGCGAGGCGAGGAATCCGATTGACCCCTCGCTTCGCGCGAGCGCTCGCATCAGATCTGAGCCTGGCGCTAGATTGTTGCCAACACGAACCGCTACCTCTACCGCGCTGATGTAGAATTCCTCGCAAGCCGCAAGCTTTTTGTCGTGGAAGCGCAGTCGATCCTCACGCGCCCAGCGGCGCTCCTCACGGCGCTGCTCACTCCAAAGGTTGAGGCCCCACCCGAGTGCTACGCCCAGCAGGCCGACCACGGCCACAAGTAGACTTACCGATGCTGCGCTCACGCCGAGTCCGCCACGAAACGGCGTACCGCAGATTGGTCGGGGAAGTCCTTCGGATCGAAAACGTCGAGCTCAAGAGTGGGCCTTGCCATTTTTCTCCTTGGGGCAGGGTGTCACCGGCGGCGGGCCACGTGACGGAGCAGAAGCTCTCGAGCGAAGTCAGCGACGGACCTTCCGCCGATGACTCGTTCGACGGCTTCAAGCTCCAAGTCAGTCAGGTTCAGCACGATGCGATTTCGTCGCCGCTCTTCCCGCGGCTTCGGTTTTCGCCCTGCGCCTGGCCGCCATCCACCCATCGCTCCCCTTTTCCTTGCCGCCATCGTACCTCCGACTGATAGATTGTCAAACACAAAGAATCAGGTTGTCTCAAGCTCCGCGAGTGCCTCGCACAGCCGGCCCTCCATCCACTCGACGCTTTCCTCCTCGGGAAGGGACGAGCGCGTCGCGCACAAGCCCTCGGGAAAGACGCGTTTAAACTCCTCGGTCGAGGAGTTGACCACGAGCGGGAGGTCTTGTGTCGGTCGCTGGAAGATGCGCAGCGCGATGCGCTGGCGGTAAAGAGCTCGCAGCCCCTCATGGATCCACCAGCGCCGCTCTGCCGCGATACAGGCCTGCAGCTCGGCGACGATTGCCGCGACGTCGGCCAGCTCCTCCGGCGTCAGGTCGGCGTCTTCGGCGGGCGCTCCTCCCACCTCTCCCCCCACATTTCCCCCCAGCTTACGCTAAGTCCGCGCGCTGCTTGGCTTCCGCCCTCGAGGAATCAGCCACAGAAACCGTTTCATGGCCTGAGCACGATCACGAGTTCGCCCACCGCCCACAGCATGCCCTTCACAAGCAGCGGTTCATCGGCGCCGAGAGCGTCCTCTTTCAGGTCCTCGTCGCTCAGCACGCGCAAGTCG